>Ga0209187_1000130_pt1 | contig 167965 bp, 142 predicted proteins | sample BantaG_FD_187430 | JGI IMG/M metagenome (GOLD analysis project Ga0209187, IMG submission 187430) | Marine algal microbial communities from Bantry Bay, Ireland - BantryBay_4 metaG (SPAdes) (version 2) | ecosystem: Host-associated > Algae > Red algae > Unclassified | place: Bantry Bay, Ireland...
AAAATAAAAAAACAAAGTTCATCTCTCCAGTCGGCCTACGGCCTCCTTCCGAGATGAACTTTACTCCTTGAATGCAAAGAGTAAGATCATTATTATTTCACTAAGACACAGTTAAATGAACTATTCCCCTGAACGACCTTCAAACTCAATTTTTAATTTGCTTTTTCCAAAAAAAAATAAATAATGAAGTTCTATTTATTTTACGATATTTAGGATAAAAAAGTTAAACATGTATCCACACCTCCGAAAGTTAATCTTATTGATGACATTGATTGTCATTTCTTATACTGCTTTTACTCAGAACGCTGAAATAATCAAAATTCAACAATTACCATCAAAATACGTACGAATTACTCTTGAAAGTAATCTTGCTTTCATTATTGGGGCAAGAGATTATCACTTGTATATTGATGAAATACTTTTCACAAATTCAAAGATATCTAATGAAGGAGCTAAAAATTATATTCAATTTCTTATTTCAGAAGAAAGCTACGGTGCCTTACCAAATTCTGCAGAACTTCGATTGACTTATGGGAAATCAAAGCCTGTAGAAAGAAGTCAATCTTCTTCAAATAGGAATGTATTAAGCGTTAATAACTTGTTTGACAAAAGCCTAAAAAGAAATTAATCGAGCATGAAAAATAGCTTTGAATTTTTATTCTTATTTCTTTTCTGTAATGTAATGTTAGGTCAAGATCCTGGATTACCAGGTTCATATTCCTACCAAAAACTGGAATATAATTTAGGTAATTATTTTCAACCTACTGATTATAATTACCGGTTTGTTGAAGTTAAAGGATCTGTACATAGACCAATTGGAAATGGACCTTTTCCAATCATTTTTATTATGCATGGGAGGCATGCAACTTGCTACAACAGTAATGGGAATACCAATATTGATTTTCCATGCAACAATGGGTATAATGAAATTCCAAATTATGCAGGTTATGATTATCTAGGAGAACATTTAGCAAGTCATGGATTTATTACAATTTCCATAAGTGCAAATGGAATAATTGGAGCTTCCGGCACCTCGGATTATCCAGCAGATAGAAATGCAAAAGCGAGAGCAGAATTGGTACAGCATCACCTTGATTTGTGGAACACTTGGAATACACAAAGTAATGGACCATTTGGTTCAACTTTTTTAAATAAAATAGACATGAGTAATATTATTACAGTTGGTCATTCAAGGGGTGGGGAAGGAATGGTTCGGCATTATATATACAATAAGTCCTTAGGAAGTCCTTATCAAATAAACGGCGTTTTTACTGTTGCACCAACCGCCTATACCAATCCATCTGATGGTGCCATGAACATTGCATTCATGAGTGGAGATTGTGATGGAGACGTAGAAGATTTAATGGGTTTATTTTACTACGATGATGCAAGGTATCAATATCCTAACAGTGGAGGTGGGAACGGACACTGCTTTATACTCAATGGCGCGAATCACAATTACTTTAATTCTACTTGGACACCTGGTGATTTTCCCGCTGGTGCATTTGATGATTGGTTAATTGTTGATAGTAATAATAATGATGCATATTGTGGAGTAAACAATGTGGATAATGAACGGATCACTGCATTACAACAGCGAAATGTATTGAAGGCATATTTAAATGCATTTGCTAAGACATATACCAATCAATCTGTCGACTATTTAGATTTACTTCATGGGCTAGCGTCAACACCAAATTCTACTTTATTAAATAATAATCAAATTCATACTTCATTCCATCCTAAAGCTTCTTTTCGTATGGATATCAATCAGATGGAGTCCATTCATTGTACCTACACTAATAATCTAGGCGGTTTAGTTTCTAATAGCGGTCTAAACTATTTTGCTGCATGTGGAATTAATGATAATGCATGCGGATTTAATACCTCGAATGATGATCACCATTGTCAATATTTAAATGGTTCGCATAGTCTAGGTAGAGTGAGAATTGACTGGAATTCGATAGGGGTCTGGTATAAAAATGAAATCCCTTTTGCTAATCGAAACGTAATCCCTTTTACACACTTACTACTACGAGTTGGCATGAATATGAATATTGCTGGAGTACAAACCAATACACAAAATCAAAATTTTACCATCGCATTACAAGACCGAGCTCAAGATATAGCTACTGTTTTAGTTAATGATTTCTCTAATGCATTGGAATTACCAAAAGGAAGTACCCCTGATATATTACCGCGGAGCATCAATCAAATGGTAATTATTCCATTACAAGAGTTCAGTATCATAGATTTATCCAATCTGCAAAATATCCAGTTTATTTTCGATCAAACCCAGCAAGGAAGTTTAAACTTTTCAGAAATTACATTTGTCAGTTTACCTCGATATTTAGATCTTGATCAAGACGGAATTTATGCAGATGCAGATCCTGATGATTTAAACGCTTGTATTCCATCAATTAATAATTTAAACTGCTGTGAAGGCATCGTCAAAAATAATAGTGGGAACATAATAGGAGGGTCTTTACTTCATAATATCAGTTGTGCTAGTTCAGGTGATACGATTTTATTTGATTCCCAATTAGGGGATGCTATCATCACCTTAAATGAAACTAATATTTCATTAACTAAAGATTTAACATTATTAGCACCAACATCCACAAGTATTAAAATTTCTGGAAAATTCTTCAATACAACGATTGAAATTACTGCTAATCACCATATAAGCATTCAAGGATTAATCATAGAAAGTGGATTTAATAATCAAGGTAGAGCAATAATTAATAATGGGATTTTACATTTAAAAAATGTGAGCATTGTTGAATATTACAATAATCTTTCTGGATCACAAATTGCGAATTATGGCGAGCTATACATTGATTCATTACTTTCGCTTAAAAAATATTAATTGTTAAGGAGAAGGAATGTGACCTAATCCAATACTTCTCAAAACCCTATTTAACATAATATTAATTATAGGAATTAAATGTGTAAGTCAACCTAGTATAGAGATACTTATATGAAATCAGCGCATAGTATATAATCGCTGCCCTGCCTTAAGAAAATTTAATGCTAACGAATGCTATTGAGCAGTTGTCTTTTTGATTTATTGGATGACGCTTTATTTCGAATATTTAAAATAAAGACTAAAAAACTGTTGAGAGCTAGATGTACCAAAAAGTGGATCTATTGCTACTACTTTGTATGAATATTTTGAATTATCGATTTCGGGGAAAAAGATATCGTTTCCAGAAATAGTGACTTTACGGACATTTGGGCTATCTCCATAATCTTCGGTATCAAAGCTGCATACTGTTTGTTCGAAATAATTATTGTCTTCAATATATCCTCTCCATATGATAATAGTAAAATCCTTACCTGGATCGTTATCTGAAAAAACCATAGTGACTTCTTCTAATTTCACTCCATGTGGAAAATCAAGTTCCGTAAAAGGTAGATCATTATCAAAAAATGTTAAATATTCTATGCTCTTTGCATAGTATCCAAATTCTTCATCTAAAGAAACTTTACCATCATTTTGAATTTTAAGAGCCCTATTTCCATTGCCTATAAATTTATCTAATTTCAGATCTCCTTTTAAACTAACTTCCTTATTATGATCCAATTCTATAATGGTATTATTATTTAAATTGCCAATAATATTATTCTTGCTGGAAGCAATTTTAAATTTATCATCCGTACCATCAATACCCATATTAAAGGATTGCAAATCCAAAAATCCTCTACTAAATCTTAAGCTAGCATCTCCATCTCCAGCCTGCCATAAGTGTAATTGTTCTCTCCCCGTCTCATTGCTAGTTCTACGAATATCCAATTGTGATAAGGGAGTAATGGTTCCAATTCCTACATTTCCTCCATTGGCAATGGTGAGTGCCGTTTCCCCTCCTGTTTTATTAAATCGTAATCGATTTTGAGATCCTCCGCCTGCTCCATCATATTCAATACTCATTCCATTATCAATGGTTGAACTTGGAGATTCAGAAAATAATAAAGTTGGTCTTTTAGAAGTCGAAGATTCCAAGATTCCAGTGATCGTTCTTACATTAGCATTCCCATTTTCTCTGACATGAAGGCGAGCCTTAGGGTTGGTGGGGCCCATCGAAATACTGTCTTGAACTTTTACACTTCCTCTTACTTCTAATTTTTTATCTGGAAAAGAAGTTCCAATTCCAACATCTCCAACTTTTGTAATCGTCAATCTATTCACATCATTTGTACGAATTCTTAAATCGTGATTAGAAACAGAACCTAATATGCCTTCATTAGATGGATTATAACCAAATATCATTTCTGATTCTACCGTTTTAAATCTTGCCAATACAGATTTATTATCAACATTAATATTATCATTCACAATTAATTCTGCATCAGGATTTTTTTCGTTGATCCCTAACATCCCATGCACAGTTAAAGTTTTATCATCAAATTGGCCATAAATAAGGGGGTCGCTAGTATTATCATTAGCAATGTAAAGTCGGTCATTCTCAATTTCATTCATCCCTGCCTGGTGTCCCAACATTACTCCTCCATTTATATCGGTAATATTCCCTCTTCCGGCTTCGTATCCCAAGAAAGTATTTTGATCTCCCGTTTTATTTGCAAAACCAGAGAGACCACCGACCACTGTATTTTTAGTTCCAGAGGTATTATTACCCGCAGAATTATAACCAAGTGCCGTATTATTACTTCCGATGTTATTAAATAAAGATTGTTTCCCAACCGCAACATTATTACTCCCAAACGTGGATTTGGTCAGTGCTTGATTACCGACGGCTACATTCTGGGTTCCCGCTTGATTAAGTTGACCAGCTCGGTAACCAACATATGTATTTCGATTTAAGCTTAAATCATCATTTTCTCCTGCGGACTCTCCTATGAATACCGATTCTCCATTATTTAAAAATTCTAATCGATTCATATTTAAATTCATTACTTCATTTCCTGAAGTATAAAATCTAATAATATCATCATCAGGATATTCTTCTAATTGAATTTTTGTATCCCTATCACTATCTACAAAACCACTTTGCGCGTCCGTAATTCTTACCCAGGCTGTTGTATCCCTCCAATATAAGCCTTCTTCAACAGCATCAAAAACAAGTAAGCCATAAGCAGGGTTTTGAATATTCTGCCTGTCTGTGGAACTCATCACTGGTATTAAGAGCCCTTTATTAAACGACTTTATTTCTAAAGCAGCACTTTCCTTTGGATTATTTGTTCCAATACCTACATTTTGTGCAAAAATTTGAGTTCTAACGGATAGAATTAAAAGACCTGAAAAAAGTAAACAAACAAGTAATTTCATAGTAGAAAGTTTTGCTTCAAAAATAGAATGGCCTCAGCAAATAATATCTCTAAGTGGGTAGATCTCCTATATTATTGAGTAGCTGGCGGTTATGAATGATTAAATTAAAATTCCAGATACTCCTTTTAGAAGAAAAATTGTACTTTGGTTTTCAAACAAATAAAACAATGCAAATAGCCATTATTCTCATCGGGATTCTTGTCTTGATTTTATTGATTGCCTTATTTCGACTAAATGCTTTTCTTTCTTTTATTATCGTATCATTAGGAATGGGCCTTGCATTGGGATTGCCAGTTGAGACCGTTACAGAAGCTGTGAAAAACGGTATTGGAAAAACCTTGGGCTTTTTGGTTATTATCTTAGGTTGTGGAGCGATGTTAGGAAAATTAGTGGCAGATAGTGGCGCTGCACAGCGGATTTCTGATACATTGATCAATGTTTTTCCAAATCGATATGTGCAATGGGCTGTGGTTTTGACTGGTTTTATTGTTGGGATTCCAATGTTTTATTCAGTTGGTTTTGTAATATTATTGCCTTTGGTTTTTGCTGTAGGAGCCAGGACAAAATTACCATTACTGTATATTGGTTTGCCTATGTTGGCCGCGTTAAGTGTAACGCACGGCTACCTTCCTCCCCACCCCGCCCCTACTGCATTGGTTAAAGATTTTGGTGCAGATGTTGGCACTACCTTATTATATGGACTTATAGTTGCTGTCCCCGCAATCATTTTAGGCGGGCCTATTTTTGCTCAGACGCTTAAGAAATATAATCCGAAACCATTAAAGTCTTTATTCAGTGGCAAGGTCTTCTTGGATGAAGAAATGCCGAGTATTGGGATCAGTATTTTCACAGCTTTATTGCCAGTGATTTTATTAGCAGGTGCTACCGTTTTGAAAATTATTGTCAATCCAGAAAGTGCGGTTATGCCTGTACTTGATTTTATTGGAGATCCAATTATTGCAATGGTGATTGCGATTTTAGTAGCAATATATACTTTGGGTATTGGACGAGGAAAAGCGATGACTGAAGTTTCTAAATCTTTATTGGAAGCGATAAAAGATATTGCAATGATTTTATTGATTATTGCTGGTGCGGGTGCGCTAAAGGAAATATTGGTGGTTAGTGAAGTCAGTTTATACATTGGAGAGCTTTTGCAAGGCATGGATGTTTCTCCTTTTATTTTAGCTTGGGGAATTGCTGCGATCATTCGATTTTGCGTAGGTTCTGCCACTGTGGCTGGATTAACAAGCGCAGGCATAGTACTCCCTTTAATCGCATTAACGGGTGCTGATCCGAATCTAATGGTACTAGCTACAGGTGCTGGAAGTTTGATGTTTTCTCATATCAATGATACTGGATTTTGGTTATTCAAAGAGTATTTTAATATGTCAGTAAAAGACACCTTAAAAACATGGAGTGTAATGGAGATTATTGTTTCCGTTAGCGGTTTAATTGGAGTATTGATAGTAAATCAATTTGTGGGATAAACATGATTAACATTTTCAATAATGAAAATATAAAATGATGAGTGCTGATAAAAATTTTAAAAAACTAGGTCTTACCTTGCCTCCAGCGCCAAAGCCCTTGGGGGTTTATAAACCTTTCTTACAAGTTGGAAATGTAATTTATGTTTCCGGCCACGGAACAGTGCAGGAAGATGGTAGTTTGATTATTGGAAGGATAGGTAAAGATATGGATGTTGAAGCTGGTAAGATTGCTGCTCGTCAAGTTGGTCTTGCAATCTTAGCTACCTTAAAAGCCAATCTTGGTTCTCTTGATCAGATTGACCGAGTAGTAAAAGTTTTAGGAATGGTAAATGCAGTATCCAATTTTGAGCGTCATCCATATGTGATCAATGGTTGTAGTGAATTGTTTGCAGAAGTTTGGGGCCAAGAGAAAGGTGTCGGTGTTAGGAGTGCTGTTGGAATGGGGACTTTACCTGATAATATTCCAGTTGAGATTGAGGCAATGTTTCTGATTAAGGAATGAATTAGCCTTTGTTTTTCATTTTTATTTTCATTTTAATTTTAATTCCAATGGAACAGTGGTTTGATATGGATTTTAGTTCAATAGATACCCCCACTCTGTTAGTGGATCGGGATAAAGTTCAGTATAACATTGACTTGGCTTTAAAGTATGCTGGCGGTAGTGAATACCTAAGACCGCACGTAAAAACGCATAAAATCTTGGAGGTAGCAAAGTTGCAAATGGCAGCAGGAATTTCCAAATTTAAATGTGCAACAATTTCCGAAGCGGAGATGCTTGGAATGGCTGGTGCAAAAAATGTATTAATCGCTTATCTTATTCAAGGTCCCAAGCTAGATCGAGTCTTACTTCTTATTAGAAAATTCCCAGAAACCCAATTTCATTTTTTATTAGACAATGAAAAAAGCGCTAAAGAGATTGCGGAAAAATGTCAACAGGGTGATCTCACTGTTGAGGTATATATTGATGTTAACAATGGTCAAAATAGAACGGGTATAAAAATAGATTTTATACTAAATCTTGTAGCCTCAATTGCTGATTTTCCTAATGTAAGAATAGTTGGACTACATTGCTACGATGGTCATATCCGAATGGCTTCTTTAGAAGCTCGAAATAAACTTTGTCTCAGTGCTTTTGAAAAAGTAATTCAATTAAAGGAAGATCTAACAGCATTATTAAAAAGAGACATTAATTTGATTGCTGGTGGCAGTCCTTCATTTAGCGTTCATGCAAAACATCATAAAGTAGAATGTAGTCCTGGAACATTTGTTTTTTGGGATCAACGCTATGCAAATGATTATCAGGAACAGGAATTTGAAAAAGCAGCTATTGTCGCTACCCGAGTCATTTCAAAAATTGACGCTTATACCTACTGCTTAGATTTGGGTCATAAAAGTGTGGCGAGTGAGTTTCCATTTCCGAGAGTAGCATTCATTGATGCGCCTGAATTGGAGCAGGTTGGTCACAGTGAAGAACATTTAATTTTAAAAAGCAAAGAACCTAATGTCTTAGAACCTGGACAATTATTACTAGCGTATCCTTATCACATCTGCCCAACTGTAGCCCTTTACGATCACGTACATGTGGTTAGTAATGGAAAGATTATTGATCAATGGGAAGTCATTGCCCGTAACCGAAAAATTACCATATGAAAACCCATCCATTTATAATTGATGGTCACCTAGATTTGAGTATGAATGCAATGGAGTGGAATCGTGATCTCCGTCAACCTGTCCATGTGATTAGAGCCTTAGAAAAAGGACTTACCGACAAGCCAGATCGAGGAAATTCAACCGTTTGTTTTCCAGAAATGAGATCAGGTAATATTGGACTTTGTTTTGCAACCTTAATTGCCAGATATGCAAAACCAGATCATCCGCTAGGTGGTTGGAATTCACCTGAACAAGCTTGGGGAATGGTGCAAGCGCAATTAGCTTGGTATAATGAAATGGAACGCCAAGGAGAACTAAAAATGATCAAAAATAAATCGGATTTAAAGATTCATTTAGATTCTTGGAAGAATGAAGAAACTTACACTTCTATTGGGTTTGTTCTCACTTTGGAAGGAGCAGATTCGATTGTGACTTTTGATCATTTACACTTGCTGTACGAGCAAGGGCTACGAGCTTTAGGGCCTGCTCATTATGGACCAGGAACTTATGCTTATGGAACAGATAGTGATGGAAGTATTGGAGATAATGGAAAGGAGTTGTTGGATATTATGAAGGAATTGGGAATAGTGCTCGATGCAACACATCTTTGCGACACAAGTTTTTGGGAAGCCATGGACTACTTTGATGGTCATATTTGGGCGAGTCATAATAATTGTCGTTCCTTAGTAAATCATAATCGACAATTTTCTGATCAGCAATTAAAAATTTTGATTGAACGAGATGGGGTAATCGGAATGCCCTTGGATGCCTGGATGATGGTGCCGAACTGGAAAAGGGGAATATCTGAACCTAAAAACACAACCGTAACCTTGGAAGATATGATTGATAATATGGATCATATTTGTCAATTGGCTGGCAATACTAATCACATTGCAATTGGAACGGATTTAGATGGAGGATTTGGGAAAGAGCAATGCCCATCGGATTTAAATACCATTGCTGATTTGCAGAAGTTGGTCGAGATGTTGGGTAAACGAGGTTATAAGAAAATTGAAATTGAGCAGATTTTTAGTGGGAATTGGATGAGAATCTTGATGAAAGCGTTGTGACTAAACCGCTTCGCGGTGCAATGCGCCTAAGGCGCGCAATGTGGCTGCGCCACGCAATACTGCTTCGCAGTGCAATAATTCAATATCCGCAATAATTAATAAGATCAAAGTTGATATTCCCAACTAAATTGCGCGGCGAAACCCTTTGTATGCCGATAGGCATTTGCGCGGCGAAGCCGTCTAAATATTGCGCGGCAAAGCCGTTTGCATGCCGATAGGCATTTGCGTGGCGAAGCCACTTGCGCGGCGAAGCCGTTTGAATACTGCGTGGCGGAGCTAAATTGACTATTGCACGGCGACAGCCGTATTACGTGCCGCAGGCACATTGCTCTTACAATCTGGATTTGCTTTAAAGATATTCGCTAAAAATGAAAAATTTGATTTTTCAAATTTTTCAACCGTTTTACACTGACTTGGAAGGCAATTACTAGGATCACAGCAGTTTTTCGGATCGCATGAATCGCTTGGATCACAATCCGCATTATTAGCTTCAGGCTTATCAGTATAACTTGCTAAAACTGACTTTGTTGTATTTGCTGAAGCTTCCGATGTTTTTATGCAGGTTTTGATGCATTTCTTATCATCTGCTTTGCTTAATGCTGAATTACTAGCAAATACCGCTTCGACTTCATTAGAATTCGTCTTGGCCAGTTTTGTACATGGCTTAGAACATTTTTTTTCTACCGTTTCACTTTCCATACTTACTGCTAAAATATTAGTATTTTCATGAACCTTAACTTCTGATTTACCAAAACAAATTTTCTTACATGATTGTGCAGCTAGATTGTTTTGTCCAACCATTAGAAAACTAAACAAAAGAAATAATCCTACAATTTTAAATTTCATAACTTATAATTTTAAAATCCACTCAGAATCGCTGAGTTACCGAAAATTGTCAATGTAAAGCTATTCCAATCTTCAGTACAAAGCTGTTTAACAGCTGTTATTGGGCTGTTATAAACCTGTAATGGACTTGTTAAAGAGCTGTTAAATGAATAACATGCTTTATTAATTCCTTTATCTTTAAATATAGCAATTTTAAATTATGTTTCAAAACAGAGTATCTTGGATGCTGATTGCCTCTACCCTAGCCTTTGCCTTAATGCTGGTGTTCCAAGTAAAATGGATGATTAAGTCCAAGGCTTTAATTGAAGAAGCTTTTGGTCAAAAAGTACAAATGGCAATGACCTCGGCTATTGGCAATTTATCAGATGAAAATTGTGCTGCCCAAAGTTGTGTCCTTGTGAACAATGTGGTTACTTGTATTGAAGAAGACGCCGGAGACACTAGCACCAATACCCATTTACAAGAAAGTTTAGATGAACAGCTGGCTTTCTATGGCATCGGATTACCCTATCAAGCAGAAATATTAGATAAAGAAAAAGAAGCTGGTGATAATGATCCTTTTTGTTGTTCTTTAGAACCTATTGTAGCGAATAAAGATCAGGCCTTGAAAATCAATTTCCCAGAAAAGAGCAAATATGTTTTCAAACAAATGGGTATTATGATGATTGCCTCAATTTTGATTATGCTTTTCCTAGTTGGCGTTTTATTAATGACCAATTACAAATTATTAAAACAAAAAAAACAACACCAAGTAAGTAAGGATTTTTTCAACAATATGGCACATGAATTCAAAACCCCTTTAACAAATATTGGCCTTGCTTCATCTTTGATTAAAAAAGATAAAGAGGGACAAATCAATCCTAAATATTTATCTATTATTGAAGCGGAGAATAAAAAATTACAATCCCAAGTAGAGCGGATTTTACATGTAGCACAAATTGAAAATGGTCAGTATGTTTTACAAACGGAAGAAGTTGATGTAAAACAAATGTTGGATGAATTAATTTTAACAATGGATCTAAACTTACAAAATAAAGGAGCGAAAGTAAATATCAATCTTCCTGATCAAACCTTAATTTTAAAAGGTGATCCTTTTCATATTAGACATGTATTTAAAAATTTAATAGATAATGCCCTGAAGTATTCCAAAGACCAACCAATTATCAACATTGATGCAAAGCTTAGTGATAATGGGATTACCATTAAATTTTCAGATAATGGAATTGGTATTTCGAAGGCAGATCAAGAACATGTTTTTGAAAAATTTCAAAGAGTGGGGACTGGCAACCTACATAACCAAGCTGGATTTGGAATAGGCTTATATTATTCAAAAATGATTGTAGAACTACACAATGGAGCAATAAAATTGTTTAGTGAACTTGGAAAAGGTAGCCAATTTGATTTATTTTTTCCAAGCCCCAATAGATAGGAATATGAATGAAGACAAACAAATATTAATTGTAGAAGATGATTTAAGTTTAGGATATCTTCTGATGGAAAGTTTACAAACAGAAGGGTATAAAGTTCAATTAAGTAGAAATGGAAAAACAGGCTGGGACCATTATCAAAATGGGAATTATGATCTTTGCATCTTGGATGTAATGATGCCAGAAATGGATGGATTTAATTTAGCAAAAAAAATAAATACCCAAAAAATAAAAACTCCTTTTCTTTTTCTAACCGCAAAAGATTCCAAAGAAGATATATTGGAAGGCTTCAGATTAGGTGCCGATGATTACATTACTAAACCTTTTGATGAAGAGGAATTCTTATGTCGCATCAATGTAGTATTAAGGAGAAATGAAAAAGACGAGAATGGTGTTTCTTGTAATTCCCCTGTTCAAATTGGCGACTATCTTTTTGATTATTCTAAACAAGAGTTAAATTATAAAGGTCAAATAAAACGGATCACTGAGAAAGAAAATGAAGTTTTAAAACTCCTTATACAACATAAAGGTCAAATCTTAAAAAGAGCAGATGCTGTTGAGATAATTTATGGTAAAAGAGATTATTTCTTAGGACGTAGTTTTGATGTTTTTATTTCCAGAATTAGGAAGCTATTAAATCAAGATTCTAGGATTGAAATTGAGAATGTCTTTAAAGTGGGCTTCATTTTACACACCCATGATTCATAGCGAATTGAAAGTAAAATTTAAATTTTTTGATAAATTTGAAAACTCACTTAAAGACCCAACCTTTTCATGAAATTCAAAGTCTTTAATTATGTATCAAAAATCTAAAGATGAAAAATTCATTCCACCTACTATTCACCGCTTGCTGTTTAATCCTTATGATTGGTGCTTGTACAAAAGAAAGTACAACCGATTCTCGACATAATCCTGAAGGAATCAGCACTGTAAGTAATGATTTAAACGGATCTACCAATTTTTCTAATCAAGGTAATTCAAGTTATCAAGGTGAAAGCTATACCGATGAAGCAGAAAATGGATTTATATCAACTATAGATGAATCCATTTCTACTTTTTCAATAGATGCTGATGGTGCCTCTTATGCTAATGTTAGAAGGTTTATCGTTAATGGAGAACTACCTCCACAAGGAGCAGTGCGTTCGGAGGAATTGATCAATTACTTTGAAATGGATTATGAACATCCATCGGGGAACGAGGCGTTGAAAATTAATGCCGAAGTTGCTACTTGTGCATGGAACAACGATAATTATTTGTTGAGAATTGGGGTTAGAGGAAAAGACATTCCAAGCGTAGCACTTCCAAAATCTAATTTTGTATTCCTAATAGATGTTTCCGGTTCTATGGGGCGTCCTGAGAAAATAGACTTACTCAAGGAAAGCTTTATTAAATTTGTGAAATTTTTACCGAAGCATGATCGGATTGCAATTGTAACTTATTCAGGAAGCTCAGATGTGGTGCTACCAAGTACTTTAGTATCACGAGAAAGAAATATCATTGAAGCAATAGAAAGTCTTCATACAGGTGGCGGCACAAATGGTGCGGAAGGTATTATCACTGCTTATAAAATTGCGGAAGAAAACTTTATTCATGGTGGTAATAATCGATTGATTGTAGCAACAGATGGGGATTTCAATATTGGCGTCAGTAGTATTGACGGTTTAGTTGAATTAATCGAAGAAAAAAGAGAAACTGGTGTTTATCTATCCGTTTTAGGGTTCGGTACTGGCAACTTGCGAGACGGTTTAATGGAATCAGTTTCAAATAATGGTAATGGTACTTATGAATACATTGATAATACAGATCAAGGAATGAAAGTGTTCATTGAAGAATATAAAAAGTTTTATGCGGCTGCAAAAGATGTAAAGATGCAGATTAAATTTAATCCAAATACGGTTGATCAGTACCGTTTAATTGGATATGAGAACCGATTGTTAGAAACGGAAGATTTTGAAGACGATGCAAAAGACGCAGGAGAATTGGGTATTAATCAAACTATTACAGCTTTGTATGAAATCAAACCTAATTATGCAGGATCAGTTACGGAAGGTTTTGGAGTAATAGATTATCGTTATAAATTGCCAGATGCAGCCACTAGTCAAGCATATACATTAAACATACCCAACAATGTTCATGCTTTTAGAAACTCTTCAGAAAACATGCGTTTTACGTCTGCAGTAGCAGGCTTTGGCATGCTTTTATGGGAAAGTGATTATCGAGAAGATATTACTTTTGACGATGTTTATGAATGGGCTGCGAATGCGAGTTCTTATGATCCAGGAGGCTGGAGATCTGAATTTTTGGATCTAATTGAGAAAGCTAAATCATTTTAGCATCCAAAATTTAAAGCGTAAAGTTTAAAGTAATTGTATATTCACATTCTCTACGATTTCAATCTTACTTTTAAACCCTGCTGTACAGCTTAACTATTTATAATGAAAAAAATTGGATTCCTTTTATTATTTTTCCATTTGATAAATTGCAACCTCGGGAATAGTCAAATTGAAGATGTTTACAATAAACAAATTGCATTTAATGGAAGGGCCATACTTTCTGGTCTACTCGATTTTACGGCTTCTCCATATCAAATTGCTCTAAAATCATATGGAGAAAAAAATAATAAAAGGTTGTTTTTTGGTTTAAATTTTAATTCAACCTATAATACTGGAACAGAAAGTTTCAATGGCTTGACCAGCATTGCATTACGCGCAGGAAAAGAACGATTCGAAGATTTTGGTGTAAGAAATAAATGGAGAATACTTTATGGCATTGATGGCTTACTGAATATCAGCATCAATCAGCAACCTTCAAATTTTAGATTTCAAATTGGTGGTGGCTTTTCTCCTTTTGTTGGTATTCAATACCGAATTAATAAACGCTTGTCTAACTTCATAGAGACAAGTTATCAAGTCATATTTAATGCAACCTCCATTTCTGATAATTTAGTATTGAGCCTCAACGGATCTTTAAATCAACCTACTTCTATATGGATTGCCGTTGACTTATATAAGATGAAGAAGTAATTGGGGTCTTTAGCTTATTCTTCCGCCCATAAACCCACAAATGCACCTCTTTGTATTGTGTTTTAAGTTAAAAAAAATGTGACAATGTTAATACTGGCAATATTATAAAAATTTACATCTTGGTAATCAACACGTTACAATATTAACGGTTAATGATGGGTTAAGCTATCTAAAAAAATATGTCGCAAGGTACATTTCTCGTATTTTTGAAATATCGAATAATTAGAAAATGAAAAACAAAATTCTTCTTTTAATTGTAGCCTCCATTATTGCACTGCTAGCATTGTCAGCTATTCAAGGTTATTTGATCTACAACTCTTACCAACTAAAAAAGGATGCTTTCATTTCAGAGACTAGCAAAGCGATAATTGAAATTGATAATCACCCAACATTAGATTCCATTTATGATATATGGGAGGAAGATTTAGGAGATCATATCTCTGATTATTTAAATAAGAGAATAAATAAGATCCAGTTGAATTCGAGATTTCTACAAAAGGCAAATGAAATCAATTCCCTTTATAATAATGTATATCGATCTGAATTGGATTCAATCAATTTAAGTTATAATCTTGAGTATGCGAAAAGATTGAATAGTTTGGTTCTGATACAACAAGGGCAGAATGATACGATATTTCCTAATATAGAAAAACAAGCTATTATTCTATTCGGCAATCAATTAGATATGGCTCAATCTAATAAAATAAACAGTCATCGCATATTTTCTGAGATAGATTATGTAGCTGAAATTGAGGGTGAATTTATTACCAAATCCTACGAAATTGAATTGCGAAGTGATGATCAAATTCAAATATCAGATTGGCAAAGTATCATTTTTAAAAGAATGGCAGTGCTTTTAATCAGTTCGGTTTTAATATTTTTATTTGTAATTGGAATCCTATACTATTCTATTAAAAAATGGATCAGTCAGAAAAAAATTAATGAGATTAAAACTGACTTTATTAATAACATAACGCATGAACTGAAAACGCCTTTAGCTACGCTCAGTATTGCATCAAAGAGTTTGCAAAACGAAAAGATTAAAAATAATCCATTAGCATTAGAGAATACCTTAAAAATTGTGAACCGTCAGAATGATCGGTTACAAAAATTAATCGATCAAGTAATGAACAATAGTCTTAGCTCAAATGAGATTATTTTGAGTAAAGAAATAATATCCGATAATGAATATTTTCAAGATTTATTAAGTGATTTTAAATTGTCAACTCAACATGGTAAAATTGAAATAGATAATCAAATTATCCCAGAAGAAGTGTTTTTAAGGATAGATAAGTTTCATTTTTCAACAGCACTTTTAAATATTCTGGAAAATGCTGTCAAGTATGGCAAAGAACAAGTTTTCATTCAAATAAAAACCATTTTAGAAAACGGAAATTACGTAATCAAAATTAAAGACAATGGGATTGGAATTGCATCTGAAAAAAAGGACCAAATATTTGAAAAGTTTTATAGAGCAAGTGACGGAGATGTGCATAATGTGAAAGGTTTAGGCCTTGGTTTATATTATACTAAGCAAATAGTAATGGCTCATAGTGGTCAAATTACTGTAGACAGTAAGCTAAATAAAGGCAGTACTTTTTCAATAAAAATACCATTAAAAGCATAATGATAAACATACTATTAGCAGAAGACGATTTTGACTTTGGAAGTATTTTAAAACAATACTTGGAAATCCACCAATTTGAAGTAGAATGGGCAAAGGATGGAGAAGAAGCATTACAAATATTTAGTCAGCGGCAATCACAAGGTAGCAATTTTGACATTTGTGTTTTCGATATTATGATGCCTAAATTAGATGGATTTAGCCTTGCCGAAAAAGTTATTGAAATCAGTCCAGAAATTCCTTTTTTATTTTTGACTGCCAAAAACATGAAAGAAGATAAGATTAAAGGTTTAAAATTAGGTGCTGATGATTATATAGTTAAACCTTTTGAAGCAGATTTATTGGTCTTAAGATTACAAAATATTCTAAAACGAGCAAAGAGACAGAGCACAACAAAAGCACATAGTGAAATCACTCGAATTGGTGCATACGTTTTTGATCCAAAAAATTTCGCATTAACCATTGGGGAACACAAACAGAAACTAACTGAAAAAGAAACACAATTAATACAACACTTTTATACTCATAAAAATCAAATGATCAAAAGAGAAGAGCTCCTCCGAGACATTTGGAAAAATGACGATTTTTTCTCCGGCAGAAGCATGGATGTTTTCATAAGTAGATTGCGCAAATACTTTAAAAAAGATCCTAACATTGCAATTGTTTCTACTAGAGGAATTGGATTAACCTTTCAAATTAATTAATCTTTAAAATTTAGAAAATGAAAAATTTAATATATATCACCGCTTTTTTTATTAGTTTTGGCACTGTACAAATACAGGCACAATCTACTCCACAGCCACCTACTCCGCCTAGTACCTCAAGTAGTATAAGTCATTCTCATTCAGTGAGTAAAAGCAGTAATTCAAGTACGAAATCTTCGATAAGTATTTCTAAAAATGATCAAGAATATTCCTTAAAAGCCAAATTCGAAAAGGATCGAATGACTAAGTTAAAGACCTTATTTCTTTCTGAACTTGGAGAAAAAAACCTAAGCACTTCCAGTGGTAATCTTACGTGGGAAATCAGCTCGGGTGGACAAAATGTTTATGTAATTCAGTTAGAAAAAAATCGATTGAAGATGAACGTAGATAGAACCTTAGCTTCACCTAACTTGTTTGCTAAAATGGATGAGTTGGGGATGTTAGCAAAGTCCATAATTGGTGGACAAAACCATGGGGATGCAGATCGTTTACGAAGAGAGGCCGACCGTTTAAAAAGAGAATCAGAACGATTAAAAAGAGAAGCTGAACGCTTAAAAAGAGAAGCAGATCAATCTTCCAAATTAGAAAAGAAAGCTCAAGATTTAGAAGAAACATCGCGTCGACTCAGGGAAGAGTCGATGCATAGAGGCGGCATGAGTACTGAGATTAAAATGTTGTTAGTAGATAGTAAGACATCTTTCGATTTTAATAATCATAATGCCTCAAACCAATGGCTTTGGCCCGTAGTTCAATCGGAACTAATTGATAAGTTAAAGAAATTAGATTTAATATCTGATAATGCTGATATCCGCCTGACTCGCGATCCTAGTGGAATCTATGTAAATGGAGTAAAATTAATTAGTAACCATGAATCGCAAATAGTTGATATTTTTAATGAGCATAAAATCATGGAGTCAAGAGATTTTCAATATTATAAAAAAGGTAATCATATTGTAGTGGTGAGTGGAGATCCAGACATTGAAGGCTTTTTCAAGTCTTATGCAAAAGCTGGGTACATTTCAGATCGCGAATCAAAAGTTGAATTAACAATTAACGGTTACAACTTATTTATCAATAATGAAATGGCAGACAATGCCACATTACTAATAGTAAATGAAATGATGCAAAATCATAGAATTCTACCAGCTCCTGGAAAGATACTTTACAATATGGGCGGAGGGAAATATAAATTAGGATATAGTTTTGGGGCTAAATCACATTTGGGGACGTTGATATTATAAGAAAGACGTCAGGATTTAGACGAAAGACATAAGACCCTTTAATCCCTGCGGAACTTTCACTTTAGATTTTCTGGGAATAGTTTGCCTTCTGTTCCTTTATTTTTACCAAATAAAACGATGTAGTAGGGTCTGAAGTCATTGTATTGACAACTGACGTCTACTCAACTCCTATCCAATCTAGGATCCTTTTTCCGAGGACTAAATTTAAATTCCTTAGGCGGTGTCTTTCCTTGTAAATGTTTGACAAAGTAATCCCATCTTTTACGCATCATATAGTTTCTACCTTTTCCAAATCCATGACGAGCATTAGGAAAAATAACTAAATCATAATCTTTATTAGCCTCATTTAATGCATCTACTAAAAGATAAGTATTGTAAGGTGGCACATTGTCGTCCATTCCTCCATGCGCAAGCATAAGTTTTCCTTTTAAATTTTTTGCATAAAGTTGATTTGCTTGCTGTTCATAATTGGTTTTACCATCCTCCCCTTTTACCATCAAGCCGTTGTAACGTTCTCCCCAATCATCTTCATAATTTCTATTATCATGGTTACCTGATTCTGCAATCCCAACTTTATAAAAATCTGGATATTTAAGCAATGCTGATGCGGTAGCGAAACCTCCCCCAGAATGACCCCATACACCTACTTTATTTAAATCTATATAAGGGTGTGTTTTTATTAATTGCTGAAGTCCAGCCATTTGATCTGGCAAGGTATTTCCAGACATATCCCCATAACAGGCGTCGTGAAAAGATTTAGATCTTCCAGGATTACAAGACCCATCAATCAATACCACAATAAAACCTAATTCTGCCAATGCCTGATGATCTCCTCTTGAAGGCCTGAACGAACGACTACCAACAGAGCCACCTTGTGGTCCTGGATAAATATAATTGACAACGGGATACTTTTTACTTTCATCTAAATCGCTAGGGACAAACATTAAGCCATACAAATCAAACTGTTGATCAGCACTTTTGACAGTAAAAGGTTTTGGAGCGACCCAATTACTTTTTAATAGTTCGCTGATATCTGCTTTCTCTAATACTTCAATGAGTTTTCCATCTATTGATCTAAGTTCAGCGACGTTGGGCACATTTGGTTGTGAATAATTATCAACAAAATATTTCCCGTCCTTTGACATGCTAATTGAATGGTGTCCATCCTTTGGGCTTAGCAGAGTTATATTTTTACCGTTAAAATCAACGCTGTAGAAATGACTAAAGTAAGGATCTCTCCCACTTTCCCTCCCATTTGCATGAAAGTAAATAAGTCTATTTTTCTCGTCCACCTTTTCAACTCTAGTAACTACAAAATCTCCTTTTGTAATTTGATTTTTTAGTTTTCCTGTTTTTAAATCATATAAATATAAGTGACCCCAGTCATCCTTTTCTGAATACCAAATAAATTCATTTGAAGATGGCAGATATTTCCAATTGATGGCACCTTGCCCCGATTCATATTGCGTCTCAACGGTTTCTTTATGTAAATCTCGTACTTCTCCAGTTTCCGCATTTGCTATACGTAAGTGTGCAATTTTATGATCTCTTGAGGAAGAAACAAAAGCCAATGTTTTACCATCTTCACTCCAAATATTATCATCGAAACTTCCTTCACAAGAAATATCATCACACAAAGTCCCACGCCTTGGATCTGGATCAACTTTTAATGGAATGATCTTAGCATTATCAACCTCAATAATTATTCGATGAATTTGTATTACTTTTTCATCTTGTGGCAATGGATACTTCCATTCCGATAATTTGGGTGCTCCAACATTTGTAGAAACCAAGTACATGTCACTTACATGCCTTTGATCTTGTCTAAATGTTGATATTTTTTTAGAATCGGGAGACCACAATAAAACTGGGCGTTCACTTTTTCTCCATCCAGCATTATCGGTAGCATAACCAAAATTCTCAATCCCATTGGTGGTCAATTGAAATTCATCTCCAGACTTTGTATCTCGGTAATATAAATTCCAATCCTTTATGTACACTGCTTTGCTTCCATCTGGTGAAAGTACCTCCCTCCAATTAGCTCTTGTTTTATTTACAGGTGTGTCGACATTGTCTAATAGTTTCTTTTTGCTGTATTCAATCTTTCTTTTCATTGTTTTGGGATCATACAAAACGTATTCATATCCTTTTTCCATAATTACTTGGTACCAAAATCGTCCATCAGAAAGCCAATTTGCGCTAACATTAGCTCTTGAAACCAATGGATTTGTATTACTTGAAAGCAATTGCTCAGCTTCTTGGTAGGTTTCTGAAGCAACTGATTCATTTTGAATTTGTGCTGATAAATAGGAACTAAAAAAAAGGAGGAGTAAGCATTTTACTATTGATTTCATATTTTTTTCTTTTACAGAAATACAAAATAAGCAATGTGGCTTTAAATTTGAATTTTATTAATAAATAAGTTTGGGAGGGCAGAAGTTTATGATTTATGATTTATGGTTTATAGGTTTATAGGTTTAGCCATGGTTTGGATATTTTCATGATGATAGACACAGAGAAAATTATTTCCTCATCCACTTACCAAAACTGGAGCTGTAGAAACTGTTTTTACAAATGCGATAAGTTGGCTGCCTCCTCTTGGCACTATTATATCTAAAGGTTGATCTGGGTGACTTAAAAATGCTTGAGTTTTATTTCTATCAAAATCTAGTTATTGAATATAGTCACCTTGGTACTTGGTTTTCGGACAATGCTGCCTTCTAACATTTTGCTAAAACAAGATTCGAATTCCTTGCTTCCTTTTCACCTTTTAGTAAAATTTCATTTCCGGCTTTAAATGCCAATACAGCTGCTTCACTAGTTACGTCGGGTCTAGACTCATAAATTACTAATATGGTGGCAAATGGAGCAGTTCGATTAGTAATCTTCATCCCCTTTGAATGATCAAAGCTGCGCAATTCTTTGTGGATGGGATCTGGTTTATTCATTACAGATTTCAAAGCATCAATCATTGAAGCAATTTTTGAATCATTTATTAATAAACGATCATACATACTTTGTCATCTCCCTTGAATGCATCTAAATCTTTTTGGTTTTCTTCAATAATAAATTCTCTTTGTTCATTCAATATATTGACCATTGAGTTAATCACCTTATTTTTCTGAATAGGCGTTAGCATCAAACTAATTTTATCACCACACAAATACAAAAACTAATTAAGTCTGACATAGTCTTCTGGTGAAATAAACTATTTGATAATTTTTTTTTAAGACTAAGCTCCAAATTTCTTCAATTAGCCAATTCACTACAAATTAAATCATGGTTGAAATAGCTCGTTTATCTATTTACAAATTACTTATATTCACATTAAAATTAATTTATAAGAAATGGATAAAAAGCGCCCTTCAGAAAATGAATATTCTACCTTTTACCATACTTATATTGGGAAAGTGGTTGGTAATGATATAATTCAAATTTTAAAAGATAGAAAGGAAGAGTTTGTTAAGTTTTTGAAAAGTATTCCAGAGGATAAATGGCTATATAAATACGGAGTAGACAAATGGACGATCAAAGAAGCAGTAATGCATGTGATAGATACAGAAAGAATATTTGCATATCGAGCTTTGCGTGCTTCAAGGAAAGACCCATCTCCAATGGCAGGATTTGAACAGGATGATTATGTTCCAAATTCCGATGCAAATAATAGATCTGCTATTTCTATTATTCAAGAATTCAGCCTGCAAAGAGATGCTAACATTGCATTTTTAGAAAACATCAATGAAGAAATGGCGACTTATCAAAGTGAAGCTAGCGGATTGCCTGTCACAGCTAGATCATTAGCATATATGATTGCTGGGCATGAAATTCATCATCATCATATAATAGAAGAACGCTATTTATGAAAGAGAAAAATAGGTGTAGTTGGTGCCTAAAAGACGATATTTATAAAACCTACCATGATGAAGTTTGGGGCATTCCGGAACATGACGATATAAAATTGTTCGAAATGCTCAACTTAGAAGGTGCTCAAGCTGGTTTAAGTTGGTATACTGTTTTGATAAAACAGGAAAATTATAGAAAAGCTTTCTACAATTGGGATCCTAAAAAGATTATTAGATATTGCAATGCTAAGAAAGTATCAAGTCTTCTTCAAGATCCTGGAATTATAAGGAACAAATTGAAGATAAATGCTGTTGTAAGCAATGCACATACATTCTTGGACATAAAAGCGAAATATGGTAGTTTTGATCACTATATTTGGCAATTTGTAGATGGAAATCCAATTATCAATCATTATAAGTCAATGACTAAAATTCCAGCTAAAACTTCCCTCTCAGATACCATGAGTAAGCAATTGAAAAAAGATGGATTTAAATTCATAGGGTCAACAATTATATATGCCTTTATGCAAGCGTGCGGTATGGTAAATGATCATATCAACAATTGTTGGACAAGAAAACGAGACAATATTATAAATAAAACGTCTAAATAGAATTAGATATAAAATTAACAATATGAAAAAATTAATGATTTTAAGCTTAATGTTTTGCTTTGTATTATGTAGTTATTCTTCTGATGCTCAGAGTGCTGGTGAAAAACAACGGTATGATTTAGCTAAAACGGAAAGCAAGGTCAGTAAAAATGTTTTATCATCGGCTAAGGATGAGACTAAAATTGCGAAAGATCACGTGGATGACGTCAAGCTGAAATTAAAAGCTGCAAAATTGGCTGTAAAATTAGCAAAGAAAAATGCCAAAATTGCTAAATCTGACGGATATAATGCTGATCCAGAAGAACTACAAACTGCGCTAGCTCATGAAAGTGCAATGAAACAAGATTTAGAAGCGGCTAAAGCAAGTTGTAAAACTGCCAAAGAGAATGAGAAATTAGCAAAAGTTCAGCTCAAACAAGCCAAATTGAGAAAGAAATTAACTAAAAGTGAGATGAATGATGGTCAAGAATAGACCATTATTTTAACGTTTATACAAAATTGTGTCAATTGTGAAAAGAAATTTCGCCTTTTCAATTGCTTTCTTATTCAGCATAATTATCTTAGCTCAAAAGCCGACAAGTGTTGAAGCTGCCATTAAAAGAGCTTCTTTCTTAGCTGAACAGACGCTGATAAAAAACAAGCTTCCCGGTTTAAGTATTGCGATTTCAATGAATGGGAAACTTATATGGGATGAAGGTTTCGGGTATGCCAATATGGAAAAGCAAATTAAAGTAAATCCAGATAAACATCTATTTCGCATCGGCTCAATATCAAAACCAATAATTGCCACTGCACTTGGTCAACTAATGGAAAGTGGTAAAATTAAATTTGATGATCCAATACAAAAATATGTATCCTATTTTCCTCCAAAGAAATACCCAATAAATATTCAACAAGTAGCAGGGCATCTTGGAGGATTAAGACATTATCAAGGATTCGAGTTTTACTCCAATAAACACTATGACGATATTGAATCTGCTATAGATACTTTTAAAAATGATAGTTTGCTTTATCAACCAGGGAGCAAATTTACCTATTCTTCTTACGGATGGAATTTATTAAGTGCGGTGGTAGAAGGTGCTTCTGGCGAATCATTCATCCCTTACATGTATAAACACGTATTTGATCCATTGGAAATGACTCGGACTCATCCAGATGATAAAACTAAATCAATCGAAGGAATCACGCATTATTATATTAAAAAAAGTGGGGAATTAATAACTGCTGAAGATGTTAACCTTTCAAATAAATATGCTGGTGGTGGTTTTCTTTCTACTGCCCCAGATCTTATCAAATTCGCAGAAAGCTATAATAAACAAACATTACTGAAGGAAGAAACCATTGAGCAAATGTGGGCTCCAATGAAAATGAATGATGGTAAACTAAGTAGATATGGAATCGGATGGCGACAAGGCCAAGACAAAAAAGGAAGACATTGGGTAGGTCACAATGGAGGTTCTGTTGGTGGAAGTTCTGCTATGTTTTTATTTGAGGAAATGGACCTAATTGTAGTAGTGCTTTGTAACCAATCGCAAGCCAATCTTAGTGATCTGCCATTAAAAATTGCTAATCAATTTTTTTACAAAGAATAACATCTATGCCTATACCTCCATTCCATATAGCCGTACCAGTAAATGATTTAGACAAAGCTAGAGCATTTTATGGAGGTCTACTAGGATGTAAAGAAGGTCGATCATCCGAGCATTGGATAGACTTTGATTTGTTTGGACATCAATTTGTTACTCACTTTAAAGCTGGAAAAGGGTCAAATCTTCACTTTAACCCAGTGGATGGACATGATGTCCCAGTGCCTCATTATGGTGTAGTATTGAGTAGGAAGCAATGGAATGACTTAGCTGATAAATTAAAGTCGGCTGATATAAAGTTTATAATTGAACCTTGTATTAGATTTAAAGGCAAACCTGGTGAGCAAGCTACTATGTTTTTTCTAGATCCTGCTGGTAATGCACTTGAGTTTAAAGCTTTCAAAGATATAGGTCAATTATTTGCGAAGTAAAAATGAAAATTCTAATTTTTCTTTAGTCAAAGCAGTGCTTAAATATATATCTGCCCTCTTAAATATAAACTTGTCTGACCTTTAAGTAATACTCGATCACCAGTAAGTTCGCAATTTAAAACTCCCCCACGCGAGGAAATTTGATGAGCTATAAAAGATTTTTTATTTAAAATGTTGGTCCAATAAGGGACCAGTTTTGTGTGGGCTGATCCGGTAACAGGATCTTCATTAATTCCAGCTTTCGGAAAGAAACATCTAGAAACGAAATCGACTTTTTCTCCTTTTGCAGTAACCAAATAACCTCGATAGTTGATCTTCAGTAAAGTATTATAATTTGGAATCATATTTCGAACAGTTTCCTCACCATCTACAACTACTAAAAGATCGGTGCCTTCATAACATGCTACGATTTTTGCTCCCAGAGCATCTTCTAAACCAGCAGGTGTTTTGATTAAAGGTTGAGGATTTGCAGGCAAATCCATAACAAAACTATCCCGTTCTTGTTTTACAATTAGTGGACCACTTTTTGTTTGAAAACAAATGCTGCCATGAGGATGAATCATTTCTTTAAAAATAACATGTGCAGCAGCTAAAGTGGCATGCCCACAAAGTTCCACTTCCATGATTGGAGTAAACCAACGCAAATGAAAATCACCACTATCCAATGGATAGTAAAATGCAGTTTCAGACAGATTATTTTCCATGGCAATTAACTGCATTAAAGAATCGCTGAGCGGCTTAGGTAATGGGCAGACCGCCGCAGGATTTCCTTTGAAATTTTCATTAGCGAATGCATCAACTTGAAATATATCTATTACCATAAATTAATCCTAGTTTTCAAGAATGATAAGAATATTTGAAATGTAAAGTTAGATATTTTAATATCGTCCTACAGCCTATAGTTATTGAGTTTAAAAAACATGCAAAATAAATCTTTACAATGAATTAAAAATTATGCTTTATGATTTACAAACAGAACAAGTCTTTCCATCATCCTTTCTTAATTTCAATTGCTGTAGGTGTTTTGCTGCATAAGCTTGAATCCATCCACGTTGTTCTTCAATATTATTTAAATCAACATTAGCTTTCTCTGCTGCTTCGACGATTTTTCCTTGATATTCTTGTTTGCCCCAGCAATTCGGGCAATAGTCTTTCTCTGCATATATAGATTTCATCATTATTCATTTTTTTGAATCTTATTTTTTAATTATATTATAAATAAAAAGCCTTGCATTTTATAATACGATAATGACTTTAAATATAACCTATAACCCAAATTTAGTATTTCCTTTTAACATTTCCTTCGTAAAACTGCTAGTAATTGGACAATCATTATAAATATTTGCAATATACTTAATAGGATTTTGACAACCATAAAATTTCCCCATTCTCCAAAATTATAATTCAATAATTCTATTACCATTTCCTCCAATTAATAATATCTTAGCCTAAAATAAATTGATTTATTATGGAAGAAAATATTTTAGGAGTCGGGTCTAGAGTTAATCATCCTGCTTTTGGATTTGGAGTTGTAATTAAACTCTTCCCTGCCGCTTATGATGTTTGTTTTCAACAGTATGGCATTAAGTCTGTTGGGAAGACTTATTCTGCTTGGGAAGTGATTGATGCAGTCGAAGCGGAAGTTGAAGTTTCCTTTTCAGATGCAGAAGTTGCCTTACAACGTATTTTGGAAAACTATTCAGATGTTAGCCAAATTGTTGATTTAGGAGATCGTTGGAATGAAGGCACTATGATTTTGAAACCCAGCGATGATAGTTTGTCTCCTAAGGAAATCCCATTGGAAACATTTTTTCACAAAATTGTTATGGTAAGAGACAGAGTTCGCGTAATGGAACAAAGAGTGAATGCGAGTAAATCGCTTACTGATGAAGAGAAAGTGAATCTCCAACAATACTTAACGAGGATTTATGGAAGTCTAACTACTTTTAATGTGCTATTCAAATATAAAGATGATCATTTTAAAGGGGACCGCTCTAAATAAGTACCTGTATTCCAATATAAACCTTTATTAAAATGGCTTGTTGCCTTGGTATGAAAAAGCATTTCGTTTATTTGTTATCTATCACCTTTATTTCAATTACCTTTTCTTCTTGTATTGAAGTTGAAAACCCGTACTCAAAAATACCTCCAGGTAAATGGAGAGCGGTTTTAAAATTGGATCAAAAGTGGATGCCTGGAGAATCATTAACTAAAGCAGCTATGAATAATGATCTGCAACGAAATACAAAAAACGTAGCTGGCGGCGAATTACCAATAAATTTTGAAGTTATATACACTACCTCAGATGACTTTTATATTGAATTAATCAATGGTGAAGAAAGAATGAAGTTAGAAGATATTACTTTCGGTAGAGACAAAGCCACTGCAAAAGATACCTTACGAATTAACTTCCCTGTTTTTGATTCTCATATTGAATTGCTCTGCCAAGAAGACCACATGGAAGGACGCTGGGTGCGGAGGAATCGTGAAAATTATGCTATTCCATTCTATGCAAAACATGGCCAAACTTATCGGTTTACCAATTTGAAGAAATCTCCAATAATGGATGTTAGTGGTAAATGGGAAGTCACTTTTGAAGAGGAAGATGGAAGTACAAGTAAGGCCATAGGAGAATTCGTTCAAAATGGCAATGATTTAACAGGCACCTTTATGACGGAAACTGGTGACTATAGATTTTTAGAAGGCACGGTTCAAAACAATAAATTCTATCTATCTACTTTTGATGGTGCACATGCTTTTTTATTTGAGGCTGTTATTAATGATGATCAAACATTAGAAGGAATTTTTCGATCAGGTAATCACTATCAAGCTTATTGGACAGCCAAGAGGAATGATGCTTTTGCATTGGGAGATGCCAACAAACTAACTTATTTAAATGAAGGTTATGACAAGATTGCTTTTAGTTTTGAAAACCCAGAAGGCAAAACTATTTCATTGGAAAATCCCGAATATCAAAACAAAGTTAAGCTTGTCCAAATCCTTGGAACTTGGTGTCCGAACTGTAGAGATGAAACTAAATTTATCAATACTTATTTGAAAGATAATCCGAATGATGATTTAAAAGTAATTGGTCTGGCATTCGAAGCATATAGAAACAAGGAGAAATCTGACCAATTGATCAATATCTATAAAGAACAATTTGGGATTGACTATGAAATCCTATATGCAGGTTACCGCGATAAAGGAGAAGCATCAAAGGCCTTACCTATGATCAATGAAGTAATCTCTTATCCAACCATGATTTTCATTGATAAGAAAGATCAAATTAGAAAAATACACACGGGTTTTAGTGGACCTGCTACAAGTACATTTAAGGATTATAAAAAAGAATTTGAGCGTTTTGTAAGTCAGTTGTTAGCTGAATAATTACTTAGAAGTATAATTTCTTATTTGGGTAATCTAGAATAACTGTTGAGGATTGGAAAAATAATAGTCCAACAATACCATCGATACGCTTGGCGCTATGACCATTTATTTCATCTAAATCCATTATAGAAAAAGTACTATTTCTTAAATTGACCTTTCCTAGTTGAATTTCCTTCAATAAAATTTTATCTAATTCTAATTTAGAAGTAGCATTAAAACTAATTAATTTGGTTTTCCCAATTTCTATTTGCTGATCAGTATCTAATAGCTTTTTCATAGCGTGGTTTAGAATATTGGTTTCAGCACCAGTATCTAAACAGAAATTATAATTCTTTTTCCCTAATTTAACGTTAAAATAAGGACGCTCATTGCTAATCTGGAATGAAAGCTTTCGCTTTTGCTCAAGATCAATTTTAAGATTATCGTCTAAGTCAATTACAACTTGTACTTGCGACTTTACAATATCGAATATCAATTTATGGTCTTTAATGATATCGAAGCCAATCACCCCATCAATGTTTTTTTGAAAGCTTGCTTCTAAATGACTTAAATCTATATTCCAAGCTTTGATATTTTTCTTCTTCAATCCAGCCCAGTTAAAGGACCTTATATTCATTTCTGTAATAACTTGCTCACCCGTAGCGGAGTTCACGGTAACTGGCTTACCGTTTAGCATGGAGTTGTTTAAAAGTAAAACTGGCGCACCTGTATCGATAATGTAAGTGCCAGCATTGCCATTTAAAAATGCTTCAACAAATATTATCCCATTAATCATTTCAAAAGAAATGGGCTTTAAATCCTTTGGATTAGTAAATGCTAAACTTTTAACGAAAAGCAAGCTAAGAGATAATATGAGTACTTTTTTTAACATTTATATTAAAGTAAATCAATAGTTTAGAACATTTAATTTTATAATTCATATTAAAAATAGAATTTTTTTTTCATAAATTCAACATTTGGGAAACATTTAATTCACTTATGGTTTACGATCACTTAACATTGAGTTAACATTAGAAGGTGATGTAAATAGCTGATTAGGCAGATTTAAAGAGAGATTTTTGATAATATTTTAAAAGAGCAAGCCACTAAAAACAGCTCACTCAGTTTCACTTATCACTATCAAATTCTTTGGTGTATGGTGCAGTCAAATGTAAATTCAGCTAAATAATTTAATAGGAATGCTAGATTTGAAATGAGATGTTATTGAGAGAAAAGTTATTATTATCAGCTTATTTATTAACTTATACTTACTACCATATATTAGTCGAAATTTAACGACTTAAGTCCTAAAATGATCGGCAAATTCATTAGAGTAAATTAATAAAAAAGGAATGAATGATCAACATTTAGCAATGCACAAAAATTTTATGCAAAGGGCAATAGATTTAGCTAAAGAAGGAATGCTTTCTGGTGCAGGTGGACCATTTGGTGCTGTGATTGTTAAGAATCAGAAAATTGTGGCAGAAGGACACAATATGGTCACATCAAGTAATGATCCTACGGCTCATGCAGAAGTTGTTGCTATCAGAAATGCTTGTAAAAATTTAAATGCATTTCAATTAGACGATTGTATTATCTACACTTCTTGCGAACCATGTCCCATGTGTTTAGGAGCTATTTATTGGGCTCGACCAAAAATGGTTTACTATGCTTTAGACAAACATGATGCTGCGGCTATTGATTTTGATGATCAATTTATATATGATGAAATAAATTTAGAAATGGATCAGCGCAAGATTAAATTCATACAGATTATGCAGAATGAGGCATTGCCAGTTTTCAATTTATGGGAAGAAAAAGGAGATAAAGATCATTACTAATAATCAAATTATGCGATTACTATTTTTAATATTTATGCTGTTTGTAAATAAGGCATCAATCGGACAAATGACGGTTGAGGAAGATGCGGCCCTGCCAGAATCTGTTTCTAATAATGCAGTTTGTGAAGGATTCATTGGAGTTAGCCCATATTTATTTTCTTTCGGAGGAATAGATTCCGCGCTAAGTCCTAACGGTATTCACTTAAGGTCTTTTCGTGTAAACTTTGAAACTGGAGTTACGGAAAGTATTGGCTATCTGCCAGATGATATGGGAAAGATTGCCGCTGGAATTGGAGACATTATTTACATTGCAGGTGGCTATTATGATTTGTCTAATTTTTCCGAATTGAGTTCAGCGAAGTTGCATCGCTATGACATTATAAATAATACTTACTTACCGAATGTGCCAAACATCCCATTTGCGACAGATGATCATGTACAAGTGGTTTGGAGAGATAGTTTAATCTATTTAGTTACAGGATGGAGCAATACAACTAATGTACCTTATAAGCAAATTTACAATCCAAGTGACAATAATTGGACGCGAGCTAATAACTTGCCAGTAGATGCGAGATATCGTTCTTTTGGAGCTTCTGGTTCTATTGTAGAGGATACCATATACTACTTTGGAGGAGCCTCTTCCTCTGCTGGATTTAACATTCAAAATTATTTACGAAAAGGTATTATTAATCCCGATAATCCTTCGGAAGTTAATTGGTCTATAAGTATTCCAGATGAAAACATTGATGGTTATATTATGGCATGTACAAATGTTGGGAATGAGATCCATTGGATTGGGGGCAGAACTGAAACTTATAATTTGATGGCATTGCATATAATGGAAGTGGCGGTGTTTCACCTGTAATAGAGATCTTTATTCTAAAGTGAATCCTTTCGTTTGGGAAAGTAATAATCAAAATATACCGATGGATTTAAGAGGTACTGCTGATGTAAGCGAGCTTGTCAAATACATTGCTGGTGGAATGGTAGGGAACCAAACAGTTACTAACAAAATATATAAATTAACATAGGAGTTAGTAATTAGTAATGATTCAGTGAGTAATGAAAAATTGGATTTAAAGATAGACCCGTATCCATTTAATGATCTCCTCTATTTTGATAAATTAGTAAGTGAAGTGATGGTTTATGACCTCTCAGGCCAAATCCTTTTTACAATTGATAAATCTATGGACGAGATCAATTTAAAATTTTTAAATGAAGGCTGTTATTTATTAAAAGTTATAGTAGATAATCAAATTAAGCATATCAAAATCATCAAGATGTAATTGGCAGATTTTACTCTACCAAATTCAAAACTTTCCATCCATTGTTTGACTTATGAACATAATGCTTTTGCATAGATTTAGTTTGATCAGGATTAAAACAAACTTCTGTGATGATGTATAAATCATCCGTCACTTTTTGTCTATTAGGAAACGCACGCTTCACTCCTTTAAAAGATGGAAACCCATTTTCTTGATGGTATTGAATAAAAGATAATTTGAGTAATTTCCCCATCTTTTCAACTACTCCTTCTTCCGTTGGCATTCCTTTACTTTCCGCCATCAATCTACCTTCTTCATAAAAATTTTTACATGCTAATGCAGCATCAAAATCTTTATTATCATAGGCATCTTCTAAAGAAAGGATTGCCCCTTCCGGTGTTTCTAGATTATGTTTAAAGTAATCCACTCCTTCATCAATAAACATGCCTGTACTTGTATCAAAATCATCTCTTTTTTTACCATGCATTCCGTCTCTGATTGCTCTTATAGTATAGCCTCCAATTAGTCGACCATTTTCAATAATCATCCAATCTGAAATTTGATCAGCATCTACACCTATTTGCTGACCCATTTTCATATGTTTCACATAAATTGGATTATTCCCTAATTTACCGAAGAGATTTCCTTGTTCATCAAAAGTGGGATCTGTTAGCCAAATATGTTCTGAATTTTGTCCTTCTACTAAATGAGCTTTAACAGATAGGTACTGTTGATCTGGTCTAGGATTTCGTAAAGAATCTTTAAAGTATTCAATTGTTAAATTTGCTTTTTCAATGGCCCAATCCATTCTTTCATCCTCATTTGCGACATGGACAACATCTGGTTCACCCTCTCTTTCGGTTACAAACTTTACATCAGCTGCGGTTGGATTAGTTTGCTTTTTCTTACCAAATAAATTAGAAAAGAATCCCATAATATGCATTTTAAGGTGTTTAAATTATATTCTCACCATTAAAATAGTAGATAAATATTAGAAGTTGAAATATATTAGTAATTTTCATATTGTAAGTTTCATACTTGTTGATTACTTTTATGATATGAAAAAACAATTTTCTATTAGTAGTTTATTATTTATTTGTATACTAATTTTTGCGGACTCCTTAAAAGCGCAGCAATCTGTTGCCCGCGAATGGAATGAAGCGGTATTAGAAGCTATAAGAAATGACTTTGCGCGACCGACAGTACATGCGAGAAATTTATTTCACACTTCTCTAGCGATGTATGATGTTTGGGCAGCGTATGATGATACAGCAGAAACTGCTTTTCTGGGTAAAAGTTTAAATGGGTATGCTTGCGCCTTTGAAAATTTTGATCCTAGTGGAAACCCTGAAACAATTAAGCAAAATAGAACTATTGCTATTAGTCAAGCAATGTATAGAATTATTGCTTATAGGTATAAAGACTCACCCAAATGGGATGAAACAAAACATATAATAGACTCATTAATAGTGAAATTTAATGGTGATCCAACTTACACGGAAGTTACTTATAATGATAATGCAACTGCTTTTGGCAATTACATTGCACAACAAATCATACAATATGGAAATTTTGATGGTTCGAACGAATTAGATACGTTTAAAAATCAATACTACACGTCAAGTAATTCTCCCCTTTCGCCTGATCTTCCTGGCAATCCTGATTTGGAAGATCCAAATCGCTGGCAACCACTAACTTTAGAAGTTTTTATTGACCAAGCAGGGAATGTAATAGAGGGTGCTACTCCTGAATTTCTTGGACCAGAATGGGGTAATGTAGGTCCTTTCGCATTAGATGAAACTGTGCTCAAAAATTATGTAGTGGGAAGTGATATTTATAAAGTTTATCATGATCCAGGGGCCCCACCTCTATACAGAGTCCTAAATCCTGGTCCTGACAATGATCTTTACAAATGGGCATTTACTATGGTAAGTGTTTGGTCATCTCATTTAGATCCAGCGGATAGTGTTAGATTGGATATTTCACCGAAGAGTATAGGCAATAATAATTACTATCCAACTGACTTTAATGAGCATCCGGATTTTTATAATTATTTGGAAGGTGGAGATAATAGTCCAGGTCATGCTATTAATCCAATAACAGGTGAGGCTTATAATACGCAAATGAGATTAAGGGGAGATTATACGAGAGTTTTGGCTGAGTTTTGGGCAGATGGTCCCGATTCAGAAACACCTCCAGGGCACTGGTTTACATTACTCAATTACGTTACGGATCATCCACAATTTGAAAGAAGATATAAGGGAGAGGGACCAATTTTGGATAGCCTGGAGTGGGACGTAAAGACATATTTTATGCTGGGTGGTACAATGCATGATGCAGCTATTAGTGCTTGGTCAACAAAAGGCTATTATGATTATATCCGACCTATTTCTGCCTTGCGTTTTTTAGGTACTACAGGTCAACGAACCGATTCCCTTACATTTTCTTATGATCCTAATGGTATAGATTTAATAGATGGTTTGATAGAAATAGTTGAGGTTGGAGATCCTTTAGCAGGATTAGTCAATTTCAATGTAGGAAAGATAAAAGTAAAAGCATGGGGAGGGCCAGATTTTATATCTGATCCAAAAACCGACATTGCAGGAGTTCATTGGATTTTATTAGAAAATTGGTGGCCATATCAAAGACCAACTTTCATTACCCCACCTTTTGCTGGTTATGTCTCAGGTCATTCTACTTTCTCAAGAGCAGCTGCTGATTTATTTACATTGATCACTGGGAGTCCCTATTTTCCAGGAGGAATGGGAGAATTTAATATTGAGAAAAATGAATTTTTAGTCTTTGAAGAAGGGCCGAGCGAAGATATGACTTTACAATGGGCCACCTATCAAGACGCTTCTGATCAATCCAGTTTGTCTAGAATCTGGGGGGGCATCCACCCTCCTATTGATGATATTCCGGGTCGCTTAATGGGTATCGAAATTGCTAAAAATGCATTTGCAAAAGCGGACGCTTATTTTGATGGATTCGTAAGTAATGAAAACATTATTCCACAAGCAAATCTTAATTTATTTCCAAACCCAGCTAATGGTGATTTCATATATTTAGAAAGTGACCAAGTAATGCAGCATGCAAAGATAAGTTTTCATAGTATTCATGGTCAAACTTTAAATGTATATACTACTAATATTGGAATTGGGGTCAATCAATTGAATATCCCAGCCAAACAAGGCATGTTTATTTTACGTATTGATAATGGAAAGCAGATTATAAGTAGAAAGATAGTTATTCAGTAAATTTTAATCTATTTTTTACAAACTTTGGACCGCTTCACTTTTAGACTTTTTTAAAATAAACTTAAGACCGCTTCGCTTTTAGACTTAAGACTTTAGACGCTTTAGTTTAAAGTAAATAATTTGGTTCGCTTAATACAAGTTACTTGTTAAAAGAAGTATTTTCATTAGTAGTATTATGTCTGGAGTCTTAAGTCCTCACTTTTAAACTTTCAATATCAATTTCCCCATCTTCTGCCCATTAAATAATTTCATAAAGATCTCGTGAAAATTTTCGAGTCCTTCAAAAATAGATTCTTTAGATTTTAATTTTCCTTCCATCATCCACTGCCCCATTTGCATTGCTGCTGTTCCATAATCTTTGCTGTAATCCATTACTACCATTCCCTGCATAGTAGCTCTATTTACCAACAAGGATAAATAATTCGACGGGCCTTTAATCGCTTCTTTATTGTTGTATTGTGAAATGGCTCCACATATTACAATTCGTGCATGCATTCTTAATCTAGCTAAAGCATGATCTAAAATTTCACCACCAACATTATCAAAATAAACATCAATACCTTTTGGCAAATGTTTTTTAATACCGTCTTTTACGCTTTCGTTTTTATAGTCTATAGCACCATCAAAGCCTAACTTATCAACCAGGTATTTACATTTTTCAGGACCTCCAGCTATACCAACGACAGTACACCCTTTTATTTTTGCAATTTGGCCAACCACAGAGCCTACTGCGCCTGCTGCCCCTGAAACTAAAACAAAATCCCCTTCCTTTATGTTACCCACTTCTAGAATTCCAAAATAAGCCGTCATCCCAGGCATTCCTAAGGTGCCAATGTAAGTAGGTAAAGGAGCTAAATCAGGATTGACAGGATACCAGTTTTTACCATCGGTTACTGCATACTCTTGGACTCCTCCCCAGCCGGATAAGTATTGACCTTCCCTATATTTCGGATGGTTGTTTGCCTTTACAATTTTACCAACGGAGCCAGCGCGCATAACATCATCAATCTCTACAGGTGGAATATATGATTTTACATCGTTCATCCATCCGCGCATTGCCGGATCTAATGAAATGTATTCTTGCTTCACCAAAACTTGGCCTTCTGCTAATTCGGGAACGGTATTTTCTACTAATTCCCAAGTTGATGCTTCGGGTAAACCTGTTGGTCTTTTTCTTAAAAGTAATTGTTTATTTATCATTTGTTTTTATTCTTCAAACTCGTTACAAAAAATTCCATCTTCATACGAATATCAGGTCTCCACCATATCCTTCTTGCAGCTTCTAAATCTTCTTCCGCATTATCTGAGATGTGTGACAGCCAAGTTTGTCTTAATTTTGCTTTAGTATTCCGCAAAATTTCATCGTCAGCCCATAAAAACTTTTTCATTTTAGCTTCTGCTTTTGCTTGAACGCTCTCTAATGAAACAATTTCATTAACCAAGCCATTATTCAATGCTTCTTGACCGTTTAATAATTTTCCTTCAAGCACAAATTCATGACATTTAGCGTGACCTATCCAAAAAGCGTAAGCATCAACTAAATTTTGAGAAATCTGAATATTCACTGCAACCTCATTTAATCCAATCGTATATTTTTCCCCATCCGCCATTATTCTATAATCTGCAGTAATAGCAATTACCGTTCCTCCTGCCGGAGAATGCCCCGTTATACCACAGATAAATGGTTTGGAGAATTTTGCCAATTCAATGTGCAAAGAACCGAAAGCAATGAAAAATTTATCCATCTCTTCTTTGTCATACTCGAATAGTTCAATTACATCTAAACCAGCTGAAAAGTAATGTGGCTTTCCCATCATAATCACGCCTCTCACACTATCGTCTGCTTGCATATTCTTGAAAGCTTCTCTTAGTTCCTGCACCATGTTCATATTAATTGCATTGACCTTACCTCGATCAAGATGTAAAATCGCGTAATTCCCTTTTTTTTCTATAGTAATCGTCTTCATAATATTCTTTATTGGTTCACTTCATACATCACTAATCTTGAATCTACTAAAGCTTTTGCCCTCAATGTTGCAGGGTAATTCGGATTACTTATCATTTTCATGAAACCATCTTTTGATGGATATTTTACGATTAATATTTCATCCCAATAATTTTCATCTGGGCCAATTAAAGTCATCAATTCTTTTCCTTTAAAAATTAGATCTGCTTTACTTTCTAAAAAATAAGGAATCACTTCTGTCATATAATCTTTATACAAAACCCTACCCGATTTTCCATCAACTTCCTTAACATACTTCAAATAGTTGACCATCATAACAGGGCCATCTGGCATAGTATTCAGATTAAATAAACGCTCTTTTTCTAAATTAATAAATTGTTCCATATTATGAGAAAACTGTTGATTGTTCTGGAATAGTTATATGCTCTTTATTCATTAAAATTGCTCTTAATCCTTCACATTTCGGCAACTCGTAGGTGAAGTAATACTTCATGGTATGTATTTTCTGTTCATACATAGATGCAGGAAAAGATTTGTCATCCGTTAAAATCGCTTGATGACTTTTAACCGCTAAATCTAAACTCAACCATCCACCAACAATTCTACCAAAGTAGTCCATAAAAATAGACGCATCTGCAATGGATCTTTCAAAATCTCCTGCTTTAGCAAAGCTCGATAAATGTCCTAATACTTTACCTATTTGCAACAGTTGTTTACTTAATTGCTCGCCATATCCTTTCAATCCCTCATAGGTACTAGCTGCTTTAATAGTTTGCAATATTTCATTACTTAATAATTTTAATGCAGCACCGTCTGCCATTGGGATTTTCCTTGCTAGTAGATCTAATGATTGTATCCCTGTGGTTCCTTCATAAATTGGGAAAATTCTAATGTCTCGATAATATTGTTGTAAGATATATTCAGAACAAAATCCGTATCCACCTAATACTTGTAAGCCATTACTAATGGAGGTTATGCCCATTTCTGAGGGTAAGGTTTTTACCATTGGGGTTACCATTTCCAACAATAAGTGATATTGATCTCTTTCTTCTTTAGTTTCAGCATTCTCTGATAAATCTCTGTATCTTGCCGCAAGTAAAACTAAACTCAATGATACATCTGAGATAGATTTTTGCATTAATAACATCCTTCGAACATCAGGATGGTTTATTATTAAAGTTTGCCCTTCCTCCAAATTTTTCTTTCCACCAATTAATCGTCTGCCTTGTGCTCTCTCTTTTGCATATTCTAATGAAGCTTGATACGCCGCTTCAATGATTCCTGCCGCACCTCTACCCACTGCAATTCTAGCTCCATTCATCATTAAAAACATGTATTTCAATCCTAAATTCTTTTCTCCTACTAACCATCCTTGGCAATTCCCCTTCTCTCCAAACATCAAATGAGTTGTACAATATCCCTTCTGACCCACTTTTTGAAAATCACCAGCTGTCGCTACATCATTGGGACTAAGACTTCCATCCTCTCCTACTTTGTATTTAGGTACCACAAATAAGGATATCCCTTTCGTACCTGCGGGTGCACCTTCAATTCTTGCCAAAAGCAAATGAACCATATTATCTACATACTCATGATCTCCACCAGAAATAAAAATCTTTTGCCCAGAAATTTTATAGCATCCATCTTTTTGCGGAGCAGCGCTTGTTGTTAAATCAGATAAGGAAGATCCTGCTTGGGGTTCGGTTAAACACATGGTGCCGCCCCAATCACCGGAAAGCATATTGGGAACATATTTTTCCTTTAGAGCATCATTCCCAAATTCAACAATCAGCTCCGCCGCGCCTAGCGTTAGTCCTGTATAGCCTGGCACTGCATTGTTAGCAGCATCCATGATATAATACGCCGCTGTATGCACCGCTAAGGGCAATTGCAGACCACCATCATCAAAATTGATGGGCGTTCCAATCAAGCCTAAATCTCCACCCTTTTTCATTATATTTTTAACCTGTGGGTGTACTTTGACCTTACCATCTTTAAATATGGCTGGTTGCTCGTCCATCTCTTTCAAATATGGAAAAAGCTCTTGATCAGAAAAGTCTTTTACAGAATTCAAGAATAAATCAATAGACTCCATATCGTGCTCAGCAAAATGTGCTTTACTTAGAATTCCAGGTAAATCATGAACTTTATAAAGCATAAATTTTAGGGAATTGAAATCAAAATATTGCTTCGGCATAATTGTATATCTATTTAAGACTTAAATTACGTGATTTCTTGCAAAGACTCATTAAACAAGGTTAATAAGTGAGTGTGAGAGTGGGTGTGAGTGTGAGTGTGAGTGTGAGCGTGGGTGTATGTTCAAGGAAAAAAGAATACAAGGAAGTTGTCATCCTGAGAGAGCTCAGTGAACCGAAGGATCAAGTCAAACTTAAACGCTTCCTTATTTTGGAAAGTCCAACCGGCGTTAGACCTAGATAGGAGGCCACTAGGTATTGAGGGACTCTTTGAAAGATGCCAGGGTTTTTATCCAAAAAGCGGAGGTATCTTTCTTCATTACTTAAATTACTGAAATGCGCAATTCTTCTAAAACTTTTTACAAAGGCTTCTTGAGCAGATAACCTCCCAAAACGTTCAACTGCATGTGAATAATCAAATGACTTTTGAACGTCTTCCTTTTTGATTCTATACAATACAGAATCTTCGATGGCTTTGATATAAGTTTGGCTTGGTATCTCTTCTAGATAGGCATATAAATCTGTAAATAGGTCGCCTTCTTTAAAAAAATCTAATACTTGAGTTTTACCATCCTTATACATGTAATAATAAACACAGCCTTGATCCAAAAAGTAAAAATGCTTAACCATTTGACCAGCTTCTACTAGTGTGAATCCTTTTGAAACTTCTATAGTTTCATACAAGTTTAATGTAAAGTCAAGATCCTCTTCAGATATATCATTATATGAACCAATTTTTGCTCGAAGTTTTTCCATGATGTAATTTAAAGAAAAGTTTAGGAGTTTATGGGTTTATAAGTTTATGAGTTCAATGCGGCTGCGCCGCGCAATACAGCTTCGCTGTGCAATGTGCCGATGGCACGTAATGAGCCTATGGCGCGCAATAAGACTGCGCTTTATAATATTTGTACAAAAAGATATAATTCAGTTTATTAAAAGACAACTTAATAAATAGTTGAAGATAGTCATTGCGAGCCGAAGGCTCATTGCACAGCTCAGCTGCATTGCGCGGCACAGCCGCATTGCGTGCCTTCGGCACATTGACCTATTCTTTCACCACTTTCCTCGTCAAGACCTTCTCTCCATCTTTAATCAATTGCACAAAATAAATTCCTGAAGCAAAATTGTTGATATCCAATGTCGCTTTGGTGAGAAAATCATGTCTTTTCAATACTTTTCGCCCAAGGTTATCAAAAATTATAATTTGATAAACTTGTTCTTCATCTCGGTTTTGAATTGTTAATAATCCGTTGGAGGGATTTGGATAGATGGCAAAGCCGTTATCTTCATATTTTCTAGGGTCAAATACATCTTTTAACTCAATATTGTCAATCAGTGCTGCATCCACATTAGCATAGCCCGGTTCAACTTCTTGAGCACCAAATAAAGTCATAAACTCAAGTACAATTTCGCCTTGGAAATTTGAGGGCAAATTATACTCATACAAATTAAATTGATTATTATTATTTTCAATTAATGGTCCCTTTTCGCCATTTATGGAAACCTGCATCACCGATCCAAAATCGAAAGGACCTAAGCGCACGTCTGCCAAATGTTGAAATAAATCAAATGAAAAAATAGGTTCTTCCATGCCATCCGCATCTACACAAAAGGTCATTGATGACCGAGTGGCAGTGTTAAAAAAATCTTCTAAATTATCACATGATCGATAGAAAGAATGAAAAGATTTAGGATAAAAAGCTAATACGTTATTACCATTTAAATTTTCTACTTCGTTAATTATTCTATAGCTACTTCTATTAATTGCATAAGCTGATGAAATTTCCCCAGACTCGAAGTCTTCTTTATATCCATTACTTATAGATATGACGGTGTTGAAATTAGCATCTTCAAATTGATTATTCTCTTCATTGCCATCTTCAAAAATTAATTCAAAAGATAATTCTCCAATAGGAAGTTCGTCTAAGTCATAGAAATAATTTCTTGAAACACTCGAACCCGCAATCAATGGATACGGCAAGTTATCCTCAATTTCAAAAAATAGATTATCAGCCTTAATTTTTACTTTAAATGGGGTATTATCAATTATTGTTTCACAACCTTCATTTTTAAGTGTGAAAAAAGTGCGATGCGTTATCTCTTCTCCACAGTCGTTGTAAGATTGAATACGCGAGTTGGAAATACTTAAATCTGCTTTTATAGACGTTAATTTATATACAGAAATCCTTGTACTATTGTTAAGTTGATAAAGATCATCAATGGTCAAGGTTATATTCATTAAATAATTACTAGTTAATTCTTCGGATAATAATTTTCTTTCGAATTCATAAATAAATGATTCTCCAACGGCTAATGTAGTAGGCAGATTAAAGCTTTCAACTACATCATCTAATGTTGGAATATTATAAGTTAAACTAATCAATGAATTAACTGGTATGTCCACTTTTCCTGAATTTACAATTTCGACTTCAATAGCTTTTGCTTCATCAGGACAAACACTTAATATGGGAGATAAATTAATTGCGGATAAATCATAATCATCAAAACCTGGATAGAGTCCTACTGCAAACCAAGCATCCAACACTGTTTTATATTCTGCAGAATTAGCTCCGTATAAATCAGCTGCTGCTTCCAAACTAAAGTACATAGCCTCTAAATAATTTGACGAATTATTCAAATAGCCTATTTGTAAATCAAAAACAATGTCGAGGGCTTTTTCCCAACCAACGGCATTTACTGCAAATGGCTGATCTACTTCATTAATACCTTGTCCTCCTTCTACCATTAAATAAAACCAATGATTTAGCAAACCAGAATTGGTGTGAACCGCTCCTCCCGCTGACCAATAAATTCCTTGAAAATATTTTGGATGATTCCTTAAATTTGGATTATCCATTGATCTAAAAAAATTGACAGACTCTTCTTTTCTAAATCGATCCCCTATCCTCCAATTGAAGTTTTCTCTATCATAATAATATTCTAAGGCTTTCCCAAAAATATCACTCATCCCCTCATTTATAGCTCCAGATTCTGCTCGGTAAACGAGACCAGAAGTAAATTGGGTAAAACCATGGGCGTACTCATGACCTACTACATCTAGTGTTGTCAAAGGATTATATCTATCACAATCTCCATTACCATAATTGGTGGAAGTACCGTTCCAAAACGCATTGACGTAAAATCGACCATTTGCATTTACATTTGCAATGAGCGCTTTCCCTTGTCCGTCTAAACCATTCCAACCAAATTTATCATTCATTAAATCATAGAAAGAAATGGAGCAATAATGTGCATCTGCTGCAACCAGGTCTTGATAATTTTCTTTCGCCGCCCATTGTTTACTGTCATTTGAATAGTAAACCGTATCCGGAAAAGTTTCCGCATTATAAGTAAAGACACCATCTCCTCTTGAATGATCGTGTAATAAAAATTCATCTGGACTGATTGAATCTATTGTTATATTTTGTTTCCCATAATAGTAGGTTTCTGCTTCCCCTTCGACTTTATGCAAAATAATATCTGAAAACTGATTAACCAATTTCCCTGAATGTGCATCGATATACATTTTCTCTTTTATAGGAGGAAATGTATTTGCCAAAACTTCGACTTCATAACACAATAAATAATGACCGCTAAATGCTGGGAAGAGATGATCCATAACCACTAATCGATGAGTTGGAGAGACTTGAATTTCTGGTAACTTCAAGGCATTGAATTTGCCAGTATTTATCCAATCATTTGCTAGTACTTCTTGTGCTAATAATTTTGCTTGATTAAAAGAAAGCCTTGGTAAGGAATTAATATTTATATAAGGATAAAGTTTACCCGTCGATTTTAATATTTTCCCGTTCTTAGCATGCAAAGTATAAGTGGCACCTAAAACCGGAATTCCTTTGTAAGTTTGTTGATATTTATGACGTAAGAAGTTACTATTACTTTCCCATGTTTTTGTGTATTTCATTTCGCTGCCATTATTCAATCCAAGTTGTTTAGCATACTGATTGAAAAACATCCTTTGAGAAGCTGGGTTATCTTTCAAATCTATCAATTGATTAGACTTGAAAGTGGCAAAGGAATTTTCCTCAATTATAGATTGGCTAATTAAAATAGTAGGAAAGACAAAAATCAAAAAAGTTATAAACTTCATCTGTTGCTATTGTACGCTTAAAATATGGAATATTATTGAAAATTGAGCATGAAGAGGGTCAAATAACCTCACATTATCATTATTTGTCCGATACCTCATTAAACCATATATTTATTTAAAGATTTTTTCATGATTCCAGAACAAAGCAAGACCAACCGACTTATTCTTGTTTTTGTTTTCTTAAAGCTGCTAATTCAATTGTTAGCATTGCATAGATATGGTTTTCATAGAGATGAATTCCTCTATCTAGCGGAGACGAAGCATATGTCTTGGGGATATTTAGAGGTCCCGCCATTTACTTCATTTGTTGGCTGGGTGGCCACACATTTATTTGGAGACGGCATTTTTGCAGTAAGGATTTTCTCTTTAATTGCTGGGACACTAGTACTCTATTTAGCCCTCAAAATCATTCAACTCTTAGGCGGCCAAAAGTGGGCTATAATAATAGGAGCCATTGCCATGATGATTAGTCCTGCTTATTTGAGGTCAACTGGATTTTTTATGCCTGTAGTATTCAATATTCTTTTCTGGACAAGTAGTTGCTTTTTTATCGTCAAATTAATTCGAACCCAAAACAGAAATTACTGGTATTACTTGGGCATTATTGGCGGTATAGGTCTTTTGAATAAATATTCTATCCTATTTTATTTCTCAGGTTTACTTTTAGGTTTTTTAATTTCTAAAGAACGACTACACTTTAAGAGTAAAGAGCCTTATCTCGCCATACTTATTGGTTTGCTAATTGCTGCTCCTAATTTATGGTGGCAATTCAGTCATAATTTTCCAATAGTGCACCATATGCAGGAATTAAATGAAACACAATTAGTAAATATGAATCCTGGAATTTTTGTTGTTGGTCAAATTGTAATGCTGTGGTTGGCATTTCTCATTTGGATTCCTGGTATATATGCTTTTTTCGGATTTAAAAGTCTTCTGCCATATAAGATATTTTCGGTTGCTTATTTAGTATTGATTACGATCCTACTAATTGGCCGTGGGAAGGATTATTATTCACTTGGAGCCTATCCCGTACTTATCGCTGGTGGAGCTATCTTTTGGGAGAAAATTTTAAAAGAAAGGGCGACAGGTAAATTTGTATTAATTGGCACAATGATTCTTTTAAGTGTTCCTATAATTCCTTACGGAATTCCAATTCTACCAATTGAACAAGCTAGAACCTACATGGGAAAAGCTGCCGAAATAGGCTTCAATTCACCATTACGATGGGAAGACGGAGAATATTATGAATTGCCTCAAGATTATGCAGACATGCATGGTTGGGAAGAAATGGTTCATAAGGTAGCTAAACTTTATCATAGTTTTTCTGAAGAAGAAAAAGCAAGTTTACTCATAGAAGGTGGTGGATATCATCATGCTGGACCCATCAATTATTATCGAGAAAAATATGATCTTCCCGAAAGTTATTCTTTCTCCGCAAACTTCATTCTTTGGATTGATGAAAATGCAAAATTTGATCACATGATTATAATAGATGATTGGCCGAATTTGGATACTAGTGTTTTTAGTAATGTTGTTTTAATTGATAGTATTGAAAATCCGTATGCCAGAGATCCAGGATATATAATTTATAGGTCAGAGCCTAAGGTTGATTTACCAGCTTTGTGGAATCGATTGGTGAAGGAACGTCGAGCTTGGTTGGAGTGATTTTAAATCGCTTTGCTTTTTCAAATTTTTGGATTTAGATATCAGACGTAATACGTCAGAGTAAAGACATCACGTATTTCAATTTTAATTTATTCTGAAAGGATCGAAATTCAATCCTCTTACATTTTGAATTTTGAATTTTTTATTTCTCTTACAACTCCTCATAAACCCATAAACTTATAAACTTATAATCTTCTCCTTATCAGTTTTTGATTTTCCTCCCATTCAGATACGAATGAAATTTTGCTGCGTTTCGATTATGTTCCGCCAAAGTTTTTGCATAGGTATGATAGCCAGATCCATCTGTTTTAGCACAGAAGAAAAGATATTGATGATCTTCGCAATTCAAAACCGCATCGATACTTTGAATATTCGGCATGTAGATTGGGCCAGGTGGTAAACCTTTATTAATATAGGTGTTGTAAGGTGAATCCTTTTCTAGATGCTTATATAAAACTCTTCGAATTCCAAAATCTCCATTTGCAAATACTACAGTTGGGTCCGCTTGCAGTGGAATCCCTCGTTTAAGACGGTTGACATAGACACCAGCTAATCGCGGCTTTTCATCATTTTTCTGAGTTTCTTTTTCTACTATCGAGGCTAGAGTGTAGACTTGCAATGGACTCATGCCCTTCTCTCGAGCTTTACGAACCCTATCATTTTTGGACCAAAACTTCTTATGTTCTAATTCCATTCTTTTTATAAAACTTTTAGCATCCGTATTCCAATACATTTCATAAGTATTGGGAATGAACATGCTAATCAAAGTTTCTGGTGTATATCCTAAAGCATTTATATTGGCGGTGTCAGCTAAGGCGCTTAAAAATTCATCTTCCGTAAATTCTAATTGTTCTGCAATTTTAGGAGCGAGTTCGTATAAAAAGCGCACATTATTAAAGGTAACTTTCACAGGAGTCTGGTTTCCAGATCTGAGTTGGGTTACCAAATCACGGTTTGACCAACCAGAATGAATTTCATATTTACCGCCTTTAACCATTTGATCTTTATAATTCATTTTCTCTGCGGTCCAAATAAATGATGCTCGATCTTTTATTTGATTATTATTTTCCAGCAAGTTGGCTACCTCATTGAGACTAGCTCCTGAAGGTATAAATACAGCCTCATTGTTATTGGGAGTAACGACATTTGCACTAAATATTCTATTATAAAAATAAAATACAATAGCTGCCCCAATCAGGACTAGAAATAATAAAGTGGAAAGTATGGAAGTAGATCTTTTAGCCAAAATAAAAATTAATATTGTTCTTTTTCATTAGGAAAATCTTGTGATTTAACATCATCAATGTATTGCTCAACCGCTCCTTTTATAACATCAAATAAGGAAAGGTATCTTCTTAAGAAACGCGGATGAAAGTCTTTTGTTATGCCCAATAAGTCATGGCTAACTAAAACTTGTCCATCAGTGTGTTTTCCGCCACCAATTCCGATAGTGGGAATTTTTAATGATTCAGAAACTTCTTTTCCGAGAACGGCGGGTATTTTTTCCATTACAATAGCGAAACAACCTAATGATTCTAAAAGTTTAGCATCTGATCTCAATTTATTTGCTTCATCTTCTTCTTTAGCGCGAACTGAGTAAGTACCAAATTTATAAATAGATTGTGGAGTCAATCCTAAATGCCCCATTACTGGAACTCCTGCACTTAATATGCGAACGATTGATTCTCTAATCTCTTCCCCTCCTTCTAATTTAACTGCATGTGCACCAGATTCCTTCATAATTCTAATGGCAGAACTTAATGCCTTGGTGCTGTTTCCTTGATAAGAACCAAAGGGTAAATCGACAACTACTAGGGTTCTTTTGACCGCCCGAATAACTGAAGAAGCGTGATATATCATCTGATCTAAAGTAATAGGTAATGTGGTTTCGTGGCCAGCCATAACATTAGATGCTGAATCCCCAACCAATAGGATATCTATTCCTGCCGCGTCATAAATCTTTGCCATAGAATAATCATAGGCAGTAAGCATAGAAATTTTCTCTCCAGAATCCTTCATCGCTTGGATGACATGTGTAGTTATCCTTTTTACTTCTTTTTTAGCTGTTGACATAGTTGAATTTAAAAGTAGACACCATTTTATAATAAATAAATAGAAGGTCGAAAATAGGGATTTTTTGGGGAATAAGTTTCAAGTTCCGTTTCCATATTCCGTGAAATTCTTCAATTACTCATTATTTAAAATCTATCCATGAATTTTCTTGCTTACCTTAAGATTTAAGAGTATAAAAAATCATTACCGATTTAAACTCCGTAACAGAAATACAATGATGATAGAAAAGAAACAAAACTCAGGTAAAATCCACATTAAACATTGATATTCTAAGACTTATAAGACGTATCTAAAGTGATACTTTTATATTTTATGATTGATCTCCTATTCAATTGTAAAATTGCTTACGTTTATGCATTTAGGAATGGTGTATATATATGAAACTTATAATAATATTACCTAAATTTGTGTCCATGAAGAGATTGGCATTTCTATTAGTCGTTGCAGTATTTTGGAATAGTTGTTCAAATGAGTTTGAGCTTACTGAAGAATGGAAAGATATTCCAATCGTATACGGCCTATTATCAATGGCTGATACCGCTCAATATATTCGAGTAGAAAAGGCTTATTTGGATCCAAACACCTCTGCTTTAGAACAGGCTAAAATAGCCGACTCCATATATTATCAAAATGCAAGTCTTAAGATTATTCATGACCAGACTGGTGATGAATATAATTTAGAAATGATTGATGGGAGAGATGATGGTTATTTTAGAGAACCTGGTGTTTTTGCACAAGAACCAAATTATTTATTTAAAATAAGGACTTCGGATATTGATTTCATAGGTGGAGACTTGTACAGATTAGAATTAGATAGAGGCAATGAAAACGCTATTGTAACTGCTGAAACAATTTTAGTTGATGAATTTGCATTATTCAGACCATTGAGTGGTACCTCGCTTAGGTTTGAAGATGGTTTAAATTTTACCTTCAGCTGGAGAGCAATTGAATCTGCTGCATTCTATGACCTTAGTTTAGAATTTAATTACAGTGAGCAGGTTCCAAATCAACCAGGTAATCCGTTTGTGAATAAAAGAGTGATTTGGAAAGTAGCAGAAAATATCCGTACTAATGAATTTAAGATTCAAGGAGAAGAATTTTATCAAGCAATTGCCTCTGGGATTGAAGGAGGTTTAAATGTTCCTCGAAGAATAGGATCAATAAGTGTGGTAATAGAGGCTGGTGGTACTTCCCTATTCGATTTCATTCAAGTAGGCTCAGCTAATCAAGGAATAACTGGATCATTAGATCTTCCTGAATTCTCAAACTTGTCGGAAGGCTTAGGAGTCTTTTCATCGAGGAATGAAATAAGAGAGGACGGTTTTAGCCTTTTTGATTCCACCCGTGATTCTTTAGAATTAGGGAGATTTACTAGAGACTTGAATTTTTAAAAAAAATAATACTTTTAATAAATCTTAATCAATTTTGAGCTCTAAATAATTGATTAGGATAAAAATTGAAAACTTTTTATTAATTATAAGCTATTGTATATGAATTACCAAGATCAATTCTAGTGGTTTTATTTGAAAACAAGAAGGCTTATAAATTTGGCTTAAATTCAGGAGACATTGATTTGTTTGCAGAAAAATATTACATTAGAGAAAGTTACAAAAACAACACCTTTATCTGCTGCCTACATAGATGGTGGATATTTTATTTATACGGACCAGCATACATCTTTCTTAACCCCAGGTGGTAAATTAGCTACACTAAAAATTTTGCTCATGTATCAACGAATGGAGGACCAACTAATTTAGCTAGAAAGGAGCTAACGCATTTGGAGCTGATATTGATATTCAAGGAAATCTCGATAATGGTAAAGAAATTATAATTAATTAAATCCTGCTATACCTAAGCATCTTAAAGAATATAAATCAGACAACCTTCTCTCTAAATACTGACAATAATCCAGACAATCTGTCATTATGTCATTTAAATATTAAGAAAAATGATGATTTATTGACAAAATCAAGCCAAAAAGCCATTGGCATATCAATTGATTATACCATAGTGATTATAAATCTTAAATAAAATTAAAGTTAAAAGAACATGGGTAAAATTATAGGAATTGATCTCGGTACAACCAACTCAGTGGTTGCAGTAATGGAGGGAAATGATCCAGAGGTAATCCCTAATGACGAAGGGAAAAGAACTACGCCATCTGTTGTTGCATTTCTTGACAGTGGAGAACGTAAAACTGGAGATCCAGCAAAGAGACAAGCCATTACTAATCCAACAAGAACGGTATCTTCTATTAAAAGATTTATGGGATTAAGATATGATGAAGCTGCGAAAGAAGTAGATCTTAATACCTATAAAGTAATTAAAGGAGATAACGATACGGTTAGAATTGAAATTGATGGCAGACAATATACGCCTCAAGAAATTTCAGCAATGGTACTTCAAAAAATGAAGAAAACTGCAGAAGATTTCTTAGGACAAGAAGTAACAGAAGCTGTAATTACGGTTCCTGCCTATTTTAATGATTCACAAAGACAAGCGACGAAAGAAGCTGGCGAGATTGCTGGCTTGACAGTAAAGAGAATCATTAACGAGCCAACCGCAGCAGCTTTGGCTTATGGTATGGACAAGAAGAATAAAGACATGACCATTGCCGTATTTGATTTAGGTGGTGGAACCTTTGATATTTCCATCCTTGATTTAGGAGACGGAGTATTTGAAGTAAAATCTACCAATGGAGATACACACTTAGGAGGAGATGATTTTGATAAAGTAATTATCAACTGGTTAGCTGATGATTTCAAAAAAAGCGAAAACATTGACTTAAGAAAAGATCCAATGGCATTGCAGAGATTGAAAGAAGCAGCGGAGAAGGCAAAAATTGAATTATCATCTTCCACGGAAGCGGATATCAATTTACCATATGTTACTGCGGTAGATGGTGTACCAAAACACTTAGTAACTAAATTAAGTAGAGCAAAATTCGAACAATTATCGGATAGCTTAATCAATAGAACATTAAAGCCATGCGAAGAAGCATTGAAAGATGCGGGCATATCTAAAAGTGAAATTGATGAAGTAATTTTAGTTGGTGGATCAACTAGAATCCCAGCGATACAAGAGGCAGTTGAGAAATTCTTTGGTAAAAAACCAAATAAGACCGTTAATCCAGATGAAGTAGTTGCAATTGGAGCATCGATTCAAGGAGGAGTATTAAGTGGTGATGTACAAGATGTTTTATTATTAGATGTAACCCCATTATCCTTAGGAATTGAGACCATGGGTGGCGTATACGATGTGGTAATCGAAGCCAACTCAACGATTCCAACTAAGAAAGCAAAAGTATATTCTACTGCAGCAGATAATCAACCCTCTGTGGAAGTACACATCCTGCAAGGAGAAAGACCAATGGCACGAGATAATCGTTCCGTGGGAAAATTTATTTTATCGGATTTACCACCTGCGCCAAGAGGTATGCCTCAAATTGAAGTAACTTTCGATATGGATGCCAATGGTATCCTGAATGTTTCTGCAAAGGATAAAGGAACAGGAAAAGAACAAACGATAAAAATCGAAGCATCCACTGGTTTGTCTAAAGAAGAGATTGCTAGAATGAAAACGGAAGCAGAAGCCAACGCGGATGCAGATAAAGCAGCAAGAGAAAATGCAGACAAAATCAATGCAGCGGATTCATTAATTTTCCAAACGGAAAAACAAATCAATGAATACGGAGATAAAATTCCTGACGACAAAAAAGCGCCAATAGAAGCTGCTTTAGTAGAACTGAAGGAAGCGCACAAAGTACAAGATATCGTTAGAATTGACGCAGCTATGGAAACCATGAATACTGCATGGACCGCGGCAAGTGAAGAAATTTATAAAGCGAGTCAAGAAGCCGGTGCTACTGCTGATGCAGGTGCAAATGGCGCAGGACCAGAAGCTGGATCAGATGACAGCAGCGACAAGACAGATGATGTTACAGATGTTGAGTTTGAAGAAGTTGATGAAGCGTAGATATCTTACTTCATAAGATTTAAAAAGGCTTCGCGTAAAGCGAAGCCTTTTTTTTTGAGTTTATAAGTTTATAGGTGGATAAGTTTACAAGCTTTTTTTCACGTCGAAGCCTTTTTGCCTCTTTGCCTCTTTGCGCGGCGAAGCCGCACTATCCAGCAAAAACCATAGCTCCTAGAGAGATTATTATCATTAATGCATAAAAAGCAATTACTATACAAAGCAAGATTCCAATAAATTTATAATGAGATTTCAAGTTTTGAAAAGCAGTAGATATAGCATTTTGATCATCTGTTTGTAATGCAACCTGTGTGTTTTTTCCGAATTTATACAAGTACAATAAAGGAAAAATGAATAATACTATAATGAGCAATACGGAGAAAAAAGCCGCTCCCGCACCCGTTCCCATAGCTACAGCAGCTTCTCCACTCATCATTAAAGGCATTATAGAAGCCATGAATATGAATGGCATAAATAAAGACAGTCCCAACATTATAAAACCCACAATGGCTATTAGTTTTGCCCATTTAGCGGTTTTAATGAGAAAAGAACGAATGTCATCAGTGATTACTAAGTTGTTTTGATAATCCATTTTAAATTGTTTAGGTTAATAAATAGTGGATCATATGTGCTTTGAAAGTTAGGAAAAAAGTTTATATGTTTAAAAGTTTATGAGTTTATGAGTTTATAAGTTTTTTCTGCTCCGCGAAGCCTTTCTGCCTTTTTGCGCGGCGAAGCCGTTTGCATGGCGTCAGCCATTTGCGTGCGCAAGCACTTGCGCAGCGAAGCCGCTTGGATAACGCTAGTCGCTTCGCCTTCCAGCGTATTTATCAATTTCAATTCTAAAAGCTTTAGCCAAACTTTTTGAAACCGATTTAGATGCATTTTCATATTGTTCATTTAATACATCATCAACTTCTCCGTTGTGTTCTAATTGCCAGCACATCATATTAAATAATCCGAAATAATTTGTCATGTCTTCTTCATCCCCTATCAATAATTCTATTTCTTCCTTTTTTACATTTTTATAAGAATTATCCTTAGCATAATTTCCCATTATGCTCAAGGTAGCAATTTCAATTGCTCGAGCTTTACCAGGTGTAACTAATCGTTGGTACCTTTTTCTATCTGTAAAAAACATACCTGTTTTAGAAGGTATGGTAGTTGCTAAAAAAATCCCAATGGAAGTAATTCCGGCAGTATAAGCGAGTAAACCAAAAGGTTTGCCGAAGAAGTTCATGATTATAAAACAAAAGATAGCAAATAAAATAGATGCGATTGGGCCTGCTAACAATATTCTTGCAAATCTTTTAGGATTGTCTACTGAATCATCTTTTGGAGATGTTGCTGCTACCCCTCCATAATAGCCCAAATTTTTATTGAAGTAAACTTTTAATTTTTCTTTTTCTCTTCTAATCCCCAAAAACCCAACCACATATAATTCGAATCTAAAACCCTGATACAAGCCAGTCAGCAGGTGACCTAGTTCATGAACTGCCAAAACCAAATGCATTACAATAAAAATACCTATTATCATGATCCACTTTTCAGCACCCCTATCGGGTTTTAAATCATCGATATAACCAGACTTAATGGAAAAAAAAACTAAGCCAAAAAACAATGACAACATTAAAACTAATTCCAAATATCCTTTGTGCTTGTTCTCCTTTTTCATAACTGATATCAAGATAGATATTTAATTTCAAGTGCTTTGCCGTAAATTTAAAATTAGACATACCAATAAAAGTAATAGACCAAATAATCCGCCATAAAGTTGGAAGGCTTGATCAAATTCAAATCCGACATAGCTAACGGTCAATTGATAAGCAATCATTGCCACTAATGCTAGTGTGGATAAAGGTTTAGTCTTTGGCGTTTTTAGCAATATGGAAATATTTAAAATTCCGATAACTATAAACGAAGCGCCCATCATAAAACTTACAATCCCAAAAGTGTTCCAAAGCTTTTGTGGCTCACCTAAAATGGTAATTTCTTTTTGAAGAAAGGCATTTACCTCTGGAGTCATCAAATCCATGAAATGAGTAGCAGTGTGTAAAGCGCCAATAAATATCGGCATGACACATCCAACTATCATAAAAAGTATGCGTGCTGTTTTATTCATTAATAATTTATTTAAGGCGATTAACCTTTTTAGCTTTTGGTTAATCCTTCTAATACTTCTATTGCTTTCAATGCATCCTTTTTATCTACAAAAATATGGTCTTGATATTACCCCGCAATCACATTACAACTGATATCAGCTTTCGCCAAAGCTGTTGAAAATATGGCCGTCAAGCCTATGGCATCAAGGGAAGAATGAATGTTTAAAGTGATCCAGAATGCAATGAAAGTATAGTTAAATTTAATTCATCTGCTTTTGAATCTCGATTTATATTATAAAGGTCTCTATTTTTATTCTTTTAGACATAATGTTTGTCCAATTATAATCTTAGTTCTAAGCCAAAAGAAAGGTTAGCTAAATTAAAATTAGAAGCTAGAGAGCTAAATGTTTTTTCGGTGTCCGTACCTTTAATCTCCCATTTTCCATTGATGTACCTCAATGCTCCTATTCTTAAATTGGCTCTGAGCTTTTGATTAAAGTTATACAAAAGACCTCCACCTATTCTAATTTCAATATAATTTGATTGCTCTTCCTGATTTAAATTTGAGTCTATAAATTCGTCTTCACTTATGTTATTGTATGCGATAGATGGTTGGACATAAGCACTTAATTTTTTCCCAGGATTAATTGTATTCCTTAAGAACAAACCAAGCCCAATTTGATTTGACTTTCTTTGATAATCAACGTTACCAGGTTGTCCGAATACTGATACATCTAACGCTTTATAAGAACTCGATTGAAAATCTACTTGAATTCCTATTGATAAATTAGGGTTCAGGTTTTTCCCAATGTACGGGTATATTCCGAGTCTTGTATTTTTTGTATCATCAGTTGTGTTTGAAAATATTCCGCCTATTCCTGAAATTGTATATATTCCAAATGATGGATAGGTGTTATTTTGTATTACAAAATTCATAGAACCTCCAATGAAATAATTACTAGATTTATCGGCTTCCTGAGCTTGTACAATTATAAAATAAATAGTCAACAAAAAGGTAAGTATTAATTTATTCATACTGCTAAATTTGCTTAGGAAAATAAGTGAATCATTTTTGCAATGGAAGATAATGAAAAAGTTTATGAGTTTATAAGTTTATGGGTAATATTTGCATGTCAATGCCATTTTGCATGGCGCTAGCCATTTTGCATGGCGCTAGCCATTTTGCATGTCAATGCCATTTTGCATGGCGCTAGCCATTTTGCATGGCGCTAGCCATTTTGCATGTCAATGCCATTTTGCATGGCGCTAGCCATTTTGCATGGCGATAGCCATTTTGCACTATTTACCAAGTTGCTTCGCTCGAAACTCCCTAATAAACTTCATTTGCGTATTATTATTCTCATACTTCCTAGTTCCGCTTAATATTAAGACATCACCGACGGTTTTTAGATTCCACTGGCTTGCTTTTTCTTGTACCCCTGGATCTGGAAAAAGTTCTAACAACTTTGTATCCCCATCAAAAGTCCATTTACCAAAACCCACCCTTTCATTACCTTGAGTTCTGATATAAGTTTCATCATCATCAAATTTCAAAAGCTGTCCTTTGTATCGGTCATTTGCTAACGAATCACTGATAATTGATATACCGTCTAATTGCCAAGGATGCGCCGTTAGGAATGACCATTTACTTGCTTGAACAATTCTTCGTTCATTATTAGTAACTTCAGCTGATTCTGAACCAGTTGCAGGAATATCAGGTGTGTTATTTTCTGTTTTATCAGATTTGCACGAAAATATAACTATACTGAATAAAAATAATATTAAAATAGATTTTGACATCTTCTCTTATTTTTGTGTTTAAAATCAAATTTAGTGATTAGTTTTAAAAAATATTAATAAAATAGCTCATATAAAAGTTTGAATTTAATAGAAAAAACAAGACAAGCCTTTTTGAACTTCAATCAAATCCAGCATTTGTTTGATCATAGTGATAAGATTTTGGTGGCAGTGAGTGGCGGAATGGATTCCATGATGTTGTTGGATTTGTATCGACAATGCAGATTTTCTTTTGGAGTGGCTCATTGTAATTATGGACTTAGAGGTGAAGCTTCTGATTTAGATGAAGCTTTAGTTAAGACCTTTTGTGAGACTCATTCCATTACTTTTCATTCCCATAAATTTAATACAGCAGCTGCTTGTGAATCATTAGGGAAAGGCATTCAAGAGACCGCTCGAATCTTGAGATATAAATATTTTGACCAATTATGTGATAGTCACCAGTATACTAAAATTGCAACTGCCCATCATAAGAATGACAATCTTGAAACTTTTCTTTTTAATTTTGGCCGAAGTTCTGGGATTAGAGGTTTAAGCGGTATTCCCTTGAAAAGAGAAAAGATTATTAGACCATTACTTTTTATTGATAAAGCAAGTGTAAAAGCTTATTCACAGGAGATAAATCTTACTTTTCGAGAAGATGAAAGTAATGTAAGTGAAAAGTACAATCGAAATAAAATTCGCCATCAGATTATACCAGCCTTAGAAGCTTATGATCCGAAATACATTGTCAAGGCAAATAAAAGTATAATGCATCTTCAGGAGACTTATCAGTTCCTAAATCAGTATTTAGATCAGGAAAAAGCGAAATGTGTAAAACAAACTAAAGGACAAACTTTTATAAATAAAGCCTACTTACAAAAGCACTTCGCTCCTATCAGCTTGTTAAAAGAATTAATAAGACCTTACGGCTATAAAGCTAAAACCTGTGAGAAAATATTAAAGTCATTAGATGAAACGGGCGCTCTATTCAAAAACAAATCCTACTTTCTATTAGTGGATCGAACCGAATTAATACTAGAGGAAAACAAGCCTAATCAATTCGAAATTACAATTAAAGAATCCGACGAGGAAATTACTACGCCACATGGAAGTCTAACCATCAATAATAATCCAACGAAAATTAATTTTGCTCGTGGCAATCAAGAACAATATATAAATGCTGACCGATTAACCTTTCCACTTACATTGCGAAGTTGGAAAAAAGGAGACAAATTTCAACCTTTAGGAATGGGTGGTAATCACCAATCTGTCCGAGAATTTTTCATCAATCAAAAAGTAAATCGATTGGATAAAAAAAGGATTCCTATTTTAGTTTCAAATGGAGAAATTGTTTCGATTATTGGGTTTCGGATTGACGAGCGGTTTAAATTGGAGGAAAATCGGGGCAAGGTTATTGGACTGACCTGGAAAAAAGGAAGTTCATAGTCGTGAAATGAAAAGTGCTGAGTTCCGAGGGACCTTTTTGAAAATTGATATCATGTACAATCATTCGACTAACCAATTAACACTAAACTTTAAACACTATAGATTTTAATTTAATTTTTCAACCATCTCCTTCAACACTTCCCTATCCACAACATGCTTCCCTTGAAACTCATGCATTCCTATGTTAAACTCATTCTTCTGCATAACTGACTTTTGAAAAACCATGTATTTTTCAGTCAAGAATTGATCTTCGTTTCCGTAAACGAAGTGCAGCGACTTATCTTTAAAATAAGGTTTTAATTCAAGGAAAGAAATATCTTCTGGAATTCCGCCTGCCCAAAGAATTCCTGAATGAAAAGCAGGTTGATTTTGGTGAACCCATCGCATTAAGGTAGCAACGCCCTGAGAAAAACCAAAAAGTACTATTTTAACATCATCATTTGTCTTAGATTGCAAATCATCGTACACAGTTTGAATATAATTACAGAAATCTACTATCTCATCCAATCGATTTTGACTAGTCATCCAAGAGGCAGCGACTTGGGAACTTTTGACATCACCCCAGTAAAAGCGTGACAAGCCTTCTAAGGCTAGTAAGTAACGATCCTCATTTTGAATACTTGTAAATTTATTAATGATGCGAGATGCCAATTGGCCATAGCCATGAAAAATAATCCAAATCTCTTTTGTAGATTGATTCAATTTTCCAAGTGAATAAAAGTGGGCCGTTTTAAGTACTTTTAAAGAATGATGTTGAATCAATGTAAATTAATTTTTATAATGGGTTAAAATGAATAGCCAACTAAAAGATAACAGCATATTTAACCATGACTCAATCAACTTGAATTAATCATAAAAGCCCGCAGGGCTGAGGTCTTGGGTCTGACGTTTTGAGTCTATTTATTGTATAGTTTGCAACTCCTCAATATGCTTAAAATTCCTAAAATCCACTTCACTAACTTGTGAAATCCCCTGCTCTTGCATAAATACACCATAAATTACATCCATTGCTGCCATGGTCTGTTTATTATGCGTAACAATGATAAACTGTGAATCTTTTGAGAATTTCTTTATGATCTTATTAAATTTTTGAATATTCGCGTCATCTAATGGAGCATCTACCTCATCAAAAATACAGAATGGTGCAGGTTTTAATAAGTATAACGAAAATAGCAGTGCTGTTGCGGTTAAAGTTTTCTCACCACCTGACAACTGAGATAAAGTTTTTGGACGTTTACCTTTAGGCTTTGCAATAATATCAATTGGTGAATCTAATGGAGAAGTTGGGTCAACTAAAATTAAATCGCAAGAATCTTCATCTGAGAAAAGACTTCTGAATACTTCAATAAAATATTCTCTAGCTTTTGTGAACGCCTCCATAAAGTGCGTAGTGGCGGTCTCTTCAATTTCTTTAATGGTTTCTAATAAAGATTCTTTAGCAGCTAAGATGTCATTTCTTTGATCACTAATGGATTCGTAACGTGCTTGCATTTCTTCAAAAGCTTCCAAGGCCATCGGATTAATTTCTCCATAATTACCCAATCGCTTTTTCAAGCGCTCCACTTTAACTTCCAATTCTTCCAACGGTATTTTTTCATCTATCTCCGTACCCATTACTTCTTCCAAAGTTGTATCAAACTCAATTTTCAAACGCTCACTAATCGAAGACATTTTAAATTTGGTTTCAGAAAAAGCGTCCTTTAGCTCATTAATTAAAAATTGAGATTCATTTTTCTGCTTATTAAAATTTCGAATCGCCTCTTCTATATCTAATATAATACTTCTTGCAGAGTAGTACTTTTGTTCCGCTTCTGTCAAGTTGCCTGCTCTACTTTCTTTTTCTGCATAATCTTGTAAAAGCTTTTGCTCTAAATCCTCAATATTTGATTTTATAGTTGATCTTTCTCCTTGTTCTTTGGTAAGAATCTCCTCATCTCGTGCAATTACTGAATTCTGTTCTACTAACTGGTTCTCTCTAAAAGCCAATTCTCGTTTAATACTCTCTACCTTGTTTTGCTGCTTGATAAACTCAATATTATGATCATTGAACTCATTCCTAGCTCTGGACAATTCATTGGTGATTTCGGTATATTGTCCATCTGTAGTTTGTAAACTAGATTGAATGGTAGACAAGGTGCCTTGTTTTTCAGTAATTTGCCCTTTAAGGTTGAGTAACTTTTCGTTTAATTCGTAAATTTGCTCACCAGCCGTTTTCTTTCTCACTTCAAATCCTTCCGTAATGGCATGAATATTTTCAAGTTTGGTTTGGATCTGCACTTTTTGCTGATTGATTTGATCCATTTGCAGTTTCACTGAATCAATCTCTTCAAATATTAGTTGATATTTAAATCCTTCGTAAGCTTCTTTTGCTTTTGCACTTTCTGCCTCTAATTTTTCTTTTTCCTCTTCTAACCTAGCAATCTCTTTAATTAGCATTTCCAAATTCTTCTTTCTACCCAAACGCTTACCCTCAAAAAGTCCAATAGATCCGCCTGCGATACTATATTTTCCTTTTATAAAATTTCCTTGTTTTGAAAGTACGACTACATCCTCTTCCGTAATATTTAAAACATCTACTACTTGTTCAGTAATGAATACATTACGCAATAGATAATTCACCAACACTCTATATTTGCCGTCTACCTCCACTTTCTCAATGGCACGCTCTGCTCCCGGAAATGTTTTATCAGTAGAAAAGTAATTATCAAATGCTTCTAATACAAAAAACTTTGCCTTACCTTTTTGTGATTTACTCAATAATGATATTGCTGCAGCGGCATCATCCATGGTTTCCACTACATAGTAATTTAAATACTGTTCTAGATAATTTTCTATGACTACTCGGTATTCTTCCGCACAATAAATAATGTCAGAAAGTAATGGAGCACTTCTTCCCCATTCTGCATTCTTACTTAGAAATTTGATGGATTCTGGAAAACCTTCTAATTTATCAATTAAGCTTTTTAATAGATTATGCTCATTTTGCTTCGCATCTAATTTTCTATTGATTTTTTGAATATCTTCTTCGCATGATTTGAAAGCTAGCTCCGCTTTTTCCTCATTCTCTTTACGCTGAATTTCTTTTTCTTGAAGCTCAGCTAACTTGGTTTGTTTTTCCGATAATATGGTCAGTACAGTATTTAATTCTGAGTTCAATAAATTAGAACCTTCTAATTTTGATTCCTGCTCCGTTTCATTCAATGCTAATTCTTGCTTTAAATTCTCCAACGAATTTTGACTGATTGCAGAAGATTTTTCCAGCTCAAATAATTCTCTTTCTAGCGTTTGTTGCTGCTGAGCCATTTGGTCAACATCCGATTTTATTAAATCGTATTTCGCTTGCACTTGATCATAGACCTCTTTATAAGTAGCCAAGGAGTTACTGTAGGTTTCTTCCCTTTGCTTAGCATCATCATAAGTTTCCTTATAATCTTGAATCTCTTGCTGCAACTGCTCTACTCTATCTTTTGAGATGTCAACTTGACGTAATAATTTTTTTCCATTTTCATCTATGAATAAAATCTTTTGCTCAAGAATATTCTTTTCATTTTCTTGATCCCGGATCTGATTAACTGTTTCATTCAATCTCAATTGAAATTCAGAAACAGATTTTTCTTTATCTAAATTTTCTTTTCGGAATTGCTCTAGCTTCGCCTCTTCGGCTTGCGACTTTGCATGAAGACCATTGTACCTATCTTGTTCTTCTGTTAATTTTTTCTCATTCACTACATAAGCATCTTTAAAGGAAGCCACTTTACGTAATGATAAATTAATGGTTTGGGTTTTATATTTATCTTTTAATTCAAAAAATTTCTGAGTCCGCTTAGCTTGCTTTTCTAGATCCTTGAGATTTCCTTCAATCTCAAAAAGCAAATCTTCTACCCTATCTAAATCATTAGTCGTGTTCTTTAATTTATTTAGCGTTTGCTTTTTTCTATTTTTATATTTAGAAATTCCCGCAGCTTGCTCAAACATCTTTCTTCTAGCATTTTCTTTATCTGCTAAAATATCATCAACCATCCCCAATGCAATAATGGCGTATGAATTAGAACCAATTCCAGTGTCTAAAAACAAAGCAGTTATATCTTTTAATCTACATGGTATACCATTCAGTCTATATTCGCTTTCACCACTTCTATATAAAACTCTTGAGATAGCTACCGTTTGGTAATCCGTTGGAAGGATATTTTTAGTATTCTCAAAAGTTAAGGTAACCTGTGCAACACCTGCTTGTTTTTTCTTCTTGGTACCATTGAAAATAATGTCTGTCATTCTTTCCAATCTCAGCTCTTTACTTTTCTGCTCGCCTAATACCCAACGTATTGCATCTACCACATTTGACTTTCCACTTCCGTTTGGACCAACAATTCCAATCACATCCTCTTCAAAATTCAGGATGGTTTCATTTGCAAAACTCTTGAAACCTTTTATTTCTAATTTCTTTAATTGCATAGCTGCAAAAATAGCCAAATTAACACATCATATAAAACATTTATTATAATTTTTTTAATATGTTGACTAGCAGTCTGCTAGAGTAATATTAAGCTTTAATTTAATATTTCAAATTTTTATAATGTGAACTATAAACATATCATTATGAATATTTTAGATATTACTAACATTTTTAAAGTGTTTCCTATTGGATTTAGGGTAATTTCAGAGACATTTATCATACCTGTAAATTTTAAATAAAAAACTGTATTTAATTGCTTGATTTTTGCCTCCTTTCAAGATAGATCCCACCTTTTAAATCTAGCAGTTATGAGACCTTTAAAGCATCAAAAGATGCTGCCTCATTAATGGCTTCAACCCTACAATTTGTCAGGTTTGGACTTACTAATTTCCAAATTAGCAATTCTTAATTTTAAAGCTTTGATTTTCTCCAATAGGGTCTTGCCCGCAGAGACAAGTATTGGAGTCAGCTTACTATTATGCAAATTAAAATAATGCAGACTATGGCTATTTACCCGAAAGTATGATATTGATTTGTTGCAATTAATATTTATTTATAATTTAATGCTAATAACTAATAATTAAGAAAAACACCAGATGGGAATTTTTAAAAGAGTATTTGGAAAAGGGGATAAAACGTCTGACGAAAGGGTAGAAAAAGAATTAGAAGATATAAAGGCGGGAAAGGAAACCAAAGTTTACCCCATTCTCAAACCTGGGAATTGGGTCGGTATAAAAATGGGCGCATTAAAGCAAACCCTACTCGGCACACAAGAGGAACCACAATTAGTGGTGGGATTTGGATACGATGCTCCCACAAATTTTGTATTCCTGATGCCCAAAGATTTAGAAGGGAAAGATCCAAATCAAATTCTTCAAAACGCTTATGCAAACTTAGAAACTGTTCCATCCTTGTTCGCACCAAAAGCGCCTAAAGAAAATGAAATACTTACCGCCTCAGGTAATGATTTTAGTGCAGAAAAAATTCTATCCCAAGCGCATATGCAAAAAGCGCATGCCTTATTAAATGCTAAGGAATTATTGGTTTCTATCCCACGTCGAAGATGCATGATGATTGTTTCAAGGTCAGCTCCGAAAGAAGTGATGAGTCAATTTATCCAAGTTCATGATTATACATGGACAGATGATTCTTTTGGAAATGCACCAATTATCAATGCCTTGTTTGTAATTATTGACGGCAAAATTCAGGGATTAATACCATTAGACAAAGCTCCTATTTCCTAAATGAAATTTGTGAAACCTTACATAAATTCACTTCACAAAAGCCCAACCCACAGTTTACAGAAGAAAGAAGTCTCCTCCTTTATTCTTTTAGAAGGACTAAGTGTTGAGGGAGACATTCATACTGGTAAAACGGTAAAGCATAAATCTAGAATAGCCAAAAATCCTAATGCACCGAATCTTCGGCAAGTTCTTTTGATTCATTACGAATTATTAGAAGAGCATAGTAAAGGAATTCAACGTTGAGCCTCGGATAATGGGAAAGAACATTAGTACAAGAGGAATTGAATTACTAGCATTGAGTGAGGAAATACAATCACAATTAGGAGTTCAAGCAATCATTGAGATAAAGGGCCTGCGCAATCCATGTGCTCAATTAGAAGGTATCCAAAAGGGTTTGATGCAAGCTGTGCTCGATAAGGATAGTCAAGGAAATTTAATTCGAAAGGCGAGCGTTATGGCAATTGTTTTGAAAGGAGGTGAGGTTCGAGCTGAGGATGAAATTTTTATATGAAATCAGCCGGATGTTTTTAAGGAATTAGAAAAGGTTTGATCCAGGTGAATTTATGAGTTTATGGGTTTATGAGTTTATGAGTTTATAAGTAAAATTTCAATGGGAATGGGAATTCGAACATAACTTATAGTACTAATTGAAAGACATTAGGTAAAACATGCTGATTACTCTGAGACCTGCTGCAGATTTTTATCATTCTTAATACTCACTAGTTTCAATATAAGCAAGGTAAAGAATATCCCAAATGAAATGAAATACATTGTTGTTTCTCCCTTGGTTTTTAAACAGAAGGAAAATTCAAGCTCTCCCATCGAACCATAGGTGGCAATACTCAAGGCTGGAATTACACCAAGAAAGAAGATAAAATTAAGAAAATTGATCTGACCCAGGGGACCAATCAGTCCGAGCGCAAATGATAGCATGATAATATAATATGAAGGCAACCCCATAACTTAGTTCATACATTTCCATTTTGCCACTCATTTTGAACTAAGAATATGGTGCCATAAATTGCAAATCCTATGATTCCAAGGATAAATATAAATAAGACTATTTTTGTCCTTTTAAATACTATATTTTATAGGAAGCTTTTATTCTATTAATTTATCCCAGTAATCTTCTGCTCTTTTCGTTACATAGGGTTGATCTCTTGACAATAAAAATCCATCGTATACTAATTGACTAGCGGCAGCTTTTATTTTAATTAAGTAATCAGATTTACTTTTATATAATCCCTCAACACTAGGCCGAGAATCTCCATTTTCATTTCGTATTATTTCATCTTTAGGTAATGGAATGAAAGTCCCTTTAAAGTTCGTTAATTCAAAACTCCCTCCATCTTGTCCAAGTCTAACATTCCAGGGAAAATAGGTGCCTAATGGGACAGCTACTTCTACATTACGAATACCAGCCAATTCATTACCGATCGGATCAACCTTAGCGATTTTTGAAGGATAGGCTTTCCCAACTTTAGGAGGTTGATTGTCTATAATTCCTTCGGTGAGCCACCTAGATCCATAGTCGACTTGATGAGCGGTATGAATAGTTGCAGGATAAAAAATACCTGGTATTTCAGGATACATCATTTTCTTTCGATCAACCAAGGTCTTATTGCTAATTTTAGGAAAGCGACTTACCGGCGGCACTTTATTATCATTTACCCACTCTAACATTCTAACCAATAGTGCACGGTAATTGGGTTTGAACTGTAAGTGATTGCCGCGGTAGGCACCACCAAGCATTAACTGACTTTCTCTCAATGGCCAATTATTAACAAAATGTTGACCAGATGCAATGTGGTAGATTCGTTCATTTGAATAAGGCAGCACATCTTTTTTCCCCTTTAAATTGGTATGAATTAATGAGGCTGATCGACCCCAATATTCGTATCCAGTATTGATATAAAATAGCTTAGGGGGTCTAGTTTCATGAAGATAAAGACCTTCATAGCGTTTTGTTTTCTTTTGCTTTTGCGGATGACTCGTAAATGGATAAATATCCGTTGGATAATAAAAGGCAGAGTAACGGTGAGCGTCTCTTGAAGGCTGAGCGAAACGATGATTAAAACTACCTCTACCCGCTCCTGCCGTAATGATTAGCATTCCATCAAAAACTTTTCTTTTCGCCTCATCCGTATTAAATCCTTTGTACAAATAATAGCGCAAAAAGCGACCTGTTTGGGACACACCTACTGCAATGCCGTTTTCTACTTTGAAAGAGCAGTTGATGTCATATTTTACATATGACATCATATCCCTAATAGCAGCCAAGCCTAAGCCAACAACAGGCGGATTTTTACTTTCATAAACTAATTCATAAATATATCCTGTTTCAAAACCATTTTCCATGTAAATATGACGATCATCAGCTTTAAAATCATCGCCATCAAGCATTCCAAATTTCCATGCAGATCTTGGCACTAAAATTCGTTCTGCATCTCTCCCAATTCTATAAGTAAGTACATTTCTTCCACCTAATTTTTCTGATACAGGATAACCATTATTTCCGCCATGTCCTAATGAAAAAAAATTACTTTCCTCATCCACTGTCCAATCTGCTCGAACCAAACCAGTGATAGACGAACCATCTTTATTTTTCGCAATGGGAATTTCGATATTTAACAATTCTTCTTTAAAAGGAACGTCAAACTGCCAACCAATCCAAATTACGGTTAAGCCTTTTTCCATGAGCAAACCATCTCCCCAATAAGCGGGATCATCTACTAATAACAATTTACTTTTTGTGGCTCGATTAAAATACGATGGACTTGCTTTTCCACCGCGATTACTCACTTCGAATAATGCAGTTCCACAACCTTTGGACATTTCAACTGGTTTCAAAATCACCATTTCCGATTTTACAATAATCAGCCCATTTTCTAGTTTTTGCACCAAATGAATATCGGTAATATTTTTATTGGCTGGATTGGTAGGATCAATTCCAAAAGTTACATTGCCTTTTAATAATTCATAGGCGCCAACATCCCCAAATGGTTTTCCATCTAGCACTAACTCATGACTTTCAATATTGACATCAATAACATCTGCATGCAAGGAAAAATTAAAAAATATAAGAAAAGCAAATAGTGGAAGTAATAGGCGCATAATTAAATTTACTCTAAGGTAATTAATAATGTGTTATTCAAGAATAAAACTAACTTCAACAGTTGCTCTAACTTCCATTTGCCCTAAAGCGAAACTACGCTCTCCGCCTAAATCTTGCTCAACCTGATGCTCTACATTTGCATAGGCACCCTGATTTCTTGTAGCATATTTTACCTCTTTAATATTATGAGCATTTCCAATGGATTGGCCCAAACTACTTGCTAATAAAATTGCTTTGTCCTTTGCAGCCCACATCGCTTTTTTTCGAGCTTCATCTTTCAACTCTCGCAATCGAGTGGTTCTAAATTGCGGATTTGAAACAGTTGTAATTCCCAATTCTAGTAAACCCATTATGGTTTCTTCATAACGATCTAAATCTTTTATACAAAAACTAATACTTTGAGAGGCATTATATTTTTTGGATTCATTCCGTCTTTGAAAAATACTCACTCTTAAATATTGGGTTTGGATATGCTTATCTGCAATGCCTTTTTGCTTTAGATATGCAATTGCTTCCTTTGAGATTTTATCATTTTCCTTTTTAGCCTCTGGTAAGCTTTCAGAATAGGTGCTAATACTAAAATTTAATATAATCTCATCGGGAATTGTAAAAACTACAGCTTCTCCGAATGTTGACACCAATGCCTTTGAATCATGAACTTGTGCAAATGAAGAAAAATGGAAAACGAAAAAAATTAAGGATGGAAAAAGATATTTCATAATATTTAGTTTAATTTGACTATTTAATCTTAATATAAGTGTTTATGGCTATAGAATTGCTTAATTCTTACGAGTGTTTGTTCTTTGATTTAGATAATACCATTTTCGACTTTAATATTGCCTCCGAAATCAGCTTTAATAAAGCTATAACTCATTTTAATATCGTTCCCGATCCAAATCACTATAAAATCTATCAAGTTTATAATGGTCAAATTTGGCGTGCTTTTGAAAATAAAGAAATAGATAGTCAAAGATTGCGATGGAAGCGTTTCCAATTATTTTTTGATCATATAAAAGTTGATTACGTTGATCCACACGAAATGAATGCTTACTATTTAAGCCAATTGGTTTTAAATGCTACTCCTCAGCCTGGTGCAAAAGCATTACTAGATTTTTTAAAAGGAAAAATCAAACTAGTGGTCATCACCAACGGTTTAAAAGAAGTCCAACGACCTCGAATTAAAGAACACAAATTTGACCATTACTTTGATGCCATGGTAGTCAGCGATGAAATTGGAATCGCTAAACCAGATCCAGCTTATTTTGCTTACGCTATGAAAGAAGCTAATTTATCTGATCGCTCTAAAATATTAGTAATTGGTGATAGCTTAAATTCAGATATTAGAGGAGGAATTCAATCGGGAATGGATACCTGCTGGTATAATCCGAAAGGGTTAGTTAATGAGACTGATTTTGTACCAACGTTTGAGATTAAGATGTTGGATGAGCTGTTGAAGATTTAGTCAGAATGGCTTCGCCATGCAAAATGCCTCTAGCATTCGAAAATAGTAGAAAAATTCAGCCAATATGCTAAGCCCGACGCGGCGGGAGAGATGTTAATAGCTAGCAAAAGGCACCCCAGCTCAGGCTCGCCGAAGGCGAGCAAATAAGGCGAAGATTTAAAGGTACTCTTATAAAAGATTAAGATTATTTACTTGGAATGGCTCATCAAATACAAATTAAAAATTGATTTTATAACAGGTCTTTGAGAAGCGGAATCAAGTTTAAATTTGGATAGTGTATATAATAGAAAAGGCTTCTTTAGTTTCTTGATGAAAATTTTGTTTTGCAATTACTTTAGAAGCGCCCATTTCATTAAATAGATTTCGCCATTCTGAATCAGTTCGATAATACCATTTAAAAGGTGCGGGAAATTTTATTTTCATAGATTTCCAATCTTCGAGCATCCAACCATCCTCACTCCTACTAGCAAATAAATTATTTTGCTCACTAATAGTTTGGATAATAAAAAACCCTTTGGGTTTCAATTGATTCTTCAATCTTTCTAATAATGGTTTTACTTTTTCTTTTTCAAATAAAGCAAAGTTGAATACGATTGCATCGTACATTGCAGTTAATTGCTTTTTTCCATTTCTGACTTCATGGTAACTTAATACATAATAGTCTCCATTATTTTTTTTATTCGCATTATCAACAAGTACTTTGACTCCATCAAAACCATCAACCTTTATTCCATGTCCTTCCATCGTTTTACCCAGCCAACCTTCACCGCATCCTGCATCTAAAATTGTTTTGGGTTGTACTTCGAGAATTGCATTGGTAATTGCAAGGTTGGTTAAAACAAGTCGAGATTTGATTTCATTCTTTTCAAGAGAATGTATCCAAGCATTTGCATTCGCTTCCCAAGCAGTTAAAACTTGTTGATTATTGGTTTTATCTTTTTTCAAAATTTAGTACTTATATTATAAGAAATTGTTACATTTAGATAGATAATATCAATAAATCGAAATAATTGTTATTAATCAAAATGATTTCTAGTATTTGAATGCCTTCCAAACTAATTTACTCATTACTTGCGGGTAAACCCTTTTTTGCTTTTACAATATACTTATAAAACGGTTAAAATTAATCTTTCAAAATAATCTATTATGGCAAAAAATAATTCTTTAGTCCAAGGCTTCTTTTTTCAGGTCGTTGGATTTTGTTTCTTAAGTCTTTTGAGTACTCAGATCGCCGCTCAAAGTTCGAGCATTAATGGAAAGGTCATCGATGCAAGAAGTGGTACGGGCATTATTGGAGCAGCTGTCGTTTTGGTAGGCCAAGACAAAGGTACTGCAACCGATTACGATGGCGCCTTTACATTTGACAACTTAACAACAGGTGATTACGTGTTGGAGGTATCTTATTTAGGCTACACCACTTATTCAGAAGCTATTGCTGTAGGTAATGGAACCACGAATATTGATATTTCCCTATCTGAAGATATTATTGGATTAGATCAAGTCATTGTTACGGGGACTTCTGCAGCTACTGCAAGAAAAAATTTAGGTAATGCTATTTCTACTGTTGATGGAGAAAGTATAAGCAATTCTAGAGCGACGGACTTAACCGGAGCATTAGCGGGTAAAGTCACTGGAGCTTTAGTGAGTCAAAATTCTGGAAATCCGGCAGGTGGAATTTCTGTAACACTACGAGGCACGAGTACTGTACTTGGAAGTTCAGATCCCCTTTATATTATTGATGGAGTTATCATGGATAATTCATCCCCTGAGATATTAGATCTTGGAGGTTATGCTCAAAATCGGTTAGTGGATATCAATCCTGCCGATATAGAAAGTATAGAAATTATAAAAGGTGCATCTGCTGCAGCAATCTATGGATCTCGAGCAAGTAATGGCGTTGTCCAAATATTCACAAAAAAAGGAAATTCAGGAAAAGCTCGAGTTAGTTTCTCCACTTCATTCAAAGTAAATTCTCTGCGAAAAAGAATAGAGGAAAATATGGAACCGATGGCTTTCGAATCACCCGGAGATGGATCTAATGGTACCTTGATTCCGGCAAATCGGACTAACATGCAGGATCTTATTTTTTCAAATGGAACAGGTTCTGACAATCACTTATCTATGTCAGGTGGAAGTGGGAATACAAAATATTATCTATCGGGTTCCTTCTTAACCAATGAAGGGATTGTGACCAACTCTCGTTTTGATCGTTATACTACTCGGCTGAACTTAGACCAAGTTTTAACGGACTGGTTATCTGCGAGTATAGGTTTAGGATACTCTAATTCTGTTTCCAAAGAAATACCAAATGGAGGAATTTCTGAATTCTATGGCGCCTTAACAGGATTTAATTTTAACAATAACACCTATGATCCAAATCCTGATAGTGATGGAAATTATATTAGTCCAGCTGGTTTTGTTCCTAACCCATTGGAAGTGATCAACCGTTTTGATTTTGGTCAAAACACCAAGAGATTCAACGGAAATTTACAATTAAAAGCAACTATTGCAACTGGATTAACCGCAGAATTGATATTTGGAATAGACCAATTTAATCAAGAAGCCAATGGTTTTATCCCAGTCGGATCAACTGTAAAAGTAACAGGATGGTCTAGGTCTGCTGTTCTCAACAGTCAATTAATGAACGCTGATTTAAATTTAAGATATCAAACCGATCTATCATCGAACATCAGTTCTTCAACCGTATTAGGATTTACCGTTCAAAATGATAAAACCAGATTCCTCTCAATAACGGCAGATAATCTTTCACCAGTTGTAAATAGCACTAGTGCTGGTTCTGTAATCAGTAGAGGGGATACTCGTACTGAGCGAAATATTCAAGGAGCTTTTATCCAGCAGACATTTGGTTTGTCTGATAAACTTTATGTAAATGCAGCGGTTCGGGTGGATGCTGCTTCCCCTTTTGGAGTCAATGAGAGAACCCAAATTTATCCCAAAGCAAGTGTTTCCTATTTGATATCTGAAGAACCATTTCTAAAAAATAATAATTTTATTAGTAGTCTAAAATTACGTGCATCTTATGGAGAGGCAGGAAACCTAACTGCCCTTTCCGCATATGAACGATTATCCAATTATTCTCCAGCACCTATTAATGGAGCGACTGGTTTAGTACCTTCTTCTCGTCAAGGAAATCCAGACTTAAAACCAGAGCGCCAGAAAGAAGTTGAATTTGGAATTGATATGGGCTTTGCAGATAATCGATTTGGTTTAGAATTCTCCTATTATAATGTTGATGTATCAGACTTGTTGTTATTGCGATCATTAGCACCCTCTTCAGGATTCCAAACTCGCTTAGAAAATGTAGGAACGCTAAATAATAAGGGAATTGAATTATCCTTGAAGGGCGCACCTATATATACTAAAAATCTTACATGGAATTCTACCATTACTTTTGCAGCTAATCAGAATGTAGTAGATGGCATCGAAGGTGGGCAAATTGCCTTACCAAAAAGTTTTGGTGTTTCTGTTGCTAGAAATGGTGAGCCACTCGGAGTCCTAGATGGCTTTATCTATGAACGGGATGCCAATGGTGAAATTGCACTAAATGCAGAGGGTTTACCAGCAAGAGCAATAGATGAAAATGGTGTTACCATTCGCCAAACCATTGGTGATCCTAATCCGGAATGGATTGGTTCATTTATAAATGAAGTAAACGCAGGTAATTTAACGTTCCGATTGCAATTGGATGCGGTACAAGGTTTTGACGTTTTCAATTTTACGGATCGAGTAAATAGCAGATCTTCATTCGGGGGTGGTGTTAGAGATGCTCAAGAAGTAAGAGGTGAGCTTCCAAGAGGCTTTAATAACGCTGCTTATAATATATGGGAAAGATATATAGAAGATGGATCTTTTATTAAAGTACGTGAAATCTCTATTGCTTATTCAATCAATCCAAATAAGGTATTTTCGAATGTAACCTTTACTTTATCAGGTAGAAATATCATTTCATTTGATAATTACAGTGGATGGGATCCAGAAGTCAGTACTGCGGGACAGACGAATGGAGTAAGGGGGTTTGATTTCAATGAAGTGCCCATTCCAAGAACCATTGAATTTGGAGTGAAAGCAACATTTGAATAAATTAATAAGATCAATAAAAAAATAAAGATGAATTATATAAAATTAATATTACTCCTTTGTTTAATCAGTCTTGGATCTTGTGATTTAGATCTGGTTAATCCAAATGCAGCAACTGAAGATGATGTATTTAATACAAAAGATGGGTTAATTGCTTTAGCGGTTGGCGTTCAACAGACCTATTCAACTAGTGCTCTAAGCACTGCAATTTTAACACCATCTGTAACGACAAGGGAAACTGCTATCATGACTACATTCGCCAATTTAGAAGAACTTGAGGAGGGAGCTTCCCAATTATCTGGAGAAAATGGTTACACAAGTCGTTTGTTTTCAAATATTATGAAATCAAAAGGGATGGCAGAATCCTTGATTGCTAATATTGGTAATGTTTCACTGGATGCTGGAACCGCCTCAGGGTTACAAGCTATGGGACATTTATTTAAAGCTATGTGCCTTGGACATTTAGCTCATAACTATGAACAAGTGGCCATTGATAATAACTTAAATAATGAAGCTACTTTTTCAGATCGTTCAGCAGCATTAGCTGAAGCTATAAGTTTACTAAATTCGGCCGCGAGTTTACTAGAGGGGACTCCCCCATCAGCTGAATTTAATAGTTCTGTAGGAAATGAAATAGATATACTTAATACTTGTTATGCAATGTTGTCAAGGTATAATCTTGTAGCTGGAAATTATGCAGAGGCTGTAACTGCTGCTAATAAAGTGAATTTAAACGCAACTTCTGTTTTTTCGTATGACTCCCAAAATCCCAATCAAGTTTATCTTGGTATGTTTGAGGGCACTATTAGTTATGCACCTAGATCAGATTTTGGATTACCAGCTGAATTAGCAGCTGATCCATTGGATGGGCGGATTGCTTTTTACGTGGACTTAGCGACTGCGGGTCCCTCATTAAATAATTTGCCTGTAGCTACAATGGTTGCACCTTTTTTCAACAGTAGTACAGCGGATATACCCTTGTTTTTACCAGGAGAAGTACTATTAAATAAAGCGGAAGCTTTAGCAAGATTAGGAAATATATCGGAGGCTGAAACTACCTTAAATATAGTTAGGAATAAAACTGCTGCGGATGACATTTATGGTATTGGGGCGAATCTCCCAGACACCTATAGTTCTGGAGGAAATAGTGATGCATTACTTAATGAAATCTATAAGAATCGTAGATTAGAATGTCCTTTTATTGGAACTAGTTTGGATGACAGCCGTCGTTTTAATAGACCTGAACCGCCTACTGTAACCGATTTAGATTCAGAAAGAAATAGAAATTTTTATCCCTATTCGGATCAAGAACGATTAAGTAATCCGAATACTCCTGCAGATCCTCCGATTTAAATTAAAAATCAAAAGCCAGATTCAAATTTGAGTCTGGCTTTATTCATAAGTTAAAAAAGATCTGAGATACATCTATAATTTAGCTTTCTAGACATTATACAAATAAAAAAAGGCTCTCTTTTTTCAAAAAGGGCCAAGTCAAATACAATGTTAAACCAAACTTAATTATTATCTCCTCCTATTCTGGAATTTTCTACCTCTGTAGCGGTTTTTCTTTTCTTAGCTGCCTTTACTTTAGAATTCCCAAAGTTAAAAGAGAAACTAATTTTTGCTCTTCTCGTATCTCTTGTGCTGTTTACATATAAATCGATGTCATCTTGAATTACATTTACGCTTTCTATTCTCGTTTTAAAAATGTCATCCACACCTAATTTTAAATTTCCTTTACCTTTCAAGATAGATTTTGAAACTCCTAAATCTATTCCCCATTTAGACCTGACTTTAAATAAGCCCCAAGTCAATGGAGTCGTATAATTTAAATTGGCTTCCATGTTCAATTTACCAGGTAAGTGGATATTATTACTTAAAAAAACGTTTGATCCCCAACTTGCATTACTCAATTGTCCAGAAGGAATTGAAGATTCAAAAGCATTGTAAAAATTGGTCCAGCTCAATCTCGTAGTCCATTTCTCAGACCAAACTTTAGGTAATGAAATTGTAAGACTTGCAGAGTGTTGATTGTCCAAATTTTGCGTTGTTTGAAAGGTTGTATTTGCTTCAGAAAACTGCTCTATTACATCGGTAATGGCATCTTTTGTATAGCTATAATTTGTAGAAATGAACAAGCTTCTTCCCAAACTATAATTTACACCAAAGGCATTCGTATACTGAGGATTCAACAATGGATTTCCTTTAGAGAAAGTAAATTCATCTAGATAATCCGTAAATGGATTTAATAATCTATAGTTTGGTCTATTGATTCTTCTTGAATAAGAATAACTTAAATTGTGTTTTTCATTGATGCTATGCGATATACTAACACTAGGAAATAAATTAGTATAGGACCGCTTTACCTCCTGATCTAAGGTTACGGAATTTCCTGAACTTTCTGTACGCTCAACACGCAAACCCGCTTGCACCATGACTTTACCAAAAGCTCTGTTCGCATTAACGTAGCCTGCTAGTACTTCTTCTTCGTATACAAAATTATTAGATCGATTAATTTGGTTAATCCATTCGCCATTATCTAGATGTTCAAATAAGGTAATATTATCTGTAGTCACTGAGCTTAATTTTGCACCCACTTCGAGAGCAACATCTTTGACTTTAGTATTAAAATCAACTTTCGCTGCTTTAATATTAATATCTGTTATTTGAAAATTTCTTAAGTAATACGGATCTAATACTTCTTGTCCAGCTTCATTTTTATAAAGATTATTGTAGATGCTTAATCCATCACTTGAGTAATTGGACCAATCAAAATCAGCGGTTAATCTAGTTCCATTCTCATCGAACTTATGAGAGAAATTAAAATTAGCAGACACTTGATCTCTATCTGCATCTTCAGTTGACAATACGTTTAATAGATCGAAGTCAGGTGCATTTACACCACTGACCTTTGTCATGTTGTCGGTATTATTATCTTTAGTATTTCCATTGTATTTAAATAATATACCCACATCTGTAATTTTACTTAGCGCATAATCAACTCCAATTTTGGCGTCATGTCCAGCGGTGTTGAATTTCATTTCTGAAAATTGATCAAAAGTTGTTAGACCTTCTTGAGTCGGTATTTTTCTTAATAAGTTTAAATCTTGGTATCCTCCCCAATCCCATCTACTTGCCCCACCAAAGACATTAATTTTTTCTGACCGGTAATTTAAATTAATGCCTTGATTATTTGCAAAGTGTCGACCTTGTCTAGCGCTTAAGGTGACAGAACCATTCATACCTATATTTTCATTCTTCTTTAATACAATATTAATGATTCCTGCATTACCTTCCGCATCGTATCTTGCTGATGGATTCATAATAATTTCGATCTTTTCAATATTCTCTGCAGGCATGTTTTCTAAAAGCTGAGAAATTTCTTCTCCGGTCATGTATTGATTTTTACCATTAATAGTTACCAAAACCCCTTGTCTTCCTCTCAGACTGATGTTATTATCCTGATCAATATCAATACCTGGAGACTTTTGCAAAACCTCCAAGGCGGTATTACCAGCATTTACAGAAGAATTCGCCACATTAACAATCACCTTATCTGCTTGCATTTCAATAAAAGGCTTTTTAGTCACCACCGTAACTTCATCTAAGGAAACACCCGCGTTAAGTTGAATGTTATCTAACTGTAATTCTTTATGACTCAATTTGAATGGATTGCTACTTGCATCATCATATCCAATCATAGATACTTTCACGAAATAATCTCCATGTTTTACCTCGTCAAAGGTGAAGCTTCCATCTTGTTCAGAAATGACTCCCTTAATAAAAGCTGAATCTCCTGCATTTAATAATAATACATTTGCAAATTCTACACGTGAAGTTTCATTTTCAAAAATTGCCCCTTTGATGGATCCACTTTGGCTGATTAAGTTTAGTTGGCTTGCGAGGAAGATCAATAAGAACGTTGCTCTTTTCATTATGTTTTGGTTTTTAAATAAATGATTATTTATTGCTTCATAAATAATGATTCAAAGATGCGCAAGTAAAAGGCACTTTAAAATAAAGGATGCCTGAATTGCTTAAATACACGACGAATAGAGGGAAATTTTTGATAAGAGGATTTTAGCCTTTTAGGCTTTTAAATAAAAGCTCGATGAAATTAAATTATTCATCGATGAAAGGAAAAGCAAAATAACATGTAGCAGATTTTTCTTTGTTATCAACATAATAATCTTGACCCTGTTTATACTATTCTGAAGTAAGCACAGAAATTACTGATTTTCAATGTAAAATAAATTATATGACATATTATTAATAAAATGAGTACTAATATATCAATAGCTTTATACCTAGGATAAATCACTTGCCAAGACTCAATACACTTTTTTTATTTTTGCGGGTGTAATCATACTATTTATTATCCAGATTTTCTTCGCCTATTCTAGGTATAAAAAATACCGTCCTGGAAAAACTTTAATAGTCACTGGTAAAGTATCAGCGGATCCAAAAAAAAAATTAAAAATATATTCAAGGGGTTCTATCTTTGTCTGACCTGTAATCCAAGATTATTTTTATATCAGTCATGACCCTTTAACTATAAATTTACAAATTCCTACATTTTCAGGAATGAGTAAACATTTAAAACTAACTTTTAAGATATCATCTGAAGAAGCTGAAATTTTGAAAGCAGTGGAGCATTTTGCAAAAAAAGATACAAATGAAATATCGGCAATTTTAGAACCAATTTTAAAAAATAAAATGGCAACTTTTACAACAGCCAACTCCCAAGTAAATAAACATACTTCCAAGCTAGAACTGATGAATTTAATTCAGATGGAACTTGATCTTACATTAAATAAATATGACTGTGAAGCCATTCATTTGGAAATGACTTCTTAATGAAAGAAACACTTTTTTAAAACTAGGAAATTCAGACTTCTCATTAAGTCAAGCAAATTTTATATATTTAGAAAAATAAAATCTCAATGAAAACTAGTAATCAATGTATAAAATGTCAAGGTACACACATTGTAAAAATAGTTCCTCCAAGGGGTCATGTCGGGAGTAATGATATTAAAACAAACATTTTTAATGTAATCCGGCCTACTCGATACATGTGTGCTAACTGTGGCTATTCAGAAGAATGGATAGATGATTATATTGATGTAGATAAAATTGTAAAAAAATATAAATTAAGAGACCCTGGTAGTGAATTTGTTTAATTTGTAGAATGATTGAACCATCTCAATTAAATAGTAAAAGAGCCCAACTAAGAAAAGACGATCAACAATTGTTTAAACAATTGAAAAAGATGCCTGATCGAAAGTTAGATGATTTGGTGCATCAGGGTCATCATGAAGCATTTCAAAAAATAGATTGTTTGGATTGCGCTAATTGTTGCAAGACAACGGGTCCTTTATTTATCGAAAATGATATTTCTAGATTAGCCAAGCATCTAAAGATGAAAGAAAAACACTTTATCGAATCTTATTTAAGAATTGATGAAGATGGAGATTATGTACTACAATCCGTTCCATGTCCTTTTTTGGATGCGGATAACTATTGTGGCGTATATGATAAGAGGCCGCGAGCTTGCCGAGCTTATCCACATACAGACCGAGTAAAACAAAAACAGATTTTAAAGTTAATGAAAAGAAATAGTGCGGTTTGTCCCGCTGTAGATTATGTACTCGATCAAATTAGAAAAAAGCTACCCCTAAATATTTAATTGGTAAAAATGCTATCAAACTAGTCCATCTTGCTTGGATAGATTAAAATTTATAGTTTACTCTGAATACAATGTTCCTTCCTAAATCATCTGCAAAATATCTTAAGCGATTTAAATAATCACGATATTTTAGATTTAATGCATTCTTAAGGGTAATGGCGCATTTCAATTCATCTTTTCCAATGTGTATATCGAATGCCGTTTTAAAATTAAGTAAAGTGTAAGCTTCAGGTGGCAGCGCAAAATCTTGATCTACACTTATATCCTTTTGTTGGTTTTGATGCTGGACCTCTGCTCCTAATTGAAAATTTCTGATGAATTTTCCTTGCAAATCTGAAAAGTAGTTGATCTCAAAATTTGCATTATTCCCAGGAATATTTAATAATCCTTGATCATTGGTAACATCTATTCCTTTGATGTAAGCATATTTTAAATTCATTCGTAGGTGCTTGGTGGGCTCAAAATGAAAATTTGCATCTAGACCATAAATTCTAGCTTTGGTTTGTCTATATAAAAATAAAGGAAATGCTCCTCTTATCGTCAATTCAAATTCTCTCTGAGGTTCCAAATATATAAAATCATCAACATTTTGATAATAGGCTAGTATATTTAATAAGGCTTTGTTTTTCCATTTATAATCTATTGATATAATAGATTTCAAAGAAAGCTCTGGTTGTAAATTAGCATTCCCTCTTTCAATACCACTCACTCCTTGGTGCAAACCATTACTATATAATTCATTAACCTCTGGAGAACGTTGTGCCAAGCCAGTATTTAGATTAATACTGAGCGCTTCATTGACGCTGTACTTAAGCCCAGCTGAAAGTGAATAATTGGTAAAATTCCTTTCCTCTCGCAACACTTCTTTTGGAACTGTATTTGTGATTGGAAAAGCTAATAGACTTTGTTGTTCTATTCTAGCCCCCAATTCTAGCAAAACATTTTCTAAATCTTTTTGGGTAATCGCATAAGCTGCAATTGATGATTTTCTAAAATCCGGAATTAATGGATTGAAACCAGTTCCTGGTACATTGGTATTGTCTTTCAATCTTAGTTGCAAACCACCTTTGAGTAAAAGATTGTTCGCACTTTCTTGAGAATATTTTGCGTCAAAAGAATGAGCCCATTGACTTAAACTTAAAGCAGGAGTCTCCGAACGACCTCCGCGTCTTATATCAAACTCTTTTCGATCATTAAGTTGACTCGCAAAAATTAATTTCAATGCTTTATTTTCAGATATTAAATACTTAGCCTCAAACTTCGCCAAATGATGTGCTACCTCTTGCTTTGGAGCATCGATCTCACGACTAAACTTCTCTTCAGTAAAGAAGGGTACTTCCTTTTCCAAAGCCAAACTTAAATCGGTTGTATTTCCAATATGCGATCCTCTTAAAATTCCAATAGTGGTACTGAAATAGCTATAATAGAAATTGGTGGCCCAAGAAGAAGACCAATGCTTTTCTAATTGCAATGCGACATTAGCTTCACGCCTTCCCGTATTTCTTAGAAAATAACTGGAAGATTTTGAATCCCCTTGATTTTTAAAGGTAGTGGTTAACTTCCATGAAAAGGCAGCTAGCTTTTGTTCAAATTGAGTATTGAAATTACTTCCTCGTCCATTACTATTGTATATATAATTTAATTGTCCATGCAGGTGTGGGTCGTCACTAATATTTCCCGGTTCTACTAATATTATAGAACCTAAGTTTGAGCCCCCATATTCTAAAGCTGCTGCTCCTTTTACAACCGAAAGGTGGTTGGCTACAAAGGGATCTATCTCAGGTGCATGATCATTTCCCCATTGCTGTCCTGCTTGCTCTACTTCATTATTAAGGATAGTTATTCTATTGCCAAATAAGCCATGTACTATTGGTTTTGAAATTCCTGCTCCATTAGATAATGTAGCTACTCCTGCTATTGAAGATAAAAGGTCGGCTAAATTTTCATTAGCCGACTTTGATATTTGTTGTTCGTCAATGGTTGCACTCACCGCACTTGAATGATCTTCTTCGTGTCCGTGTACCAATACTTCATCCAGTAATTCACTTGAGTGATTAAGATGAATATGAAGATTGGTATCATTTTTAATTTGAAAAAAAAACGTTTGTGTTTCACATCCTATGTGACTAACCCTCAAATGATAATCTCCTGGACAAACGTTCTCCAATTCAAAATGGCCATCGATATCAGAAGCTGCTCCTTGTAAATTTTCCTCTAAAAGTAGATTAGCAAATTCCAAGGGTTCTTCCGTTGCAGTATCGTACAGATGTCCTTTTATGGTAATAGAACAATGCTGTGAAAAGGAAGAGGTGATCACAAAAGAAAAAAGCACAACCAATAAAGCTTTCATTACTGTATGATTACATCGAAAGTGACTTCGATATCAGTTGAACCACCTGCATTAGTAATGTCTCCACTTGATACTCCCGTAGCTGATTTATTAGGTTCGTGACGTAAGGTTATTTTATACATACCTGAAGATGCAACGCCAGTTTCTAATTTTGTTACAATCCCAATCGGATCCCCGTTATCGTCCACATCAACGTATGCAAAAGACATATCAAGATCAACGGTCTGTGAATAAAATAATTGATGTTCATCTCCTTCTTCTTTCACCTCTGTGGTAATCACCTCTGTTGGAGTTTCTGCCTCATTAAGCAATTGGATTTCTGTATCATAAGTAGTATTAGCAGCTAATACCCCATTAACAATGACAGGGACCTCTCCTCCATCACCATCTAAATCTCTAAACGTAAACACTACACTTGTACCTCCATTTTCAGGAGTCAAAGTATAAATTAGTGTAGTAATTAATTCTTCTTCATTATCTGGTTCTGGTTCGTCTTTTTTACAACTTGAAAATAAAGCGACAACCATAAGTAAAGACAGGGTATATATTTTGAAATTTTTCATAAAACATTGCATTTTAATATCTGACAATCATCAGATAAAATATTTAATTAAATACGTACAAAATCTTATTAAAAACTTTGTACAAAATAAAATTGAAACTAGAAAAATGTTTATGAATTAGGTGGACCTTTATTAGATATAGACCTTAATGCCTTTCTCATTTTAGATGCTTCATATGCATACTTTTCTGCACTAAACATTAGATCGAGGTGATTTGATTGGTCAAAATCAAAGAATTGAGTTTTATTATTTAAAAGTGCTTCACATAATTTACACTGATCTAGATTAGCACTTAGATGTTGACTATGCTTACAAGCATGAACCAAGTCATGATGGACTAGAGCCCTGTGACAAGGATTTTCTTCATTTTCAACATTGCATTCCGCTTCAAAGTCATGATTATGGTCATGATTTATTTGATGTAACAGTCCAGTGAATATTAGTGAAAATACAAATAAAGACAGCAAGCCCATTGCATATACGGACCTGTATTTATTTGCTAATTGATTCATTATTCTAATATAACGTTTAAATAATAGATAAAGTTAAGAAGATTTTAATTAAAAGTGTGTTAAACACCGATTTTGTAACCTCAAATACAGAAGAAATATTATAATTATTTAAACATTATTTAATTAATAATGCATTAGAATCTACCGCCTTTTCTATATAAAAGTTCAAAATTCTAAGTTCAAAATTCATAGTCTTGGAACTTGAGATTTCTATTGTGTCAACCGATATTATGTAGCGTCTCTTACTCCTTGATTAATTTAAATGCTTGGCTTTTATAATTTTGATCAAAAATTTCAACGAAATAAATTCCTTTTTTCATGCCCTCTAGCTGGATAGTTTGATTACGATAAAAAGCACCTGATTATAAAACTGCACCATTTATATCCATTATGGTAAACCTCATCTGATGATTTTCCTTGCTTTTTAATACTACGAAATCCTTGGCTGGATTTGGAAAAATATTCACTTCCCTGAATCGTTTCTTTCATTTTACAATGTAATTCTAGGGTTTTCCCTATAAAATTAATGTCGCATTATAATATCCAAGAGTCTCGAAACAATTATTATTGTGGTGTATGACAAAAAAGAATTTTTCACAATACACCTTTGAATCAACGAACAAAATTCAGTGCCTACATTTATTGTAGAAGGTGAAAAGGATTATTAGGCTTCTATCCATTTTATAAAAAAGAGATGGTTGAAATTTTAAAAAGTGGCAATCGAAAAGCATTATATAAAAAGTCATTTAAGGGGTCATTGTTAACCAATGATTTAATTAAAAATAGTAAGTAATTAGTAGATATGCCAACTAATACAAAATTTGAAATTAAGGTAGCTTATCTAAATCATAGTTCTGAAAAAATCAAATAGAATTTTTTGAAAATTTTTTAGTGAATCGAGGATTTATTATTAAAATCTTGAACGAGAAAGTAAAAGTTTTGGATTGGCTATTTACATGATTTGATTTATTCTTTTTTTGAACATTAATAAGATAGTGTTATCCTAAAAACTAAAATTCAATGAGATCCCAAAATTACTATGTCTTTCTTGTCCACTTAGCAGAGTAAAACTACCATCACTTTGTTGTAAGTATTTACGCTTTGGCGCATTATCATAAAGTAATCGATAGAAAATAGAAATTGCAAAATTGGTTTCTACTCTCATCTTAAAACTAGTTTGAATATCCACAAAATAATCTATTCGTTTGTCTTCTAAATTACCCGCTCTTACAATGTCATAAGTTTTTCCAAGTGGTAATTTAAAATATGGATAAATTTTCAAGGTATAGCCATCTTTTGGTTTCCAAGAAAAAGTAGGTCTTATTTCTAGTCTTAATTTATTAGTGGCATCAAAAAGTTCATTAAAAGTACTGTCTTTGCCATTAAACAGAATAGTGTTTTGCGCACGGGCTTGTTCAATTTCATAATAGACGCCTGCTAATAAAGCTAAGCGAAGTTTACTATACTTTTTCTTATTCCCTCTTTTAAATCTTTCTCTCGTGTAACTTATAGTACCCGATTCCGATGCAGATAAATTTAAAATACTTTTCTTATTATAACATGACTCTAGGCAACGGACTAAATCTTCTCCATGAACATTGTAGGTTGGTTTGGCATCCAAGGATGCTGCATTAGTAATTCCGGTATTGGTTAATTTATTACTATACCAATTTAATATAATACCGAAACCTGCTTCATACCTTTGTTCGATACCCAAAAAACCATCATTAAATCTTTTTACTAGCACATAATTTTCTAGCCAAAGACCATCATTTTTAGCATCTACTGCTGGAGTAATTGGATGGAAGTCAAAGGAAATATCTACATCAGAAATATTTTCTTGGAAGGTACCGTTTTGAATTACCGTTTGTATATTGGTGGATAAATCTAATTCGTAAGGATAAAGCCCATGATCAATGGAAGCTCCGACCCCAATTTTAAATAAATTCGTTGCATCACTTTCATTTCCAGAGAAATTAAAATTAGCAGTCCCGTTTAGTTTATGTTCAGAATTAAGGAAATTGTTTAAAAAGGTTAATAACTGATTGATTTCAATCACTTCTAAAGAATCCTTAGAATAATTTGGGCTACTTTTGTCCATTTCTAACATCTTCACCGAATTGATCCTTTGGTAAACTTTAGTAAAAGCTGCGTCTGAATTTTGGCTATAGCAAACAGAATTAATACAAATAAAAAGGAGCATACATAGGAGAACTTTCATCTCGAGGATTTTATAGTAATGTTAAAAGTATGAAAACTGTGCCATTTTATCAATCCAAATGAATAGATGGTGCATATGGATGAGTAAGTTGTTAATTTTCGAAGGTAGTCCAATTGCCTATTAAGAAGTTGTCATAATTAGCTAAAGTCTTAAAATTCCCAATTACTCAACGAAACTGGTAACTTACTTAAAAACCCTTACTAGATAATAAAAGGTAGGAGGATAAAACTTGTTATGCATTTACTTTTGAACTTTAATCATCATAAAAAAATTACAATGTTAAAACTAAACTATTCATTCGGTACTCTAAATCTATTTTTTTGCTTAAGCATATTTGCCTTAAATTTATCCGCACAAAATTTTGCCTATAAACATGTTACCTCAACGTCCAATACTTCAGGACATATAACTACTCTCGATCATCCTGACATCAATAACAATCCAAATGCAGTTCTATTCATTACTCATGATTATGATCGGGGATCCTATATTAGTACTTCCATTGGTGTATATTACCAAGCGGGTCGATGGAGAATTTTTAATCAAAATAAAAGCAATTTAGCGAATGGTATCACTTTCAATATTCTTAAGACACAAATTACGGGATCCAATATACATCGGCATACCGCAAGCAGATCAAATACCTCTGGTCACATAACCACTATTGATCATCCTGCATTTAACGGAAATCCTAACCTAAAAATATTAGCAAGCCAATATTGGACTGGAACTTATAATGATAATGAAATTGGTTTATGGTACAATGGTGGAAAATGGAAAATTTTTAATCAAAATACCAATGCGCTTCCAAGTGGTTCAAGTTTCAACCTAATGATTATTGATCAAGGGATTAAACATGAAGTTAGGAGTGGAAGAACTGGATACCCGCACGTGACTAAATTGAGTGGAAGGGGCGCATCAACTCGGGAAAAACTTGCATTTATTACCTCCGTTTGGGAGGGAAAATACAACATACCAGCCACTGGTGTTTGGTATAATGATGGAGCATGGAATATTTACAATGAAGATAGAAGTTAATTACCTACAGGTGCTAAATTTTTCGCAACTTTTATAGACCCCGTCACTTCTTCACCGTCTGACGAAATAAGGATTCCTAAGCTTTTAATAACTGCTGTTGCGAATGGAATATTAAGAGATATGGAAATTCGGATGCATAACTTTGGTCCAAGAAGAAGAGATTCTAATAATGATGTAGTTTGGGAAGTCACTGGACAGTCATCAATTAGATTAAATGGCATCACTACACCATTAGCCATTAGAGAATTCACTCGAGGAGTAAGGGATAAGAAATATTATGTAAATGATATAAATTTGGAGAGCGCAAGAACAAGATTCGAAGGTAGTCAACTCATTTTGAAACTAACCTTTGAAGAAGCAGGAACTGACCTAAAAGGGATGTGTTCAAATTGTGCCAGGTTCAGGGAAGATAGAGGTGCTCCAGATTTTGATTTTGAAGATCATTCATGGGATATTGTGATGAACTTAATTCCGTTTAGAGGTAGTATTGCTTTTGAAGTAGTGGACGTCCGATTCCTTGGAGATTTAGACGGACCTGGATTTGGTCTTAGAGCTGAAATCGCAGAGCGTAATTTGATCCCAATAATGAGTAGTCAAATTGGTGTAGCCATGAATGGAGCAAGAGAAATAATAGCGGATAAAATACGAACAGCTGCAAGTGATTCAGGAATTGATCTGTCTGGTGTGCGCAATGTCCGAATAGAAGGTGCGGACATTGTAATAGATAGATAAAATTTAAGAAAGAATGGAAATGGTTGAAAAGATTATAGAGTGGTAGATTTCGATCATTTCCAATCTTTTAACTATCTTTGCGGTCCTTTAAACATAGAAAAAGATCGTATATGATAAGCACTAATAATATAAGCCTTCAATATGGAAAACGAATTTTGTTTGATGAAGTAAATGTCACCTTTTCCGAAGGCAATTGTTATGGGGTAATCGGCGCTAATGGAGCAGGAAAATCTACCTTCTTAAAAATATTAGCTGGAGAAATTGATGCTAACAAAGGATCCGTTCACATAGAACCGAATAAGCGGATGGCAGTATTAAAACAAAATCACTTTGAGTTTGATGAAATCACAGTGATGGATACTGTAATGAAAGGTCATGTTGAACTTTGGAAAATAATGCAGGAAAAGGATGCCGTTTATGCGAAAGAAGATTTTTCAGATGCGGATGGTATAAAAGCTTCAGAATTGGAAGCTCAATTTGCAGAGATGGATGGGTGGAATGCAGAATCTGATGCAGCAGCATTACTTTCAGGAATTGGTATAAAGGAAGAGGATCATTATCGGTTGATGAAAGATCTAGACCCTAGTAAAAAGGTAAGAATTTTATTGGCACAAGCCTTATTTGGCAACCCAGACATTTTAATATTGGATGAGCCTACTAATGATTTAGACTTGCAAACCATTACTTGGCTAGAAGATTTTTTACTTGATTTTAAAAATACTGTAATTGTAGTTTCTCACGATAGACACTTTTTGGATACCGTTTGTACTCATGTTGCTGATATTGATTACGGCAAAGTAAATTTATTCACTGGAAATTATACGTTCTGGTATGAGTCTTCTCAATTGGCCTTAAGACAACAAGCGAATACAAATAAGAAAAATGATGCAAAGCGAAAAGAATTACAAGAGTTTATCGCTAGATTTAGCGCCAATGCTTCAAAGTCAAGACAAGCAACTGCGAGAAAGAAATTATTAGAAAAAATTAAGGTAGAAGATATACAAGTTTCGAATAGAAAATATCCTGGTATCATTTTCAATCAAAATCGAGAAGCCGGGAAAGAAATTTTAACTATTAAAAACTTGAGTGCTTCTTCAGATGGAGAGATCTTATTTAAAGATTTGACTTTCAATGTCGAAAAGGGTGAGAAAATTACATTCATAAGTCAAAACAGTTTAGCGACTACTGCATTATATAAAATATTGAATAATGAAGCTCAAGCTGATTCAGGAAGCTTTGAATTTGGTCAAACTATTACCACCGCTTACCTACCTTCAGACAATGAGAAATATTTTGCTAAACCAGAATCATTAGTAGATTGGCTACGCCAATTTTCTGACGATAAAGATGAAGTGTATATCCGTGGATTTTTAGGAAAGATGTTATTTTCAGGTGAGGAGACATTAAAAATGTCAAACGTTTTATCTGGAGGCGAAAAAGTTAGATGTATGCTTTCTAAAATGATGCTTGCCGGAGCTAATGTATTGATGCTTGATGAACCAACGAGTCATCTTGATTTGGAATCTATCACTGCTTTCAACAATTCATTAATGAATTTTCAAGGAACGGTTTTATTCAGTTCTCACGATCATTTATTTACGCAAACCGTTGCGAATAGAATCATTGAACTAGGACCAAATGGGTTTTTAGATAAGCTAAAGACTTATGATGACTATGTAAATGATGAGGAAATTAAAGAGCAGAGAATGGCTTTGTATAATGGCGTATTGATTTGAAAGTTTATGGGTTAATGGGTTTTCCGTTCACGAGTGAAGTTAATTTACAAAATTTAAAATCTAGCAGTTTAGCGACCCAATGTCGTTTAGTTAAGCGTCAAAGAAGATTATATCGAACGTATATAAGAGAGTGCTAGTTTGTGAGTTTATAAGTTTATAAGTTTATAAGTTTATGAGTTCCAAAAGTGTTTGGAGGCATTGTTCAAAACTCTTTGGCAAACAGAAATTTACGAGTCAAGACCCACCTTATTTTTTTAATTTTAATTTAAAATTTTCCAAAACTACTAGTGATGTTATAGCTCTGGTAGACCTATTAGGTAAAGGATAATTTCTTAATTAAACGACATTTGTGTAGCGACTTGACAACTGTAAGTGCTATTCCGTTTCTAAAATCGATTTTAAATTTGCAGGGCTATAATTGATAGATTTCAATACTTTAGAATCTCCTTCCCGATAAACCAAAAACTCCCCATCTCTTTCAACTATATAACTCTTCGTGTCTTTAGTTTTAAGGTAATGTTCAGCAGTTGCTTCAGCTTCCTCTTTACTTTTACAAGTCTTACTCATATTCGAGCGTTGAACCTCGTCAAACAATAATTTAAATCTATCACCTAAACCAAATTCTAGAATGGCGCCGCTTAACACATACTGAATATCACTTAATGCATCTGCAATTTCTACTAAGTCATGGTCTGCAATAGCTTCTTTAAGTTCATTAAGCTCTTCTTGTAAGAGAGATACTCTAAGCGCACATCGATCTGCTGAGGGGATAATCGGTTTTTCTTCAATTGGAAGATTAAACATTTTATGAAATGCGGCAACGTCTTTTAATCCATTTGGTTCTTTCACTATATCAATATTTTATGGCAATATAGTGAAAGTCTCAGTTATTCTTTTATTTCCTAATTGAAACTGATAAAGATAATTACCTGCACTTAAATTAGCTGGTAAATTATAGTTTTTTTGATGCCTCCCTGGGCTTAAGGTCAATTGATTTTCAAGATTTGCAATTTGTTGCCCTTTAACGTTAAAAATCTGTATGGACAATTGATCTTTTTGTTTTAGTTCAAAATCAAACTGAAGAAAATCTTTTGCTGGAACTGGAAAGACATTCAGATCTAATAAGTTAGGAATAGTTTGAGTTGATGACACTATTGTACTTTCTAAATCTCTTCTATATGCACCATTTCCATGGCTGGCAATATAAATCTTATTGGCATCAACAGCTATTTTCAAATCCATAACGATCAATGCATCTGGAAGTCCAACTGATAATTGTTCCCATGTTTGACCGTCGTTTTCAGAAAAGAAAACGCCCAAATCATTTCCAACATAAAGGTGACCTTGCTCAAAAGGATCAATGACTATTGCATTAGTTGGAACATCTGGCAAGCCCACTCCAATGGGTATCCAAGATTCTCCAAAATTATTTGATTTGTATAGATGATTAGATCCAAAGCCGCCAATTGTTGCATATACAACTTGTACGTCATTTGGGCTAATGGCAATATCCGTGATATATCGATCTGGCAAATTAGAAGTTATGTTTACCCAATCTTTGCCAGCGTTATCTGTTCTAAAAATTTCTGGTCTTCTATTAATAGGCGCAGTTGCAGCAATAATTACATCGTCGAATTGTTTGGATATATCCATTGCGAATATTGGATCTCCGTTTAAAGGTTCTCCATTATTTAATAAGTCCCAATTATAACCATTGTCTATACTTTTATACATTCTGGTTCTTCCTGCTACCAAAGTTCTTGTATTTATTTTAGATGCAACAAAGGGTGCAATAAATGCGGATTCCTCATCTTCAGTTATGGGTACTCTTGTTCTATCGAAGTCATTCCCTTTATCAAAAGAAACCACAATATCTAACCATTGAGATGACGCATAAACTATGCTATCATTTACGGCATCTAATGCAGTCCAAGATCCATCTCCTCCATAGGCTCGTCTCCAAGCCTTGGAGCCAGTGTAAACCACTGTACTATTATCTTGTAATCCTCCCATGGCGAAGTCACCTTCAGCAGCTAAAGAAAAACCATTATAAAACTGAGTAGTTTGTAGTCCTCCATTAATACTTCTGAAAGTTTGACCTCCTGTCACAGACAAAAATAAACCTCCATCAGTAGCATAAATCAAGGTGTCCGTATTAGTTGGATGGTAAATCACGTCGTGAATATCTGCATGAATATAATTAGGATCATCACTATCTGGTCCATTAATAGGAGGAGTTCCTGAAACGAGCCCTCCCCATGAATAGCCAATAATTTGGCTTCCTCCATTTACAGTGACCCAAGCTTCAATTCCCACAAAAGAAGCTCGATCTGGATTTTTTGGATTGACAGCCACATTATGAGCAAACCATCCTTGCCATTTTGAATAGTCAAAATCATTTTCCAAAGTCCAAGTAACGCCACCATCTTTTGACTTTACTAACCAAGTTCCTCCTTCATCGAGTAAGAAACCATCTCCAAATGCTGCATAAACAATAGATGGATCAGATTTTGAGAAATCGAGCATTCCTTTTCCTTGGAATCCAACAGGCAATGCTGGATCCGTAATTTTTGTCCAATTGTCTCCACCATCGGTAGTTCTATATAAACCAGCACCTTCAGAACCAAAATTTCCACAAGAGGCTATAATTGCATCTGAGTTATTTGGTTGAATATCTAAATCCATTGTCATGATGACTTCAAGCACATGCTCCCATGTTTCTCCATTATCTTTCGAGCGGAAAACCCCTTCTGATGTACCAGCAAAAATTGTGGCAGGTATGTCTTCTGCAATCTTGATTACATTCACTCCTCGTCTTTGCAGCCTTGTCCAATCTAATGATTTTGTCCAAGTAAGTCCCCCATCTACTGATTTCAAAATACCAATACCATAGGTTCCTCTCGTGTTTCTAAATGCCGCGCCTGTGCCCGCACCTGCATAATTATACACTTCTCCAGTCCCAATGTACATTAAATTAGTATCAATAGGATTTATAGCTACCGCGCTAACAGAAGTAACAGGAAAGCCCGTTTTTACATACTCCCATGATACCCCTAAACCCATTTGATGACTTTTCCATAAACCACCACTTGCGGTTGCCGCATAAATAGTATTTGTATTTTGAGGATTGAAGATTACATTTAAAGTTCTACCTGCAGTATTGTGAGGTCCTAAGGTTTCCCAAGGCTGATTAATAGTTTTATTTCTATCTATCAGATTAGATTGAGCATATTTAAAGCTTTTGTAAATACCCGATTGGGGAATGTCATTTGCGGGATAAGCTCTTTGACCTGAAATTGCATTAAGGGCAAAATAGGCACCAGATATTTTTGGATGAGGTTCTCCTTTTAGCTTTTCATTAGAATCACAGGAAAGAAGTATCACACTGCTAAATAGAAGTAAAATTAAAAGCCGAGGATGAAGAATCATATTAATCTTTTGCTTTATATGTAACACCCTTGCAAATATAATGCTAAACTTCACTTATTAGAATTAAACGGCAAAAATAGTTATACAATTAAATAAAATTGGGTCTTGGCTTGTAAAAGGCACAAAGATAGCTTTCAAAAATTGGATAGAAGGTAAAATTTTGACACTTTTAAGTTAAATTGGTATTAAAATATGTAAATGTCTTCTCAGCAAAAAAAAATAACCAGAAAAGCTTTTATTAGGAACGTTGGAATAGCATCTATAGGAGGAGCTGCCTTGCTAAATAGCTGTGCTAAGGAATCGGAGACATTTGGTAATAAAAGACCAGATAAAATTTACAAATGGAAAATGGTCACTACTTGGCCACCCAATTTTCCAGTATTAGGAGAAGGATGCAATTTATTCGCTAAATGGGTCAAGCAAATGTCTAATGGAAGATTAGATATAACTGTCTATGGTTCAGGCGAATTAATTCCAGCACTTGAAGTTTTTTATGCTGTGAGTTCTGGAACTGCCGAAATAGGAAATGGTGCCTCTTATTACTGGGCCGGGAATTCACCAGCCACTCCTTTTTTCGCATCGATTCCTTTCGGAATGAACGCTCAGCAGATGATGGCGTGGATCGAATCTGGAGGTGGTAAAAAGTTATGGCAAAATTTGTATAATCGCTTTAATTTGGTGCCTTTTGCTTCTGGAAATACTGGTGTACAAATGGGTGGTTGGTTTAATAAAGAGATTAATACCATTGAAGATTTGCGCGGATTGAAGATGAGGATTCCAGGTATTGGAGGAAAAGTATTAGAAAAGGCCGGTGGAACCGCGGTTTTATCTGCTGGCGGGGAAATTTTCACAAATTTAGAAAGAGGCGTAATTGATGCCACGGAATGGATCGGTCCTTATCATGATTATAAAATGGGGTTTCAGAATATTGCTAAATATTATTACTACCCCGGTTGGCACGAACCTGGCACTATTTTAGAAACAATTATTAATAAAGAAAAATTAACTTCACTTCCTGAGGATCTACAACTTATATTAGAAACTGCGGCTGCTAAACAATATATTTGGACACTTTCAGAATTTGAAGCGAAAAACAATGAGTATCTTGACAAGATTATAAGTGAATCAAAGGTGGAAATTCGTAAATTCCCAAAAGAGGTATTGGAAAAATTAAAATCTCTAGCTAAGGAAACCATGCAAGAAATTTGTGACGGAGATCAAGACGCTGCAAGCATTTATAAATCTTTCATTAGATTTAAGGAAACAATGAACAAATGGGCCAATCTTACAGAGGCTCCTTTTTATAATGACATAAAATAATAAACTTGAAAAAATTAAATATTAATACGGCCAGCGTAAAGGAATTAATTGTTTTACATAAAGTAGGACCAACCACTGCAAAGCGGATCATTGCCTATCGAAAAAAAAATGGTTTATTCAAAAGGAAAGATGAAATCAAAGAAGTAAATGGTATTAGTGATGCTATATTTGATGGAATAAGAGAGGATATATTCGCTTCATCTGCTGGTCTTGGTAAAACAAATGCAAAGACAAAAGCAAGTGCAAGTGCAAAAACTAGGGCTGTTGCGAAGAAAAGCAAAACGGTTCGAAAAGCCGCAGTAAAAAAAACTACTCCACGGAGGAAAATCACTTCTAAAACCACCACTTCCCCAAAGCCAAAAACAGCGGCAAAACCAAAAGTTAAAATGGTAAAACCTAGAGTATCAGCTGCAATAAAAACCAAAGTGAGTACTCGTAAAGCTCCTTCAACTCGCATAAGTAAAATTCAAAAGGCTGCCAATTCTAAGAAAGCAGCAGCAACCAAGAGCACTGCTTCTGCCCTACCTAAATCAAAAGTTAAAATTCCGAGGAAGACGGTCAAACCATTAACAAAAACAAATGAATTGCTCGATAATTTTAAAAAGAAAACAGTTAATACCATAAAAAAATACGCTAAAGATTTTATTAAAACCGCCAAAGAAAAACCAAGTGTAAAAAAAGAAAAACCACTTAGTCCCGTGGCTACTGCAAAACCGAAAAAGAGCAAATCTAAAACTAATGAGAAAAGTCCTAGATTGAAGAAAAAGCAATTAAAGGAATTAGCAAAATCAAAGAACATTGAGCCTTCAGTGCTTAAAGCAATTATGGAACTAGAGTCTGAAGGGCAAGGCTTTAATAAAAATGGAACTGTAAAGATTAAATTCCATAGTCATGTGTTTTATCAATTACTAAAAGATGCAGGGTTAGATGCTAAGTCTTTGATGAAAGGCAATAAGAAGATTCTCCAGAAAAAGTCTAGTAATAAATACACCAAAGGCAGAAAATCTAATTATAAGCGTTTGAAAAAGGCTATGAAAATTAATAAATCTGCTGCCTTAAAAGCCTGCTCCTATGGATTGTTCCAGCTAATGGGTAACAGTCATAAAGAAGCTGGATTTAAATCTATAAAAGCATTTGCAAAAGCGCATAAGTCTTCTGAGAAAGCACAGGTTAAGGCTTTCTTTAAAGCAGCAAAAAGTCAAAATGCATTGAGAGATCTTCAAGATAAGGATTGGGAAGGGTTTACGAGAAAATTTATTACTTCAGAGTTTACCCCAAAAGTATATGCTCTAAAATTAGCGAAAGCGTATAAGAAAGCAAAAAAGAAAAAATAGCTATTTGGCAGGCCCAATATGCCATTTTATTTGAAAGAGTAATGGAATAGATAAAATAAATGGCAGAAGGAAAAGGTAATTAAATGGCATATAAAAGAAACCGTAAAAGAAAATAAAGTAAAATTTTAATGCAACTATCAAGTACCATTTGAGTTTTTCTCCTTTTGGTTTTAGTACATAATACATTGCTAATATTAAAGCGGCAATAAATAATGAAACGGCGAGATGCACTTTCTTATTTAAGGCAATATTCTCAGTGGCATCCTGACCAAATTCTGGTAGAAAGTAAACGGCATAACTTAAGCCTCGCGTAAGTTGAAATGGCGATAGTGCAGGATCTGGAGTATGCACTCTTGACCATTCTGCCAATATAGTAGTATCATAGTATGCTAAACCATCAAGCAATATTTGAGGGTTGGGGCCTAGGAATGGGATAATGTAAATAAATAAAACCCCCAGGCCAGCTAAAATTGAAACTTGTATTGCTTTCCAATCAAATTCACGCCATAATATAAATAAGTAAACTGGCAGCCAAAATGTAAAAGCATACCTAGATAATAAACAGCATATAATGCCAGCTGCTATTACGAAATTAGATCTGTGATTGACTCCATAAACCAAAAACAAATAGAAACCAATTGGCATCAGTTCAACAGCGTAGGCGAAACTCCCTCTTTCATGGTCAGCATAAATAAAAAGTAATAGAAAAGGAATAGCCATTTTCATAACCGCCTCCCAAGCAGGAATATTTGATTTAGCTAGTTTTCTTGACCAAAGGAATAAGCCCAGCAAAAAAACAAGATAGGCTGTCCATCGATAATCTATCTGTAGTAACTCTGAAAATAAATAAGGAGCCCACATCATTGGAAAATAAGTTGGTAGTACTACATGGGTTTCAAACTGCAAAGGAGTATAAACCGTTTTCCCTGCTAGTAATCTTTGGACATATAATTGAATGGATGGGACAATATCAGAATCGAGTGGATCAATCGGAAAACGCCCGAATATTTTATTCAACACTAAGCCAAAAATAATAGCTCCAATTACAAAAGTACCATAGACCATCAACTGATTCCACTTATCTGATCGTTGGATATTTACTTCCTTCTCTTGGGAAATAATATACCACCCGCTTAAACAAGTTAAGAGACCACCAAACATCCATATGGCAGGGCTGATTTTAATCCCGAAATTCCCTTTCCAGAAACTTAGAAATCCAAACTCAATAACAATACCGGTTAGGAACAGCAATAATGCTATGTGATATTTCGAAATTTTCATTTATTGGTATGAAAGTAAAACAATTCGAGGAATTTGTTTTGGATTGGCCTTTAAATAATAAGAATGAATAGGTCTTTCATATTTTGGAATAATATTTATTTTAAAAACATTAGGACAATCTCGGGAATAAAAATAATTAATATAAGAAAAACGATTTGAATGGCTAAAAATGGGAGTACTCCTTTATAGATATCTTTAGTTGAAACTTCAGGCGGAGCCACTCCCTTTAGGTAAAATAAAGAGAAGCCAAATGGCGGAGTTAAAAAAGAAGTTTGCAAATTCATAGCTAGCAATATACCAATCCAAATTAAATTCATATCATAGGCTTTAAAGATAGGTGCAACTACGGGAACGATGATAAATATTATTTCTATAAAATCAATAAAGAATCCGGCAATAAACACAATCAGCATTACCAAAAGCAGAAAGGTCATCGGACTTAAATTTGAGCTTTTAATAAGTTCAACCAAATAGGTATCCCCTCCTAGCCCTCTAAATACCAATGTAAAACAAGTAGCACCCAATAAAATTATAAAAACCATCGAAGTGAGTTTAGTAGTGCCTTGCATTACTTTTTGCAGGACTGTAAGATTCAACTTGCCTCGCATTAGTGTTAATAATGTTGCTCCTAATGCACCTACGGCAGCCGCTTCGGTAGGAGAAGCAATGCCGGCAAGGATTGAACCAAGTACTGCAATGATCAAAAGCAATGGCAATAAAAAGGCCATAAAAATATCTTTTACAAAGCCTTTTTTTCTAAATGCAACTAACTCTTCCTTAGGAATAGGTGGCAAATGATCTGGTTTTATTTGACCATATATTAGGATGTAAATAATATAAGAAAGGACTAACAAAAGACCTGGAAGTAACGCAGCTGTAAATAGATCACCCACGGAAACATTTAGAACTGACCCTAACAAAACTAAAACAACGGAGGGAGGAATAATTTGACCAAGGGTACCAGATGCGGCAATGGTGCCAGTTGAAATTCCTTTATGATAATTTCGCTTGAGCATTGTAGGAAGACTAATTAAGCCCATGGTAATTACTGTTGCTCCTACTATTCCTGTAGAAGCGGCTAATAGTGCCCCAACGATGACCACCGAAATAGCGAGGCCTCCTTTCAAGCTCCCAAATAGAAAAGACATCGTCTCCAATAATTTTTCAGCTATTCCTGACTTCTCCAGCATTAAACCCATGAATATAAATAAGGGAACCGCGAGCAAAACGTAATTGCTCATGACTCCCATAATTCTACTAGGAAGAAAATTAAAGTATTCAGGTCCTAAAGCGAAGTATCCTACAATAATTGATAAACCACCAAGTGTGAATGCAACCGGATATCCGAATAGGATTAGAACAAAAATCAGAATAAACAAGACCAACGCTAAAATCTCCATAGTTTAGTCAGTTGATTTTTTATTGATAGTTAGTATAGCTGATAAACTATTGCTAATAGCTTGGAGCAATAAAAAAGTAAATCCTAAACCGATCATAGATTTAACAATAAATCGGTACGGCAGTCCACCCGGATTGGGTGTACCTTCTTGAAATAAGAAAGAAGAATACGCATATTTATAGGAAGTAATTATAATGATTAAGCAGAATGGAATTAAGAAAAATAAATTCCCAATCAAATTAATCCACGCTTTTCGTTCTTTACTATAGTTGGTATAAAATAAATCCACCCGTACATGCTCATCATCTTTGAAAGTATAGGCTGCTCCTAATAAGAAAATCCCAGCAAATAAATGCCACTCCAACTCCCCCATCCAAACTTTTGAATTGTCAAAGAAATACCTCCAGAACACGTCTATACAAATTAGAACGACTAGTGCAAAGGTGAGCCAAGACACTGACTTACCAATAAAATCATTTAGAACAGATATTTTCTGGATTAAAATTTTCACAAGATCAAAATAAGAAAAATTACAGAGTAGGACTAATCAACTTCCAGAAAGGCTTTTTTTGTTTTAGGTAATCATTTGACACAGTTTTCAGAATGTCCTCAACGTCCTACACCTTCCGAACGCCCTACACCATCCGAACGTCCCATACTAAAATCAGATTTCTAGTCTAAGAAAACCTTCATTAACTTAAAATGCGCAAGCCCTCAAGTGTCAAATTCTTATTAATAAAATCGAAATCATTTTGTAAGGGAGCTAAAATATGAGATAGGCCGCCTGTTGCAATAGTCTTAAAATCATCTCCCAGTTCCTTTCGAATCTCTTGAATCATATATCTCACAAGTCCAACATAGCCAACGAGCACTCCGGATTGAATCGCATGATTAGTATTGGTACCTACTGCCGATTTTGGATATTCAAGCAATACCTCTGGTAATTGAGCTGTTCCTTTACTTAAAGCGCGGATCGCAGTTTTCAAACCAGGAGCAATACTAACTCCTAAGATATGCCCTTCTTCATTCACAATTGTGAATGATAATGCGGTGCCAAAATCAATAACAATTGCATTACATTTATAAATTTGATGTGCAGCAACGGCATTTGCGACCAAGTCTGAACCAATTTCATAAGGTCTCGCTACCTGCAAGCCTAATTCAAGATATAGCTCAGGATTTAAAATCGTAATTTTTGCATGGTGATATAAATGATCCAATAAAACCTTAAAATTATCATTCAAATCAGGGACGACAGAACTAAACACCACTGCTGTAACATCTTGACTAGCTACACCTTCTTCCAACAGGGCATCCATTAAAAATTGTTGATAAAATAAAATGGATTTTTCGCTATTGGTATTTACTCGCCAAATTTTCCTCCAATTTTCATTTTCATATACGCCTACTACTATATTACTATTCCCAATATCGATTGCTAAAAACATGAATGGAAGATAATTAGATACTTGAAATTGCGCAACTTTTGAGAGGAAAATAAGCACCTGCGGTGCTTATTTAGTTTATAAGTTCGTGAGTTTTTCTAGCTGTGCTAAACGTGGGCCCGGTGGATACAGCATCCTTATATTTAGAATAATATATTATAATTTCTTAAGCGTGGTCATTGCAGACCGAACAGCTCCTTCCATATAACCAGGAAAATCCGAACTTGTTTCCGTCCCAGCGATGAAGAAACGCCCTTCCAATTGATCAAGCCTAAAAGCAGGATGCCCATTATTTTGATGAGGCAATACATGGCCTGGATATTCCTTAAAAGTAAATTTCTCTTGTCGCCAAATCACTTCTTCATAGGTTAGGTATTCATGAACCTGAGCTCCATAATATTGTTCTAGTTGCGCTAGGATCATTACTAAGCGTTCTTCTTTTGATAATGAAAAATAAGTGCCATTAAGAAAGCCCATAAGTGCAAAGCGATTGTTATTAAAATTAAAATGATCATACATTTCTGGAATTAGGCCTACATTACTCATTATAGTTCCGCTTAAATTTTCAGTATTCCAAAAAGCACTTTTAAAGCTTAATGCAACTTTGATTGATGCTCCCATCCACGTATGTGTTTGATTGGAAATTTTTATTACATCATTGGTAATTTGCGGATTGAATTCAATTCGCTCAGTTAATAAAAATGGAGGTAAAGTTGAAACTAACTTATCAGCTTGGAAAATTGAATAAGCTGTCTCTGCATATAACTTATTATTAGAAAGCTTAATAGCCTTCACCACTTGACCTAATTTTACTTGGTCACTACTTAAACCTGCAGCTAATGCATTAATTAAACTATCTGAACATCCCTTAATTCTATAACTTGGAGCCTAATTTGGACCTAGTTTTACCAATTGTGGTGGACTTGTAGAAATAGATTCGTAAATCGCAGTTTCGCCCAGCTTTTGTTCAAAAATTTCGATTTTCAATTTATTAAGTAAATCAATTAGAGCTGTATGCTTTTCACCCAACCAGGTAGCACCCATTTCTAAGGGCGGTTGACTAAGGATCATGCTTGGTAAAAATTCTCCCTCCTACTCTATTTCTAGCTTCTAAAATTACAATAGGAATACTTAATTCAGTTAATTAATAAGCTAAGGTTAATCCAGTTAGGCCAGCACCAATAATGGTAACATCTGTCTTTATCGACATGAGGATTTATATTAAACCCGTAAATTAACATTTATCTAAATGAAGCAATTAGAATACCATGTAAAAGATTGTGTAGAAGTCAGCAATCCCTAAACAAATGAAAGCGCTAAATAGACTCGGAACTTGAACTCGGAACTTGAACTCGGAACCTTAAAACAACAAGCCGGTACGCCTTTGAATTTTGCTGAGATGCCGTGGACAGGATTCATCTAGCTCCAAAAGTACGCAACCGGCTTTGGGATAAGAACTTGTGAGTTCTAGTTCATAGAATAAAAATCTAAAAGGGGAAAAAATAGAGAGGATAAGGATATTTTGTAAAGCAAATATAAAAAAAACATCCAAGGAACAAACCTTGAATGCTTTTTATTTAATAGTAATAGTGACCGATTATTTTTTTCTTAGAAGCCTGCGCCTCCTGACATTGCTTGAAATTCCTGCATCGTCATTTCTTTATATCCTTCGGTAGAAGGATTAAATACGTTGTCCTCTAACTTATCATTGATTTCTGTTGCAACAGTGGTGATGTGCATCCCATTCGCATTAACTGTATATTCTAAAGGAGTACCATCTAATTTCAATCCTTTTGCTTGATCAATTACAGATTTTGAAGTTTTAATATCTTTCGCTACGTAAGCGATCATTTGCATATTTGTTTCTCCTTTTTGGGTAATGGTGTGCTTTACACATTTATGACCCAAAATCTCTTTTGTGTCTTTTTCATCCGCAACCACTTCATATTCCATTTCTGGAGCTGCCGCCATTGCTTCTTCTTTGGTCATATTTATTTTAATTTTTTGTCCCATCATATCCATCAAGACTATTGATGATTGATCCGCTTTAGTCAAAGTTTTCATTTGCACCATTCCTCCCATCATATTCATATCCATTCTTTGCTGTTCTTTAGAAAAGTGGATCGTAGTAGTACTTCCTTTTGCCATTTGAACTTGGGTGTTCATTTGGGCATCATCAGCGCTTGCTTCTGTAATCTCATAAACCATCGTCCCTTTGTTCATTTTTTGCTGGGCAGTGGTAACTAGGGTTCCAAATAATAAAAGGAACCCAAAAGTGTATTTTAACATTTTACTCATTTTTATAAAGTTTTATTTTTCAATTTTACAAATATCCTGTATTTAGGAAAATATATTCGATTTATTCGACAAAAATAGACATTCCACCCCCTAATTACCTCATTTAATACAATTAAAAGACTCAAACGGTTCACAAAGGTTTAATTCAAGTGGATTTTAGACTGAAAGTTTGAACCTAATTTCTAAAATCTCCAATCATCTATGTGCCTTATAAAAATTTTAAGCAGATTTTGAGCATCATCTATAGCTCTATGAGGAGTCCCTTCAAATTCAAATCCCTCTTTTACCAAGGTTTTCATCATACCCTCTACTTTATTTAACCTACGGATGTTATGATATTGTTTTTTTACATCAATATAGTCCTCTAACCAATCTGCTTCCAAGCGATGTAAATGACAATCCTGTTGGAGCAACAACTGATCAAATTTTCCCCAAGCGCACAATTGATACGGTTCTCCATAAAGATCAACCCAATTTTGAAATTTTTGTATTACGACCTCAAATTTAGGTGCTTTATTAATTTGAACTTGTTCTATAGTAGTTAGATGCTTACAATAAGAAGACAGTATTGGGTGAATTATAGGTTTTACGAAGCTTTGAAAAGCGCTTAAAACTTCACCATAATTATCCACCTTATAGGCGCCAATCTCAATAATTTCTGATTCTTTCTGAAACAGGTCATCTTGCCAACAAGTGGCCTCCAAATCAAATACTATAAAATGCATGCTAAACTTTTTCGGGTTGAAAATTCCAGACCACCTGACTGGCAAGTCCATAATTTTCCAATCGGTTGTGGTAATAATACAAAAATTTAAAATCCTCACTTATGATGTCATTATCCTCATTAAAAGTCAAAGGTTTTTTAGCATGATAAATGCCTAAGTTATTCATTCCATCCTTTAACACAATTTCAGCATCTTCTAAGAGAATTGCATTGATTTTAAGTTTACCTTTTATCGCCATATTCTTTAAAATGGCTTTTAGATCATCAATTACTCTCAACAAATGCGCTCTTTGAATCACTACGTCATCTGTAGGAAGTCTAATAATTCCAAATACATCTAAACCAGGATACTGCTTTTTAATAATATTAAAGGCTGCAAAAGCAACTAATTGTGAGCTAAGCACTATATTATTCCTAAAATAGGATTCAACTATTTTTTCAGCTAATAACTTAGAATAAACGTATTCTCTTTGACTATCAGTACTCACTAGCCCATCCATTTTAAAGTAGTCGCCAACATTTACTTCTCGACCTCTATCATCCACACTTCTACCCTCTTCATCTACTAAGTAACCCATCACGTCCATTGGTTCACCAAAGGATAAAGAGATGTCTGAAGCTTCGGAAAAAAATCGCCAAGCGAATTTTAAAGATTTAGAAATCGTCAAACTTTCACTAGGTAAGACCATATATTTTTCCTCTCCGGTTCTCCTCAAATGTTGATCGATTAGTGAACTAGCTTCGAGTACGACATGATAACTTAAAACAAGAGGCACCACAAATACTTTATTATCCTGATCGTGCTTTACGATATCTCTTTGGGCCATGATAAGTGATTTGATAAAACCCACTTTCAATTTTGTTTCCAAAGCTCCAGTTCTAGATCTAGTTCCACCTGGAAAAAATAGTGAATTTGTGTTTCTTTGCACGGCTAGATTTGGAACATTTTTGAGGGTTTCTAAATATATAGGATTTTTCTTCCTTCTATCCACTCGATAGGTCCCTATGCGATTCATAAAGTAAGCAGCAATTTCAGAATCAAATAAATTTAAACCAGCTCCGTATGAAAAAGAAGGTAAACCGATGATAGCATCCAACGCGTATCCTATAAGAATAGAATCAAGATTACTAAAATGAGTTGGAACAATTACTACCGTTCCTTTTTTCATCAATGCTCGAATCTTCTCAACTTCCCCATACACTTTCAATCTTTCATACAGGCGGTATTTAGTACCCCAAATTCGATGATAATTTCTACCAGCTGCAGTATTTAATAGTCTATTAAAAAACGAGAATAAAAATTTCCTTGCAAATTTTAAAGTCTTAGTTTTAAAATCACCTATGATTTCTTCGGAATACTTATTGATAATAATTTTTAAAATATCTTGACTGATGATTTGATCACCCGTGTCATTAGATTTGAATTGCTTTTTTAATTTTTTCCAAAATATGGTATCACTAGCTGGATCAACTTTCCATGGATTTTCCTTAATTCGAATTTGCTCTAAATAGATTGTTCTTGCAATCAAATTATCCAAATCATCGCCATGCACTTTCATCAATTCTTTGTAAGTATAGTCATTTAGTGAATCAACAAAACCTTGGCGATCTTCGTGCATTTTAAAAATCGGCCAATCTTCAATTTCCTGATAAATTTGTGGATATATCTTTGACTTTCTATTCATTACTTTCTTCTAAACTATTTAACACACCTTTAATGAATTCCAGCATCTCTTCTCTCCCTAAATTTTTCTCTGAGGAAGTTACGAACTGTTGTGGAAGATCATTCCAATATTTTAAAAATTCTATTTGAATACGTTCTTGATTAATTTCAATTTCTCGCTTTTTCAATTTATCTGCTTTGGTGTAAACCATTACAAATGGGATTTCATTTTTACCCATCCAGTTAATAAATTCGATATCAACTTGCTGAGCTTCTAATCTTAAATCTAGTAATACAAAGGTACAAACTAAATTTTCCCTTAACCTCAAATACTCCTCTATCATCTTCTCCCATGCTCTTAAGTTAAACTTAGAGGTTCTAGCAAATCCGTATCCTGGCAAATCCACCAAATGCCATTCTTTATTAATTAGAAAGTAATTTAATTGCTGTGTTTTTCCTGGTGTTTTGGAAACTCTTGCCAAGCTCCGTCTCCCACATAACATATTGATTAATGAGGACTTACCTACATTTGACCTCCCAATAAATGCAAACTCGGGAATACCGTCTTTAGGGCATTGTTTATTTTTTGTAAAACTGCCAATGAAATCTATATCCTTAATTATCATTGTTTTTGTTATTTTATATATTAAAACTAAACTATATACGTTTCAATAGTTAAATTTCGTTCACATTTCAGCTATAATGTAATAAAGTCAAGTTAAGGCGTAGTTAAAAAGTGGCATTATAAAAAAATAAGTTCAATATTTGAGTTATTAAAGCGTTTTTATCCCCAATTAATCACTTTAAAACAATTACTATGAAAAAGATAGTCTTATTTGCCTTTTGCGCCTTAATTCTTTCCATTCACTCTAATGCCCAATTGAAACTTGGGATCAAAGCAGGGATTAGTTCCTCAGACATAGATGCCTCTGATTTAGTTATAACTAATAGAGGAGACATTGATGAATTGGGCATTGCCATAGATGATGCCAATTTTGGATTTAATTTTGGTTTATTTGTTCAGGCGAAAATTGCCAACTTTTTTGTCCAGCCCGAATTAATTTTCAATTCTAACAGCGTCGATTTTAGAATCACTGATTTTACAAAACCAAGTAGTGTCGATGAGATTAAGAATGAAAGTTATCAATATTTAGATATTCCAGTTATTGTTGGATTGAAGGCAGGTCCGTTAAGAGTTGGAGCAGGACCAGTCGCTCACTACTTTTTGAATAGTAGCTCAGAATTATTTGACTTCGATGGCTATGATCAGCGATTCGATGAATTGACTTGGGGATGGGCTGCAGGTGTTGGTTTAGATCTTGGCAAGATACACTTTGATGCTCGATATGAGGGCAATTTTGGAAGTTTTGGAGGACATATGAATTTCTTCGGCGAGCGACTTGATTTTGATACTAATCCTTCAAGATTTACATTACAGCTGGGTATTTCTTTATAATAAAACTAATAAAGTTTAAATATTTATTTTAATTTAAAACCACCTAATAGGGATAAAATATTAGGTGGTTTTCTTTTTTAAAGGAGCTTTATTTTATCCCAATAATTGCTTGCCTTTTCGGGTATTTTACCGTGTAACTAAAAGCTTCCACTTGCGTCTCTCCTGCCCCAATTTCCCATGTCCAAAGCAATTTGCCAATTTCTTCTGTATACACCGCACTTCCTTTTTCTTCCAAAGTAACTTCTGTAACACTGTTTTTTGAAAGGGGTACTTGATCTAGAACTTCTATTGTAATAGGAATTGACTTTTTATTTTTAACAATAATGTCATATCCTAAAGATTCTTTTTTATTAGCTGCTATAATTTTTGATGAAACAAAATTCGTACTGACTCGTCTTTGTATCACTATGTCATTATCTCTTCCCATTGAGATGAGTATTTGATCAGCAGTAATTTCTGGATTAATGTTGGTTACCCCTACAAATCCTCCTTCAAAGAAAATATTTGCTTTTCCTTTTATAAGATTGTAGCCTGTCCAATTACTAATTTTCGCAAGCAGATAAGCTCCTATATCTTTTTTAGGGACACTGTGATAAATGTATTTTGTTTCTAGCTCATAATTTGCAAGCTTTATAAGGTTTGGTTTACCATCACTTTTTATGGATTGAAGATTACCTAGTTCAAATTCTGAGGACAATTGATTTTCAGTCATAGGATTTACCACCTTGGGTGCCGGAGATGTTGGTTTAGCTCTTTTCCTTGTTTCCATTAATTGGTAGGTGGCCACATTGCTTACATTTTGTATAGGGATATCAACTTCTAATTTATTCCTTTTGTAAACGTCCACATAAAGTGGATTCAAAATTGGTCGGTTATTATTTTGAATAGGATTACCGGTTGAAATGGTGATCGGCACATTTTTCCAACTGACTCCTGTGCTCTGAGCTACACTGGCTTTGTATTCCAAATTTACATTAGTAGTGATACCCTCAGAACGAAGATCGTAGAAAGGTTTCCAACTCGCATTACCGACTAAATAATTAAATTCCAAATTAATAGCATTGTTATCCTTTGCATTAATTTGTAGTATAATGCTTCCATTTGGTTTATCAACATTAGCATTTAATAATTGTAACTCAGCCCTGAGATTATTTACTTCTTGATCAAGGACGTTTTCTTTTTTGTACAAAGCTCTCCGCTCCTTTTTGATTTCAAGATATTTGTTTTCGTATATGTTTGCTATATCTAATAGTTGTTGAGCAGTAAACGATATGTTTTCTTGATCCACATCTTGAGGAAGTTCTAAGACTTGTAGCGATATGTCTATACCATCTATCTTATCTTCGATAACTGCTAATTCTTCAATTGCCGCAGATAATTTAATTCTCAAGTTATCTATAACTGGATTTGTAGACGCTTGCATTACACTATTAACCTTGTACTTAACAGAAAGGATATCTGCATCAGCATTATCCAATTGTATTTGCACACTAGAAGGAATTATAAAAGTAGAAATACCAGTAAGAACAATTTCTTGATTTCCGATTTCTGGAGTAAAGCTTATTGATCTTTTTATTTCAGCATTTTGCCTAAATAATTTAACAGATGAAATGTTGGAAGGTAATTGAATTTGGGCGAATGACAAATTAAAACCAATGCAAATAAGCAATGCAACTAGAAGGGTATTTTTCAAAATGGAATGTTTTGATTAAATAAATAGATGATAAATCTACTTGATTAAACGATTCCAACATTATTTTTGCAATGACTCGTATTATACAAAAAGCCTATTATTGGGCAATTATTTCTTTGTTTGCAGTTTTCAATTTGCCAGACTTTAATTCTCTAATAAAATACTTTTTAGGTATCAATATTGAGAAATAAAATGTCGACCCCTTCCCAATTTCAGATTCAGCCCAAATTTTCCCTCCATTCAGTTCAGTAATCTTTTACAATGCGCTAAACCAATTCCACTTCCTTTAGCGTCGTTATCTAATCTTTGGAACAACTGAAATATTCTTTCAATATATTGCTGATCAAAGCTCTGTCCGTTATCGCTTATAGAAAATAGATAGTGCGTATCAATTAATTTAGCATTAATTTTTATAACAAGAATCCGATAAGACCATCTTTTTTACCATTGTAAATAGATTATACAATTGATTTCACAACTATATTTTTATCTCTAAATTTAATACGCTCACCTTTTTTCTCCCCGATAAGTATTTGGGCAATAGGAGCATTTACTGAAAGACAAAAAACAGAAAGCTTTTCAACCTGTATTCTTCCTACACTTTCTAGAATAAAATAATAATCACTGTCGGTTTCAATAAGGGCTCCAGACTGAGCTATTTTATAATTATCCAATTTTGTTAGGTCGATTCTACTTTGCTTCGTCTGCCAGTCTGACAAGACTGCCATCTGTTTATCAATTTCTAGATCTAGCATAGCTCGACTAGTTTCAAACTTGTCACCCGCACTACTTTTAGTTTCATTAGACCGTGATTCTTTCAGACCTTGAATGACCGCATTTATATCTTCTATTTTTTGCGACACCATTTTCATGCAATGTGCTTTTATTTTTAATTTTAACTGTAAGTCTATTTTCATTGAATAATTTTAAATCTTTTGTTAATCTAATATCAAAATGTCATGAATAAATCCTCTTAAATTAATAGTTTCAAACTTCTGACATAAGTCTTAAAATTCTATTATCCATATTTTATCTAGCATATCTAATAACATCCAATTGGAGAACCTGGAGGTAAACTGGTCAAAGTTGGTAAGGTCAAGTCCTCACCAATTTCTAATTTGTTCTTTAACATTGCCAAATAAATATTGTGTGCATTTTTTTCAGGATCCAAGGTTCCCCTACTACGTATTTTAGCCAAAAGATCATTAGCAAAATAAAGCGCCATTCCCTTTACTTGTTTATCAGTATTAGTCTTAAAAGCAATTTTCAATAAATGAATAAACAATGTTTTTTCCTTCATAAAAGCATACTTAAAATTTTTATTTCTCCCCTCCAAAACATGGTCCACAATGGTCATTAAATATATATTTAAATTCCAGTCCCGCTGATTAATCTGGTTTAACCTTGCCAAGCGCTCATCATCTAGTAAAAAGCTAAAGGTATTATTTACATTTGCTTCAGCCAAAGCAAGTGGATCAAAGATTAAACCTGTATATCCTTTTGAAGTTTCTCTATCCCTATTATATCCAAATGCTTGCGGTGAAATGAGATTTATAATGTGAGTGGGAAGTTTAATCGCATCTATATCTGTTGTTTTTAATAACTCCTGAAGCGTCAATTTTTGGACATCATGTGCGACCGCACTTAAAAGTAATTCGTCCTCTCCTTTCACAGCATATTGATAAGCAATGCCTCCTATCAGTTTAGAAGCGGCATCTACTTGATATCTATGCATTAAGTAAAGCGGCATTAAAACCTTTTCCAATTCAGAAAAGGGTTGTCCATCTTTAATGGCATTTTGATTGAAGTTTTCTAGAGCATTAGCCCTTACCTTCATTATTCTTCGCAATTCATTAGTTGGATTCTTGCCATTGTCCCATAAATGTGCTTGAGGATGTGCTCCCCCCTTTGGCCGTGCATCTGTATCAGAAATAAAAAGTAATCCTTTGGTTTTATTTTCGGCTAAAGTTGCCTTTAAAAAATCTTGTTCTGATTGACCATTATCTGCAGATCCGTATCCATACACAATTGCTTGCTTATCCCATTCTCCAATACCCACAGCATATGCATTCTTTAAATTAAAAGATCCGTCAGCAGCCGATTCAATTAAAGGATGAGGGTAATCCATAACAGAGGCTCGGTCATTAACTGAGGCTGTAAAGTTATGGGTTAAACCTATGGTGTGTCCAACTTCATGCGCAGATAATTGTCGCAATCGAGCCAATGCCATTTCTAATATTCGGGGATCTTCCTCACCATCTTTAAACGAAGATAAAATGCCTTGAGCAATCATGTAGTCTTGTCTTACTCTTAATGAACCTAAAGATACATGTCCTTTCAATATTTCACCCGTTCTTGGATCTACCACTGAAGCTCCATAGGACCATCCACGAGTACTCCGATGTACCCATTGAATAACATTATAACGAATATCCATCGGGTCAGCATCTTCTGGCAATATTTTAATTTGAAATCCATTTATAAAACCCGCTTCTTCAAATGCTTGATTCCACCATTGCGCTCCTTCCAACAATGCAGATCTAACTGGCTCAGGTGTACCTGGATCTAAATAATAAATAATAGGCTCAACTGCCTCGCTTCTTGCCGCATTCGGATTTTTCTTAATAAGTCTATGTCTATTAATATATCTAACTTTTAAATCTTCCCCGATTGGTTTTGCATAGTCATAAAAACTAGTCATGATGTAACCCGCCGCTGGATGAAATGCTCTAGGTTGATATTGGTCATCTGGCAATTTAATAAATGAATGATGTTGCTGGACAGTAATAAAATTTGGACTCGGACTTACATTTCTAATCTCTCTTCCTTTAGCTTTACCAGTAAAGGTGAGCAAAACATCCATTTCAGTATTTTCAGGGAAATTTCTGGTCCGTTCCAGATTAATATCTGATTTGGATTTGTCTAAACTATAACTCCCTTGATTCCTTCGCGATAAAGATCCAATCACATCGTGAGCATCTCTTAAAAGAAAATCATCCATTGTTAAAAGGAAAGCATCACCCTCTACTTTAAATTTAAATCCATGTAAAACTGACTTTGCGAATGCTTCTTGCATGGACCGCTTTTCTGCATTATTTTCGCTAACCGCTTTATACTTTACATTGTCTTGAATTAACAATATTTTCCCACCTCTTTTTTCAAATTTCACAATTCTAGTTTTACCTAATTGTCCTCTGTCCAACCCAATATCATTAGAGCCAATACCTGCAGATAAACTATTCACATAAAGGAATGAGTCGCCTAGCCGGTTCTTGTTTAATTTTAAATACATTTTACCTTCTCCATCATCCCATGAAATCGGGAAAAATCCTACCATGTTTTGTGAGAAAATAGTTCCAACTAAAAAGCTTAATAAAAGTGTCAAAAATGTTTTCATAGATTATTGTTTCTTAGGTATTATTAAAGCTGGTATTTCCAGTGTTTTAAAATAAGCATTAAAATTGGCCACATCGACAGAAATTAAATTATTTAATATTTCCTTATGGTTTCCCCATTCCTTTAATAAATCTGACAATCTATTTTTAACTCCTGCATTTACTTTAGGTTCATGCCCGTCTGCTCGTGACATTAAATTTAATAATTCCACATTAAGTTGATTAGGAAAGTTGATTACGTCTTGAAAAGTTTTCTGTTTTGGTTGAATTAGTTCCGCTTCCCAATTATTAATTTTTTCCATTATATCTCCCGCTACCTCAATTAGTGAATCCGTACCTTCGACATTATCTAAAATTGAATTCCAACTTTCTAATTGAGCTTTCACCTCCCGCATTCTATTCACTTCATTATGAATATCAATATGTGCATCTTCAATCTGATTTAATATCTTTTCTTGCTCTAAAAAATTATTATTCGTTGCTTGTAAATTTGGATCTGCTAAAATCTTAATAGAAGAAGTAAGTGTATCCGTTTCTGTATTTAATTCCATCGTATAATTTCCCGGGGCGACCGTATGATTCCCACCCCCCAAGAAAACCTTCACTCCTTTTACTTCTGGTAATTTTCCTTTCCTTAAATCCCAATTAATTCTATTTAAGCCTTGATGGTTAGTCAGCAGGGGCATTCCTTGTTTCTTTGCATTTTTCTTATTAGTATACATTCTTATCGTATCACCCTCAGCATTTTTGATGATTAAATTGATTTTTGAAGAATCCATTTTGGCAGGTAAAAAATAATCAATTATTACACCCGCTAAAGGATTTTGTCCAGCTAAGCTTGGAGCTTTTCTAGAAGTATTTAAACCATATTTATAACTAGCTTTCGGTTTAAATATTTGAAAACCGCCTGAATTATCTACATCCCATTGCTGCATAAATGATAAATCATCTAAAATCCAAAATCCTCTACCTGCAGTTGCAAGGATTAAATCATTATCTTGAATGTATAGGTCATTGATGGGAGTTATTGGCATTTGCATTCCTGATTTTTGCCAAGTGTCTCCATTATTAAAAGAAATATATAATCCCTTTTCAGTACCTGCATACAACAAACCTTTTCTGCGCTTATCTGCTCTCACAACTCTTACATAATCTTCGTTTGCAATCCCACTGGTTTTCAAATTCCAAGTGGCTCCAAAATCCTTTGTAAGATAAATTAAAGGTGTAAAATCATTAAATTTGTATTTTGTAACTGCTACGTAAGCTGTTCCTTGGGTGTGAGGAGAAATCTCTATTGAATTAATCAAACATTCTCCCAATCCGTTTGGGCTTATATTTTTCCAATTTTTTCCATCATCTTTAGTAAGGTGAATTAATCCATCATCCGTACCTACCCAGAGTACTCCTTTTTGATAAGGAGAACAAGCAATGTAAGAGATGGTATTATAGTTTTCACCACCAGCTCCTTCATTCGTAAATGGCGTTCCTCCTGGCCCTTGTTTTGTGGTGTCGTTTCGCGTAAGATCTGGACTAATCTCCTCCCAGGACAAACCTTGATTGCTAGTTTTTAAAACTACATTTCCACCGTGATAAATAATCGATGGATCTTGGATAGAAGCAACGATCGGAGCATTCCAGTTAAATCTATATTTCATGTCTTTTGGAACGGTGCCTAACCCAACCACTGGATAATGCATGATATCTTTCCTCGTTTTTATTTTTTGATTGTACGTTGAAATATTTCCTTGGTAAGAACCACCGTAAACTAAATCTGGTTGATTTGGATCAAAAGCAATGAATGCACTTTCACCACCTGCCACTGAATACCAATCCTTGGAACCAATTGACCTGCCGTTTGTGCGGCTTGCAATAGCTATTGCTGAATTATCTTGTTGCCCACCATAAATATGATAAGGAAAGCGATTATCGGCGATAACCCGATAAAATTGCGCAGTGGATTGATTGTTTTGCTGACTCCAAGATTTTCCATTATCGAAAGTTATATTAGCACCACCATCATTACTATTGATAATATTTTTATTGTTTAATGGATTAATCCAAAGGTCGTGTTGATCTCCGTGCGGCACTCCAATTGGTGTAAAAGTCTTGCCTCCATCAATTGATTTAAGATAGGGAGCGTTCATTACATAAACCACATCCTCATTTTGCGGATCTGCATAAATTTCAATGTAGTACCAAGCTCTAGCAATAGTAACTCTATCTTTATTTACTTGTTTCCATGAATTACCAGCATCGTTAGATTTACAAACTCCTCCTTGATCTGCTTCGATATTAGCATAAAGAATATTTGAATTGGCTCTTGAAACATCAACCGAAATTTTTCCCATTTCCTTAGGTAGGCCCTTTTCTAATTTTACCCAAGTCTCACCGGCATCAACCGATTTATAAACACCAGAACCTGGTCCACCACTTCTCATTGTCCACGGCAACCGGTGATGATCCCACATACTTGCATATAAAATACTAGGCATATTCATATCCATTGATAAATCAGCAGCACCTGTGGTTAAATTAATAAATAATACTTTTTTCCATGATTGCCCACCGTCAATTGATTTGTATATTCCTCGTTCTTCTGTATTAGCAACACTAGATCCTTGAACAGCTGCGAAAACAAGATTTGGATTGGATGGATGTATCCGGATTCTAGAAATATGTCTGCTCGATTTTAAACCCATATGTTTCCAAGATATCCCAGCATCCAAGGATTTATAAATACCATCTCCGTGGGAACTCATCACTCCTCTCACAGCATGTTCTCCCGTACCAACATAAATGATGTTAGGGTCCGATTCTGAAACAGCAATAGCTCCAATTGATCCAACATTCAAAAATCCATCGGTTATGTTCTTCCAAGTATTCCCTGAATTGGTCGTTTTATAGACACCACCGCCAACTGTGCCCATATAATAGGTCATGGGGTCGTTTACCAAGCCGTGGACTGCATTAGTTCTTCCACCTCTAAAAGGACCAATATTCCGAAATTTAATAGAATCGAAGGCATGGATATTAACAGGTTGAATAGTTTGCGTTTGTTTCCTTTTCTCTTGAGCAAAAATAAATATTGGGAGAAAGATAAATATTGTAACCGCTAGTTTTTTCATATTTGGATTTTTGCTCGTTTAAAATAATACAATTGCAGATAATAAATACGCTAGAGACATAAAAGATGGAGTAATCCGCTTTGGAAGTTTAAAACAAAGAACAATCATTCAAAATATGCGATTTTGCCAAATTTTATTCTTAATTAAAAAAATAATAAAGAAAAATGGTCCAAAACTCTTTACTAAGTAGAAATTGGAGTTAGTTTTGAAGGTCTTTTTATTTAAATTACTACCAATTGAGCGAAGGAAAAGTTACGAAAAAGGGAAAAGCTTTATACGATTATCAGTTAGAAGATATTAAGCGCATCTTCACATGCTATGATAAAAATGAACCTAGTTATAATCTATTATATCAGTTACCCACTGGTGGAGGAAAAACAGTAATCTTTTCTGAGATTGCTAGACAATTCATTGAGAAAACTGGAAAGAAGGTTTTGATTCTTACCCACAGAATAGAATTAAGCAGACAAACCTCTGGTATGTTGCAAGAATTTGGAGTCCATAATAAGGTGATCAATTCGCAAGTAAAGGAATTACCTGATCAAAACAAATTCCAATGTTTTGTGGCCATGGTGGAAACACTGAATAATAGACTACAAGATGATAAATGGAAACTAGAGAATTTAGGTTTGGTGATTATTGATGAAGCCCATTACAATTCTTTTGTTAAGTTATTAAAATACTTTGTAGAATGTAGAATTCTTGGCGTTACCGCTACCCCGCTTAGTTCGAATGTCAATATCAGAATGAAAGATCACTATAAAGAGTTGATCACTGGATATGGCATTCCAAATTTAATCGAAAAAGGATTTCTAGCCAAAGCTACAACCTACAGTTATGAGGTTGGTCTTGGTTCTTTAAAGGTAGGAATCAATGGAGACTATACGGTAAAGTCTTCCCAAGAATTGTACACCAATGAAGAAATGAGGAGTAAGTTATTATATGCTTATGAACAGAGAGCTAAAAATAAAAAGACCTTAATTTTCAATAATGGAATAGACACTTCAAAATTTGTCTATGAAACTTTTCGAAATGCTAAATATGATATTCGGCATTTGGACAATACCAATACTAAAAAACAAAGAGAAGAAATTTTGCAATGGTTTCATACAAAACCAAATGCCATCATTACTTCCGTTGGAATTTTAACTACAGGTTTTGATGAACCAAGTATTGAGACCATCATTCTTAATCGTGCTACTCGATCTTTGGCACTTTACTTCCAAATGGTTGGCCGTGGATCTAGAATTTATAAAGACAAAAAAACTTTCGACATTATTGATTTAGGGAATAATGCCGCGCGTTTTGGACTTTGGTCTAACGAAGTAGATTGGCAAAAGATTTTTAGAAATCCAAGTTACTTCTTAGAGAACATCATTTCAGATTCTGACATTGAAAAGCTTTTTAAATACATTATGCCCGATGAAATCAGAAGCGAATTTCCAAATACTGAAGAATTAGAATTTGATGTCAAAACTACTTATGATAACGTTTTAAAAGTTGGTAAGAAATCTCAAGAAGTAATTGATTTAGCTATTGAGCATCATGCTAAAATGTTATTAGACAATAGCGAAGATTTAGCAGAGGCATTACGTAAGTTCCGTTTACTTGATGAATCAATAAAGGATATAGTTCGCAGATTTTCTTATTGCATTGCAAATAGTACGCGAAACTTTAGAGATTGGTTAATTGATGATTTTAAGACTAAACTACGCAAGATCATTCTATCGGAATTTTAAAGACTAGACCCTTAACTATATTTAAAAACTAAAGTTAACGCTCCCATATGAGGTTGGGAATTTTATCATCCTCACCTATAATCTCTGCTAATTTCAAATGGTAAATTACACTTTGAATCATCTTATTACTTACCCATCCATGGATTGCCCATTCTGTACTATTGAACCAACGTTCTACATCTGCTAATTTTTGATTATATCTTTCACTTACCAATGCACAAGCATTGTTATTTTGCATAAAGTTATCCACACTATCATGTATTGTGCGCAACATTCTAATAATGGCTTCTGGTTGTTCTTTTAAAATTTCTTCCCTTGCTGCAATTACAAAACAAGGCCAAGGGGTAACATATTCTCCAAGCCTTTTCAAGATACCTTTATCAACATAAGGTTTGGTAGTAAATTTCTCCCAATAGAAAACATCAGCACTTTGCGCGGTAAGCGCTTCCAATGCACCTTCTAAATTTTTAATGATCTCAAATTGGGGTACATTAATGGTATGACCTTTGCTATTCGCGTCTACAATCGCCATCAAATGAGATCCTGAACCAAATCTGCTTATAGCATATTGCTTATTAAAAATGGATTGATAATTATCTAATAGATTATACGCTCCAGTGTGGACCCCCCAAATTAACGGCGTATTTACGTACACACTAATTATTTTAGCAGGATTACCTTTGATGATATCCTTAATAATTCCTTCAGTAAGGAGTACACATGCGTCTACCTCATTGTCTCGCAGCGCTTTTGTCATTTGGCCAGTGCCACCTTTAAAAGTGGTCCATTGTAGATCCACGCCTCTTTCCTCAAACAAACCGTCTTCCATTGCTAAATGGATGGGTAAATTAAAATGTTCTGGAACCCCTCCTAATCTAATTGTAGTATTTCCCATGGTTTAAAAATAATAAAAATTGAGATTGAAATTAGACTTTAGACCATTTCCTTTGACACCTTCCGAACGTCTATCACCTTCCGTACGTCTAGAATACCAATGTATGGCGAACTTTAGCCCATACGTTTCTTCCGTCTCGGCAAGCCTAATGAAATTAATCAATGAAATGCAATAATGAGACCTGTCTATTAATTAGATTAATGCCTAGCCTTTAACACCTTGACCACATCCTCCAATCCATAGCCTTTAGCCTTTAGCAACACTAAATAATGAAACATCAAATCTGCTGCTTCTCCTAAAAATAATTGCTCATTATCATCCTTCGATTCAATGACTAATTCTACTGCTTCCTCTCCTACTTTTTGTGCGACTTTATTGATTCCTTTTGCAAATAAAGAAGCGGTGTAAGATTGTTCGGTGGGATGATCTTTTCTATGTTGTATAATATCTTCTAGGTGATCTAAAAAATTGGAAGGAGAAGATTGATTAGTTTCTTTCCAGCAAGTATCAGCACCTGTATGACAAGTTGGTCCATCAGGGTTAACTTTTATTAATAAAGCATCACTATCGCAATCTAATTTAATGTCCACTAGGTGTAAAAAATTTCCCGAGCTTTCACCTTTAGTCCATAATCTTTCTTTTGATCTGCTATAAAAGGTCACCTTACTTTCTTTTACAGTTTGCAGATATGCGGCCTCATTCATGTAACCCAACATTAAAACTTTATCCGTATGGGCATCTTGAATTATTGCAGGTACTAAGCCATCTCCTTTGTCAAAATTTATGATCATAATCTAATTTCAATATTGGCAGTTTGTAAATATTGCTTAAGCATCGGTATAGGAATCTCTTTATAATGAAATACACTAGCAGCTAAAGCTGCATCCACATTCGCTTCTTTAAAAACATTTTTGAAATCTTCCATTTTTCCTGCGCCTCCAGATGCAATTACTGGGATCTGTAAATTCTCAGTCATTTGTTTTAGGGCCTGAATTGCAAAACCATTTTTCGTACCATCGTGATCCATGGATGTAAATAATATTTCTCCAGCGCCTCTTTCTTGCATTTCATTTGCCCAAGAAAACAATTCTAAGTTTGTTTCCTCTGAACCTCCTTTCACAAACACTTTCCAAATACCGGTTTCATTTTGTTTTGCATCAATAGCAACAATAATGCATTGCCGGCCAAATTTATTTGCTAAGGAGGAGATCAATTCAGGATTATAGACTGCACTAGAATTAATACTTACCCTGTCGGCTCCGCTATTCAGCAAATCGTCAACATCTTTTATGGCTTTGATCCCACCCCCTACACTGAATGGAATGCTTATGGCTTTCGCGACTTCTTTTACCCATGAAAGTTTTGCGGCGCGATTTTCCTGACTTGCACTAATGTCTAGAAAAACAAGTTCATCCGCTCCTTCTTCTACATAGCGCATTGACAACTCTACTGGGTCTCCAGCATTGACTAAGTTTTTAAAATTGATGCCTTTGACAGTGGTCCCATTTTTCACATCAAGGCAGGGAACAATTCTTTTAGCGAGCATTTCTGATCCGTTTAGCTAATTCTTCTAAAGAAATTAATTCTTCATAAATGGCCTTTCCGATGATTAAACCAAAAATACCAATTTCCTCTAATATGTCGATTTCTTCCCATCTAGTAAATCCACCACTTGCTATAATATTTAAAGTAGGAAATGCTGATTTCAACTCTTTATAAATATCTTGATTTACCCCTTGCAGCATTCCATCCATTTCAATATCGGTGGCAATCATATACTTTAAACCCTTATCTACCCAATTCGCAACGAAGTCAAATAAATCTGCATCTTGATCTTTTAACCAACCATGGGTTTTAATTTTTCGATCTTGAAAATCTGCCGATAGTATTATCCGCTCTGGCTTATAAGTTTTAAGAATATATTCAAACTCATCTGGTTTTTCAACAGCTAAACTACCAATTGCTACTTGATTAGCTCCTTCCGTCAATGCCTGTAAAACATCATTTTCTGATCGAATGCCGCCTGAATAATCTACAAACAAACCAGTGTATCTAGCTATATCCTTCAAAGATGCCAAATTTTTCATCGCTCCTTTTTTTGCGCCATCTAAATCCACCATGTGCAATCGTCGAATACCATGACTTTCAAATAATTGCGCTACCTCTAAAGCGTTGTCATTGTAAATTTTAGAAGTTGAAAAGTCGCCTTTTTTTAGACGAACACATTTCCCATTTAAAATATCTATAGCTGGAATTATTCTAATCATAATTTCAAAAAGTTTGCTAAAAATTGTTGACCATATTTGTCGCTTTTCTCCGGATGAAATTGGCATCCAAAAAAATTATCCTTTTGCAATACCGCTGTAAATTTAGCACCATATTCACAGTATGCAAGACTATAATCAGATTTCCCTACTTTATAGCTGTGTACGAAGTAAAAATGACTTTCCTGTGGTATTTCATTAAATAATTGATGATCTTCAAAAGTAATCTTGTTCCACCCCAAGTGAGGTACATTAATATCTTCCTTAAATAAATTCACCTGATCTGGGAATACATCTAAGGTGCCTACATCGCCTTCCTCGGAATGCCTGCACAATAACTGCATTCCTAAACATATACCTAGCACTGGTTTCTTGTAATTCAGAATCACCGATGACAGCTCTTTTTGCTTAATTTGGTCCATAGCTTGTTTAGCTGCTCCTACCCCAGGAATAAATAAGACATCTGAACCCTCTACAGCCTTAGCTTGATCGCTTATGATTACCTCTGCATCTAATCGCTCTAATGCATATTTCAGTGATGCAGTGTTTCCAGCTCCATAATTTAGTATCAGCGCTTTCTTTCTAATGCCCATTATAACACGCCTTTAGTACTTGGAATATAATTCGAATTACTTTGCTTTATGGCTTGTTTAATACTTCTAGCTAATGCCTTAAATATACCTTCAATTTTATGATGTTCATTATCTCCTTCTGATTGGATAAACAAATTACATTTAGCAGTATCCGTGAAAGATTTAAAAAAATGATAAAACATTTCAGTAGGCATATCACCAATCTGTTCTCGCTTAAAATCAGCCTTCCAATTCAACCAGTTTCTACCACTGAAATCAATGGCCACAGTTGCTAGTACATCATCCATCGGCAAAGTAAACCCATACCGCTCTACTCCCCTTTTATCCCCAAGTGCTTTTAAGAATGCCTCACCCAAAGCCAGTGCGGTATCCTCTATAGTATGATGTTCATCAATATGTAAATCTCCTTTGGTTTCTACCTCTAAATGAAAATATCCGTGCATCGGCAATTGCTCTAGCATATGATCGAAGAAACCCAAACCAGTATTTATTTTAGCATATTGTTGGCCATCAAGGTTTAGGTAAACTCTTATATTTGTTTCCTTCGTTTTCCGAATAACTTCTACAGCTCTTTGAGGTTTTAAAATATCGAATAATTCAGTCCAGTCTTTAACTGATTGATAGGATATTTTTAGTTGATCTAGCCATTCCTTATCTAGCATTTCATAATTCATAATTCCATCTCGTAATAAAATTCCTTTCGCACCTAGATTTTGAGCTAACAACATATCTGATAGCCGATCTCCAATTACAATTGATGATTTTAAATCATAGGAGCCATCAATATATTTAGATAAAAGCCCCGTCTTTGGTTTCCGAGTTGCTGAATTGTCCTTTGCAAACGTTTTATCAATATATATGTCTTCAAACAATACTCCTTCATTCTCTAAAGATTGTACGATAAAATTTTGAATTGGCCAAAATTTATCTTCTGGAAAACTATCTGTCCCCAATCCGTCTTGATTGGTAATCATGACTAGTGTATAATCTAAATCATTAGCAATTTTTGCTATAGATTGAAAAAGATTAGGTAGGAATTCTAATTTGCTAAAATCATCCACTTGATAATCCTTCGGTTCTTTTATAATGATTCCATCTCTATCTAGGAATAACACTTTTTTCATTGTAGTGCTTTTAGGGTTTTAAGTAAAAATAAATTTTCTTGATTGGTTCCCACTGTAATTCTAAGACAATCGTTGCAATGTAGTTCTTTTGATCTATTTCTGACCACAATTTCTTTTTCCAACAATTGCTGGTAGCGCATATTCGCATTGTCCACTTTGATTAAAAGAAAATTAGCATCAGATTTAAAAATCTTTTTTACAAAAGATATTTTTGAGATTTCCTCTGCTAAATAAATTCTCTGCGTTACAATTTTATTGATATTTGTTTGAAATTTTGAATCATCCAATTGATCTATTGCAGCCTTTGCAGTCAAATCATTAATATTATACGGAGGTTTAATTTTCCGTAAGTAGGTAATAATTGTTTTTGAAGCAAAAGCTACTCCCAATCGAATGCCAGCACTTGCTCTTGCTTTCGAGAAAGTTTGACTTATTATCAAGTTAGTATGGCGGTCTAATAAATCTATTAAAGAAACTTGATTGGCGAAGTCAATGTAGGCTTCATCAACGAAAACAATGCCATTAAATGATTTCAGTAAAGATTCAATATCCATACGATTAAGTAAATTTCCGGAAGGGTTATTGGGAGAACAGATAAAAATGATTTTCGATCGTTGACTAATATTTTCAGCAATACCTTCCAAGTCTAATTGAAAATTTTCTTGCAGGGGAGCTTGTCTTATTTCTATATTATTAATAGCCGCGCTCACTTTATACATACCATAAGTTGGTGGACAAACAATAATGTTATCTTGTTTTGGTTCACAGAAAGTACGCAAGACTAAATCAATAATCTCATCACTCCCATTTCCTAAAATAATTTGATCCTTATCTATACCTGTAAGCGCAGCTAATCGATGTAGCACCTTAGTTTGCAGTGGGTCTGGATATCGATTCAAGCCATTTGGAAAAGGAGACTCATTGGCATCCAAGAAAACCTGCCCCTTCCCAGTGAAGTCATGTCTTGCGGAAGCATAAGCTTCCATTGCTTTTATATTGTCTCTAACTAATTGATCAATCATATCATTCGAATTTTAACCGCATTTTTATGAGCTTCTAATTGTTCTTGTTGAGCCATCCTCATAATGACCTTGCTCAAATTCTTCAGCCCCGTTTGAGTAACTTCTTGGAAAGTAATTCTTTTGATAAATGCATCTAAATTAACACCACTGTAGACTTTTGCAAATCCATTGGTGGGTAAAGTATGATTCGTACCACTGGCATAATCTCCAGCACTTTCTGGAGTGTAATGACCGAGAAATACGGAGCCCGCATTTTTAATTAATGGAAGTAAAGATTTTGTATCCGTTACTGCAAGAATTAAATGTTCAGGACCATATTGATTGATACAAGCCATGGCTTCATTCACATTTTTCATAAGAATACTTTTTGAATTTAAGAGGGCTTGCTTGGCGATATCAATTCTAGGTAGTGCCAGTATTTGAATATGAATTTCATCTTGAATTTGTTTAAGTTTATCATCATCTGTTCCTAAAAGAATTACCTGGCTATCAGGACCATGCTCCGCTTGTGATAACAAATCCGATGCAACAAAAGCAGGATTTGAAGTTGCATTAGTATATACTAATAATTCAGATGGCCCGGCTGGAAAATCAATGGCCAATCCTAAATGTTGAGCTTTTATTTTAGCAGCTGTAACGTATTGATTTCCTGGTCCAAATATTTTATCTACCCGAACAACAGACTGCGTGCCCATTGCCATTGCGGCAATGGCTTGTGCTCCCCCTATTTTGTATAAGCGATCTATTCCACATAAATTAGCACAGTAAATAATCAAAGGGTGAACAGTTCCATCAGATTGTGGAGGCGTGGCTATTGCTACCTGCTGACAACCAGCTATTTTCGCAGGAATCCCCAACATTAGTACAGATGAAAACAAGGGAGCTGACCCTCCAGGAATGTATAGGCCCACTGAATCAATCGCTCGGCTTTCGGACCAACATTCAACACCAGGACTGGTTTCTACTTTATCCGAATTACGTTTTTGAGCATGGTGGAATTTAAATATATTATTATAGGCTACTTGAATGCATTCTTGATCAACTTCTGAAACCTGATTTATTGCGTTCTCAATTTCTTCCTTACTTACGATAATACTATCCAAGTTTACCATATCAAATTCTTTTGTGAAATTTATTAGTGCTTGGTCTTTTTCAAGTTTTACTTTTTTAAAAATTTCATCAATAATTGTGGACAATTCTGAAAGATCAATAGTTGGTCTTTTGAGGATGATTTTTAGCTCATCATTCGTTGGATATTTTATGGCTTGCATTATAGTATCATTTTTTTAATTGGAATAATAAGAATACCTTCTGCTCCAGCATTTCTTAATTGGTTAATAGATTCCCAAAATTGAGTTTCTTCAATCACCGAATGTAAAGAACTCCAACCCGTTTGTTGTAATGGAAGTACGCTTGGAGATCTCATGCCAGGAAGTAAATTGGAAATTTCTTCAATCTTTTCATTTGGGCAATTTAATAGAATATAATTTTTGTTTTTAGCATTGAGTACTGAGTTTATTCTAAAGGTTAATTGCTCAAGAATTTCTTTATTATCGGGATTCAATTCAGTACTCGAGATTAAAACCGCTTGTGATTTTAAAATCAATTCAACTTCCTTTAAACCATTGGTGAAAAGTGTATTTCCAGAACTTACTAAGTCACAAACTGCATCTGCTAATCCCATACCTGGGGCGATTTCTACAGAACCACTTATTTCTGAAATCTGGGCTGATACCCCAGCTGAGCTCAAATATTTTTTCAGAGAGTTTGGATAACTTGTGGCTATATTCTTTCCAGCTAAGTCATTCACTGAGGCATAGTCCATTAAGTTAGGAACTGCGATACTCAATCTGCAACTTGCAAACCCCAATTTCAAAACTTCTAATACATCGGGGCTTTTTTCATAGAGTAGGTTTTCGCCAGTAACTCCAATATCCACATTTCCATTTTCTATAAATCCTGGGATATCAGAATTCCTTAGGAATAAAACTTCTAAAGGAAAATTATTTGCCCTTACCTTTAATTGATTTCTTCGATTATCAATTTTGATTCCACATTCTTTCAAAAGCGCAATGGAATCATCTTTCAAACGACCTGATTTTTGAATCGCTAATTTTAGCATACTTTAAAAATAATGAGCTTGGAAAATAACTGGCGAGCAAAAAAAAACCCGCTTGTTTGCCAAGCGAGTTTATAAATTTAATTCTTAATTATACATAAAAACACCTAGGAAACCATATTAATATGATGATGAAGATGAGTTATATGTAAATATTTATTTTTCATTTGTTAATGTAAATCTAATGGAAAAATTTAACTTTCCAAATAATTAGTCATGAAACGTATTTTAAACTAATTTGTTCCAAATAAAATTAATATTATGAAATCAGGTCTTTTTATCACCCTTGCATTTTCTTTCGCCTTTATTCTTTCCTGTAATTCTTCACAAAATAGCACGACAGATAAATCTTTGAATAATGAGGATTGTGTGGAAAAAATAGATCCAGCCTGTAGTTGCATGATGGTTTACGAGCCTGTTTGTGGTTGTAATAATAAGACGTATTCTAATGCTTGTGTCGCGGAATGCTCGGGAATAAAAGAATATACGAAGGGAGAATGTGAAAAGTAAAAAAAATTACTTCTCCGCACTGATAAAGTTGATGTAATACAATCCTTTCCTCTTTATATATTTGATTTGGCCTCTTTCATCGATCTGATTTATTATATAATCTAAATCTTTATCGAGTTCAATCTGAATCTTTTTATTTGATTCTGTATCTTCAGCATCTCTACCCCAAATTATCATATCTGGATATTCCCAAGAGAGAAAATCAACCAATTCTTCGAGCTTTAGAAGTTTACCTTTAGGAGGTGGAGGAGGCTTTTCAACATCAAAGAATTTGATGTCATTATCTCCCTCCATTATTGCTACTTGACCCTTTTTGTCCAATTCTTGTTGATTTTCTATATTCTTTAGATTAAAAAACAAGACTTTCCCAGATTCATGAGCAACAGTTGAAGTTATACCTTCAACGGATACTTTAAATTCAGTTCCCAAAACTTTAATTCCCGCGTTAACGGTTTTAATAATCATCGGTCTGTCTTTATCTTCTGCAGCTTTAATATATGCTTCTCCTGAAAGGTGGATAATTCGTTCAGGAGCAGTTGCAAAATCCTCATCATAATTTAATGTTGTACCCTCTGAAAGTGTGACCACAGAATTATCAGGTAAAACTTGATTTGGATTAGTTGTTAAATTTGGTTGAGGAACAAATGATTTATTAATTTGTGGCACATACTGTATCTCCACAAAAGTTTCTTGTTCAGGCTTTTCATAAAGAATAGCTAAAGTGATACCACATAGTAATACAATAGAAGCGGCTGCCATCAATCTTCTTCTCAAAGGAATTGTAGTAGTTGTTGGTGTTACAGAATTCTTTCTTAGTGGAATTACAGGAGTTGAACTTTTAGAAGTTTCAGGGGCACTGATTTTATCTGCAATGGCTTGCCATTCAGCATCAAGATCAAACTCTTTTAGGGCTGGAACATTAGGGGCTTCATTCCAAATTGCTTCATACAATTTGAATTCTGCTTTGTTTGCTTCACTGTCATTTATCCAAGATTTTATTTTGGACTCAAGTTCAGCACCAGCATCGCCGCTCAATAAGCGCAATATGTCTAGCTCATTAATTTTCAAGTTCTTTCTCTTTTTCTATTTATAAGACGTTTTAATATTCAACTGACACATGTTTTTATATGTTTTAATCATATTCTCCTGTTTTTACTAATTCTGACTTAATTATTTTCAATGCCCTAGCTATATTTTCCTCCACTGCTCTTTTCGAAATTTCTAGATGATCTGCAATTTCCTGATAGGTTAAGCCTTCGAACTTGTTTAATTCAAAAATTTGCTTGTTTTTAGGTTTGAGTCCATTTAAAATTAATTTTAAATGGCTCCTAAACATATAAAGATCTTCTTCTGAGAAATCAGAAGTTCTAGTGACAATGTGCTCATAGGCCTCCCCTTTCAAGACATCCTTTTTCTCTCGTCTTTTAAAATCAAGGGCATTATTCCGAGCCGTGGTAAATAAATAACTTTTTACCGCCTTAACATCTTTAATAGAGCTACGACGCTCCCAGATATTTACAAAAGTATTTTGGGCTATTTCGCGGGCATCGTCCCAATCATTAACATAACTGTACACGAAATTACAAATTGGTGTAAAGTACTGCTTGAACAGCTTTTTATATATTTCTCTATTTATGAGATTCTCTCCCAAATTATATACTATAGAAAATTAAAGAAATGATGGTTTTAATCAAAATTAAAAATAATTGATTTTACGTTATTAACATCTCAAAAATACTATAATTTTTATTTCGAAGCCTCTTTTTTACACATTTCGGGAATGTGATTTAATATTAGTAATGGAGTTTGTATTTAGAAGGACGCTTAACAAGCTAAATTTACTGGTAAATAATACCTGTTAAAAGTAAAGAGTTCTATTGTATTGAAAATAAGCTAATGGTCAAGATAAAACCAATATTCAGGTCGATCAACCTTGTTTTTTGAAAGGTATAGAATTTTTGCTATTCTTTAAAGAAATTATTGGAGCTGAACTCTTTGAAGTATCAGCATATATCAATCTATCTTCAATTGACTTCCATTCAGATTCTACATCATATGCTTTGACAGCATGAATATCAGAAGTTTGATTCCAAATTGTTTGGTACAATTTGAATTCTGCTTTGTTTGCTCCACTTCCATTTATCCAATTTTCCACCTCGGATATGAGCGCTGTATCTGCTTCACCGCTCAAATAGCGGATTATATTTATATCATTATTGTTCAAGTTCTTACTCTTTTTCTACATATTAGACGTTTTACTATTTAAAAGCCACATATTTTTAATTATATTATACATTGTATGTTGAATCACAACTTTGAAAACTTCGAGTTAGAGAGAGATGTTAGCTATTTAAACTGTGCTTATATGTCCCCGCTTTTAAATTTGCATACTATGGACCTTACTTCGACCAAGGACGTCCAATAGAACAAAACTGGATTAATCGAGAAGGCGCCACTGATTTTAGTCAATTAGTGAATTATCAAGATAGATTTCAAAGCACCGGGCATAAGTATTCAACTGGAGAAGTAAGTAATTTTATCTTATTACCCATGATTATTGAAGCTTTAAAACAGATCATAGAATGGACACCAGCTGCAATAAATCAGTATTGTGATAACATCAGTCAAGATTTTTTTCAAGAGATTCATGCTCTTGGTTTAAATGTGAAGATCGGGCATTTCGATCGCCCCACCTTTTTGGTATCAGGTTCCCCAACAAAATTGATATAAATAAATTGAGTCAGCGTTTAAACGCTGAAAAAATTTTTGTGAGTATCAGAGGCGATGCAATGAGAATATCACCACATGTTTATAATTCAAGTCAAGATTTTGAAAGGTTACTTACCGTCTTCAAAAGTTTGTAATGCTAATTATTAAAAGCAAAATCACTTGGTGCAATACCTACTTCAAACATTACAATTTGATCTCCATCTTGCCCATAAACAAAAACTTCTCCATTACTTGCAAAATCTTTTGCATCAGCGCAGTATAAATTATCTGTATTTGGATCAACCGCCAATGCATAAAATCCTTTTTCGATAAAAACTTCATTTTCAAAAACCAGATCATCAAAATCATGCTTGATGACTTTTCCATCCATTGTAAAATAAAGGCTTATTCCGTTGTTATCTCTTACTAACTCACCGGCACCATTAGATAAAGTAAATCGGTTCTGCACCTCAGTGTTTTGAAGTTTAATTAATTCTCCATTTGTATTATTTAAAGGATTTGCAAAGTCATTATGGCCTCTACATAAAACCCAAATGTCATTATTTAAATCTTTGACAATCCCAATTGGATTATCTCCTACAACAATCGTATCTGTGATTTCATCTGTCGTAATATTTAACACGAGTACTATCGAATCTCTAGCAAACCCTCCAGATTTGGTTATGTAAAGCTCATCGCCATTTTGAAGCATTTTTTCAGGACCTCCCCCAATGTCTATACTTTTAACAACTTCATTCGTGTTTAAATTTAGGACATAAATTTTCCCAGATGTCCCATCTGCACCCCACGCACTTACATAGGCTTTATCATTATTGATGGCGGTCATATATCTTGCCTGATCTATTCCTCCAATAGTTGCTAAGCTTTTAAAATTGTCAGCAGTTACCACTTCAATTTTTGAGGCATTATTTATTAAAATATATCCTTTACCATCTATCAATGTCATTGATTGAGCGATATTACCTAATACATTGAAACCATTTTCTTTTTGGAAAATTTTTGGTGTACTTATTCGATTCTGTTTTTCAAAAAAAGAAATGGTCCCAGTACCCGTTTGAAATGCACCCTCATTGATCACAAAAACTCCAGAGCTATAGGTTCCTTCAATTTCAGGGTCATCCTTTTTGCATGAACTAAGTAACATAAGACTTGAAAAAATGATAATTGATCCGCGTAATAAATTTCTCATATTAAAATTTAATTATTGTTTTTAAAGAATATTGTCTTCCTGGCATTGCAAAAAATGGGATTAATTCATAATCCGTATTCCAAATATTGATCACTGATGCGAATAGTGATGCATTTAATCCTCCTCCTCTTTTAAATTCCCATTTCACTTTAAAATCAGCTGTATAGAAAGCATTTAAAAAATTACTGTTGGTTTGATTGGTGTATCGCTTACTAGTTATGGATTGTGTGTATTTGAAAGTGAATTTTAAAATTGTAATATCAAGACCATGTTGCAATTTGTGCAAAGGTATATATAAGCGTTGTTTACCCCTCAAATCGATCGTCTGCCCTACTTGTTCCTTAATCCTAGATCTAGTATAATAATAATGTACCCTATTACTTACCGTAATTTTGTTAAAATCTAACCGATGAGACAAATCCATCTCGATTCCATAAGTATTTATTTTTCTGGCATTTTGTGGCCTCCAAATATTTTGTTCGTTTGGCAGCCAAATAATCCAATTATCTAAATCGTTCCAGAATAAATCAAACCCAATGGTTATATTTTTTTGCTTACTAAGAAATGTATTTAAGCCTACTTCATAAGTATATCCAGATTCAGGGATTAGATCAATATTCCCTAGACCTGGCCAGTATAGATCATTAAAACCTGGCAGATTATAAACCCTGTTACCCTTTATGCTTAGGCTAGATTTAGATGGCCACACATATGAAAGATTAGCGCCAAAAATAAATGGCGCAGAAGAATTATCAAGCAGTAATCTTTGATGGAATGTTAGGGATAACCTTTTAGCAATGTTAAATTGCTGTCTGGTGTAGATGGCATGCTGCGTCCTCTGCGCATCTTCCACATAAACACTTGCGTAAGCATGGTCAAAAATACTTTGGAAACCAATACTAAATTGATTAAAAAGTTCATTATTAAAAGACCACTCCCCATCAACTTGGAGTCTTTTTACCTTACTGTCTGAAGGAACTATAGTATCATCATTATAAAGCAATCGATCGGAAGAATAAGAAGTCTGCAAATAGAAATGATTGCGTTTTATAGTCGAAGACCATTTCAAACTATATTTATTAAATTCATCATATTGTTTTGCATTGATCCCGATTGATGTTTTGCTTGGAGGTATTTCACGATAAGCGTTTTGCTTCCAATAGGCAATATCAAAATTGCCGATTTTACTGATATGTTTGAAATGCATATTTACGCCACCTATATTCTGTTGAGCGTTTTTTTGATTAACCCTTTCTCCATTAAAATTAAATGGGAACTCATTTTCAGCATACTTATAATATCCATTGATGGAAAACTTCCATCTTGCTGAGATAAATCGCCTTGCTACTGATAATCTGTAATTATTAAAACTGCCAACATTAAAGTCAATAGCGGTATTAAAATCACTTGGTAAAAATTGACTACTTAAATCAATTAAAGACCCTATACTTCCTGAACCTTGAATGTGGCTTGATGCACCTTTGTATAAATTAATATTTTGAAAGGGATTTATTGGAACTAATGAATAATCAATGACTGCATTCATACTGTTCTGTAAGGAGATACCATTCCACAAAATATTGTGATGGCGAGCACCTAATCCTCTAGATAAATTATTTGATAATAAGCCTGGTCCGTATTGAGTTTGAATAATTCCTAATTCACTTTGAAGTAAATCATTTAAATCACTTGCGAAACTAGTTTGAATCTGATCAAATTGAATTTTAGCTCTTTTATTATAGGTTTGATATCTCCAAGCACTAACCTCTATTTCCTCAATAGAGTCTTGAATTTCCTGCGCATAAATAGGCTGTGCCAGACCTGCAAGAAATACCAGAAAGATTAGCTTAAGCTTAGTCATTAATACCATAAATATTTAAGGAAAAGCAGAGAGACCTTACTGATGATACCAGTAATCCAATCTTGACTTTTCACCCGAAAGTTTTGAAATATTTCTATTGGCAGGTCTTCTGACTTATTCCAGACCACTCCCCTTCCCGTTTTACCAGTGGTTATGAAGTGTCATTTACTTTAGAATTTACAGCTACGGGGATAGTTCCAGACTTTCACTGGATTCCCTATTAATCATTAAAAATGAACCAATACGTAAAACTAGAAAAAAATTGGGGAATTTATATGAAGTATGGTTCTTAGTTTGAATTATAATTCCGCTTGAGCTTATTCTTTGACAGTATTCAAGTTTAAGAAAGCTTTAACAGTGATTTTAATGATAAATCTTTTAAATAATTTTAAATTGCAAGAACTCATAATATTTATGAAACCCCATCTTTTTTATCATCCTAACATAAAATTATATATGAAAAATTTCACATTCCTCTTTTTGGCTTGCCTATTATCGTTAAGTCTTTTAGGTCAAAAGACTTCAAAAATAAATTTTGGTAATGATCAGCAGTTTGACTTAACCAATCAAATAAATCAAGACCATCCATTGCAATTAAATTCAGGAACCATGACCGGTGATTTTAGTGGTTTGCGCGGAGACGGTTTTGTAAAAGTTGAAGACGGTTCATTAAGAATTAGTGACAGCGAAGGAGTTTTAGTTTACAAGACGGAGACCATCGACATTACCGACACAAAAATGATCCATCTCGAGCTAGAAATGTCTGGCATAGGCACATTAGATAAATCAGGATTGCTACACGATTGGGCTAATGTCTTCTATGTTATAGATGGTAAAAAACAGTTAATTAAACATGCCTCCCCAGATCATACCTTTAGTGGCCACCCGGGAGTCCTTTCATTAAATAATTTGAAAGTTGATAATCAATCTTTTCATCTAGAAATAGCAATGCGTGTTACCGGACCAGATGAAATGTACAGTATTGATAAAATTGAAATACATCAAGAATTAAAGTTGAAGACAAATAAATCATCAAGCACTTTATCTACAAACTTATTAGTATTCCCAAATCCTGTTTCTGATTATTTGTATATTTCAAATTCAGAAAATTATCAATTAGATAAAATTGAAATCATTAGTGCCCAAGGAAAAAGTGTAGGTAATTATAAGTATCCTATAGATATTCGATCATTAAATGATGGAAATTATTTTATACGAATAAAAAATAAAAGCGGAGAAATTGAAACAAAGCCATTTATTGTATTGAAATAGAATTCATCCATGATTAATTGAAAATCTAGAAACTATTCGGGCTTTTTTTGTTTTGTGCTACTTATAAGAAAGCGTTAATACATAAATAGTTAACATGCTTTGATTAAAATATTTTATTTTTAATCGAGAGCCATGCACTGCCTAGTTGATTAATCTATTATGAAATGGAGACTAACTCTATTTTCTTTATTGAAATTTATTTTCCCTTCACTTATTTTCTCAAAATCAACAGCTATTTGGTAGTTGGGTTAAGATGGGAACCTTGAGTGAAAAGCATTGTAAAACTAATTAACACAGTGCGCTTTTAAAAAAGCCACTGCTTTACGCTGTCCTCTCTCCGCCAAATGCTTCCATATTGCACAAGCCCCAGTCATGTGTCCGTTTTCCTTTTGAATAGCAGCTACATTATAAATGGCCTTTAGCATAGTGTGATCTTGCTGATAAGCCATTTTGAAATAGTCTAAGGCATCTTTGTAATCCTTCTTCTCATAAGCATCCATACCTTTTTTAAAGGAAGACTTTGCTTTACGCATAGCAGATTCAGAAACCGTCATTTTATCTATTTCATTTTCGTATGATATAGTATAAAAGTTAATATTGTATCTTCCATAATAACCATCAACAAGTTTAACGGTAAAATATAGCTTATATTTTTTTTGCTCTCCAAAAACGTTTGTCCAATATTGAAAAGATTTATCAATATGCTTTGAAAATTTTCTTTTTAAACTTTCAGTTGCTTTTTCTGATTCATAAATATCTAATGAAATATAAGAAGAATCAAAATCAAAGGTGATAACTCCTTTCAAAGCTCCTATAAAATTATAATTGAGCAATCCGTCTATAATATAGTCTTCAAAATCCCCATTAAAAACTGGAGAAAAATGTTGACTCGCAATTAAATAACCATTTTCATATTCGAAATTGTATTGATCAAAATAAATTTGATCTCTTAGAAAATAAATATTATTAAAGCCGTCCTTTGTTTCATTTGGAAATGACAATATTAGGGTGTCTTTTTCAATCTTTTTTATAATACCTCTCCAAGACCTGGTTACAGAACGATTTTTAAAAGATTCTTCTCCAATAATCACATTATCTTTTACCATATATTCTAGACATACTGGTTCCTTTAAAGGACTTGATGTGAAACAAAGTTTCTTGTCAGAAATATCAATTTCATATTTAACTAAATCAGTCAAGGCATAATCTATTACAGCATCGCCCTCATCAGTTAAACTTTTATATTTGATCCAAGTACCATCCAATGATTGAGTGATTGCACTAGGAATTAGACTTACAATAAAAATTAAAGGAAGTATAAATTTAAACATGTTAATATTTTTAAACAAAGTAATAAGATTTTTTGAAACCGAATAATTATAAGAAAGAGTTTATTAGGTGTATATGGATTTTCATCTTTATTAGTTAAGTATCAATTTATTCAATAGTGAAAAGCTAATATTCATCGAAGGTTTAACCTGATTTGTCAATATAACATTTTATTAACATTCATTTATGCAACTCTTTTGAAATGATCAAGTCTATTAGATCGTAACTTTCTTTATACAATTAATAATAAAAGCGAGCATGAATAAAAAACTACATTTTAAAAATTCATCTAACTATTAAATCATAAAATTTTTAACAATGAAAGTTTTCCAAAAGTCATTTCTCGTGTTATTAACCATTGCAAGTTTGAATTATTCAGCACTTGCTAGCATGACCACCAACGAACCATCTGTATCTGTATCACAAGAATTGAGAAAGGAAATCACCCAACTCGTCAAAAGCCCTGAGCTTGAAAAGGGCGACCAATTAGAGGCAATGGTAAATTTTATCATTAATGATGATAATGAAATTGTTGTACTCTACGTAGAAACAGATGAATATTACATTGATAATTTTATTAAAAGCAAATTGAATTATCACCAGGTAAAGACAGATGGAGTTAAACCTAACTCTAAATACAGCATAAGTATAAAATTTAAATCCGAATAAAGAATTTTGGTTAATAATATGCGAACATGAGTGGCAGAAAGTTGTCACTCATTTTCCAAATCTTTAACAAAATGATTTAATTCATTGGGTCAACCTAATCCGTCGATCTTTATAAAGCCATAGGTGATTCTTGTCTAGACATTGAAATTCAATAGTCCGATAAGAGTGCACTTTAATCGATAATATTTCCAATCAGTTCAAAAGGCATGCATATTTGAATTGTAAAATATATTTTTCGAAAGGCATGAATTAAATCTTATGATATTTAAAATTTATAAACATCCATTTTTTTTAACAGCATAAAATTTAATTAGTATGAAATATTTAAAAAGTTATTTAACCGTATTTTTGACAGTAGCATTATTCACAGGAAGCGTTATGGCAAATAACGGGGACGAGCCGGTAAAAAGCACTAAAGGCTCCGAAGTTAGGACGGAGATTATGAAAATGGTAACCCCACCTGACATTAATGAAGAGCAATCAGGAACTGCAAATGTTGAATTTTTGGTTACCGTAAAAAATGAAATCGTAATTTTAACTGTGGATTCAAGTAATGAATATCTTGAGTCTTATGTTAAATCAAAAATGAACTATAAGAAATTAAAAACAAAAGGCATCAGAGCGAACTCAAAATATAAATTGAAGTTCACTTTTCAGAACTAAAGTAAGTTGAGTTTATTATAAAAAGGCAATGCGATCCTCGCATTGCCTTTTTTTATTATTGTAATTCTTCATGGACTGATTGGGCAATTTGATAAACCGTATAATAACGACCATGATGCTCTATATCTCCAGTGAAAAAATCATCTAAAGCAAAAAACTTACTGTATTTGCCTTCCTTATTAATAAAATTTATGGCTACTTGGTTATTATCTAATTTTGGGAAAGTGGAAACTTTATCAAAATACCTTACTTTGGTTCTCAGATAATTGACCAGTTCATATCCTCTAAACATTTTGATATAAGATGATTGAGCATCCATATTATCTAAAAGAAAACCAGCGTCATTTTTAAATCCTTGATAACCATCTTTAGTCGCAAGAATTGCACCTTTTCTACCTTTGTGTGCAAATTCGATAAATACTAAATATGGGTCTTTATTTTTGTAAGACGTATCTAAAGTGCGCTCCCTATTTAATTCTTGGTCAAGCCAAAAACTATAACTTGCTTCTCCTTTTGCGATTGATTCTTGTGTATCCAAACCCAAATCTTCCATGGCAAGATCTTTACGTCTTTTCACGTCCCTATCCCCTATTTCTTTCCTGTATTCTTTAACTGAATATAGTTTGAATTTTGTGGTTGTTTGTTCATTTTCTTGATGCTGAATCATATTAGAATGAGGCAGCTCAACACCAAATGTATAACCTGAAATTACTTTATCTGTGGTAGGCACAAATTCACCAGAAGTTTTTCCATCCCAATGTAATCGATAATAACTTTTCTCCGTTTCTTTGTCAAAAAGTTTTGTGGCTTTTTTAAATTTTGCATTATATCTAAATGGACTAAAATAATACTTCGTTTCATTTGGATTTAAGAACATCGGTTCTCCATTATAAACAAATTTAATTGCTTCATTATTTAGCAGCCAAGTATTCCCTCCATAAATAACGGGAACACTTTTATTAATTCCGGCAGGAATAGTATGTGTGGAATCATTAAGTGTAAAAGTAAGATCTCGATCATTGGTTTCATTCATTACAACTATAAAATGACTTTTCTTAGCTTTTTCAATATCATCATCGGTAATTAAATTAAAGACTAGCTTGAAAATTAGGAATGCAAATAAAGACAAGCCTACAAACAATAGCATCATTACAGGAAGTCTTTTCAAATTAACTGCAGACTTTTGAGGTGGAAGATTAATCTTTGGTTTTGATTTAATTTGACCGTTCCTGTTGAAGGTATAGCCTCTATCTTTCAATACAAAAATGGCAGCGTCAAGTGCATCTTTATGATAAGCATTCGTACCTCCTTTTACAATTACTTCAAGCTCTTTATCTGATTTAGTGCGGTACATTTCGATGAATCGGGAATCCATAGGTATTATAAATTATTTAATTGCAAATATATAGAAATACACCATACCTATAATTAGGCTGTCTTTTTCTTAACGATTCTTTATGACCGTTTCAACTAAATACTCTTCTTTGTTAAAGACTTTAATATAATAGTGTCCATCTGGGAAAGCCACCAAAGATATGGGAGCTTTGAAGACACCGGAATAATTTTGCATCCGTTTACGCTCAATTAATTTGCCCATGGCATTATAAATCTCAAGGTTGGTGAATAATCCTTGATTTTTGGATTCATATAATTCAACTTGGAAATATCCATTATTTGGATTGGGTTTAATTTCTATTCTTGCATTGCTTTTATTAATATCTGTAGTAGAAGAAAATACGCCTACGCTTATCAAGTCCATAAAAATACAAGAGCTATCATTGTAATTGATCACTAAATCATAGTCTCCCTGAGCAAGGCCTGTAAAATTAGGATTATCGGAAAATGTTTGTCCTCCATCAATACTATATCTTATAGGTCCTGCAGCATTAGAAGCTCGAATTTCAAATGTTCCATCATCCGCCCCTTCTTGACTTATGCCCCTTACCGCTACATCAACGCTTATAACACATGCATTGGATTCAAAACAAAAAGAAAATGTTTCTTCATCCTCAAAATCACCATTGCTACTGATTATCGTATCGCAATAACCATTGGCCAGCGAATAAAATCCTTCACCAAAAGTGCAACATATGCCATCTCCTTCGGAATCAAAAATAGTAAAGGTGTAGCAGCTATCAGGTAATAATTGAAAGACATTATTTAAATCTTGAGCATCACCCATGTATACAACTTCATTATTCCAATCAGATACCAATTGCCACGAAGTTTCTAGGGGAAAATTATCAGGCATTAAATTAAAGTTCATTTGAGTTGAAGGATCATTCAGTTGATAGCTTGTAGCCGCTACATTATTAACTTGATCCATATCCAATTGATTATTGACACTCAAAACTTTTATTGTTAAGTCATTCTCTCCTATTAAACTATTAAGCACATTGAATGAAATTAAATCAGTTTCTAATATATCTAATTCGCCTTGCCAATTAATAGTATCCTTTTGGCTTGAGTTTAAAATCACTTCAAGTACTAATTCATTTATAATATTACCTCCTTTATTTTTGACAACAATACCAGCCTGGAAATCTATTCCACATGGAATATTTATTTCATTCAATTGAACCTGTACATTATTCGTAATTATATTAAATATCGGAACATTGATAGTGTCATTGTTAGGATTGGCATCTTGATCTGCATTGACAAAAAGAGTTAGTGATTGCCCATTTATATTTTCAAATATTACTTTATTATCAAAGCTGACTGTTTGGCTTACACCAGGTGGAAGTGAATTATTAATGGATTTGGTTTCAATTAAATTTCCATTTAGTAGTACTCCAACTTCATAGCTTTCCACACTACTACGGCCTTGATTGGCTACTGTAAATATAACTTCATTTTCATTGTTAGTATTTTTAAAAGACAATGGCTGATTCAAATGCATTGCATTCAAATCAATCTCTTCTTGTGGCATTTGAAAAGAAATAATTCTAGTATGGCTATTAGAATTTGAATCACCAGCATATTCCGCGGTATACCAAAATCTATCTTCAGTTCCTTCTTCAATTGACATTTGGCAGTAATCACCAAATCTAGTTGATGAGTAGATTGGATTAATACCAGTTACTATTTCCGTTTCATTAAAAGACATCTGACCCAAAGGATCACCTTTTTGACGACCTGTTAATCTTATACCTACATAATCATTCACACTACTATAATTATAAGCCATTCCTATATCACCATACTTATCAATTGCAATACCAGCAATGTAACGATCTACATTATTATCTGGTGCAAAAGTACCTTCCTGATATAGTATCCATTCTTGCCCATAATATTTTCTGAGCTCCGTCCATCTTATCCCTGATAGATTTTCTCCATCTGTGACATCCGTGATAAATGTAAAAACAATAGATTCATGATCTATGAAATGCCTATGGTGAGGAACATTCATAATTAATTCAGGTAATGCATCTAATCCCAAGTCATCATCTTTTTGCTGCACGCAGGCAAAACCCAAAGATACAGCCGAACACGGATAGCTATCAAAAGGAGTATTGACTATGGATTGCCTTTCTACTGTGGTATTTCCTGCATCTACCCAATCAATATCAAAAGCATATAGTTCGATTTGGTCTTGAGTTACAGTTCCCCATGAAGCATCGTTTAGTGCTAAGGAAATCGGTCTTGTATCTATGCCTTCAACATCACCGTTCCAATCTACGGGGGTTGAGACAAAAAATCCAGCCTCTGTACTTGAATTTCCTTCCACCTCAATTCTTTGCAATTTAACCTCCTCAGCACCGCTAATTAAAGCTGCTCTTTCAAAAAAATAATTATGCAAAATACCAGCACCTCCTTCATTGGTAGTTAATGAATAAGCGCCAGGATAAATGCCATATTTCGGATAATCTGAAAATTCTGGAGTCTGAAACCTATATGCGAAATATCTACCAAGCGGATCTGATGTTTCTGATATAGCTATTAGTAAGTCGCCTTCTCTAGTCAATTCCGATATAAACCATTTTTCAGCAGTTTCATCATATAGGATTATTGGATCGCCTCCAGAACGAGTTTCGAATTCTTGCCAGAGGGTATTCATTGAAAAACTTTCTACCAACCGTCCTGTTTTATCATAGACATTAATGAAGGTTATATTAGTTGCTTGCAAGTAATATTTTTGCCCAACATCTCCTGTTGGATCGTGAGGTGATTCAAAAGGACCAAGTCCATCAATATTAAGATCAGGAAATATAAAATCATCTGGTGATCTTTGATAAATAATTTTTCTTAGTGGATCTACACCTTGATGCTCTAATTCTGGGAGCATTACTTTCGAAAAGCCTCTTCCTTTAAAATTGTCTGGTTTTGTACGATGCTTTTTATATGCTTCTTTCTGTTCAACAGTAGTTGGTCCAACTTTAATCAAATCTCTAACAGCTTTGGTCTTACCCAAAAATTCTAATTGGCTTTCACTGACCTTGATATTTGGTAGTTTTTGGCAATATAAGGTTGTTGTTAATAACATAAAGAGGTAGGCTAAAGACAATTTAAATTTATTGGTCATGTTTTACTGTTTAATAGGCTTTGTTTTACTGTTTAATAGGTTTTGTTTTACTTCTGTTGGTATTTGTTGATATGGTGGGTTTTCCTGTTTGATTAGATAATTTACTTACATTTAAGACATTTGCGTCTTGATCCAACTCAGCTAGGAGACGCTTGTACCCATCTTTAGAAACATTGATTTTGCATAAATACTTATTCAGTGTTTTATTTGAACGTTTAGCAGATAGTATCTCCTTGTAATTTTCGGTAAGATACTGCTCATTATATTTATCAATTAATTCTATAGAAATCATATGATCAGATAAATTCGCTTCTTTTTTAGCCTTACAAGATTGAAAGAGAAGGGTATTAGCACAAACAAGAATTATAAAGGATGAGATAAGTGTGGTAGTTCGGTTCATAAATTTTGATTTTGATCTTGAGATCATCTTAAAAATAGCTTTTAGAATTGGATTGGAAAAATAAAAGTCATCAATAAATATGCAGCTTTTAGCATTTGAAATAATTATTTATGGACAAATGAAAAAGCCTTAATTCTAAAGATTTGACTTTTTGATATCTTTATCATTTAAAAAATACAAACTTAATCATCAATGATAGCTTGAATAAAATGAATACATTTATCTATTAATCAGATTGTTAAAAAAATATGTTTTTATTATACTACTCAAATCTCCAATATGATATCTAGCTGTTATGCTAGGATAATTTTAAAATTTTTAGTTGATAATGGTCCTCAAGATATGTTTGCTACAATATAGCCAGCAAAAGCATTATATTATAAAATTAAACTTTGCTAAAAAATTATTGTATTTAGAATTAGGAGGCGTGTACCTTGTGTAATAATTAACACATAATAATTTATCCAAATACATTAATTTTAATTACTTTTGCGAGAATTTTGGAATAACATTACAAATGGCAAGAAGAAGAAATCAGAAAAAAAAGGAAGAAACTATTGTTGATATAGTGGAAGCCAAAGACCATGCTCAAGACTTTTTCTATAATAATAGAAATTTAATCTTTGGAGCGCTTGGTGCTTTATTATTATTAGCTGGTGTACTTTGGTACTTTAATCATAATAAAGGAATAAAGAACAATGAGGCAATGGACGCAATGTATGCTGCTCAAGAGCAGTTTAAGAAAGATTCCTTCACATTAGCGCTTTCTAATCCAGGCGGAGGAAATCCAGGTTTCTTAGAAATTATAGATACATACGGCGGTACAAAGGCTAGTAATTTAGCCCATTACTACTCGGCAATTAGTTATCTAAATATTGGTAAGTACGATGCGGCACTTTCTTATTTAAAAGATTTCAAAGCTAGAGGCGAAATTAGTCCGATCATGAAATTTGGAGCTATGGGAGATGCTTATTCAGAGATGGACGATATGGGCAATGCAGAAACTTACTACAAAAAGGCCATTTCAGCTGGTGACTTAGATCCTCTAACTCCCTATTATATGAAAAAGCTTGGAATGTTACTTCAATATCAAGGAGATAATGAAGGCGCATTGGCAATGTTCCAAAAGTTAAAAGATAAATATCCAAACAGTTCGGATGGCATTGGAATTGAAAAATATATAAGTAGAGTTGGCGGTTAAAATCTAAATTTACTTACTAAGAGAAAGAGAGACGTCGGATTGATTCGGCGTCTCTTTTTTTTGATCGATACAAATTATCAACTTAATCTTTAATTAGTGGTTGTATTTATATTATGGGAAAAAAGACCAATTTATCAAAATATAATGAAGACGCTATAGGTGATATTTCTGAATTTAAATTTGCTATTATTGTTGCGGATTGGAATCCAGAAATAACGCATAGCATGTATAATGCTGCCAAAGAAACCTTGATTAAACATGGTGCGGAAGAGCAAAATATGTCGATTACCCAAGTACCGGGAACATTTGAATTACCTGCTGCCGCAAGGATAATTGCTAAACGAGATAGTCCTGATGTGATCATTTGTATTGGCTGTGTTATAAAAGGCGAAACGGCCCACAATGAATACATTTCAAATGCAGTAGCTCAAGGCTTAATACAATTAAGTATTGTAAGTGGTAAACCTTGTATTTTTGGAGTGCTGACCCCAAACAATATGGAACAGGCTAAGGATCGAGCGGGTGGAAAGCATGGCAATAAAGGTATAGAAGCGGCTATTACTGCTATTCGTATGGCTGAGCTTTATAAAGGAGATACTGTTAAGAAAAAAATTGGTTTCTAATGGAAGTACATATCGTCGAATCTGGATTATTTAAATTAGATGGTGGAGCAATGTTTGGTGTTGTTCCTAAAACCATGTGGCAAAGTATGAATCCGCCAGACTCCAATAATCTTTGCACTTGGTCAATGAGGTGCTTATTAATAATACAAGATAATCGTAAAATTTTAATCGATACCGGAATGGGTAATAAGCAAGGGGAAAAATTTAAATCTCATTTTCACCCTCATGGACCAAATGCGCTAGGCTTATCATTGAAGGATCTAAATATCGATCCAGCTGAAATAACGGATGTTTTTCTTACTCATTTGCATTTTGACCACTGTGGTGGTGCAATTAATAAAGATGAGGCAGGTAAATTACATTTGGCCTTTCCAAATGCAACTTACTGGTCTAATGACAAACATTATAATTGGGCAATGGAACCCAATCCCCGAGAGAGAGCATCATTTTTAAAAGAGAATTTTACATTATTAAAAGATAGTTCAACAATCAAAATGATTGACCCAGAACAAAATGTTAAATTCATGGATAACTTCCATATTCGTTTTGCTTACGGACACACCGAAGCAATGATGTTACCCATATTAAATATAGGAGATAAGGAAATGATTTACTGTGCGGATTTAATTGCCTCCTCTCATCACATTGGACTTCCTTATGTAATGGGTTATGATATTCGACCATTAGAAACAATGGCTGAAAAAAAAACATTATTGGATGAGGCGGTCGAGAAAAAACAAATTTTATTTTTTGAGCATGATCCAGTCGTAGAATGTGCAACCGTAAAACGGAATGATCGAGGGAGAATTGTTTTAGATGAATTACTTAAGTTGAAGGATATTCTCTAATCTCTTAATATTGCTCTACACATTATTCCATCAGCATTATCAACTTTAATGGGCAAACAGATTAACTCGTAGGCACCTGCCTCAATAGCTCTTAGATCAACACCTTCTAAAATAACTATTTCTTCTTTTAAAAGAATTTGATGTACTATTTCTGGAGGATCATTGAACGCACTAATAGATAAGTAATCGATACCAATCAGTTCAATACCTATATCTACTATGTGTTTTGCTGCGTCTTTAGATAAGGCAACGTAATCAATATAAAATTCATGATCGAGATTATTCCACAAGTTTGAATTATCAGTCTTTATTATTAAGCGTTTACAATCTCTTGGAATATTAGCTGCTAATAAATCCTTTTTATAGATTTTCTTGATCTTAGGCAAGTAAATCACATTGCACGCTCCAATTAAATTATCTAAAGGAATATCATTTATCTCCTTTCCATTTTCAATAAAATGCAATGGTGCGTCCAGATGAGTGCCGGTGTGCCCACCTATTTGCAGTTCAGTGACATTACAAATCTCACCATTGGACATTTCACTACTTTTAAAAATGTTTAACTCTGTTCCTCCAGGCCAAATTGGTAAGTTTTTATGCAGTAGCACACTTATATCGTAAGTATTTTTCATTGTAGTCATTAAAATAATAAATAAATTAACTTAATTTCATGAAAGAAAAAAATAGTTCCATGGCCATTCATTCAAAGTATATATTCCTCTTTATTTTGCTTGCAAATTTTCAAGTTTCATTCACCCAAGAACATGAATACTTAGCAAATGACCAATCAGCAAAATGGATTAATCTTTTATATGACGAAAGTGAAGAGATAGATGATGCAGAAATAATACAATCTTATGAAGCCTATTATAAAACACACCCATTTGTAAAAAACAAGGATACGCAAAACTACAAACGTTGGCTAAAATCCCTAACCTACCAACTTCCAAATAATCCAGACAATGATCAAAAGTATAAAGAGAAGCGCAGATTTCAAAATGCTCAAAGGGCTGGCCTAAGCTGGACCTCAATAGGTCCATATGATTGGGATCACGATGCCGCGAATAGGTCTTACGCACCTGGAGCAGCTCATGTGTACACTATAGAACAAGCCCCGTCAAATCCAAATATTTTATATGCTGGAACAGCAACTGCAGGGATTTGGAAAACGTCCAATCATGGTTTACAATGGATTTTAATTAGCGGCTCCTATCTTAGTAATCATTGTTCATCGATAGCCATCAACAATAATAATCCTGCTGTTATCTATGTGGAATTAGAAGGCTCTATATATAAATCCATAAATGGAGGAAATACATTTAGTCCAACCGGCAATGCTAGCTTTCAATCTATAAATATGGATGTAAAGGAAATTCGAGTTTATCCAAACAACAATAATCATCTTCTCTTGGCATCTAGTACAGGTTTATATCGGTCATTGGACGGAGGTACAAATTGGACAAGCATATATTCAGGCGAATTTCAAGAAATTGAATTTCACCCTATCATTCCAAGTATTATATATGTGATTAAAAAAAATGGGAACACCACTGAATTCTACAGATCTACCGATGGAGGAGCGACTTTTACCATTCAATTAAATGGATGGCCAAGTCCAATTACTGTTGATAGTGAGGTGCAGCAAAGAACTGAAATTGCAGTTTCATTAGCAATGCCTGATAAAGTATTTGCACATGCTACGGGGTCTGCGAATGGAGGTAGTGGATTATACGGCGTTTACGTTAGTGATAATCAAGGGCAGAACTGGACTTTTCAATGTTGTGGTCCACAGCCAGCAGGACCTCCCAGTGCATCAAACATGAATTTAATGGGATGGAGTGACGAGGGTCTTGATGATGGAGGACAATACAATTATGACGTTGCATTTGACGTCTCTCCAACCAATGGTGATTCTATTCTACTCGGTGGTGTTAACTTATGGGTGTCTGGTGATCAAGGGAATAATTTCATTTGTCCAGCAAAATGGAGTCATAGTGATAAACCTAACTATGTACATGCAGATATTCATGATATTAAACATTTTCAAAATTCTAATGAAATATGGATAGCGGGAGATGGAGGAATCTTTTTTTCTAATGATAATGGCGCAACCTATGAGCGCAGAATTTTTGGGATATCAGGAACAGATTTTTGGGGCTATGAGCAAGGCTTTTGGTTTGGAGATGTAATGTTGGGCGGCGCTTATCATAACGGAACGATGTTAAGGGAAGAAAATACTTATTTAAATGATTGGGTATGTACAGATGGTGGTGATGGTGTCCGTGGATTTGTGCATCCTACCTTAGATCGACAAGTATTCAGTGATTATAATATAAAGCAATTAAGTGGGGACCGAACCGTAGCTCCTCAAACGCGATCCTTTCAATATAAGCCTAATGCTACTTACACTACTGGAATTTCAAGCGAAATTTTATTTCATCCTAATTACCAAAATACCTACTATTCAGGATTTGAAGATCAACTTATTATGACTAGCGACAATGGATTTACCTTTGAAGTAATCCATGATTTCAATGAGAACCTTGCGGCTATGGCAATAAGTGATAGTGATCCTGAGGTGATATATGTTACTACTTTTCCAGATTGGTGGGGAGACAAACACATATACCGCACAATTGATGCAGGGCAAAATTGGACTGACATTACCCCAACTGTTCCAAATCGAAAATGGATTCCTTACGATATAGAAATAGACCCACAAGATCCTATGCATATTTGGATTGCTAGAACTAATATGTACAGTACTCCAGAAATAGATGGTTTCTCAATTTTTGAGTCTAATAATGGTGGAAACGTATGGAACAATATTAGCGGAACAGGACTTAATGGAGAATCGCCAACAAACATCGTTTTACAGAAAGGAAGTAATAACGCGCTATATGTGGGAACTAGAAGAGCGGTTTACTACAGAGATGACAATAGCACAGATTGGACACTTTATACCAATGGGCTTCCAGCTTCTACTTTTTCATTAAAATTAAGACCATACTACAGAAAGCAGGTAATTCGAAATGCGACCAATAGATCTGTTTATGAAATAGATTTCAAAAATCAAAACACAAGGGTTATTGCGAATTTCGTGGTTGATAAGGCCAATGTGAATTGTACAAATGATCAAGTGCAATTCACAGATCGTTCTATTGTGTCTGATCAAAATGTTGAATGGTTGTGGACGTTCGAAGGAGGGAATCCTGCAATCTCAACTGAACGCGCTCCTTTAGTAAGCTATGATTGCCAAGGTTCTTATGATGTGACTTTAACAGTGACAGATATCAATGGAACGGATACCAAAACAGGGAATAATTTTATTGAGGTTTTAGATGATTGTCAACCTAGTGCTGATCAAAATAAATCATTAAATTGTTTATCAACTAATGGTCACATGATTGCTTCAGGATTTTCTGAAAAGACCAATAGCTTTACCGTAACTGCTTGGATTAAGCCTTCTAGCATTCAAGATGAATATAGTGCGATCTTAATGAATGATGGAGATTCAGGAGGACTGAATTTCAGAGAAGCTAATAATACACTAGCCTATCATTGGCCTGGCGGGCAATGGTGGTGGGATAGTAATTTAGAGGTTGTACCGAATGAATGGTCGTACGTTGCTATGGTCGTTAGTCCAGGTGGTGTTACTTTATATTTAAATGAGCAAGAAGCTAGTCATTCCTTTGAAGCTGGTCAAGTTTTATTTGATCAAATTCGAATAGGTTCCTACAAAGGATGGGGAAGCCGTAATTTTGATGGCTTGATTGATGAGGTTTGCATGTGGAACAGAGCTTTGACTAGAGATGAAATTAGATTAAAAAGACATCTGCGAAAGAACACTTTGGAAGAAGAAGGTTTAATGGCCTATTATAGTTTTGAACGTAATGGAAATATTGCCTTTGATCAAACGCAATTGCACCCAGGAAATTTAAATGGTCCTGCAAATAGAATGCTGAGTGATCTTCCAGTTGGAAGTGGAATCAGTGAACAACAAAATGTCAACGCAGGTACGCAAAATTTAAATTTCAATTTACCAGAAGTAAGCTTAGCCTTTAATGCGAATACAAATAATCCAGATGGTAATTTAGTCGTCACTAGACTTAATGAATTTCCAATGACTTTAACCGAATCTAAATTAATAGATCAGTCTTATTATATCATAAATAACTATGGTAACAATACTTCATTTGATAATTTGAATTCCATAAAATTTAATAGTGCTGGAGTGATAAGCACCACCATGGAACAATATAATGATTTCTTTAAGCTAGAGAGTCGCGGCAGCAATGAAGGGAATACTAACTGGTCTCCCCTATTGAATACTGATGTGTCTTCCACCACTGGAAATAAAGGATCCATTAATTTCAATGACGCTTCAATCATTAACTCTTTTGGACAGTACATTATTACTAGAAAAGAATTTCCAGCGGACAGTGCAGAAGTAAGCATCATTCAAAGCAACAATAGTCAACAATTGAGGATTGGTGGAGGATCAATTCAATTAGCCTTACAAAGTTCAACACAAGGAATTAAATTGCCAATTATATCTGATATTGATTTGGCCAATGCGGGAAATCCTAGTGAAGGACTAATGGCTTATCACCAAGAATCAAAGGAGGTCATATTTTTCAATGGAATACAATGGCAAGTAGTCATTAGCTCCTCTATTGAATTAAATGGTTCTTTCGACAACAATTTAAATATAACTGGCACGTCATTAGGAGAAGCACAATTAGATCAATCTGCTATATTAAATTTAAAACCTTCAAGTGGTTTTATTAAATTAAATCAAGGTCAGATTGAAAATATTCAAACCCCTGAAGTTGGCATGTTAATTTATAATTCTGTAACCAGAGAATTGCAAGTTCATAATGCGAATGCTTGGCAAAGTTTATTGTCTAAAAACACTTCACTGATAGTGAGTAGTTCAGGCAATGGAATTTCACCAACAAAAGGCTTAGTGATTGGCTCAGAAATAAAAGATCCAAATGCCATATTAGAATTGAGTGCTGATAATAAGTCACTTGGTTTGCCATTGGCAAATGTTTATCAAGTTGCAGAACCCGTTGAAGGTTTACTAATTTATGACCTTGGGATAAAGGAACTTCTACTCTTTAACGGAACTGAATGGCGAGCCTTAGTTATTAACTAAAAATTTTAACAAACTTATCCCTTGTAATGTTAAGTTTTGTAATACTTACAATAATTAAGTTTTGTCTTGGTTTTAATTATGAATCAAAACTTAATTATTATGCCGTCTCGATTATTAGCAAGCCTCATTATTGTTTTACTATTTTTCTCATTTTCAAATATTGACAAGAAAGTACTCTCCAAACAGTTGCAAAAAAAATACACTTTCATTCCCTCGGGAAAGGTAACCGTGAATGAAAAACAACAATCCCTTAAGGGATTTTTCATGATGAAATCAGAAGTGAGTAATTTAGATTACAGAGAATTCTTGGCCTTTCTTGAAAGACAAGGAAAAACTAATGAATTACAAATTGCCCAAATACATAATAAAGGTTGGCAGATTGATGGCGTTCTGAATGAACCATTTGTTGACACTTATGCAAATCACCCTAGTTATAATGATTATCCAGTTGTTAATATCACTAAAGAAGCGGCATTATTATATTGTAAATTTTTGAAGGAAAGCATTAATAAAAATAATTCTTTAAAAGGTTACAAAATTAAGCAAGTAAGATTGCCCTTAAAGGCAGAATGGATAATGGCTGCAAAAGCAGGTAAAGACCTTGTACCTTATCCATGGGGTGGCTATTATATAAGAAATAGTAAAGGATGTGCACTTGCAAATTTTAATGGACTGGGCAGTCAAAATATTACCAAAAACTATAAAACTGGAAAACTAGAAATTATTGAAGATGTATTCGTAGGAAAAAGAACTTTCCAATCTACCTTGCCAGTATTTAGCTTTTTCCCAAATGATTATGATCTTTATAATATGTCTGGGAACGTTGCAGAAATGATTGCTGACGAAGATGTGGCAATGGGAGGAGGCTGGAATTCTACGGGTTATGATGTAAGAATAGAAAGCGAAATGCCGATGAACGATTATTCATGTGAGATTGGCTTTAGGCCAATCTTTATAGTTGAAAGTTTAAATTAAAATCAAAACATTCAAACTAAGCATGAAAGGCTTCCTGCTGCCTACTGAAACAAAATCAAAGCCGCTATTTAGCCTATTAATTGTAATAAAAATATTATATTCTAATTAAGCTTTTCAACAGTAAAAGTAAAAGCAAGAATGGAAACAAGCCTGCCTTTTTTTGTAATTAGTGGAATTCATATCTTTCGAAATTTATATACCTTCCGATGGTCCGATAAAACGGATGAAGGATCGGTTGTTAAAGCTGAAAGTTGGCTAAGAAATTCCTCAATATTTGAATTTGGGAACCCATTTATAGAATAGAAGTTTTATGAATATTGCTATTTAGTTAATATATTTATAGATGAACACGCAGCGTTTTCAATATTTATCTACTCTATAGATAAATATTGATCAACTAATACTATTGAAATGAACTTAAAATTTACGCTTCTTACAGCTTTTTGCTTTGTTACTTTCTTATTGTCCAGTCAACCTGCGATAGATTGGGAAAAATCAATTGGTGGCTCTGGAACGGATATTGTATATGATATTATCCAATCTAATAATGCTTTTTATATCTCTGGATTCACTAATTCTCAAGATGGAGATTTTATAGATAATCCTTTCATTGGCACCCGCTTTTTATTAAAAACCGATCTTCAAGGTGAGATCCAATGGGTCCGATATTTAGGAAATCCAATATTCGATATTCAAAAGTCTAGAGATAATAAGATTTTACTTATCCAATGGAAAAGTACAGGAACCTTTGAACTTAGTAAGTGGGATGAAGCAGGAAATAAGCTTTGGGTTGAATCTATGTCGAATGCCCAATATTCACTGAATCCAGTTAGTGTAGGTGAATATGAAGACAATAAATATTTAATTGTTGGTAGCATCTCATCTCCAAGTGAAAGTGTTTTTCAGCTAACATTTGATCAAACTACTGGAGCTAAAACGTTTTCTGTAAATTTAAAAGAATTTACTGGTCCCATCAATTTTTACTTCTACGAATATTATGATGTTGTAAATTTTCAAGATACCATTTTGGCGTTTGGCTATAAGGCATTTTTTGCGAATGGAATTCCGGAGTACGAAGTTTGGCCACCCGTTTTAGATAACTTTTGTGATGCTGCCGCAGGTTCTCCAGTAGAATGCAGTGACGCTTCCATTCTTTTTCAATGCGGAAGTTCCGACTACATTAGAACTGGAGGTAATAGTACTTATATTTTCACAGTTGAGGGTCTTTTTACCCCCTTAGCTGGAAACCCTAATACTAATTGGCTTTCTGAAAGCGATTCAAATTTTAATGTTCATGCTTATGATGATTTTGGTCAATTTAAATATAATGGAATCTATGGAGGAAGTGGCGAGGATGAATTAATCAAAGCATCATTATCCTGTGCAGATTTATATTTAATAGGCAATACGGACTCAAACGATGGCGACATTTCAATGAATCACGGTGAAACAGATATTTGGTTTGTTAAATTAGCATCACAATCAGGTCCGATCATTCCAATTGTCTCCATTCAAGATACCACTTTTCTTTGCCCAGAAGATAGTTTGTATTTATTACCCGAAATTAATTGTTGTATCGATTGTAATTTTATGTGGAATAATGGAATGAATACGGCAGGTATTTTTATTCGACCAGATGCTTCTCAATACTTTGATTTAGTAATTACTAATCCAGAAGGATTTCAAGATACGCTTACTACTTTTGTGGAAGTGCAAGTAATGGATGTATCTTATTCTATTACAAATAATTCTGATTGTCCAGGGAGCGAGTATCTAATAAACTTTGATTTATCAAATTGTCAAGATTGCAACGTTTATTTTCAGAATAGTATACTTATAGGTGATGAAATTTCACTTTATCCAACTAAGGATCAAACTTTTACTTTTAAAATTAAACAAAGAGATTGTACTGAATTAATGGAAGTACCTTTAGATGTTTATGATCTTGAAGCAAATGTAGAAATTAGCTCATGTGAAGATGAATATACAGTTACAGTAAGTCCAATTGGAGGACAAGGCGATATTACCATTCTATGGGAAGATGGCAATACTGAATTTATTCGAACCGACTTAAATTCCGGAAATTTCAGTTTTAGCTTAAAAGATGATTTTTGCAGTACTCAAGATACTATTACCATTCTTGATTTCAACGATTATACTCGTTTAAGTTCAACGTCTATTTCCCATTCAACTGAATATTCACCAATTCTGATAGATCAAGATGGGAATTACTATTTCACGATTCAAAGATTAGAACTCGCACCTCAGAATCCTACATTAAGAGCGCTAGAAGTAGACCTCATTAAGGTAAACTCAAGCACAAATGATTTTAAACGATTTGAAAACATTATTCGTTACGCTGAAATTGACAGGCATGTAATGATAAATTTATTCCTTGAAAACAATATAATTTGTGTAAAAACTGACTATACAAAAGTATTTGTGGATAGTGAATTAAATTTAATACCAAATCCATCTTCTATCTATTTTAGTGATAGAGAGTTATTCAAAATATCAGGCACTGATACAATGATGATTGCTTCTTTAGATTTTGAAATAGAAGGAGTGGAACAATTCCCTGATCAAGATAAAATTTTCGTGCATGGAACGCAGGAAGTTGCAGTCTTAGACCAGAATGGTGGAGTAATTTCAAATAGAATTTTGGAATATGGTAGTGTTAAACAGACTAACATTAGTGATAGCCAAATTTATTTAACAGCAGTGGATTTTAATTCTATAAGATTGATTACGCTAAATTATTCTCTGGAAGAGATAAGTCAGTATTTTTTACCAGACCTTACAGAGGATTTCTTTTATACCGCCAATGACTTTGGCATAAGTATTAGTGCTTTTAAAAAAGGAATTATTCTTTCATTTCTTGATCGTATTTACAGGTTTAGCCCCAGCTTAGATTTAATTTGGGAGGAAACTGGTTTTATTTTCAATCAGGTCATTAATGACAGCATCTATATCCATAATCGTAGTGGAACGATCTATTCAATTACAGATGGATTTGATTTTATCGGCATCGTCCCAGACACGGTGCAAATTGAAAACCAAGTAGAAGTATGCGTTCCTCCAGGGAGTCAGGTTTTATGGTCAACCGGTGATACTACGACCACTGTAACAATTACTGATCCAGGAATTTACATAATAGAAATAACTACCCCTGAAGGCTGCACATTGATGGACACCATTTATACTGCTGGCTTTATTAATTCGATTGATGAATCAACAAAAGAAATTAACAATATAAGGATTCAGCCAAATCCCAACCAAGGTCATTTCTTGGTTAAAAGTGAATTGCCAATAGATGCAATATTTATGTATAATCAGACTGGGCAATTAATTTATAGCGAAAAGCAAAAGCGTAATTCCTATCCCCTTTCTTTTGATAATTTGCCTCCTGGTTTATACTTTATACAGTGCTGGATTGAAGGAAAAGCAATCAGTAAAAAACTAATTATTCAAGATTCCTATTAAATAATTAAACTAACGCAGCGTTTTCCGATTTAGATTACTCTATTAAATGAGACGACTTAACTAATTAACAAGCAACTCCTGGCAACTAAATGTCAGGAGTTTTAAAAAGCAAAATGAAAAAGATATTAATATATTCCTTTATACTTTCAATGGCCATTGTAAGCTGTAGAAAAGATATTAATGAAGTTAAATTGATGGAAGAGACGCCTGACCCAACGACTATTGAGGCGTATAATCCAAGCATAGTGAAAATTAATGGAAGTGTGCTAGGTCAAATTGTTGCAGCAAATGGGGCTGGGATTGAAGACGTTGAAATTTTATTGGATTCTTTTCAAACTACCACTAATGAATTTGGGTTCTTCTCTTTTCTCGATATTCCTTTAAACGAAAAAGGGAGCCTTGTTACTGCTATAAAAGAAGGATATTTTAATGGAAGTCGACGTTTTTTCCCAATTGAGAATGCTCAAAATCGAATTAAGATAGAATTAATAGAAAGAATATTCGAGCATCAATTTGAAAGTACCCTTGGAGGAGATGTGATTTTAAATAATAATGCGACTATTCGATTTAATCCAAACAGCATAGCGCTTAATGGGAATTTGTTCAATGGCCAGGTTCAAGTTGCAGGCCGGTGGCTAAACCCAACAGATCCCAAATCGTTTGATCAAATGCCAGGCAATTTGCAAGGCGTAAGTTTTGAAAGCAGGAATGAAGAAGTTTCATTAAAGACCTTCGGTATGTTTGTGCTTGAACTACAAAATCTAGAAGGACAGGAATTAGAAATTGCAGACACCGAAAAAGCAATGATAAAAATTCCTGTTCCTATTTCCTTGCAATCTGAGGCGCCTGCTGCTATACCGCTTTGGTCCTACAGTGAAGAATATGGTATATGGGGAGCAGAATCTACAGCAGATTTAATAAACGGGTATTATGAGGGATTGGTTAGTCATTTTTCAACTTGGAATTTAGATGAACCAGTTGATCCAACTATTGAATTAACTGGGTGTATTGAAAATCTTGGGAATGTTCCATTAGAAAATTTTAATGTAGTCTTTTTTCAGAATAGTGTTCAATTGGCTAATGTGTATACAAATAATGACGGGTGCTTTTCATTGTTAGTCCCAAGGAACAATTCATTGATCATGAGGATATATCAACAAGGTTGTTTGGTTGGAGAACAAGTGGTAAGCCCTATGTCTTCGGCCACAATCCTTAATACAATTAATATATACATTCAAGATGAATTATTGACTAAAGTGAGTGGGACCTTGACATGTGATGGGATTCCAAAAGATAATGTATTAGCCTATTTTAACATTGCAGGAGTTACAGAGAGCATTACTATTAAAAATTCTGATTTTGAAAAAACACTAATTACCACTTGCAACAACGTAGCTGCGAATGATGAATTAAGCATTAAATTTGCAGAATTAACTAATTTAACCGAAAGTAATACTGTTTCCATTATTGCAGGCCAAGATAATCAATTAGGAATAATAGATATATGCTCCTCTTCACTAGAAAACATTATACAGATGACTATTGGATCAGATACCAAGACATTTATTAATCCAAACATTTTAATCAATTTTGGATCTGGCAAAACAACTGTAAGTGCAGACAATAGTGTTAGTGGTAATCAAATAAAGATTTCTTTTTCTTTTGATGGGATATCTACTGGTAATTATCCAGATGATCAAAGTGAGCTAGACTTTATTCAAGATGATCCTTTGTTATGGAATTATGATCAAGGAGGTAATTTTGATGTATTTGATATAAGCGAGTATGGCAATGCCGGGGAAGCTGTGGCTGGTTCTTTTGCTGGCACTTTAATAGATGGAGCAAATAGTATTCCTTTCAGCGGTAATTTTCATTTAATAAGAAATTAACTAGTGGCCGAAAAACAAATCATATCTGGCTGTCAACAGTATAAGAAATCAAGTCAATTTGAATTGGTCAAGCGCTACTCAGGAATGTTGATGACGGTTTGCCGACGATATGTAAAAGATGAAAGTTCTGCAAAAGATATATTACAGGAAAGTTTGATTATTATTCTCGAAAAAATTGAACAGTACGATGGTAGAGGTTCATTCGAAGGTTGGATGCGGACGATTACTGTTCGGCAATCGCTATCATGGCTTAGGAAACAAGCTGCAAAAAGGGAAAGCCAACTTATCGAATTGAATAATGAACAATTCGTTGACCCAACAGTTTTTGAACAACTTGAAAAAGAGGAAATCATAAGGCTTATTCAAACACTGCCTGAAGGTTACAGAACCGTATTTAACATGAATATTATAGAAGGCTATCCGCATAAAGAAATTGCAGCATTACTTGGTATAACTGAAAGTGCGTCTAGATCTCAATTAAGTCGTGCAAAAACCTTGTTACGCAAGAAGTTGCAAAGAATTAATAATAAGAATTATGGAGTATTATGAAGTGGAATATATTTGGAAAAAAGCTAAGTAAGGATTTACATCAATATTCTTCTGAAGTTGACCCTTTGGAAATATGGGCAAATATTGAACCTCAAGTCGATGCACTTAACGCAAGGAAGAAAAAAGATCGAAAACCTATTTTCTGGATATTCCTTTTTGGTCTTTCATCAATTCTTGGAATCCTGATTTTAAGTCAAATTTTCAATGTTGATTCATCCCAGCTATACCCACCATCAACTCAAGAAAAAAGCACTATTCAAAACGATGTTCCTCAATATGAAACTGAAAGCAATAATGATCAAAATAGCTATACTGAGGTTTCAAAAAGCCAAACATCCAAGCCAAAGAAAGCGTTTAGTAAACCTTCTTCAAGCATTCAAAATATAGCACCAAAGAATAACTCAGTGCCATTGAATTTGCAATTAGAAAAACTACAAAGCGAACAGCATAATCAAAAATCCCAGAACCAAGCTACCTCTAATTCGTCTTCAAGAAAAAATCAAACTTCTAAATTTTCTATTCTTAATAACTCAGAAACACTTGTTGCAACGAGCAAAGTAAAACAAAGTCAAAATACAGAAATCACTAAGGACACACCTAATGTAGAGGAAAGGAAAGAAGCATCCAATAGCATAACATCCATTGAGGCACGTACAAATAAAGATTTATCAGGGATAAAAATCGAAGACGAGCAACTAACTCTTGATCTGATCCCTACCCTTGCTGTGCTAAATCCATTATCGAGTAATGAGTATGAATTTACAGATGATGACTTACCAGTATTGATTTATAATGAGCATAAAAATTTGACAAAACCTTTAAAACAAAAAATAAAATGGTCAATACAGGCCTACCTTGGGTCAGGAATGATTCATAGAAAGATTGTCAGCAAATCTCCCGAACATGATAATCTATTGAATCTGAGAAAAAGAACTGAAAGTGTGTTGGAAGCACAACAATTTGGATTACAAGTAAATATCGGTAAAGAACTGGGCTTACAATTTACAACAGGAATTCAAGCTACTTATTTAATAGAAAAATTTGAATTCCTAGATTTAATTCGAGATACCGTTTTAAATCCAGGACTTCAATATCGATATGTTGCTTTGCGCGGAGATACCTTAAATCTGAATGGACAGATTCCTACTTATCAAAGATTTGAATACAATAAAAAAATCTACAATAGTCATCGGCTTTTTGAAATCCCCCTTCTTATCGGCTATAAAACTAGATGGAATAATTTAGGGATAACTATTTATACTGGAATTTTTGCGAATGTAAGTTTAACATCAGAAGGAGAAATTTTGGACCTCGACAATGTTTTTGTGAGTGTTCGCGAAACAGGAAGCAATATTTATAAATCCAATATTGGATTGAGTTATCATTTCGGACTCGAATTGGAGAAGAAATTCACAAATAATTTATCTATCCAATTAAAACCAACATTTCAATATTATGTAAACAACTTTACCAGTACAAGCTACGGACTTGAACAACATTATTGGATATTAGGTGGTAACTTAGGTTTAAAATATACTTTTTAAGCTAATTTCAATTTAGCCCTATATTTATCTATCAAAATAAACTCGTTGCCCTTTTTGACTTTCGTCAAATACACCATTATTATAAACCAAATGACCACTTACAAATGTCTTTTGAATTTGCCCTTTAAAGGTGTGCCCTTCAAAAGGAGACCAACTACATTTATATAAAATATTATCTTTATTGACCTCCCACTGCTGATTTGGATCAACCACTATTAAATCAGCATAATATCCCTCTCGGATGTATCCTCTTTCTTTGATTTGAAAACAAATTGCTGGAGCATGGCACATTTTTTCTACAATGCGCTCTAAACTAATTTTTCCTTGGTGATAAAATTCTAACATTACATTTAGCGAATGCTGAACTAATGGTACACCAGAAGGCGCAGAAGTATAAACATTTGATTTTTCTTCCCAAGTATGAGGAGCATGATCTGTAGCGATAATATCTAAGCGATTATCAAGTAGGGCTTCAAAAATTGCGGTCTGATGTGAAGCATCTTTAATTGCCGGGTTACATTTAATTTGCGCGCCTAAATCAGCATAACGATCCGAATTAAAATACAAATGATGGACACAAACCTCTGCTGTTATTCTCTTGTCCTTTAATGGAATGTCATTTCTAAAAAGATCTAATTCGTCTTTGGTACTAATATGTAAGATATGCAATCGCGTATCATTGGCCTTTGCTAATTCTATAGCCATGGATGAAGAAAGATAACAACCTTCTGCATTTCTGATGATGGGATGCAATTCGATTGGAATATCATCACCATACTTTTCTTTGTATTGCGCGAAATTATTTCTAATGGTCAGTTCATCCTCACAATGAGTCGCAATCAACATCGGGCTTTGATTAAATATCTTCTCTAATGTTGCCGCATTATCTACTAACATATTTCCAGTACTAGAACCCATGAATATTTTTACCCCACAGACATTCTGAATATTCGTTTTTAGAACCTCATCTAGGTTATCATTAGTGGCACCCATGAAAAAAGAGTAATTGCTGAGTGAAACTGCCTTTGCTCTTTCGTACTTCTTTTCTAATTCCGGTTGATTAGTGGCGGTAGGTCTAGTATTGGGCATTTCCATAAAGGTGGTGGTCCCTCCTGCTACCGCTGATTTCGCCTCTGTATAAATTTCTGCTTTATGGGTGAGCCCTGGTTCTCTGAAATGAACCTGATCATCTATTATTCCTGGCATTAAAAGTAAACCGTTAAGGTCAATAATCTTGGCATTTTCATCACTAATATCTTTAGCAATTTTCCTAATTCGCACGCCATCTAATAAAACATCAGCTTCAATAATTTCTCCTTCATTGACAATTTGACCATTCTTTAATAAAGTACGCATTTGATTGATTTTTATAATTACTACAAATCTAATTTTATTATTTAAACCAAGAGGAAGCATATCCTTATATTTTATAAAAATATATATGAATTAATTACTTTTGCGCTATGGAAAAAGATGTTTTAGACAAGAAAATTGGAATTCTAGGTGCTGGACAACTTGGAAAAATGATTTGTGAGGCTGCAAGCGATTGGAATTTGAAAATTCATCTATTAGATAAATCTGATAATTATCCTGCATCAACTATTTGTCAATCTATGACAATCGGAGACTTCAACAATTATGATGATGTTATCGCTTTCGGAGCTGACAAAGATATTGTTTCAATCGAAATCGAAGGTGTCAATGTGGAAGCCTTAGCGCAACTCGAAAAAGATGGGAAAGAAGTTTATCCAAGTCCAAAAAGTTTGGCAATTATAAAAGATAAAGGTTTGCAAAAACAATTTTATCAAACCAATAATATTCCCTCAAGTCCATTTAAACTTTTTGATAATTCATCTGCTTTACAACAAGCCATTGATAGCAACCAAGTTAAATTTCCTTTCGTTTGGAAAGCCAGAACGGGTGGTTATGACGGCAAAGGAGTTGCAGTGATAAAAAATGCATCTGATTTAACTGAACTAAGTGATCAAGCATGCTTAATCGAAGACTTAGTAGAAATAGACAAAGAGCTTGCGGTAATAGTTGCCAGAAATAAATCAGGAGATTGCCAAGCTTTTCCAATGGTAGAAATGGAATTCAATCCTGATGCCAATCTAGTAGAATATTTATTCTGCCCTGCTAATGTTAGTGATGACATTAGTGAAAAAGCAGAAGCAATGGCGATCGAATTGATTAATAAATATGATACCTGTGGTTTATTAGCTATAGAATTTTTTCTAACAAGAAGTGGAGATTTACTGATTAATGAAGTGGCACCTCGCGCTCACAACAGCGGCCATCATTCTATTGAGTCGTGCATTACTTCTCAATTTCAGCAATTTCTAAGAGCAATCTTAGATTTACCTCTTGGTGCCACTCATTTAATCAGACCCTCTGTAATGGTTAATTTATTGGGAGCTCCAGGTCATCAAGGAAAGGCCAAATATGTTGGTTTATCCAAATGCCTAAATCAAAATGGAACCTACCTTCACCTGTATGGTAAAGCGGAAACTAGGCCCTTTCGAAAAATGGGGCATGCCACCCTACTTGATGCGGATTTGGACGCTGCAAAGGAAAAAGCTAAATTCGTAAAACAAACATTACAAATAATCTCATGAGCAAACCAAAAGTAAGTATCATAATGGGTTCTGATTCAGACCTTCCAGTAATGAGGGCTGCTGCTGATTTTCTAAAAACCTTGGACATTCCATATGAAGTAACGGTAGTTTCAGCCCATAGAACTCCAGATCGATTATTTAAGTTTGCCAAAGAAGCACATGGGCGAGGGATCCAAGTAGTTATTGCAGGTGCAGGTGGTGCTGCCCATCTACCAGGAATGGTTGCTTCTTTAAGTCCACTCCCTGTAATAGGTGTTCCTGTTAAATCGTCTAACTCTATTGATGGTTGGGACTCTATCCTATCGATTCTTCAAATGCCAAATGGCGTACCGGTAGCAACGGTTGCATTAAACGCTGCAAAAAATGCTGGTATTTTGGCTGCCCAAATTATCGGTGCCTCAGATTCGATTGTTCAGGAAAAAGTTAGTAAATATAAAAGGGAGTTGGCCGAAGCGGTTCAGGTGAAGATTGATCAGGTGGAAGCGGAAATGAAGGAATGAAAGAGTGAAAGTGAGAGTGAGAGTAAGTGTAATTGGCTGAGTATGAATGATGGAATGGAATACGCGATTGTTGAGCCTAGCCATTTTGCGTGCCATCGAGAATTTGTGCGGCTAAGCAACATTACACGGCGATGCCGTATTGCGCGCCTTTGGCGGATTGAGTGGCGAAGCCACAAATTCCACCAATCGATCGGCGAATTATCATACAGCTTTGTACTGTTGGAGGTACAATGTTTTGCCCAAGGTCTTTAGCCATCTTTGGCCGATGGTCCTGCCGCGGTCAGGAGGGAAGGAAAAGGCTGCTTTATCCTTCGACTCGCTGCGCTCGCCACCTATGACAAGTTGTAAATTTGAGAGAGGGCCCGCGATGAATCGCGAGCCTACAAAACCAATTTCGCCTTATCATTACCTTAATTTTAAATGATCCTTTTCATTTTCCAGGCTCAGGATGACAATATATGATTTATCATTTTATCACTCTATACAAGCATTCAATATCTCATTCCTTCATTCTCTTATTCCAAAACCAAAACCAAGCAAATCCCGCCGAAATGTTGTATTTTTACCAATCTGACATCATTAAAAACTATAAAAATGAAGAATGTTTTAAGAATTATCTCCTTTATTGCGCTGATCTGTTTCCTATGGACCTTAGATTTACAAGCGCAAGCAGTAAAAGAAAGCATCAAAGAACAAGCTTTAAAACTATCTACCTCTGTTTTCGAGAAAGATTATGAATCATTAATTGATTTCACGCATCCAGCGGTGGTAGAAAAATCAGGTGGGAAGGAAGAACTGATGAACATGGTGAAGATGACCATGGAGCAATTAGAGGGGGAAGGAATCAAGGTAACCAAAGTTGATATATTAGAACCAATTATTGTCTCTAAATATTCTGAAAATGAATATCATTGCTTAGTTCCAAAATATATGGAAATGGAAATTGGTGGAGAACAGGTATTCAAACAAAATAGTTATTTATTTGGTTGGTCAGATAAAGATCAAAAGAAATGGGTATTTGTCGAAGCAAATAAGTTGAGAGACGGCATGGCTCAAATGTTTATTCCTGATTTCAAAACCAACATAGAAATACCTGCTACCATACCCCCTACCATTGAGAAGATCGGTGGAAGTCTTGATGAGCATAATCACGATGGACACAATCATGATGGGCATAATCACGATGGGCATGATCATGGCAAAAAGAAAAAAAAGGAATAAATATCTTATTTCTACAGATTCGAACCATAAGGTGATTAATAGTAGCTTAATATCGCTGCCTATTTGATTTTTTTGCATCCAATAAATATATAAGACTACCCATGATTAATATCATTGAAATTAAAGCAAAGTCTAATGATCATGCTAAAATAAGAGCTATTTTGCTATCAAATGATGCGCATTTAAAGGGCAAAGATCATCAAGTTGATATTTATTTTAATGCACCAAATGGAAGATTAAAATTACGAAAAGGAGATATTGAAAATAATCTCATCTATTACGAAAGAGCCAACAATAGCGGCCCTAAGCATTCCAAAGTAAGTCTTTATAAATCTGATCCATCGTCCACATTGAAAACTGTTTTAGAAAATGCAATGGGAACAAAAGTCGTTGTGGATAAACAAAGGGAGATTTATTTTATAGATAATGTAAAATTTCATTTGGATGAAGTAAAGGATCTTGGCACTTTTGTAGAAATTGAAGCCATTGATGAAAACGGACAAAAATCAACTCAAGAATTGTTAGCGCAGTGTCAAAACTATTTGAAATTATTTGAAATCGAAGATGATGATTTAATTGCTGTTTCTTACAGTGATTTGATACTAGACTTGCAATCTTAGGGATTCAAGAATGCTTCAACAATAGCATTTATCTGATCCTTTTCAATTAAAAAGGCATCATGTCCGTAAATACTATCCACTTCTTTATAAGTGGCATTTGGAAGATGTTTGCTTAAGTATTGCTGCTCGTAAGGTGGAATAAAAAGGTCCGTATTTATTGCAATACAAAGTGCTTTAATTTTAATGTTTTCTAATGTATGTATTACAGAGCCTCGTCCTCTTCCTATATTGTAAGTATCGAGAGCATTTAGTAAAGTGTAATAACAATGAGTATCAAAACGAGCCGAAAATTTTTTTCCCTGATGATGTAAATAAGAAACCACTTTAAAATCCTTGATTGTATCTACTTCATCTGCTTGTTTTTTGTTAATAGAGTGCGCAGTTCTGTAGTAAGGCAATGCAATCTCTCTCGCCGTTTCCAATGCTTCGATTGCGGTCTTTTCTTGATTGATATGGAATGCTGGGGAACGTTCAATTACATTTCGTTGTGTTTGATGAATGCCTATAGTCCATGGACTTTCTTTTGCAGAGCAACACATCAAACAAAGGTGATCAATTTTAGAACCTAAAATATAGGCCATTTCTAAGGCAATATTTCCACCACAAGAACCACCCATTAATAAATGGATGCCTTTAATTTGTAGTTCCTTTAGCAATAGTAGAAAAGCATCTGCGGTATCTCTTAAAGTAAAGTCTGGAAAACCCATACCATACCTTTGGCCAGAGGTAGGATTTATGCTATTTGCGGAACTTGAACCATAAGGACTACCTAGATTATTGGCACAAACAATAAAATATTTAGTCGGGTCAAATATTTTACCTTCTCCAAACAAGCCTCCCCACCAATCATGAACTTCAGAATTTGCTGTCAAGGCGTGAACTACCCAAATGACATTGTCTTTAGCCGGATTCAAAGTGCCATAGGTATTATAGCAAATGGTTAGTGAATCAAGGTGTCCACCTAACTCCAGTTCAAATTTCTTATTTGTATTAAAATATTGTTGTTCCATTATTATAATGCCTTCAAGGCTTGATCAATGTCCTGAATGATGTCATCAATATGTTCTAGACCAACTGATATTCTGATCAAGGAATCTGTAATCCCTAATTCCCGTTTTTCCAAATCATCTAATTTTCGATGTGTTGTGCTTGAAGGATGGGAAGCAATAGATCTAGCATCTCCTAAATTAGCAGTTAAGGACAACAACTCTAATTTATTCAAGAACTTTATTCCTTGTTGATTATTACCGTCTTTGATTTTAAAAGTTACCACGCCTCCTCCTTTTCGCATTTGTTTTTTCGCCAATTCATAATCTGGATGATCTTTCAAGAATGGATAATTAACCATTGATACTTGTTCATGATCTTTTAAAAATAATGCTAAGGTCATGGCATTATCACAATGCCGATCCATTCTCACTGCCAAAGTCTCCAAACTTTTTGATAGGATCCATGCATTAAAGGGAGATAAGCTTGCGCCCGTTCTTCTTATAAATTGAAGTACTTTTGTAATGTTTTCATTCGAGCCTGCTACCACTCCACCTAAAACCCTGCCCTGACCGTCAATAAATTTGGTAGCAGAGTGAGTGATGATATCTGCTCCAAACTTTGCCGGATTTTGTAAATATGGAGTTGCAAAACAATTATCAATATTAAAAAATAAGTCATTCTTTTTACAAAATTCGCTAATCCAATTTAGATCCATTATTTTCAATCCTGGATTTGAGGGGCTTTCAATCAATAGCATTTTTGAATTATCCTTAACTGCATCCTGCCACGTAGTATAATCATTTGGATCAACCAAACTAAATTCAATTCCATAATCTGGCAGACTGTCTTTAATCACTTGAAAAGTAGATCCAAAAACCGCTTTTGAAGCAATTAAGTGGTCTCCATTTTTTAAAAAGCTTAATATGCTTGCAAAAACCGCAGCCATTCCACTAGCTGTTGCCATTGCTTTTTCAACTCCTTCTAATGCAGCTATTTTCTCTTCAAATTCTCGAACACTAGGATTAGTAAACCTAGAATATATGTTTCCTTTTTCTTCAGATGCAAACACCGCCTGCATTTGCTCAGCATTTTCAAATGTAAAAGAAGAGGTAGGAAAGATCGGTGTACTATGTTCTCTTTCCTTAGTCTGTGTAGTTTGGATTCTAATCGCCTTAGTCTCAAATTTCATATCTAGGAATCAGCTTGTAAGATTTCAAATGAGGTTGTAATTTCAGAAGACTTTTCCAACATTTTTGAAACGCTACAATACTTCCCAATTGATAGCTCAATGGCTTCAGTAGCCTTTTTCTCCTTTACTTCACCGTATAATTTATAGTGTAAATGAATATTCGTATAATATCGAGGAATTTCTTCCCGGCGAGTTCCTTCTGTTTCTACTTCAATTCTTTCCAATTGCTGACGCATCTTTTTTAGAATCATTACAATATCTATAGTACTGCAACCTGCTACTGCCATCAAAACAGCCTGCATTGGTCCAACAGCAGAACCATCTCCACTAAGCTTTATCTCATTTCCGTCTTCATTAGTACCAGAATAATGATCTAACTTGTCTGTACTTTTTAATGTAATTTTCAAAATCGGTAATGTTTCTTTAAATAATCAAGCAAGATTAAGAAAAGCAACGTCTAAATCAAAATGAATAGCGTAATTAAAATGACCAAGAATTACAATGTTCATCACTTCTTAAATACAAGCCCGCCTATAATTAGTCTAATAAACATCATTTTTGGTATTATTTGGTCTCGGAATACTAATCAAAAGCTTAATTTAGCCATATATTAAAAATACCATCATGAGAAATATTTTATTTGCCTATTTCATATGTATATGTACTTTTTCATTCGCACAGGATATAAGGGGGAGTTGGAATGGGGTGTTGAAAGGACAAGGGTCACAAATAAGACTAGTATTTAATATTTCACACACTGACGGGGATTTTACAAGTACCATGGATAGTCCCGATCAAGGTGCAAAAAATATTCCTACAAGTGCTACAATTGTAGATGGCAAAAAAGTGATTATTGCATTAGATAATATGCAGATTAAATATGAAGGAGTGGTCAGTGATGATGGCAGTACTATAAATGGTACTTTTAATCAAGGTCCATTGAGTTTACCATTAAATTTGACTAAGGAAAAACAAGAGATCAAAATTAAGTCGAGGCCGCAAGATCCTGGCATAATGGATTATAAGCAAGAAGCAGTTCAATTTGAAAATAAAATTGATGGTATCGAGCTTTCAGGCACATTGACCCTTCCAAAAGATGGCAAATTTAAAAAGGCAGTCGTTCTAATTTCTGGTTCAGGACCGCAAAACAGGAATGAAGAGATAAGTGTTTTTAACCATAGACCTTTTTTAGTATTGTCTGACTACTTGACAAATAATGGTATTGCTGTCTTACGCTATGATGACAGAGGTGTTGGAGAATCTAAAGGAAATTTTGGTACTGCTACCTCAGCAGATTTTGCAGATGATGCGGAAGCTGCTTTTAACTATTTAAAGTCAAGAGCGGATATGAGAAAAGTTAAAATTGGTTTTATTGGTCATAGTGAAGGAGGCATGATTGCACCAATGATTGCTAGTAGAAATAAGCAGGTTGATTTCATAGGATTGTTAGCCGGACCTGGTATTCCAATTGATGAGTTAATGTTATTACAATCAAAAGCAGTTTCAACATCAGGTGGAGCGAGCGAAGAAACTATTGCTAAAAATTTAGAAATTAGTAGCGCTATTTTTGACTATTTAAAAGAGACCGAATTAAAAGATGAGCCATTAAAAGAAGCACTTTCTGAATTTATTAATGAACAATTAGATAAAGAATCAACCGAATTTCTTAGTACCTTAGGAGATAGAGAAGTGTTCATCTCCTCCCAGGTCAGGTCTTTAACTACCCCATGGTTCTCGTATTTTATCAAGTTCAATCCTACAGATTATCTAAGCAAAACGGACTGTCCAGTCTTGGCAATTAATGGCAGCTTAGATGTCCAAGTACTAGCTAAAGAAAATTTGAATGGCATCAGGTCTGCCTTAGCCCAGAAAGGAGATAAAAATATAGTAATCAAAGAGATACCAGGGCAAAATCATATTTTCCAAACAGCAAAAACTGGAGCGGTTTCAGAATATAAGGCAATCGAGGAAACTTTCAATATTAATACCATGAAGTTAATCAGTGACTGGATTAAAAATTTGTAATACGCTTCTTTAACTAAAATTATCATATTCTCGTCAATTATTTAATAAGCAACGACATCTATTAGGTAAATCGATTTGGAAAATGTAATTTCACACGCAATTTATTACAGTATTCAAGCATTTTATTCTCATACTAATGTTTGTGCTCAAATACTGTTATATAATAAGTTGTATTACAAATAAATACCTACTAAATGCATCAAGGATATTTTTCAGAAGAACATAATTTATTTAGAAGTGGCTTGCGAGCATTTTTACAAAAAGAAGTGGTCCCTCATATAGATAAATGGGAAGCTGAAGGTAAGATTCCTAGAGAAATCTGGCCTAAATTTGGAGAGATGGGTTATTTCGGAATAAAATATCCCGAAGCTTATGGCGGTATGGATCTTGATTTATTTTACACAGTGATCTTTTTAGAGGAGTTGCAAAGAATAAATTCAGGAGGTTTTGCAGCAGCATTATGGGCTCATGCTTATTTGGCAATGACTCATCTAAATGCGGAAGGTAGTGAAGCGATTAAAGAGAAATATTTAAGCGCAAGTATAGCTGGTGAAATGATTGGCTGCCTTGCTATCAGTGAACCTTTTGGTGGATCTGATGTAGGTGCCATGAGAACTTTGGCAGTTAAAGATGGAGATGAATATGTGATTAATGGCTCAAAGACTTTTATCACTAATGGGGTTTATTCTGATTATTTAATTGTTATCGCAAAAATGAACATTGAGGAAAATCCAAAATCTATGGGGGTTTTTCTAATTGATAGAGACACACCAGGGGTAAGTGCTTCCAAGTTGGATAAACTAGGTTGGAGGGCTTCAGATACAGGAGAAATTGCTTTTGACAATGTTCGAATTCCAGCTACCAATTTAATGGGTGATGAAGGTAAGGGTTTTTATTATGTCATGCAGCACTTTGCATTAGAACGTTTGATTATGGGTATCAACGCACATGCAAGGGCGGAGTATGCCATTGAATATACTTTACAATATATGTCTGAAAGAACGGCCTTCGGAAAAACCATTGACCAATATCAGGCCTTACGCCATCGCATTGCTGAAATGCACACTGAGGTTGAAATTGTAAAAACTTTTAATTATCAAGTAGCTGAGCATTTAGATAAAGGTACTTACGTTGTTAAAGAGGCCTGCATGTCAAAACTGCAAGCTACCAAGGTAGCAGATCAAGTTATTTATGATTGCTTACAATTTTTAGGAGGTTATGGGTATATGGAAGAATATCCATTAGCAAGAATGTTTAGAGATAGTCGACTTGGCCCAATAGGCGGAGGAACTTCTGAAATATTAAAAGAAGTAATAGCAAAAATGGTTATTGATAAAAAACAATACAAAACTAAAGTTTAATCGCCTGTATAAAATTCAGTTTACCTTTTCCAAATCAAATCAAGGTTGTGTTTCAATTTGCAAATTTTAGTTCATACTAAATTTTAAAAAATTATAAGTATAAATACTAAAATTTAGTTCACTTTTAAACCTTTTTAAATTACTTTCGTCGGTTCATAAATCAACTATTTACTTTAAATGAAAGATTTTGATCCTTATAAACACTTTGGTTTTTTAACTAATCGAATTGGAAGATTACTATCCAATCATATGGGACATATTTTAGCTGCTGATGAAATCCATTTTCCCACCTCTTGCATAGGAATACTTGCAGATTTATGGGCAGGCGATGGAGTGAATCAAAAGGATTTAGGTGTCTCCTTAATTAAAACAAAAAGTAGCATTAATAAAATGCTTTCTGCCTTAGAAGATGCTAAACTGATACGAAAGGAAATTGATCCTAATGATAAAAGAGGCAAGCTTATATATTTGACTAAGAAAGGTACACAGATGCAAGCTAAAATCGAACAAGCAAGCCAAAATTGTGACCAAATGATGCTAGGAGAAATCAGTCAACAAGAAATTGAAATTACAAAAAAGGTATTGTCTAAATATTATGAGATGCTTTTGAAGGAAGCATCCTGTGTACAGGAGAAAATTAAAAATATATAAAATAAAACCTCAATGGATAAAAGTTCAAGAAAGAATATAATTTCAGCATTGATAACCGTTCTCATACTTTTTGGTGGCTTTATGGTTTACAAGGTGTTTTTAGCTCAGAAAAAATCTACGGTCTCAGAAGAAATCTCAAAAAATGAACGACGGAAAGTAAATGTGCAAAATTTTGCAGCTATTTCAGAGCCAAATGTGATTGAAATAGATGGTAGACTGAGTGCACATGAACGAGTAACCATAACTTCAAAAGTGCAAGGAATAATGCAGCCGGGGACGGAATTCAAGGTGGGTCAATATGTCAAGAAAGGTGATTTATTATATGCCATTGATAATTTAGAAGCAAGCTTTAATTTAAAGGCTATGAAGGCAAGTTTGGAAACAGCAATTACCACCTTGATGCCAGATATAAAATTTGATTATCCAGATGCTTTTGATAAGTGGAAAAAATATCTTAACGAATTTGATGTTAATGAAAGAATAAAGCCACTCCCCCAGCCCGATAATGAACAAGAAAAATATTTTATCGCGAGTAGAAATTTACAAAACCAATTTTTCCAAATTAAAAGTTTGGAAACAAAGATGGGTGATTATTTCATTTACGCTCCATTTTCAGGTGTGATTACGGAAACCAATGTATTTAGCGGAGCCCTAATTAGTCCAGGCCAATCTTTATCCACAATGATTAACACAGGCTTATATGAGATCTCTGCTCCCATTGCTCTTGAGAATTTGAAATATGTAAACGTCGGACAAAAAGTAGCATTAACATCCAGAGAATTAGATAGAACTTGGACTGGAAAGGTAAGCAGAATTGGAACTCAAATTGATGATCAGACACAAAATATTCCCCTATTCATCTCGGTTAATGGAAAAGGATTAAAAGATGGAATGTATTTAAAAGGAGAAGTAAGAGGAACTATTTTAAGAGATGTAATAAAGCTACCCAAACAAATATTTCTTTCTCCAAATAGTATTTATACCGTAGAAGATTCAACTTTAGTAGACACGAAAATCACCCCAGTAAAAAGAGGATCCGATTTTGTCTTAATAAAAGGAATTCCTGAAGATGCCAAAATTGTAGTTGGTTCTCTGGTCGGATTATTTCCAGGTCAGAAGGTAACTTATTAAAAACAATTAAGTAAGCAAAGCATGAGAGGGATTATAAAATATTTTATCCATAATGAAATAGCAGGAAACATGTTAATGATTTTCCTTTTCATTGTTGGGCTTTTTGGCTTAAGCCAAATGAAAACCACTTTCTTCCCCGAAGTAGAAAGCCGCATTATAAGTATTCAAGCTATTTATCCAGGTTCTTCACCTCAAGAAATTGAAGAAGGTATAGTTTCAAAAATTGAAGAAAATTTAAAAGGACTTACAGGTCTAGAACGAGTAACGTCAGTATCTAGTGAAAACAGTGCTCAAATTACCTTAGAAGTCTTAAAAGGTTATGACACTGACATTGTATTGCAAGATGTTAAAAATGAAGTTGACAGGATCAGCTCATTTCCAGTATCCATGGAGCCCATTACTATTTTCAAGCAAGAAAACCTTGGACGTGTTTTAACTTTTGCCATTTATGGAGACATTCCTCTAAAATCATTAAAACAGATTAGCAGGAAAGTAGAAGAAGATTTATTGGCAATTGATGATTTATCAAAGGTGACCCTTAGCGGATTTCCAGAAGAAGAAATTGAAATAACTTTTAGAGAAAAAGATCTGAGAGCATATGATATCAACTTTGCTGAAGCTGCTCAAAAAATCGGACTATCTAATTTAGAGCAAACTGGAGGTACGATTAAAACCAATACTGAGGAATTATTAATTCGTGCAGATAATAAAGAATACTCAGCGAAAAATTTTCTTGACATTGTGATTAAGTCAAATGCAAATGGAGGGGTAATTAGATTACATCAAGTAGCTGATGTTAAAGATCAATGGGAAGATTCACCAACACGAAGTTTTATAGATGGAAAGTTAGCTGTTATTGTGACTGTACAAAATACTTTAGAAGAGGATTTATTAACTATTTCTGATAATGTAAAAGAATATCTCAAAGAATTTAATCAGAAAAATGAAGAGGTTCAGGCTAAAGTAATTAACGATTCTTCCATTACTCTTACACAAAGAATTGACTTATTAAAGAACAATGGTATTATTGGTTTTCTAATAGTCCTTTTATTACTTTCCATGTTTTTACATTATCGCTTAGCCTTTTGGGTAGCATTAGCAATACCTATTTCTTTTGCTGGAATGTTTTTAGTTGCCTCGATAATGGGCGTTACCTTAAATGTAATATCTCTTTTCGGAATGATTGTAGTCATTGGAATATTGGTGGATGATGGAGTGGTAATTGGAGAAAATATTTACCAGCGATATGAGGAAGGACAAGATGCATACGAAGCAACATTAAATGGCACTATGGAAGTTTTGCCCGCTGTTTTCGCGGCCATTATTACTACTTTAATTGCGTTCTCAGCTTTCTTTTTCATTGATGGTCGGCTTGGGGATTTCTTCCGGGAAATGTCCATTGTTGTTATATTTTCTTTAGTGTTTTCCTTAGTTGAAGGAGCATTAATTTTACCTGCCCATATTGCGCACTCAAAAGCATTGAAGCGTGATCGAAAGCCAAACTTAGTCATGCGTAGTTTGGACAGAATGATGGCGTTCATGAGAGATAAAATGTACAGTCCTATTTTAAGATGGGCAGTAAAGTACAATTGGCCGACCTTGGCTATTTGTGTGGCTGCTCTTTTCATGACTGTTGGAGCTTTACAAGGAGGACTAATAAAGAGTACTTTTTTTCCCGTAATTCCTCGAGAAACTTTTAATGTAGACTTGAAATTAGCAGCAGGTACGAGGGAAGCACAAACCCTTCGTGTTCTTGATCGTATTGAAGAAGCTATCATTGAAGTTAATAAAGAATTGTCCGAGGAAGCTTTCAATAATGAATATCAAATAGTAGAAAACATTAGAAAAAATGTTGGACCTTCCACTTATCAAGGAACAATGGAAATAAAACTATTAGATGGGGAAACTAGAGGAGATGTTTTATCAGCCAGAGCAATCATTGGTAAAATAAGAGAAAAACTTGGCCCAGTACCAGAGGCAGAAACTTTAACCTTTGGTGGTGCTGGTACATTTGGCAAACCGGTCTCAATTTCACTATTAGGAAATGACGGTGAAGAAGTAGCGGCAGCAGTTAAAGCACTAAAATTAGACCTCTCCAAAATAACAGACCTCAAGGACATAGTGGATAATAATCAAGAAGGCCTAAAGGAAATTAAAATGAATTTGACTCCTATGGCGTATAATTTAGGATTTACTCTTGGAGATATTGTAAGTCAAGTAAGACAAGGATTTTTCGGAGCTGAAGCACAGCGTATTCAAAGAGGAGAAGATGAAATCAGGGTTTGGGTGCGTTACGATATTCTAGATCGTTCTGATTTATCAAATTTAGCGGAGATGCGTATTCGATCTTCTGATGGCAAATCAGTCCCATTAGGAGAACTAGCTCAATTCACAACAGAGCGAGGGGTTATTGATATCTATCATCTAGACGGAGATCGAGAAGTAAGAATTGAAGCAGATTTATTAAATGACAAAGTAAGTGTAAGTGATATTACCTCAGATGTTAAAAGTATAATTGTACCCGAGGTTTTAAAAGATTTTCCAGGTGTAAAAGCTAAATTTGAAGGAGAAGATAGAGAGCAGAAAAAGACACAAGAAAGCATGTCGATTGTAATGCCATTAATCCTTATGCTGATGCTTTTTGTAGTCATTTTAACTTTCAAATCGGTCAGTCAAGCTTTTATTGTATTTGCCTTACTACCATTTGGATTCATTGGAGTCGCATTGGGGCACTACCTACAAGGTTTACCCATTAGTTTATTTTCAATATTGGGTGTAATCGCTTTAGTGGGGATTTTTATTAATGATGCATTAGTATTCATTACTACTTTCAATGATAAGATTAAATCCGGTATGTCAGTAGAAGCAGCGGTGGTTGAAACTGGTCGACTTAGATTCCGCCCAATTCTATTAACTTCTGTAACAACAATTGCAGGTCTTGCTCCATTGATTTTAGAAAAAAGTTTCCAAGCACAATTTTTAATTCCAATGGCGGTATCTGTAGCTTATGGATTGCTTATAGGCACCTTTATCTTATTAGTCCTTATTCCAGCATTGTTAATGATATCCAATAGGATAAAAAGAACGGCCATGAGTTTTTATGAAGGAGAAACCATCTCTGCGGAATTTGTAGAGCCAGCTCATCCAGATAGAAAAAGCAATTTCCTATTGTATCTAGTTGCTGCATTGGTAGCTTTAGGAGCTTTTGTCTTGCTTATTAATGTATTATTGAAACTAACTAGCATATTTGTTTAGGTTTCACCTTAGTAAAATGAAAAAAATGAGAATTAATTATATAATCCTATTCTTCCTAGTTTCGATGCAGCTTAATGGTCAAGAAAATTTAACACTTGAGCAAGCGATCTCCATTGGTTTAGAGAATAATTACAGTATAAAAATTGCAGACGTTGATATTCAAATTGCAGAGAACAATGACACTTGGGCACGAGCTGGCAAAACACCGACAGTAGATTTACAAGGTTCCTTCACGAACAATTTAATAAAAGACAATAATCCTGCTAGCTTTTTGCAAGGCACCTATTATAATGGAAGCCTTGCCGCAACAGCAAATGCAAACTGGGTAGTTTACAATGGAGGTCGAATTAAAATAAATAAATCTCAATTAGCGCTTGCAACAGATCAAGAACGGTTAATCAAGGAAACTGGGATTCATGATTTATTGCGTACTATTTATCAACAATATTATGAGGTCATATTTCAGAAAGAACAACTTATCGTTTTTAATCAAGTCTTAAACTTATCCAAAGACCGCCTTAAATATGAGCTTGCAAAAAAGGAATTTGGATCTTCCAATAGTTTCAATCTTGTACAGTTTGAGTCTGCAGTAATGGCAGACAGCAATAACGTGGTTAGTCAAACGCAAAGTGTAATTACTGCAAAGCGTAATATTTATAATACTTTAGAAATCCTTGGTGTCGCTAATTACACCTTTCAAGAACGATTAAGTATCACCCCAGAAGTCATTGACGAAGAACAGCTCAAAACCGTCATGAGTGAAGAAAATTATACGCTTAAGAGTTTGGAAATGATCAATGCAGTAAATCAATTAAATCTCGAATTAGCAAAAGCTGCCATGCGACCAACTATAAGTCTTAGCGGATCTGTCGGATTTTCCCAAAATGGATTTAAATTTTTTGCCGAAAACGTACAAACTGGAGAGCCCTTCCCTTTTCAAGCATCAAATAGATTGTCTGGCAATTTCAGCGCTGTAATTAGTCATAACCTTTTTGATGGTGGAGTACGGAAGGCTGATATCGAAAACGCTAAACTTGAGCAAGAGGTGAATCAATTCAATATATTAGATGCGAAAGCTGAACTTAATAATCAGCTAGATATATTGATCGATAATTATAAAAATCAATTGACCTTATTGGACATTACTGATAAACAAATTCAATTTGCCCAACGTAATTTAGACATTTCAGAAGCTCGATTTAAATCTGGCCAGATTACCTCTATCGATTTTAGGAACATTCAAATCCAATATCAGAATGCAGCTTTTAGTAGAGTTGGGGCTATTTATAGTTTATTAATTACTAAAAGTGAGATTGATTTTTTGGTGGGGGTTTTTGAGTAGTTTATTGGTGCTTGGGTTTTTGGGTTCATAAGCTAAGCCAAGGGGCTACCTTTTAAGAAGAGCCTTGCGGGCGTGAAAAGGTGGCACCTTCGTGTGGATGGTGTTGCTGACTTGGTATTATTCTCGGAACTCGGAAATTGGAAATTTTTTCGCGAGTACTAATCAAAGTTGCCACCTTCTGCCGCACACAATGCCCGCGCCGAAAAGGTCACAACTTGGCATTGTACGTAAGGCCAAGGGGCTACCTTT
>Ga0209187_1000131_pt1 | contig 167716 bp, 118 predicted proteins | sample BantaG_FD_187430 | JGI IMG/M metagenome (GOLD analysis project Ga0209187, IMG submission 187430) | Marine algal microbial communities from Bantry Bay, Ireland - BantryBay_4 metaG (SPAdes) (version 2) | ecosystem: Host-associated > Algae > Red algae > Unclassified | place: Bantry Bay, Ireland...
TCTGAACTCTCAAATAGGGTCGCTTCTGGATTATTAATTCTCATACTACAAAATAATAATTATTGTCAAATAATCATAGGTTTATAGAGGTTCCTTTAAGTAAATTGTCTGACTTTCTATATCTACAATGTATGTGCTTTCTCTATTAGGGCCATAAAGTAGTTTTCCTTTTGGGCTATCCGTAGCTTGGAAAATCGTACCTCCAATTTCTGTAGTATAATAACTGGCACTTAGAAGGTTAGAATTATGAATATGGAGTAGGGAAGAGTCTATGTATAAGAAATCATCTGCTGATACATTTAGGTATGGCTCGTAACTATAATCTTGTTTATCAAAACGGGTATTCTGAAAATAACTTACTCCGTTTTGATTATAGTAAGTGCCTTTTTTTATTCTATTATTGGATATGTTATAGCTCCATGTAAGGCCTCTGTCTCGACTGACTATCTGATAGTTAGGATGATCTATACACAGAAAATCATCTGACACAATGATAAGATTACCGTCACCACCATTTTGTAATTTTCTTGTTACTATTGACTTACCATTGTCAACAGTGTATGCGATTTCTTCATCGCTTAAGATGTACAGAGTACCCGAATCAAAAACCTTAATTTCATTCACTTTAGAGAAAGGCAACGATAATAACTCCCAATCCTTACCTCGATTATTATTTAGGTATATATTATCAAGATCTCGGATATATATATGTCCATCTGATGATACAATATGCTGATCATAATTCTGGAGTACATCAATTTTAGGATGGATTTTTGTAAATCTTAATACATCAGTACTATTGGAGAAAGACACTAAATTTTGGTCATTAAAAGCTATAGAATTTTCGCCGTTACTTTTGATTTTTAAATAAGGAAATTCTTCTGTCAGAATATCGGATTGCTCAGTGTTGAAGTTATACTTCTTAAGCTCTGATGGATAGAAGGTACTATGGCTAGCATAAGTCCTATTGATATAACATATATCACCACAGAATGTAAGCTTGCCATTAAAATTTTCACCACCGTGTATAGCTTTATATCCACCATTAAGTATGTCATAATGATGGAAAAAATTTGAAGAGATATTTGAAGTATAATATTGTTCATTTATGACTAAAATATCGTTATCGTTGACAAAGTAGTTTGTAAAAAACAAGCCACGATTTGTTTCTATAATATTTATAAGATTAAAATCTTTGTCTAATAGTTTTATATCTATTACAAAATTTACTTCGATTTCTAAAAAAATATAATTGTTAGATATTCGAAAACTATTTATAACGTGAGATGTATCGCTGTAATTTTCGATTAGCAATTGCCCATAATTATCAGAGGTAAGTATAGCCTGAGAATTCTCTAATAAGTATATAATACTTTGCTGTACATAAAATGATCCTAATGATATCTGACCTTCGTATACCATCTCCCAATTACTGTGATCTCTTGATACATATAGCTTGGACTCATCCATTACCAATGCCAATGATCCATCATCAAAAAACTGAAGATCAGAAACTTTACCATTTGGGATATCGAGAATCGTCCAGTCTATGTAATCATCTGAGTACCCTATATTTTCATAGTCTTGTGTGACAACGTATATAATATTCTCATGAGAATAATATACTTCGTCGATCTGATCGACAGCTAATATAGGAGAGACTGGAGATAATTGGAGGGATTGTCCATAGGAACTATGGGATATATAGATAGCAAGACATACTAATAGTACCTTACTACAATGGAGAGTCGTAGAAGTCATAATCCAGATTTAGTTAGAAAGATAAGGATTATCTTATAAATTATCAAAGTGTAATTCTGACATTCGTTATGAGAACTGATATATTAGCTTATTTTTTATAAACTTACTCCGCATTGATAAGATCCTTAATATGTACATTCTTGACATCGTCTACCCGCTCTCCAATATCAGAACTGGCATTCTCTAATCTTAAGACACCTCTCGGACATACAGCAGCACACACTCCACACCCGACACAAGAAGATCTGACAATATTCTGACCACGCTGTGCATAGTGTCTAACATCGATACCCATCTCACAATGTGTAGAACAGTTACCGCAAGAGATACATTGTCCACCATTCGTTGTGATACGGAATCTGGATTTAAATTTTTGTACCAGTCCTAAGTATCCTGCGAGTGGACATCCGAATCTACACCAGGTACGGTTACCCATAAGAGGGTAGAAGCCAGTACCGATGACTCCAGCGAATGCTGACCCGATCAGAAAGCCGTACCAAGATCTCACAGAGTTACTGTCCAGAAATAATATACGGGTACTTCCAGTGAAGAAATGATATAGAACTAATATTGTCATCACAACTGCAAATACTAATACGCCGTGTATGATATACCGTTCGAATTTCCATGCTCTTATGCTCTTGTCTGATAATTGTCTGAATGGGTCACCCATTGTCTCTGCCAGACCTCCACATCCACACACCCATGAGCAGTACCATCGCTTACCATAGAAGTATGTAATGATAGGCACTCCAAGTACGATGAGGACGATACCCCAGACTAACATAAAGATACCTAAGCCACCACTTTCTATCAGATTATTAATATTCCAATCAAAAAAGAAAGTATAATTTAGTGGCCAAATATTCTTAAAGTCATAGTAGGGATAGTTTAACCTAGTAAGTATCTCTGGTAACAGAAATGCGATGCCTGTCTGGAAGAACATAACGGAACCCGTACGTACTCTTTGGTATTTGTTATGCTGATACTTAGACATCATACGGATTCCCATCACTATGACAATAACTGTATACATTAATCCATATAAGAACCACTGACTGGCATCATTACCACTTAATAGATGACTGACTGGATCTACAATTGTTGTCCAATTTGTAATATATTCTGGCATCCAGTATAGGAGGATATAGAATCCAATGAGGTAAAATCCTGCAAAGAAACCTATCCAACCTGTGATCGGAACAGAAGCTGATCTTGGGGGTCCGAGGACCTTCTTTTTTTCATGCGAGTAAACTAAGAATGTGATCAATCCTGCCACGATGGCTGTGACCAGTGGCCAGAATATTGCGCCATTCATATATTGGAATCCATAGACTAATATGCCAACTATTGTAGCAAGCAATATTCCCACACGTGGTGTAAATCTCAGTCCTCTTGTAAGAGAAGAATGGTAGATATTGTCATTCTTTATCCCGGGTAGTTTTTTGAATTTAGGTAATATGAATAGTAGTCCACCGATGATAGCTAATCCAAAGGTTAGGAATAAAAATATTAATGGATACTTGCTCACAGGCCCATCGCCTGTTGATTTTAGACTATTGATTGTGTAGTCTTTCATTACCCAGTCTCCCAGTTTATAATCCCATTCTGAGATATCTTTTGGGGGATTATTTTTGTAACTATTTTCTAGAGTAGATTGACTGCTTTTGAGGGTCGATTTAAAGTCTTGTATGAATGATATGTTACTGCCGTATTGTTTGCCGATTATACCATCAGACTTAGCCTGAGTAATGATGGCATTACGATGGACATCATTGCTGATATGGGATAATGCACTTTCACTGAGTGTGTAAGTATTAAGTCCTAATACTGCAGTGAATATGATCAGTGATAATAGAAATAGTCCAATTCCAACTTTTTGTATGCCTTTCATTATATTTTACTTTGACCTTTTTAAGAATTGAATGACTTGATCTAATTTTCTTTTTTTCTTTTTACTTATAGAAGTGTTGTGCTTCTTGTTATAGAGAGAGATGACTTCACTCTCGTACTCAGCATAGAATTCTGGATCGAAATTAGCAAGGGAAAGATTCTCTAATACTTCTTCTATATGTGTCTTATCCCCGAGCCACTTCTCGCATACCTCATGTCTATATCGGACACCCATTAGATTAAATCCTAAGATGGTCTTATCCTCTCTGTCATAGATTATCCTGATAGACTTAGTGCCATCCGAGTGTTCCCAATATATCCAATCATGATTTTCTGCTGGCGTGGCTCTGACATCACCATAGACTTGGTATTCGATATCGAGAAACTTAGCAGAGTTAAACCAGATCCCAGGATCGTAGACAATGCCCTGACCGCAGATATTTCGTGCTGCGACCTCTCCCATCATACGTCCAGTATACCAGATGGCCTCTATGGGTCTTCTGCCAGGCTGAGGATCTGATAGTTGTGCACAATCTCCTATAGCATATACATCCTTTACGTTAGTTTCTAAGTAATTGTTGATGACTATGCCTTTTTCTATATTCAGTTCTGAGTCTTTAAGAAATGATACATTAGGATGGACACCTGCTGTCAGTCCTACATATCCACATTCTATTCTTTCTCCGGTTTCTTTCACAATGACGGCGCAAGCTTTCCCATTGCCATCATCTACAATTTCGTCTAAGTTATATGTCAATCGTAAGTCTATATGATGATCTAAGATATGTCTGGATACCATCTGAGATTCTTCCTTAGGAAGTATATTACTCCAGTAGCTGTCTTCTCTGACCAGCATAGTAACTGGAATATCCCGAGATCGATACATCTCGGCCATTTCTATACCTATGAGTCCTCCACCGACTATGACTGCTCGCTTAAGATCTGGACTATTAGCCTCCATATTGTCAAGGTCTTGCATGGAATATAGACCACCTACACCCTCCAGATCCTGACCTGGCCAGCCAAATTTGTTAGACTGTGATCCAGTTGCTATGATGAGTTTATCATATGACTGGGTGCTACCAGATTGTAGTGCTACAGTTTTGCCTTGGAAATCAATATTGGTGACATGTTCTTGTATAAGATCGATTCTGTTTTTCTTCCAGAAGTATGGTTCGTAAGGTTCTGTATCTACCTTTCTCATATGTCCCATGTATATATACATGAGCGCTGTACGAGAGAAAAAATATTCTGTCTCAGAAGAAATAACGGTGATCTGATGATCACTTAATTTTCTTATCCAGCGAGCAGATGTAATTCCGCTAATCCCGTTTCCTATGATTATTGTTTTCAATGGTTGTATAGCATCAGTGAAAAGTTAGAAAATTAAAAGCATGTAAGCTCCCAAGAATATTTGCACATATATGTCAAGTCCTTGACAATTTTGCATTAATCAGTCAGCTCTGTAATATATAAATATGAAATAAGGGTCGAGTAGCATACTTTTTGTCTAATATAAGAAATATGCCCTTCCTTGATCCTACTTTATTTAAATATAGGATCAACTCTGAGATTGCATTTTTAGGATTTTGATCCATGCAATTTCACATAATACCTCAATAATTTATTCAAACAAACAAAATTTTCTACTTGTATGAAAAGTCTATTACTACTCCTATCAGCATGTTTTATCTATGCATCCCATTCATATGGACAAATCTTGTATTCTAACACATTTGATAATGGATTAAATGGTATGACAATATTAGATATGGATGGCAATACACCTCATCCTAATGTGTCAGAATTTGATGGATCATGGTCTGGAATACCCTCTACTCGTTTTGAAGAATATGCAGATGCTGCTGCTATCTCAGGATCATTCTATTCTCCTAGTGGAGAATCTGATGATTGGTTGATTACACCGGCTATTAATATTCCAGCTGGTGCCTTATTGACATGGGATGCACTTTCGTTAGATGATAGTTTTCGAGATTCGTACGAGATTAGAGTATCTACTACAGGTACTGAGGTAGAAGACTTTAATGATATTTTACTTAAGGTAGATGCAGAAGAGAATGTATTAACTACAAGATCTGTCGTGTTAAATGATTACGTAGGTCAGAGCATTTATATAGCATTTAGAAATGTGTCATCTGATAAGTTCTTACTCATATTGGATAATATATTTGTCAGATTACCTTATGAAAGAGATGTATTTGTTAAGTCAATGGACCTAAATCTTAATTATGTTCCTTCTCAAGATAAGTACATTACGTTATCCGAAAATAAAACGGTAAAAGCTAACCTTCTTAATTTTGGTAGCAAGCGTATAACTAATATGATTGTCAGCTATACGCTGAATGGACAAAAATTCGAAGAAACGATAACTGGCAATTTAGATGTCGGAGAAGTGCTTACTTATGAGTCTAATCCTATCACATTTAATGTGGGCAATGGTCAAGTATTAGATATAGATGTCACTTCCATCAATGGACAGAGTGACGAAAATGTCAGTAATAATAAGCAGAAGGTAACATTCGATGCATTACCATATGTGACTGGATACTCTGGTAGTGACAGTAAAGGCAGAAATGTAAATATATACACACTACTTAATAGTGGTAAGTCTGTATTTCTCTACTTTTTCAGTTCAGATTGTGATGATTGTGAGGATGCTGTACAGAAGCTTAACCAGTATTATCTATCTCAAGGAGCTGGTGGACAAGATTTCGAAATGATAGGAATCTCCGTAAATCCTGAAGATGATGATGCTAAGCTTAATAATTTAGGGTGGAGTGCAACTTTTCCATTGTTGAGTTATATTCCATATAATGATAAGTCATATCTACATTACGCTAAGAATCATGGACTATCTCCGGATGCAACATTGCCATTCTTTGTACAATTATGCCCAGGTAGTAACCCAGCATTTTCTAGTATTAATGCTTCTGCAGTAGGATATGATGGTAGTGATATTTTTAATGAGTCTTTCAGACCAGCACACGAAGTTTGCCAAGGAAGTCTATCCACACTAGAATCTATAGAATTCTTAGAGGATATAAGTGTATTTCCTAATCCAATAAATCAAGGTCTGTTGCAACTGGAAATAGTATCTGTTGAGAGTGCTAATTTAAATTTGAATATCAGCAACTTAATGGGTCAAACTGTCAAGAATATTAAGAGTCAGCGTGTGAGTACTGGAAAGAATGAAATAACTGCTGATATCTCTGACTTAGAAAACGGTATATATTACCTAAATATTTCGAGTGGAAATCAGCTCAACACTATCAAAATAGCAGTGATTAACTAACATTTCGCTGATTTTGAGAATTTTTTCGATCCACAGCAAGACATTAACGACTTATTAGTATTTAATATTAGCTATTTAGATGTATATTTGGGTAAATGAGATAACTATGGTTAAAAATCTACTCACAATTTGTTTTTTACTTTTTGGACTTTCGCTTTCAGCTCAGCTGTCTGTAACACCTGATCCATTAGTATTTACAGCTGAAGCTACAGAAGCAAGGGCTGAATTTCATTTTACTGTTACCAATAACAGGTCTAATGCAGTTGAATTCTTCTGGAATATAGATAGAGGCAATAGTAAAGATGAATGGATATACGCAGTATGCGATGTTAATCAATGCCATTTAGATGGAGTAGAAACTTGTCCATGCCCCCTTATTAATACATTACAAGGTGGAGAGTCTTTCGAATTCTCATTCTACTTAATAGCTAATGGAAACCCTGGTGATGGAGAAGTTAAGTTTAACATAACCTCTGATTGCGAAGGAAATAATTTAATTGTTGATGTTCCTATTTCAGTTACATCTCAGATGACAAGTTCCATAGATGATGCAGATGAATTAGTTGAAGGATTGATAAAAGTTTATCCTAACCCTACTTCAAGTTACTTTAAGATTAAGAATGATAATAATGTCAGTGAGATTCTCATCTCTAATATCGTAGGCAAAAGATTAATGGTGGAATCACATACTCCTAATCAATCTCACGATATATCTACTCTTTCTAATGGTATATATTTCGTAAGGCTCGTAGATAGAAATAATAACATTATTGATGTAAAAAGAATAACAGTCGAATAATAATTTCTTCGATTTAAGAATATATTCTAAGCAGCTCAAATTATTTTGGGCTGCTTTTTTATATATAGGGATGTTCAGAAGTAGAAATTATAATCCCAGAGGGTTTAGATTATGATTAGCCCTGCAAGAATTGCAGGGATTAGGATATAAAGGGATGTTCAGATATTCTATAACTCTCATTAAATCAATTACTTATATTAATTTTTATTATTTAATATTCCCGATAACTGACTGAATTTGTCAAATATCGGGGTAACGCATCTACCCAATTTGTCATAATTTTTGGTCAAAATTTTGCCAAATTGCTTCCCTACTATTTCTTTTACCCAGAACTTACGTTCTGGGCTTTAAAGGTGTGGCACCTACGGCGCCATTTGCTTACTTCTAAACATCTCGTGTTAACCAACGAAATGACCAAATTCATTTTGTAATGATGGAACTCCAAAAACCTTTGGGGGTGGGAAAGCTGAACAAAATCATGACAAATCTGATAGGCATGTGCTCCCTTATTGGCTGCATTTAACCAATTACTGAAGAATATTTAGAAGTAAGAAGTGTTATAATCCCAGAGGGATTACATTATGTTTAGCCCTGCAAGAATTGCAGAGATTAGGATATAAAGTCTGAGGGGATTTGGCAGGACAGAGTGGTGGTGCTAAACCAACAAAATAACAAAATTCATTTTGTAATGATGGAACTCTAAAAACCTTTGGAGGTGGTAAAGCTGAACAAAAATCATGACAAATCTGATAGGCATGTGCTCCCTTATTGGCTGTATTTAACCAATTACTGAAGAATATTTAGAAATAAGATGTGTTATAATCCCAGAGGGATTACATTATGTTTAGCACTGCAAGAATTGCAGGGATTAAGATATAAGGTCTGAGGGATTTGGCGGGATTTTTACAAAAATCATGACAAATCTGCTATATAAGTACCCTCTTAATGGCTGTATTTAACCAATTACTGAGTATTGTTGTAATTTATAATATTGTAATAATCTAAGTGTAAGCAGACTGGATTACTTCTAAACATCCCTTCGCATATGCCATAAATATCAAGTCTTCGATTATATATCTATAATCGATCAGTAAATAGGATGTCTAAGTTTGGTGTGCTAAATTGTTATAAATAAAAGAAAAACAAATGCTTATGCATCTACATTTTTCTTATACATAACATATGCAAGCATCAGAACCAAAGAAAAGAATACTAAAATTGCAGCAAAAAATTTCATAATAAATTAGTTTATCTTTAAATATAGTAAATATTTCGCAACTAAGTAGCATAATGAAATATTTGTTTAAGTAGAACGAATTATAATAAAATAATATATGGCAATAGTAGATATGGCAATTATATGTATTATTTCACTAATATATTACCAGTCATCTCAGGGGGAATATCTACTCCCATCATCTTAAGCAATGTAGGGGCGACATCAGCCAACTTTCCGTTTTTTACCGTTTTGATATCATTGTCTGGGTCTATAATTATGATCGGGACAGGGTTAGTTGTATGTGCTGTGTGAGCTGTACCATCATCATTTATCATGTAATCTGAGTTTCCATGATCTGCTATAATCATAATCTTATAATCATTTCTAAGGGCAATAGGAACTAAGCACTCAAGACACGAGTCTAAGTCTTCAGCAGCTTCTATAGCTGCATTAAAATCTCCTGTATGACCTACCATATCTGCATTGGCATAATTAAGTACTATAAGATCTGGTGCTTCTCTGACAATATACTGAGAGACAGCAGTGGTAATAGCATAAGCACTCATCTCAGGCTGAAGGTCATAAGTAGCGACCTTAGGGGAGTCTATGAGAATGCGATGCTCATTGTCGAATACATCTTCTCTACCCCCTGACAAGAAGAATGTGACGTGAGGATATTTCTCAGATTCTGCTATTCGCAATTGTTTAAGACCGTTCTCCGATACCACCTGACCTAACGTCTGATTGATATTATCTTTTTCATATAAGACATCTATGTTCTGGAATGAGCTATCATATCGTGACATCGTTATATAGGTAAGATTCAGCTTCTTCATATTATGATCAGGGAAGTCTTCTTGAGTCAAGACTCTTGTAAGTTGTCTAGGTCTATCAGTCCTATAATTAAAGAATATCACAACATCTCCATTAGAAATGGTTCCATCTGTAGATGTGATAATCGGTTCTAAGAATTCGTCTGTTATGTTGTTATCATATTGTTTTTGGATGGCGCCGATAGGATCATTAGTTATAATCTTACTTTCTCCTTTGACTAATAGATTATAGGCTAATTTGATTCTTTCCCATCTCAGATCTCGATCCATTGCATAATATCTACCTATCATGCTCGATAGTTTAATGTCTGTATTTTCTATATGATCGAGAAGTTCTTTGACATATAGTTTTCCGCCCTGAGGAGAAGTATCTCTACCGTCCAGGAATGCATGTATGTTGACATTAGTTAATTGATAATCTTGTGTGATATTACACAACTCTTTCAGGTGGTTTATATGTGAGTGTACGCCTCCATCTGATAGTAAGCCGATTAAGTGTACTTTTTTGTTCCCGGTTTTTGCTGCAGTTAATGCTTCTACAAGAACCTTATTTTCTTTCAGTTTTCCAGATTTTATTTCTTGATTGATTCTTTCTAATTCTTGATATACAATTCTTCCAGCGCCTATATTAAGATGTCCGACTTCACTATTTCCCATCTGGCCCTCTGGAAGTCCGACATCCGTTCCATAAGTCACCAGTTCTGCATTTGGATAATTTTTATATAAGGAATCTATATAACTGGTATTAGCTGCAGCTATAGCACTGGATTCAGGTTTAGGACCATGTCCCCATCCATCTAGTATTAATAAGAAAGCTTTCTTCGTCATGAGTAATCGATATTATGATTTATTTATGCAAATATATTTATAAGTCGCTGGTATTCAATTTTTTACATATAAATCCCCTGATTTAATTACATAATCGTTAACATTAATTTATACCCTGATATCAAACGAATTCTGGACTATTACCGTTTATTCAACTAAGTTTATATGTGTAGAAAGATGAAGAGGGGAAATATAGTCACAACAAAATGAAGTCATGAAGAACTTAATATTAATAATAGCAATTACCATCGGACTTACTATACAATGTATGGGTCAAGATTATATGAAAGTCCTTAATGAAAAAGATTACGCTACGCTTGTTAGTTACACCAATGCTACTATCAACTTAGAAATAGATAGAAACAAGTCTACAGAGAAGTCTACTGTTGCTATAAATAAAGTGCAAGAAAAACTGGAAGCATTCAGTGCTATCAAATGGGAAAGTGTACATAGAGGTGCATCTGAATCTAAGGATGCTAAGTATTTTATAGCTGAAGCTCGCAATGCCTCTGGTGATGGATTACGTTTATTTTTTCATTTAGAAACGGTAGGTGATAAGCGTAAGATATCTAGTATACGAGTCCGAGCACTATAATTCTCCAAGGACTCCGATTCCAAATAAAGCAAAATCATATTTTATAGGATCCTCAGGATCTAATTCTCTTAGATTCTTAGTGAGTTCTACGACGGCTTTCCAGTCAGTTTGTGTTCTTTTTAGAATGCCTAATTTAGTAGCAACTCGTTGTACGTGTACGTCAAGGGGTATCATGAGATGACTTGCGGGAATATTCTTCCATATACCAAAGTCTACACCTGCAGAGTCAGTTCTAACCATCCATCTGAGAAACATGTTTAATTTTTTGCAACTTGAATTTCGGGATGGAGTAGAGACGTGCTTTCGAGTACGATGAGGGGCATGCTCTAAACTGAAAAATTGCTCATGGAAACCTATAAGTGCTAACTCAGCAGACTCTGCAAAATCAAATGCGGTCTCAAGACTGGAATATTTTCTGTAATATGATTGGAGAAACTCTAAGAAGTATAGTGTATCAGTGTACTGAAAAGTTCTATGCTTGAAGTCTTTAAATTTAGCTCTGTCTTTCTCTTCATGATTTACAATAAAGTCATGAGGGGCTTTATCCATTAGTGTAAATAATTCTATCGACTTATTGATAATTGTCTTACGCTGACCCCATGCAAGCATAGCTACCCAAAAGGCTGTAATTTCTATGTCTTGAGATAGGGAATAGGATTTTGGAATAGATATAGGATCATCCTTGACAAAATCGATATGATTTATGGCATCGACCTTATTATCGAGATAAGCTTTTAGTTTTTGCTTATCCTTCATATACTACGATTATTTGTCTGAGAGAACTAAGACGGTTGTCTTAGTCCAATGTACGCTTGATCTCTATGATCTCATAAGATTCTATGATATCTCCAGCTTTAAGATCATTATAATTCTTCACTGTCAATCCACATTCCATTCCTGCTCTTACTTCTTTGACATCATCTTTGTATCTCTTAAGTGATCCGAGCTCAGCTGTAGCGCCTTGCTTAGTAGGGTAGATAACGATGCCGTCTCTGATCAGTCTGATCATAGAGTCACGTGTAACTTTTCCTTCACTTACGAAACAACCTGCGATAGTACCTATTTTACTTATCTTATAAGTTTCTTTGATTTCGATATTACCAAGTACTTTTTCTTCTTTGATGGTATCAAGCATGCCCTCTATGGCTTTCTTAATCTCATCTATCACCTCATATATAATGGAGTAAGTTTTAATCTGTACACCTTCCTTCTCTGCAAGATTTCTGGAACCAGCAGAAGGTCTGACTTGGAATCCTATAATGATCGCATCTGAAGCTGTGGCTAATAAAACATCTGATTCTGCAATCGGTCCTACTGCTTTATGTATAACATTAACCTGTACCGTCTCTTGTGATAATTTGATTAATGAATCAGAAAGTGCTTCGATACTTCCATCTACATCACCCTTGACAATAAGATTAAGTTCTTTAAATGTTCCGAGAGCTAATCTTCTTCCGATCTCATCCAGAGAGATACGTTTGCTTGCTCTGTTGGTTTGCTCTCTCTCGATCTGAGAACGCTTAGAAGCTATTGCTTTAGCTTCTTGCTCTTTCTCATAGACTCGGAACTTCTCTCCTGCTTGAGGTGCTCCATCTAATCCTAGGATTGCGATAGGAGTAGATGGTCCTGCTTCTTTTATTTTCTTTCCCTTATCGTTAAACATGGCCTTAACCTTACCTGCATAAGATCCAGCTACGATTGCATCACCTATCTTAAGAGTTCCTGTCTGTACTAATAGCTTAGTTACGTAACCCCTTCCTTTATCTAAAGAAGCTTCTACCACTGTACCGATAGAGTTTCTGTCTGGATTTGCTTTAAGTTCAAGCATTTCTGCTTCGAGCAATATTTTTTCTAAGAGTAGGTCTATATTTAGTCCTGTCTTAGCGGAGATTTCTTGTGATTGGAATTTTCCACCCCATTCTTCTATGAGTATATTCATAGAAGATAGTTCTTGCTTTATCCTTTCTGGATTAGCGCCATCTTTATCTATCTTATTGATCGCAAATACGATTGGTACACCTGCTGCTTGAGCATGACTGATGGCTTCCTTAGTCTGTGGCATGATCTTATCATCTGCAGCTACTATGACAACAACAATATCTGTCACCTTAGCTCCTCTGGCTCTCATGGCTGTAAATGCCTCGTGACCTGGTGTGTCTAAGAATGTAACTTTCTTATCATCCCCTACATTAACTGAGTATGCACCGACGTGTTGTGTGATACCACCTGCCTCACCATCGGCAACATTAGCTTCTCGTATGTAATCTAATAGTGAAGTCTTACCATGATCGACGTGCCCCATAACTGTAACAATCGGAGCTCTATGTACTAAGTCTGCTGGATCGTCTACAATCTCTTCTTCAGTCTCTACCTGAGATTCTGCGGTAATGAATTCTACTTCGAAGTCAAATTCGCTAGCTACTAATTCTATGATCTCAGCATCTAATCGCTGGTTAATAGAGATAATGACACCTAAGTTCATACACTTAGTGATAATCTCTGCAACAGTCACATCCATAAGAGAAGCCAACTCAGATGCAGAGATAAACTCTGTCAACTGCAACTTCGCTTCTACGCTCTCCATAAGTTCCTTAACTTCTTGCTTCTCTCTCTTATCTTCTCTATTACCTCTTCTTATCTTCTGTCTCTTATTCTTACCACCACCAGATATTCTGGCCATGGTTGCTTTGATTTTCTCTTCTATTTCTTTTTTAGAAACGATGGATACATCATCTTTTTTAGTAGATTTTTTGGACTGTCCTCCTTTTCTGTTGTCCCTTCTTAGTAAGCTTTGAGCAGTAACTTTCTTTCTTGTTCTCTTTCTTCTCTGCCCACCTTGAGAAGCAGACTGTCCTTTAGATTGCTCTTTAGGCTTGTCTTCTTTCTTAGGTTTATCAAATTTCTTAATGTCTATTTTACCTTGGATCTTAAGACCTGCTAATTGCGGAGTCTTAGCTCTTACCATTTCGTCTTGAGGAGCTGGTGTAGGAGCTGGATCTGCATCAGGCTTTTTCTCTGCCACTACTTCTTCTTCTACTTTATCTTCTTTGACAACTTTCTCTACTTTAATCTCTTCCTTAGGAGCCTTTGGTTTTTCTACTTTAGGCGGTTTAGGCTTATCTAAGTCTATCTTTCCGATGACTTTAAGTTCTTGCTTCGGTGATTCAGCTTTGATGATCTCAGGCTCCTCTATTACCTTCTTTTCTTCTAAGACTGCTGGTTCTTCTACTTTTTCTTCTACGACAGGTTCCACCACAGGTTCTGGGGCTACAGGTTCTGGCGCTTTAGGCACTTCCTCTACTTTCTTCTTGAAGATTTCTTTCTTAGCTTCTTCCTCTTCCTGATTTCTCTGACCGATAACAAGTTTATCTGCCTTTTCCTTAACGGCAATAGAATTACTGAATTCCTTTAATAACATATCATACATGTCGTCTGGGACCTTGGACGTCGGCTTATTGTCGATTTCGTGGCCATTCTCTGCCAGAAATTCGACGATAGTCGTCGTTCCTACGTTAAGTTCTTTCGCTATTTTGACTAAGCGCTTCGCCATGTAATCTTTAGTTATTTATCTTATAAATGCTGTGTCATAGCTAATCTTTAGCAAATTCCGATTCTAATATCTTTAAGACATCATTCACGGTTTCTTCTTCTAGATCAGTACGACGTAATAATTCATCTTTACTTAAATCTAACACACTTCTTGCTGTATCACAACCTATACCCTTCAGAGCATCGATTACCCACTCTTCTATCTCATCTGTAAATTCGTCCAGATCGACATCTTCGAGACTCGGGTCATCATCCTCTCTATATACATCTATCTCAAATCCGGTCAACTTACTTGCCAGTTTGATATTAGATCCACCCTTTCCTATCGCCAATGATACTTGGTCGGGCTTCAAGAAAACGGAAGCAGTTCCTTTTTCGTTGTCGAGAGCAATATTAGAGACTCTTGCTGGTGTCAGTGATCTCTGTATGAATAGATTGATATTGTTTGTATAATTTACAATATCGATATTTTCATTTTTCAATTCACGGACTATTCCATGTATTCTGGACCCTTTCATACCTACACATGCTCCGACTGGATCGATCCTATCATCATAGGACTCCACAGCAACTTTAGCTCTCTCTCCTGGAATTCTCACAATTTTCTTAATTGTAATCAGTCCATCTTCTATCTCAGGAACTTCTTGTTCCATCAGTTTCTCTAAGAACTTGCTATCTGTACGAGACATAATAACCACAGGGTTATTATTCTTCATTTCTACTTTCTTAATGACACCTTTGATCATATCTCCTTTTCTCGCGAAATCACCTCTGATCATCTCATTACGTGGCATCACTAACTCACTTCCAGTGGCATCATCTAATACGAGAATCTCTCTTTTTAGTACCTGAGCGACTTCTCCTAATACAATCTCGCCGACTCTATCAGAGTATCTCTTAAATACCTCATCTTTCTCCAGCTCCATGATACGAGAGATAAGTGTCTGTCTTGCAGCTAATATAGCCCGACGACCAAAGTCCTCTAAGCCTAATTGCTCATAACATTCCTCACCGATCTCATAATCTTCATCTGTCGAGATAGCTTCAGAAAATGATATCTGACTCATCTCATCCGTTACTTCACCATCTGGAACGATCTCTCTGACTCTCCACATTTCGAGGTCACCATTCTGAGTATTGACGATAATATCAAAATTATCATCTGACCCATATTTTTTCTTTATAAGTGTACGGAATACATCCTCCAGAACTCTGACCATTGTAGGTCTATCGATATTCTTTCCGGCTTTAAATTCCGCAAATGATTCAACAAGATTCATTTTCTCTCATCTTTTTACTTTTTTAAAATGATACTAGAACTTTAGAATGACTTATATTTTCATAGTTAATGACATGCTCTTTAGCATCCTCCTTCTTCGTTTTAGGTACTTGTATCGTGATATTATTATCTGATACAGCCTTAAGTTCTCCAGTGATGAGTACATTATCTTTTTTCAGTTGTACTTCCATCTTTCTCCCAATGTTCTGTGGATACTGTCTTTTATACTTCAGTGGTCTGCCTATTCCTGGAGAAGATACATTTAATGTATACTTTTCTCCTACTGCCTGAGACTCATCGAGATAGGCTTCTATAGCCCTGCTCAGTCTTTGACAATCTTGGAACTTCACACCTTTATCACCATCTATGTAGACTTCTATCTTCTGATTAGTGATTATCACATCTACGATAAAACAGTGTTCGAGGTCGGATTCTTTAAACCGCTCCTCAGCAATGGAGTTAATTTTTTCTACGAGATTATCTGACATCTTGGTTATAACTTATTATCAAATAAATCCTAAAAGAAAAAAGAGGGAACTTTTGTTCCCTCTTCTTCCTGTTACACTGCGAAAGTAAGCAAATTATGCTGATCTTACAACTTTGTATATAGGTCAAATAACATATATAACTATAATACAATATGTACAGAGAAGCAAAGGAGGCTGCAGCATATGTCCAGAATAGGTTCCAACAGTCAGGATCTATGGCATTAGTGACTGGGTCTGGCTTAGATGGCATCGTAGGTCACTATACTATAATAGACAGTATTCCATTCGGTGATATACCGCATCTTAATGCTCCCACATTCCATAAGGGTGAGCTGATACTGGTGCAAAAAGAGGATAAGTTTTTCTATATTGTAAAAGGTAGATTGCATTATTACGAGGGCTTCTCTCTACATGAAGTCACTTTTCCAATAAGAATATTACAGCAGTTAGGAATCAATATGATACTTATGACTAATGCCTCTGGAGGACTCAATCCTAATTATATAGCAGGAGACATTATGCTTGTGAAGGATCATATCAATCTATTCCCTGATAGTCCATTGCGAGGTCCTAACGATGATCGATTAGGTATCAGATTTCCAGATATGTCAGATGCCTACAGCAAGAGATTAAGAGATATTATTAAATCCATTCCAGATCTACAATTTAATGAGGGTGTGTACGTGGGATTTCCAGGGCCATCATTAGAGACGCCAGCTGAGTACAAGTATCTACATATCATAGGTGGTGATGCCGTAGGTATGTCCACAGTCCCAGAAGTCATAGTCGCTAATCATTGTGGGATGGAAGTCGCAGCACTTTCTGTCACCACTAATATATGTTACCCACCAGAGGAGATAACGCCTACGACATTAGAAGAGGTGATCGATATGGCTAATCGGGCCGTGCCTAAGATTGTGACGGTGGTAGATTTTGTCTGTGGCTTGCCTATGGCATCTGACTAATGGTTGTGCATCATTCTATTACATCTGTAGCCAAAAACTTCTGATCCTTATTATAGTACCAATGTCTTATACTTGGGATCTTCACTTTGTCGATAATTTTGATTTCTTCAAAAAGGATATACTCTCCATCATTTTTGGTTTCATCCTTGAAGAATTGATATGCTTTTAGAGCATTTGATTTCACATCAAAATAGAAATACCATGTATCAGTTCCTACTTCAGGTTCGTATATAACTTTAATTCGATTATAAATTTTTCCATGAAATTCTACTATTTCTACATTGGGTTCTAATAAGGTTCCAGGGTCTTTAAGCTTCATAGGCATGCCGTATAGGTAGGTGTAATAATTGCGATACATGACAGCTCTATCATTAGATATACGATATTTTTCTGCTATCTCTTTGGGAATACTTGAGTTACCATTCCACAAGGCTACACCATTATTATTTCTTACTTTATACTCAAGGTGGCCTACTTCGTAATAACTTTCAGAGCTAAATTCACTCTTTTCATTATTTATTCTGACCGTTCTTTTTCGTTCAGATTGATCAGCCATAACAGTTTTGAATTCAAAAGTAGCATCTAACTTATTCCAATTGTTTTCAGGATCATGATAGCTTATACTCTTGGATAGAAGTTCCTCGGAAGTCATCTGCTGTCTGACGTCCAAGTGCTTTATGCCTGCTTCTATTCTGTGAGCGATAAAGTTTTCTGGAGGAGGGATCGGACATGAATACCCATCCGTATATGCACAATACGGTTGGTATGATTTGTTGAAATCAATAATGATTTTCCCTTTATCTTTTGGTACGATTAGATCTAAATATCTACCACCTCCATAAGTGTCATTGCCTGACGTCAGATCTGTATATGGAATAAATAATTGATCCTTGTAAAGTTTACTAGAAAAGGCATTGGCATCCTGATAGATTAGTAGTTGGAACTCTTTTCCATTTATTATGAATGTAGCTTTTCCGTAAATATTGTAGTTGGCAATACGAGTAGTGCTCGTTTTCATTGCTATTCTATCAGGCTTAGGATATATGGTCAGGTCAGCTATCACTTTGTAGGTAGGATCATATGTAAAGAATTGGTGTCCGCCCGCTGCTACGAACTTAAGTCTATCTTCTTTTGATAGAATAGAATTGTCTTTGTCAGCGTATGTATCGGTCAGGTTCTTTTGATATTCTATGACTTTAGCTTCAGTATCTACTATTTCTTTGACATCAGTTTTATTCTCCTGAGCATTGCCGTATGAAGCTAATGTGCTAATCAGCAGAATTGGCACAAATTGTCTGAATGAAATAGAAAACAATTGAACGATCATAGAATTTATTTTTATGAATGGTTGATTGAGTAATGCAGCATATGAACATTACTCAATTTCAAAGTTGCTACTCCTTTGTAATAATTTTAAAGTTTTCGACAAATTGGATCATATTTATATAGTCCTTTACTTGCGCTAAGGCAAAGTTTTTACTGAAAATTAAAATGGCTTCCCCATTACTTTCAAGATGATGCAAGCCACTTATTTCGATTAGCACTTTTAATTTTTCAGTTAAGAATGTATCCATAGCTTCTATATTTTCTACTTTGACAATATAGTTTTTCGGAGAGTCATTATATAGTAAAAAATCAATATTCTTATACTCGGCGATAGGTAAGACTTTGTCAAGGAAATCCATTTTTTGAATGGTGAACTTTGGAATGGTGAAAGGCAACTTAAGCAATCCGACTGTCGTCTTATGTTCATCTGGAAAAATATCTGCACCTTCTTCTACAGTGATATCGATCAGATTCATGTGCATATCTTTATCTTGATCAGATATGCAATTAGTTTCTGCTTCTATCGGCCGAGTCTTGAAGAAGTCAAACGACTTAAAGTATTCTAAATCTTCTACAGGCTCGACTTGGAAACCCCAACCATATCCTTCAGCCATTTCCTTGAGTAAGTTTTGTCTTCTATTCAGAGGCTCTACAAAGTCTGTCTTTATTTTTGTAGCTAATTTGTTATTTGTAGAGGAGATGTGATTCTCTAATCCCTTGATCTCTATTTTTCCTCCTGTATTTTGGTGTATTATTTGGAAATCATATAGATCTTCCAATACAGTAGTCCCGACTAATCGAGTTTCTGATAGATCAATTGCCGCGTTAGCTCCTGCAGGAATTTGAGCAACTAATTTGTTGATTTTTAGTAGTGCTAAGAAATTGGCGATTCCTCTAATTTTCAGATCATAAGTACCATCTGGTTTCATAACCAAATTAGAGCCGGAATGAAAAATCATTTTAAAATAACGCGGTATAGAAACTCTAGCAAGAAGCATATGACTAAACATTGCTAATAATAATCCACCAAATAGACCCACCAATAGATTGGTATAAAGAGTCAAAACCATAGTCGCAACGAAAAATATCAATTGTTCTATTCCGTGACTGAAGACTTGCTTAAATACTGCCGGCGCTGCTAACTTAAATCCAGTGTATACCAGTAGAATTGCAAATGCACACAATGGAACCCGCTGCATAATCGGACTCAGGACAACTATAAATAATAACAATAGAAGTCCTTGGTACATATTAGACCATTTCGTCTTAGCGCCATTATGCACATTGACAGTACTTCTTATAATTACTGCAATTATCGGCAGCCCTCCTATAAGACCTGCTACTATCGTACTCAGTCCGATGCCAGTTAGATCTTTATTCAGATCTGTCTTACGTTTGTAAGGATCTATTTTATCTATGGCTTTAGCTATAGCCAGGGACTCTATACTCGTGATCATTAGAATAGAAACGACAGTGGTCCAAAACTCTATAGTATCTATCTTACTAAAATTAGGGTGCATGATAGATTCCATGATATTATCAGGGATATCTAATAATAGATGTGGTCCTACTTCATATGCTTTTCCAAAAAATGAAAGCGTGTGTGTGTCGAAAAAATTGAATATGTAGACAAAAGGTATCGACGAGGCGATAACCCACATAGGGGTAGGGAGAATATGGAAAAACCGATAATTGATCTTAGAAGAAAACAATAATATGATCAGGCCGACTGATGCGATGATCACTACAAATGGATTAGCCTCAGGCAATTGGCGAACAGCATCGATTAGATTCTGAATGATATTAGGGCTATCGGAATGTGTGCCTAATGCTACATGTATTTGCTTAGCAAATATAATGATTCCTATAGCAGCTAAGATGCCGTGTATGACGGAAGAATGAAAAATATCCGCAAGTCGACCGAGTTTTAATAAACCTAATAAAACTTGTATAGCGCCAGAGACTACTACTGCCGCTAGGACATAATTGAAGGCTTGCCCAGAACCGTCATCCATCAGTGCAATACCTAAAAGAATGACGGCTATAACCCCTTTAGCTGGACCATTCACAGAAATGTGACCGCCTCTATATAATGTCGTAACCACTCCGCCTACGATTGCGGATAGAACACCTGACATGGCAGGGGCACCAGCAGCAAGTGCAATACCCAATGATAATGGTAGAGCAATCAATGCAACGCTTATGGCCGCTAGTAGATCACTTTGCCAATTTTCTATTATTCCTTTAAATCCTTTTTTTGGGGTTATTTCCATCTGTTTCGACTTTGCTAAATTGTACAAGGAAATGTTACTGTAGTGTCCAAAGTATAGAAATTATTTGGATTAAGTGAAAAATTGATAAAGTTGCTATTCCCCAAGTCATATCTCCCGGCTTTACTTGGCTACATAAAAGCCTGTAGCGTTAACCCTAATATGAGTCAAGATTAATCGAACATATTTTCTCCAATTGGTCTTAAGTTATAAAACAGACAATATGCCATTTATAACTAATAAGACTGGAAGTGAAAATGTAGATATACATTATAAAGATTATGGATCAGGAAAACCAGTTATATTAATACACGGGTGGCCGATGAGCCACAGAGCTTGGGAGCAGCAAGTGTGGGCGATCGTAGAAGCTGGATACAGATGTATAGCTTACGATAGGAGAGGGTTCGGTATTTCTTCAGCGCCGTGGGGTAACTTTGATTACAGTAGTCTGACGACAGATCTTAGAGATATAATTACAGAGCTGGATCTTAAGGATGTCACACTTGTCGGGTTCTCTATGGGAGGAGGCGAAGTTGTGAGATACTTTACCGATTATGGAGATGACAGAATATCTAAAGCCGTACTGATAAGTTCCATTATACCGCTCGTAGCTAAGAAAGAAGATAATCCGGATGGTGTAGCGCAGTCAGATCTCGATGGGATCATGGATGCATTAGAATCAGACCGCCCTGGATTCTTACCAGATTTCTTTCAGAATTTTTATAATGCAAAAGAGAACAATGTAAGTCAAGGAAAATTAGATTATGATTTTTCTATAGCAGCGTATGCATCCCCGAGAGCTACAATAGAATGTGCAAAGGCATGGGCAGAAACAGACTTCCGATCAGAATGTAAGAACGTCACAGTTCCTACTTTAATTTTACATGGAGATGCAGATAATATCGTACCGATCAAAACTGCAGGTGACCAAGCTGCTAAACTTATTCCTGATAATCATTATGAAGTGATCCAAGGAGGTCCTCATGGTCTTAATATCACTCACAAGAAGGAAGTAAATACATTATTAATTGACTTTCTGAATAAATAGTAGAATTATCAACTTACGGAGTCATCGTGTACTAAGTTTGGAGAATAGATAGCGAGTTGTGATAGAGTCTAGATCTTTGATAAATAAGAAATATACGTAATGAAAACTAAAGTTGCGATTGTCGATAAGAAAGGTAAAGATTTCGAAAATAAAGAGGTAGAGATTTCTGACCCAGGAGCCAGTGAGGTTCTCATGTAACTGGTATAAAAAAAGGCGGTCACGTGGTGCTATCCTATGGATCATGTGGTCATTGCAGACCTTGCCAAGAAGGAGACGCTGCTTACTGTGAGAAATTTGAACCTCTGAATTTTACTAACGAGAGACAAGGTTCGGATGTAGAAATAATAACATCAGGTAAGAAGAAAATAAGTGCTGCATTCTTCCAACAATCATCCTCCGGAACATATGCAATAGCTCACGAAAGAAATACAGTTAAGATAGATAAGAAGGTAGACCTTAAGCTAATGGGTCCACTTGGTTGTGGTATACAGACAGGTGCAGGGACAGTGATGAACACGCTTAAACCCAATCCAGGTACAAGCATAGCGAAATTCGGCGTAGGGTCTACGGGACTATCCGCTGTGATGGCTGCTAAGAATGCTGATTGTGTCACGATTGTCGCTGTGGACATCAATCCAAAACGATTGTCCCTCGCAAAGAAATTAGGAGCAACTCATGCTATCAATAGCAAGAAAAAAGATGCTGTGGGAGGTATACAGAAAATAATAGAGCAGGGTGTAGATTATGCAGTGGAAGCTTCGGGTATTAAAGATGTAGCAGAAATAGCCTTTAATACCATTTAAACATTAGAATGTCGGAAATATTATAATAGAATTAGCCAATCTCTGCGTTAAAAATACTCTTCATAGCTACCGCTATGACTGCGTTTTTTGCCTTAATCTTAACAAATTCTATTCTATAATTTTAATCGACATCTTAAAATTTAAATGGTACAATGCCTTGTCCAATAGAGGTACGCTTGCAATCGTAGGTGCTCCCCCGTGAGGCACTGAGTATGTATTCGATGCTAATGACATGATACTATTGGGTCGCAAAGTAGTAGGTGTCGTAGAAGGGGATAGTGTCGTAAAAGTCTACATTCCGAGATTAATCGAACTATATAACCAAGGAAGATTCCCATTCGACAAACTTGTCAAATATTATAAGCTTAAGGATATCAACAAAGCAGTAAAGGAAATGAAAGATGGTAAGGTTATTAAGCCTATTTTGGAAATGTAGTAAAATGTAATCGTCGCGTCTTTGCTGTTGCTTGCAAATTATATTGAACTTGAGATAGAGTGTTTTTCTTTCTTGTTTCTTATCCCCATGCTTTATGCGATATAGCGTACGGTGTCACTTCATACCAAAAGGAATACCAATTCCAAGCTGTAGCTTCTTGTGAGAACGGAAAACCACTTGTGGGTCTAAAAGTCCATTTCCTTGGTAATCAATTTTGTTGATTCCGATAAAAACATCTGCAAATAATTCTATCTTCCATACTCTTTGTGAGAGAGATGCCTCGAACCCATAGTGTTTTTGGTTACCACCTATTAGAGATTCAGGAATGAAAATATATTGTCGCCTTACTTGGGTTAGCATTTCTAATTCTATACCTATGCCGAGGAGCGTCTTAGGATATAACTGGTATTCTAATCCAATCTTGATATCAAACAGATTGGTCGTGATTGTATTAGGCTCTATTGCTCTATTATTAGTAAAAGAATGACCACTCGGATAATAATAAAAGGAAATATTTGCATACATTTTGTCTCCTAACTTAGCTCTTGATATAAGCCCTATACCCCACGTCCACTCTCTGACATCTGTGAAGCCTCCAAGTCCTTTATTATTCCACTCATAATAATTGTGATTAATGGTTAATCTGGGAGATACAGTAACTTGTCCTGCAACTGAGATGCCATAAGTTAAAGACAAGAAGACGAATATGTTTCTCAATGATAAGATCATTTTGATTGTTTTAATTGTAATGGCAAACCGACTCCTAATTGATAATAAGTACGTTTTGTGGAGTTGACTCTATATCTTGGACGAGCTAACCTATCACCGAGACTAAAATAAGCATCGACATAAAGTTCTATTTTTTTGATCTGATGACTTACAGAAAACTGGAATCCATACTGTTTTTGATGAGAGAACTTACGAGAAGTATTATTATCGTCAAAATCATTAATATCATACAATACTTCCATGTGGAATCCAGCGCCTACAGAAGTGTTATCTCCGAATATCTTATTCTCAAGGCCTAACTTGATATCAAAATATCTAAATTCTAAGGTTCTCAATCTTTCTGTACGTGATATCTTTCCAATATAATAATTAATGCCACCAGTAACACTCAGCTCTTTATATAGAGGGTAGCTGGTATGTAGACCTAAGCCTAAGTTATAGTTTCTTTGTGGACAAATTCGGCTTGGGCAATAATCGTACTGTAGTGTAGTAGCACTTATTCTAGGTGTAATAATTAACTGACCATAAGCGCTACAGCCTAATACCAATCCGAAGAAAATCAGAGTGAGGCTCCTTATAAATTTTGTATATAGAAATTCGTTCTTCAATAGATTCTTTCGTTATAAGAGAAAAGTACAATTCCAAATTAGCATAAATTACTAAATTGGTCAAAACTCTAAAACATTATCCCCACCATTTGTTATCATTATATCATAATAGTCACACATATATTATATTCGTAAGTTTTTACACATCCATCAACTAAGAGCCATCATCAAAGACGAATACATAGAGATATACGGAGCCAGAGAAAATAATCTGAAGGACATAGATATTAATATCCCCAAAAACCAGCTCGTGGTTATCACGGGACTGAGTGGTAGCGGTAAGTCATCTTTGGCATTTGATACCTTATATGCAGAAGGGCAGCGGAGATATATGGAGACATTCTCTTCCTATGCTCGTCAGTTCTTAGGTAAGATGGAGAGACCAGATGTCGAGAAAATTAATGGCCTCAGTCCAGTTATATCTATAGAGCAAAAAACAACTGCTTGGAACCCTCGAAGTACCGTAGGTACCACTACAGAGATATATGATTTTCTAAGATTACTATATGCACGTATCGGAGAAGCCTACAGTTATGAGACAGGTAAAAAAATGGTGCAGTACTCTGAGGTACAGATCATAGATACGATTCTTAAGAGTTATAACAATAAGAAGATTTCTATTCTTGCGCCAGTGATCAGAGCTAGGAAAGGTCACTACAGAGATCTATTCGAGCAGACTCGTAAGAAAGGATATACTAAGGTAAGAGTAGATGGTGAAGTACTGGAACTTAAGCCAGGATTGCAAGTAGATAGATACAAAGTCCATGATATAGAGATCGTCATAGATCGCATAAAGATTACTAAAGATAAGCGAGATCGATTAGCAGATTCTCTTAAGATTGCATTTAAGCAAAGTAATGACTTCATACAGATATTAGATAATGACAAGAATGTAGTCAGGACCTTCAGTAAGAGACTGATGTGTCCAGATACAGGTATCTCATATGAGGAACCATCGCCTAATACATTCTCCTTTAATTCGCCGTATGGAACATGTCCGACTTGTAGAGGTCTCGGCGATACACATGAGGTGGATATGAAAAAGCTGATCCCCGATAATACTAAGAGTATCAATAAAGTAGGAATTGCAGCATTCGGAGAAGTTAGGGACAACTATACATTCAAGCAACTCCGACAGATCGCTAAGAAATATAAGTTTACATTCTCAACGTCAGTCAAAGATATCCCTAAGGAAGCATTAGATATTATACTGCATGGAGGTGATGATGTCTATGATACTAAGCTTAAGTACAGTGCTCATGATTTTGTCTATAACTTAGCACATGAGGGACTGATTAATATGCTGAAGCGATGGCGAGAATCCTCGAGTTCTGAGAAGATCAGAAGGTGGGCTGAGGACTTTATGATTATTGTAGAATGTCCGACTTGTGAGGGCAATCGGCTGAAGCAAGAGTCACTTCATTTTAAGTTGGGAGAGAAGCATATTGGGACATTGGCGAGGATGGATTTGGATGTCTTGTCAGAATGGTTTAGCGGCATAGAGAAGCATCTGGATAAGAAACAGAATACGATTGCTAAAGATATCCTTAAGGAAATCAGAATGCGATTACAATTCTTACTGGATGTAGGGCTCAATTATCTGAGTCTTAATAGACCGACAAGAAGTCTGTCAGGTGGAGAGTCACAGCGAACTCGGCTAGCTACACAGATAGGATCACAACTGACGGGTATTACGTACATTATGGATGAGCCGAGCATCGGCCTACATCAGAGAGACAACCAGAGACTAATTAATGCACTGAAAAATCTGGCGGAGATAGGCAATACGGTAGTTGTGGTGGAGCATGATAAGGACATCATGTTAGCCTCTGATTATCTGATCGATTTGGGTCCTGGTGCTGGTAAGCTCGGTGGTGAGATTGTAGATCAGGGCGTCCCTTCGACATTTGCGAAAGCTAAAGGTATCACGGCATCCTACCTCAATAAATCCAGAAATATAGAAGTCCCTGCAGAGCGTAGAAAAGGAAACGGAAAGAAGCTGGTCCTAAAAAAAGCATCAGGTCATAATCTGCAAGATGTCAATCTAACAATTCCATTGGGGACATTTACTTGCGTGACAGGGGTATCTGGAAGTGGTAAGTCTACATTAATTAATGAGACATTGTACCACATCCTAAGACAGCATTTCTATAAAAGTATCAAGAGACCACTCGCTTATAAGTCCATCAAAGGATTAGAGCATGTAGATAAAGTCATAGAGATAGATCAGAGTCCGATCGGTCGGACACCGCGGTCTAATCCGGCGACTTACATCGGCGTATTCACAGATATAAGAAAGATATTTTCTGATCTTCCAGAATCTAAAATTAGAGGATACAAGCCAGGTCGTTTTTCTTTTAATGTAAAAGAAGGACGCTGCGGAACATGCGAAGGTGGCGGTATGAAACTTATAGAAATGAATTTCTTACCTGATGTCTATGTAGAATGCGAGGAGTGCCTCGGTAAGCGATATCAGAGAGAGACTCTGGAAATTATGTATAAAGGAAAATCGATTGCGGATATATTAGAGATGAATGTCGATGAAGCTGCGGAATTCTTTAAGCCTATCCCTAAGATCTATAGAAAACTAAAAACCCTACAAGATGTAGGACTCAGTTATATAACGTTAGGTCAGCAAGCAACCAGCTTGTCAGGAGGAGAAGCCCAGAGAGTAAAATTAGCTGAGGAGTTATCTAAGCGTGATACGGGCAACACCATATATATATTAGATGAGCCCACAACAGGGCTCCACTTCGAAGATATCAAGCACCTGCTCAAGGTCCTCAATAAGCTAGTGGACAAAGGCAATACCATTGTAGTGATAGAGCATAATATGGATGTGATCAAAGTAGCAGATTATATCGTAGACATCGGACCAGAGGGTGGTACAGGTGGTGGGCAAGTTGTATTCGAAGGGGTGCCTGAGGATCTTATAAAAGTGAAGAAAAGCCATACGGCTAAATACCTCAAGGAAGAGTTGAAAGCATAGAACTCTGCATGAATCTTATGTACATGCAATTTTGAAAATTAACAGTGATAGACATAGTATCTTAAACGATTTCATATTATTTAATTTTCTCTAATCTACCCCGCCGAGATTAATACCATTTAATTTTAAGATGTCGGTTAAGATTATAGAATAGAATTTGTTAAGATTAAGGCATAAACGAATGATTTCGTCGCAGACGAATCGAGTATGAAAATACTTGAAAAGAGTAAACCACGAAAGTGGGTGGGCTGAGTAATAGCGGTAGCTACCGACGTGGGAGACACATGTAATGGAGAGCCTGCCTAGAGACTGTTCATTAAACTGTGTCTATTAACTACTTGACGATAACAAAACCTTCTCCTTCACAAATAAATTATACGAGACACAAGCTAATAGCAATCATGAGTTATATTATTAATGATTGATAAATATAATTCATTTCCAATGATCTTATATGTAAACAAATATATAGAACCATCTGGATGATAAACTTGGCCAACGATATTATTAAACTTCTTATCAAAAATTAATTGAGAGAACTGGTATGAGTTTTCACAAAGTTGTTTACCACAAAAATATATACTTCCGAAATCTTCAATCACAATTCGATTTGATCGTAAGTCCAATGAATCATTCTTATCGTAATAATCCTCATATTCATCTATAAGATCAAGGCAATGACTTGCCTTATAATGCAAGATTCCCTTTATCCTTAACTTACAATCTATACAATCAGATTTTGTTCTTTGTAAGTAATCTAGAATCACGAGAAAATGTATGTCCTTTTTGGAATATTTATTAAAAAATGAATCATTCCTAATATTATATACACCTTTGCACCCTTGACCTAACAACGAGATTATTACAATAGAGATAGCTATGAATAGAATCCTAATATTTATAACCTTCATATTCATTTTCGCTGTTGATGACTGGTTCGATAACATTCCAACTATTAACTAATAAGTCATAACTAATAACTAATAACTAATCACTAAATAAACTACTAACGACCCTACCCCTCCTTATATATCTTCTCCTGCTGATCGATACTCTCGTCATGCACCGCCTTAATATATCTGATAATAAATGCTTCACTTAATCCAGACTTATTTGCTTGTGTCTTTGCCTTGTCTATGATGCCATTCCATCTTTTGTTTTGGTAAATGGTCATGTTTTTTTCTTTTTTGTATTGACCGATTTCTCTGGCGGCATTCATTCTATTAGACAATAGATTAATGATCTCATCATCGATGTGGTCTATGACCTCTCTTAGTCTATCTAGATCATTCTGAAGTGCTCTGTTGTCTTCGTAGTCATGACGTAATTTCATCTCAGTGATCATCTCACCGAATACCTCGGGTGTAATCTGTTGTTTCGCATCACTCCATGCATTGTTAGGATCTATATGGCTCTCGATCATCAACCCGTCATAATCAAGGTCCATGGCTTTCTGTCCGACTTCTTGCAATATATCTCGTCGACCGCAGATGTGACTTGGATCACATATCATAGGCACCTCTGGCATACGTCTCATGAAGTCTATGGCTATCTGCCACTGTGGTCTATTGCGGTAATACTTTTCTCCCAGATTAGAGAAGCCTCTATGGATGGCTCCTATTTCATTTACACCTGCTTTCTTAAGTCTTTCTATGCCTCCGATCCATAGTGCTAAGTCTGGATTGATCGGATTCTTAACGAGTACTGGTATATCTACCCCTTTGAGTGCATCCGCTATTTCTTGTACTGCGAATGGATTGACAGTAGTACGTGCTCCGATCCATAAGATATCTATATCAAACTGAAGACAGAGTTCTACATGATTAGCTTTAGCAACTTCCACTGTCACTGGAAATCCGATTTCCTCCTTTACCCTCTTAAGCCATGGTAGACCTACGACACCGACTCCTTCGAAGCTTCCTGGTGACGTACGAGGTTTCCATATTCCAGATCTATATATATCAGACTTATTAGTTGCCCTAAGTCTTCTGGCCGTTTCCATCACTTGTTCTTCTGACTCAGCACTACAGGGACCTGCTATAACGATAGGTCTTTTTTCTTTGGTTAACCATGTGCTTCTAATGTTTTTATCTTGTTTCATTTTATTATTTATTTGGATAAATGTTCAACATTTTTCTAAAACTATATACTACTATTATTTTCTCGCCGTCAGCTTTCATTTTTTGTAAGTTATAAAACAGCCTGCCCCGCCACAGCGGGGAAACAGAAAATAAAGCCGAGTAAAAGGCAATACCTACTGATAGATATCGAGTACGCCACTTCCGCTGCCCACTTGAACTTGGCAATGCTCTACTGCCAATACAAACGGATTAGAATTCTATTACTAAGAACGCTTAGTCAATTGTATACCTTCTAATACTCTTGTGATCTCATTAGCCTCACTTATAGCTTCGTACATTCCTTTCCAATTATTGTCATCTACCAGTTTCTTATAATTCTTTAGATGCACAATATATGATCCCAATGCTTCCGAAAGGTATTGTGGATTCTTTTCAAATATAGCCGTCCATGTCACTGGGTTGCACTTCGCTAACCTTGCAGTAGACGCAAATCCTGTACTCGCAAGATTAAATATTTGCTTCTCATCTTTCTCTATATCTAATACTGTCTGACTCAAGGCAAATGATGTCACATGCGATAGATGTGATACGAATGCCATATGCTTATCATGCTCTTCGGCTCCCAAAAAAATGCTTTTCATACCTAAGAAATCAAATACCTTTATGGCTCTATCTAATGCATCCTTATCACTCTTGTCACTCTCGCAGATAATATTTTTCTTTCCGTTAAATAAATTCATAATCGCAGCATCGGGACCAGAGAATTCTGTTCCTGCTAATGGATGTGCTGCTACGAATCTATGCCTCATAGGATGCTCGGCTATACTCCTACATATATCTGACTTAGTAGAACCTACATCTATGACTACTTGAGCGGTAGTAATTTTATCTAGAATAGATGGCAACAAGGATTCTATGACATTGACAGGAACAGAGATGATTATCACATCTGACTGGGCTACTGCTGTATCGATATCGACGACATCTTCTACCAGTCCTAACTCTTTAGCTCTATTGCCATGGGCTATACTCTTGTCTACCCCAACTATTCTAATCGTACCGAGCGATCTGGTCTTCAGCTCCTTAGCTATCGAGCCGCCTATCAATCCTAAGCCTACAATACTTATCTCCATAATTCTATTCACTTACGTGTAAAAAAAAAGTCCGAAATAAATTTCGAACTCTTTTGATTAATATTTATCTGTTAACTAAACATATGCATCAGAGCTCATTACCATTAAGAAAGTAATAGTTCCATGTGCAATATGTCGTGTAATTATTCATAACTTAATCCAAACATAGTTAGTTTTTACTTGTATAGCAAATAGTAGAAAGATTAAAAAACATATTTAAATTATTATAATCATTAAAGCTTAGTAATCAAACCTAATGTAAGTAGGTGACTATTCCCATAACCAAACTCTCCAAATATTGCTATCCTTTCGCTTACAAAAAGTCTTCCTCCTGCACTTGTAAAATATACAAAGCTCGGTATCTGTACTCCCAGACCCAACTCATCAGAGACACTATTAAGCACGCCTTCTGTAATCGTCTTACGTCTATTAATACTGTATCCTAAGTGCATAGACAGGTAAGTCTCCAGTCCATCGACAATATTACGTGTATAGCTGATCTTACCTCCGAAGGTAATTACAGATACCTTCTCAGTTACTGTCAGATCATCACAATTACCTAAGATCAAACAATCTAATCCACCAATCAAGTCATTAAAACTCTGTGACTCCAGTAACAGTTCGTATTGGTCTATAGAGTTAGTATAATCAGCATCTACTCTATAGAAGCTTGCAAATGGACCAATAGTAAATCTATTAGATACGGCATACTGAAAATTAATATTAGCAGAAGGACTAGGGTTACCAACTCCTGAAAAAGAGAATATGCTAAAAGTAAATGGCTCAGGATTAATAAATCCTGCGTATGCGGATACTAACCTGTCACCCTTATACAGTCTCGTCTGTGCAGGTAGATGACTCGTGATAAATACTACCATAGCTATGATGAAAATATAAATAACATTTCTCATAATATTAAGACTGCTAACTTCATTAAAGTTACACGGAAACAATACATTTACACAAAGTCTATCTATTATGAAAAAATATATTATCACTTTATTAAGTATCTCATTTGCTATATTCTATTCTTGCAGTAGCGATTCAGAAGAACCGATGATGACTTGTGACTCAGAAGGTATGACTTACACTAATGATATAGCAGCAATTCTTAATAGCTCTTGTGCTACAAGTACTGCTTGTCACAACAGTAATACATCCATTACATTTAGTCTTGCCACATATGCTGACGTATTAGATGAGATACCCAGAAATAGAATATCTGGATCTATTAATCGTAGAGATGGTTTCGATGCAATGCCCAGAGGTGCTTCTAAGTTACCTGACTGTACGATAGAAAAAATAGATGAGTGGCTTGCAGATGGAGCACCTGAGTGATGGTCTAAGTATTGCTGTAAATTAGATTGAGGCTCTGAATGTGGTGTAATTTTCTCACCATCGTAAATTTACTTACTAAGCTTCTCAATAATCCCCCACATCTCGGCACTTATTTGTTCGACACTTTGCTCACCATCTATCAGATGTATAGACTCCCCTTCTTCGAAGTCTTTAAAATGTCGCAAGAATGCATCATGTGTACTGGTCAGTTTTTCTAAATTCTCATACATCTCTACCTCTGATCTGCCTGTCGATATTCTCTCGATACAGACTTTCGGATCTACATTGATGTAGAATGTTAGGTCAGGCTTGAGATATGTTTTTGAGAGACTATTAATTTGCACTAACCACTCTATCGGTACGTATTCACTCTGAAAAGCATAATTAGAAAAATAGTATCTACTACAAATTATATTATTGCCCTCCTCCATTTTAGTCAGTAGTCCATTAACAGGATTACTGATATGGTCTAATCTATCTGCGGCAAATAATGCGGCTATAGTAGACTGATCAGTTTGTAGTCTGCCTTTCATTATATTTCTGATCAGAGAACCTATGGGGCCATCGGTAGGCTCGGCTGTTTCTATTACTTGGCGATTTGCTAACTTGAATTTGTCCTTAAGTAATTCTATCTGGGTTGTCTTACCACTTCCATCTATGCCTTCTACTACTATGAATAAGGGTTTCATATAATATCTATATTTTAAGTAATTATTTTTCTTCTTGTAATCCTGGATCTCTGTCTAAGAATTCATCATACAACAATGTATGTCTACTTTCCAAAGGTATATTATAACCATGGATGAATAGATGCTTAATCTGTGTCTTAGTCTCGAATGGATCTCCGTCTGATACATATATGTTAGCCCACTTTCCACGTTCTATAGTTGCATACTGATCTAATATCCCAAACATCTCAGCCGGCACTACAGTTATCGCCTTGTAAGCTTCTCTCCATCCCATTCCATATGCCGCTGCAAATCCCGCATTATACGGTAAGTTTCTCACGTTCTCGGTTTCATTGGTTCTGATTGCGACCTTGACTCCTGCTTGTTGCATCAGACCTGCATTAGCGTATGATGCATCGTACTTATCAGATGCTCGGGATGGATTATCTAAAACCGGACCTGTGATAACGGGTATGTTATGTACGGCAAGACTGTCTGCAACTCGGTAACCTTCTGATACTCCTGTGAATATTGCTTTAATGTCATTATCATTCACCCACTTGATGGCGGACAGGATATCTGATTTTTTATTGACTTCTATCATCAGAGGAGCCTCCTTATCTATGATCGGTCTAAGTGCTTCTAGCTGTGGATTATACATAGTCTCTCCTTTAGCAGCCATCTGTGCATGGAGCTTTGCCTTTTTCCAGAACCCTTCTAAGCTCTTTCTTGCTTTGACTTCTGCTTTTTTGATATCTTCTTCTGATCGTCTATCCCATCGACCTCTTCGACCAGTACTTGGATAATTAAAGACGACTCCTTTGTATCCGGCATACATCTGTTCAGGTGTATAACCATGCAAATTAATTAATGCTGCAGTACCGGGAAACTGTCCTCCTGATGGCACCGCTAATACTGTTGTGACTCCATTGACTCTGTTGACTGGTATATTGACTGAGCTCGGATTGATAGCTGTCAGTGCCTGCATATGCGGTGTGTAATTGCCGATCTCATTATGATCTTGTGTGAGCGAAACGGCACCTATTTCTGCCAGCCCCAGCTTAGTGCCAGAGTCGATCATTCCTGGATATATAAAGAGTCCTTTGCAATCTATTTGCTGAGCACCAGGATGGACAATGGCTTCTGCCACCTCCATAATCTTCCCATCTTTAATCAATACATCTGCATCTATGAGACCCTCATATACCGTCTCTACTTGCCCTCCCTTAAGCAAGAAAGTACCCATATAAGGTTTAGTGACTTGCTGAGAAAATAACTGAAGTGAGAAAATTGTGCAGAAGATTATTATTAGAGATTTATTCATTTTTTCTTTTTTAAATTTTGACGATCATCGATTTTGATTGTAAAACTCATGATCATAAATTTTTAGCGTCAGGATAGCCTATTTCTTTTCCTCTATTAGGTGGTCAAAGGCTCCTTGCAAGCACCCCTCATCACTATGAGGATGGTCATGGTCATGGCTATGATTACTCGTAGACTCATAGAATGCTGGTATGGTCTCCTCAGGATCTATATCTACTCTCATATCTATCGGATCATTAGTAATATCAAATCGTACCGTACCATCTACAATCGTATATTGTGGAATAGCGTATATAGACAAAGGGTGGTTTTTGAATATAGCCAGATCACCTTCTTTACCCACTTCTATACTGCCTACTCGCTTATCTATTCCTAATTGTATAGCAGGATTAATTGTAATTAGCTTTAATGCTTCGTTGTCTGATAGTCCTCCGTACTTTTGTGCTTTTGCCGCTTCGTGATATAAGTGTCTGATGAGTTCTCTTGAGTCAGAATTAATAGAGGTGACGACACCGTTCTTAGTAAGGATAGCTGCATTATATGCGGTGGAATAATAGACTTCAAACTTATATGCCCACCAATCAGAGAAGACTGAAGCATATGCTCCAAACTCAGCTAACTCTGGCGCTACCTTAAATCCCTCATTAACATGCTGGAAGGTGATCTTTTCTACACCATAATCCTTAAGTACATCCATTAGCATGAGTATCTCATCGGCTCTATAAGAATGGCAGTGTATCATAATCTCTCCTGATAAGATATCTGCCATTGTTTCCTTACGTAAGTCGTATTCTGGTGGCACCTTGTTGCTACCCGATTTGTAATCTTTCCATGCGGAGGCATAAGCCTTCCCATCTTCGAATGATTGTCTGAATACTTGCTCCATACCCATACGAGTTGCAGGCACAATACCGCTACGCTCTCCATGTACACGCATAGGGTTCTCTCCGAGAGCAAACTTTATCGTACGCAGAGCACCCTGCATTCTAAGATCCTCTGGGTCTGTTGCACCCCACCTGTGCTTAATCGTCTCACACTGACCTCCTATAGCATTAGCTGAGCCATGCATCGCATGAGAAATTGTGACACCACCAGCTAATGCTCTGTAGATATTGATATCATAAGGATCTAATGCATCTCCTACCCATACCTCAGCTGTTACTGGATTAGTGGCTTCGTTGACCGCATCGATTGCTATGTGAGAGTGAGCATCTATGATGCCTGGCATTATATATAGCCCAGAGGCATCTATTTCTTTGATGTCAGCGGCTTCGATCCCTTCAGCGATCTGAGATATCTTACCATTTCTGATAAGTATATCAGTATTTTCTTTGATGCCATCAGAGATGGTAATTACAGTTCCGTTCTTAATTAGGATATCATTTTCTGATTGACCTAATAAGAAAGTAGAACTCAATAATAGTATTATAAATGCAATTTTCATTGTCTTGGATTTTTTATAAATAAATATCTACACCATGAGCTATCAGATTTTGTTTCTATTAAAATTGCTTTTTACTCAGGTCCAGATTCTTTAGACCCTGAAATGGGAAAACTGCCAAACTGACCTACATCAACTGTTCCCTCAAAACTATCACCATCGAAAGTCAGATCAAATCCCAAATTCATCATCGTACCACCCATGTCTACAGGTAACTCGAATGTGACATTATCTTCATCAAATTCTGGAGAGATGGCCACATCTACTTCGCCTGGTGTATCGTCTGAGACGATTTCTACTTTACCATCGCTACTTATTTCCATAATGCCTGACTGAGTATCTCCAGGTACTTCCACCTCATAACTCCACTTACCGACTAAGCTACTTTTGACTTCGCCATCACTATCTCCAGATTTAGCTTTCTTATCTTTTTTCTTTTCTATCTCTGTTTTATGACCTTCTACGAATACGTATTTTACTGCCGTCTTCTCCTCAAATAATGGCATATCCGTAATCACAATATTACCCATTTTCCCTTTTTGTATTGTACCAGATACAGCATCGATTCCGAGTATCTTAGCAGGATGTGTAGTCAGGGCTGCCAGTGCTCCCTCATGGCTCAAGCCCGCCTCTATCATAGTCCTGATATTCTTATTAAGATCTCCGACCTTAGCATCCATCATAGAAAATGCAAATGGCACACCGTTCTTCTCTAACTCGCCAGCCTGAGCAATGTAAGCATCGTAGCTTTTTTTCTTTTTTGCTTTGAGAGCTTTCGTCTCTGGGTCATCCTCCGTCTCCTTTTTTTTCTTATCAGAGTCTTTAATATTATCTCCTTCCGTTCCTATATCTTTTGCTTCTCCTTTCTTTTCTTCCTTCTTGTCATTCTGCTTGTCATTCTTCTTGTCTTTCTTCTTTTCCTTTTCTTTATCCTTAGCCTCTTTTTCTTTTTTGGGTAAGGTTGGGTTAAGTAGGATATAAGCACCTGATGATTTTACTTTTTCTATGGCAGGTGTGATATGCTTAACTCCTGTGAGCACTAATTTGTAATCCAGATCTTTCTGTAAAGCAATTGCTCTGTGGATATCTTTAGACTTTTCAGTCTTATGAAATACTGCCATCTCTTTCTTAGTGACAGGTATAAGTGCTTGGAGACTTTTGTTGGCCTTAGGTCTGGTCCTGATCGTCTCATCACTTTTGTAACTACTCTGATGCTTATCGAGATAGCTTGCCTTCCGATACATGTCTCTCCACTTAGCCATGACACCGATCACAGTGGATGGATAGAATCCTCTCGCTCCAGTAAATTGAAAAAACATCGATACCTTCTCTTGTAATATCATCTCCTCATTTGTATCACCATATAGAGAAATTATAGAACCCATACCTGGCAACATTCTTCCATATGGCACAGAATGTGATATTGCATAACCTGCTTCTCTCATGGACTTAATCGAGCTATTCTTGTGATCTATGAGCTCTGCTGCATTCTTTTCAGGTGTGATTCCTGCGACAGCATTAGGTGGGTAACCTGGAAACTTAACTTTAGGTTTTTCTTCGCCTTTCTCAGGCTTAGGAATACCTGTATGAGATAATGGATCGATAAAGGCAGCGTATGCATATGCAGAATCTGCTTCTATGACTTCAGCATCATAAGGAGCATCTATGGACTTAGCCACTTGGACAATGACACCATCTTCTATCAATATATCTCCGAGCCCGAAGCTATCTACTGGCGATACTTGTATATGGACGTCATTAATTAATACCGTCGTTGTTACATCAGGAATTTTGTCGTAATCTATCTGACTACTTGCGGCTTGCGATAGCAATATGCAGGCTATCAGCAAACATAGGAACTTATATGTCATCTATTATGAATGTTAGACTCTAATATAGTTATATCAATTAATACTACAGCAGATAGCAACTTAATAAAGAAATCACGTAATATCGTTAAAGAAAGAATGGCAGTGGATTATATATTATGATTTTTTATAATTTTTATCTTTGTATAAATGTCAAAGAAAAAGAACAAGCATAAGGTTAGTAAAAGCACTACTCCTCAGGCTATTGCACAAGAGCCACAAGGAACGACCCTATATCAAATTCTGACCACTCCTAAGTGGCATATGTTAATATTAGGTGTTGTAGCTTTTCTATTATATGCTAATACACTGGGCCATGATTATACTCAAGATGACGCTATTGTCATCTATGATAATATGTATACCCAAGATGGCCTGTCTGGCATACCAGGTATATTGACTAAGGATACATTCTTTGGTTTTTTCAAAGAAGCAGGTAAAGAAAAATTAGTGAGTGGTGGTAGATATCGACCACTGACACTCGTTATGTTTGCTATAGAGTGGCAGATCTTTGGGCATAATCCTATGATCGGTCATCTGATCAATATTATACTATACTCTCTTCTATGTATTATGATATATAAGTTGCTAAGTATTATGGTTATAGGGCCAGAGAAGAAAGATGAAAAAAACAGATTACTACTCTTTGTCTTGCTTGCCAGCTTAATATACACATGTCATCCACTACATACAGAGGCCATTGCTAATATTAAAGGTCGAGATGAAATCATGACATTCATGGGTTCCATTATTGCGCTATGGTCTGCATTCAAGTATTATTATACTAAAAGAATAAAGTATACAATACTCGCTGCCGTTAGTTTCTTCATAGCCCTGATGAGTAAAGAGAATGCGATTACATTTATAGCCATTGTTCCTTTATGCTTTTTGTTATTTACGAAAAAAACTGATCGGTCTATCGGTGGTGCTATAAGAGCCACATTACCATTTGCACTTTCAGCTATTCTATTCTTAGTCATTCGATTTTCTATTTTGGGTATGGACTTTGGCGGAACGCCACAAGAATTAATGAATAATCCATTCCTTAAGATCGAAGGGAATCGTTATGTAGACTTCACAAGTATGGAATGGTTCTCTACGATAATGTATACGCTTGGTAAGTATATAGCATTATTAATATTCCCTCATCCACTCAGTCATGATTACTATCCGAGAAGTATCGATATCATGCAGATCACTGACTGGCAGGTTATCCTGAGTATTCTTACTTATATAGGACTTATTATATCTGCCATTTTCTTTTATAAAAAAGATAAGTATCTCAGTTTCGGTATTGCTTTCTTCATCATTACATTATCTATTGTATCTAATATTGTATTCCCTATCGGTACTAATATGAGTGAGCGATTCATGTTTATGCCATCACTCGGATTTGCTATTGTATTTGCAAGATTATTGTATAAGTATATTTCCAATCAAAAAGTCATCTGGACTATAGCTGGAACTATCTTATTAGGCTACTCTATTAAAACCATAAGCCGCAATCAAGTTTGGAAAAATGACTTTACATTATTTACAACTGACGTCTTACACAATGACAAAAGTGCTAAATTACTGAATGCAGCAGGTGGGGCATTATCTACTGAAGCATCTAAAATGCCTGATGGCCCTAAGAAGACAGAGTATCTTACACGAGGTATTTCTTATCTTAATAAAGCCACAGCGATACATCCATCTTACAGAAACGCCTATTTGTTATTAGCTAATTCTTATTATTACCTTAAAGACTATAAGCAGTCAATTAGCAATTATGACAAAGCTCTTACTTATGATCCCAATTTTACCGATGCCATCAAGAATCTCCCGATAGTCCTACGAGAAGGTGGCAGACATATGGGGCGGAATGAAAAAAATTATGACCTCGCAGAAAAATGGCTAACAAGAGCCATACAATTAAATGCGGAAGATGTCGAATCCACGAGATTATTAGGCATAACTTATGGAATCAGAGGTCGCCATGATTTAGCTATTAAATATTTCCAAAAAGCTATAGATCTAAGACCTGATCTTGCAGAAAATTACGTTACTATGGGGACAGCTCATCAGCAATTAGGTGATATGGAAAAAGCCCGTGAGTATTATAATAAAGCAGTAGAAATAAACCCTAAAGCACTCAATAGATTAGCCAATTAAATGATCGTCTATAACGGTAATAACTTATTAGACACATATAGTACTGATGAATCGAGAGGAAAGTTCCATGACATCTCCTCGAAAAGCAAACTTTCGAACCAATGAAACTAAAAAATACATTTCTACTCTTACTATTATTAGTTACCATTTCTAATAGCTTATCTGCACAAAGCAATCCTGAAACATCACAACTATGGGCAGAGGAGAAACTAAAGTCTATGAGTCTATCAGAGAAGATAGGGCAACTATTCATGATACGTGCACATTCGGATCTCGGGGCAGAACATATCAAAAGTGTCGAAGATCAAATCAAAAAATATCATGTCGGTGGCTTATGCTTCTTTCAAGGCACACCTACTAAGCAAGCAGAACTCACTCAGAAGTATCAGAGACTTAGTAAGTTACCTCTGATGGTAGCGACTGATGCAGAGTGGGGTCTCGGTATGAGGCTTAAGGAGAAGGCTATTTCATTTCCTAAACAGCTCACTCTCGGCGCTATAAAAGATAATACACTTATCTATGATATGGGTGTAGAGGTCGCCTCACACTTAAAGCGAATCGGAATACAAATTAATTTTGCACCAGTAGTAGATGTGAATAATAACCCTGCTAACCCAGTGATACATGATCGCTCTTTTGGCGAGGATATATTTAATGTAGCGACTAAGTCATATGCCTACATGAAAGGTATGCAAGATAACGGTATCATAGCATGTGCTAAGCATTTTCCAGGTCATGGAGATACAGACATGGACTCTCATTATGATCTTCCACTCATCCCACATAACAGACAGCGACTGGATAGTATAGAACTGATGCCATTCCGAGTGCTCACACAATTAGGTGTACAGAGTATGATGACAGCACACCTCTCAGTACCTGCTCTAGATGCCACTCCTAATCGACCGACATCATTATCGCGTAAGGTCATTACAGGATTGTTACAAGAGGAGATGCAATTCGAAGGATTAATATTCACTGATGGCCTGGAAATGAAAGGTGTCGCAGATCACTTCAAACCTGGAGATATGGAAATAGAAGCCATCAAAGCAGGTAATGATGTGATGCTTTTACCTATCGATATTAAAGCAGCTGTAGAAAAAATAAAAGAACAAATAACGACCCAAAAACTGAGTGAGGAGGTCATCAATCAAAAGGTTTTAAAAATATTAAAAGCAAAATATTCAGTAGGCTTGACTTCTACGCCATATATATCAGACATTAGATCTATTCCAGCTGATGTGAATACTAAGTCCTCATTAGCACTTAAGTATAAACTCTATGAAAACGCAATAACCCTTGTCAAAGATGTCGACAAACTTATTCCTATCCGAAAGATTAATTCTGATAAGATAGCAAGCTTAAGTATAGGTAGCCAGAACAAAAGTGAACTGCAAGAGTCATTAGGTAAATTTGGAATCAAGAAACAGATTAATGTCGACAAGAAATTAAGTGTAGATAAGTCAGCAAAGATCCGAAAAAGCCTCAGTAGCTATGAGACTGTTATTGTAAGTGTACACGATATGAATATATATCCAAGTAAAAACTTCGGTATCTCTCAGGAAGCATTTAACCTAATATACAAACTGAATACAACTAAGAATATTATCTTAGTCATACACGGCACGCCGTATGCACTCAAATTTTTTGATAGTATCCCAACAGTCATTGTAGCTTATGAAGATGATCCACTCATGCAGGACGCCATTGCTCAAGCCATCATGGGAGTCAACAGAATTTCTGGGCGACTACCCGTTTCTGTGGGTACAGCTTTCCCTATAAAATCTGGTGTAGATAGATCAGGGTATTATAGATTGGGATATGCGGATCCTGAGGTGGTCGGCATGTCATCGGATAGTCTATTAGCTATAGATGACATAATAGATGAGATGATCAGAGTCAGAGCTGCACCAGGCTGTCAAGTCATGGGAGTCAGAAATGGACGCATATTCTATAATAAGAATTTCGGTCATCATACATATGCAAAAAAAACAAAAGTTAAATCAGATGACATATATGATGTTGCCTCACTGACTAAGATATTGTCTACTACTATATCTATGATGCAACTATATGATGAGTCCAAGCTAAATCTCTACGAACCGATCAAGAAATACATTTCGCAATTAGATACAACGAATAAGGGACCTCTTATCATCGAAGATATATTAGCTCATCATTCTGGTCTTCCAGGATGGATACCATTCTACAAAGACACGATGGAACCTGACAGCAAGAAGCCCAAGCGTATTGCTAATTACTACAGTTCGCAAAGGAAGGATAGCTTTAACCTTCAGGTCATAGACGATCTGTGGATACGTGACGTCTGGAAAGACAGCATATACAATATGATCTATAATTGTGATCTTAGGGAGAAAAGAAATTATAGATACAGCGATTTGGGTTTTTATCTGTTCCAGCAGCTAATAGAAAAAGAAAGTATGAAGTCATTAGACAATTATGCTGACGAGAATTTCTATAGACCTATGGGACTGGATAACACCATGTATAATCCAATTGCAAAAGGTATCTCAAAAAACCGTCTTCCTCCATCAGAAAGAGATAATTACTTTAGATTACAAGACGTACAGGGCTATGTACATGACATGGGAGCTGCTATGATCGGCGGCGTCAGTGGTCATGCAGGATTATTCTCTAATGCAGAAGACATTGCAGCTCTGATGCAGATGTTGCTTAATGGTGGTAGCTATATGGGTCAGAACTTTATCAAGGCTACGACTATTCACAAATTTACAAGCAGATATTATAAGTCTACAAGAAGAGGCTTGGGATTCGACATGAAGGAACTGGATCCTGATAAGAAACTAAACGTGGCCGAAGAAGCTTCCACTCAGGCATTTGGTCATCTTGGATTTACGGGGATATCTGTATTTGCTGATCCGAAGTATGATCTTATTTATATATTTATATCTAATAGGACATATCCTACTATGAATAATTCAAAATTTTCGAAAAACAACTATCGTCCTCGTGTACAATCTGTATTTTACCAAGCAATCATGACTCCTGAAGTAAATCAACCTCAGGGATAGTGCACGTACGAATATGCCTAATGTTAATTTCTCTATAGCAAAAAGATATCTCTTCGGTAAGAAGTCTACCAATCTTATTAATATAATAACTGGCATATCTATATTCGGAATCTCTATAGGGACAGCTGCATTGATTCTTATCTTGAGTGTATTTAATGGTTTAGAGAGTTTATTGACTTCTTTATTTAATCCTTATAATCCTGACCTGAAGGTCATTCCATCAGAAGGAAAATTTTTCCAATTAGATGATTCTGATATTCTTAAAATATCTTTTATCGAGGGGGTGGATGCAGTATCTGCAACGATAGAAGAAGTCTGCTTATTTGAGTATAAGGGATCACAGGAGATCGGTAATATAAAAGGTGTAGATCATAATTACATACATGTCACAAGAATAGATACTTCGATCAGATACGGTAATTATAAGCTCACAGAAAACAATATTAATTATGGTGTCTTAGATGAAGGTATCCGCAATAAGTTAGCAGTTAATATTGACAACTCACTAACACCTATCATGGCATTTATGCCAATGCGGAAGAACAAAATAGCAGGCGGCAAAGAATTCACCTCTAAGAAATTCTACCCCACGGGAGTTTTCAGAAAATCCAATGAAGAATCCAATCAGTATGTCATTACTTCCTTAAATCTGGCAAGGTCGCTTATCCAACAAGAAGATAGATTAAGTGCCTTAGAAATTAAAACTTCTAATAGCTATAATGAATCTAAAGTCACATCTCAATTACGAAATATCTTAGGCTCAAAATTTCTGATCAAAAATAAATATGAGCAAGATGAGCAAACACTAAAGATGATAGCCATAGAGAAATGGATTGCTTTCCTAATTACTGGATTAACCTTATTTCTTATTGCATTTAATCTATTGGGTGCTTTGTGGATGATCGTATTAGACAAGAAGAAGGATATTGCTATATTGAGGTCCATCGGGTATACTAGACAAAAGATCAGAAATCTTTTTTTCTCCTTGGGGATTCTCATTACGAGTATCGGAATGGGATTGGGGTTCTTAGCAGGTCTTATTCTATATTATGCGCAGAGAAATTTTGGACTGATCCAAGTACCAGAAGGGTTGCTCATAGATGCATACCCAGTACAGCTAAGAATCAGTGACTTTATAGTAGTCACAGCTGCAGTACTTATCATCGGATTATTAGCTTCTATCCTCCCTTGTATAAAGGCTTCCAAGCTTAAAATTGAGCTTAAGTCCTAATAAAACAAGGCACTTTCCTACTTATACCATGTAAACATTAGAATTTCGGAAATATTATAATAGAATTAGCCAATCTCTGCGTTAAAAATACTCTCCATAGCTACCGCTATGACTCAGCCCACCCACTTTCGTGGTTTACTCTTTTCGAGTATAGTCATACTCGATTCATCTGCGACGAAATCATTCGTTCATGCCTTAATCTTAACAAATTCTATTCTATAATCTTAACCGACATCTTAATATTTAAATGGTATTATTTTATTTCTATAACCACTTTGGCAAGGTATATGCTATTATAGTATTGTTCAGATTATTGGAGAGGAATTCTTATGTGTTAAGATCTTCTTCAGGCCGGTTCGTAGGGGGAAAACTATGACCGGCTTTTTTTATGCCCCTAAGTGAAAAATCGCCTTATCAAGATATCATATCATTTATACATTAGAATGTCGCATATATTCCGCTGAAATTAGCTAATATCAGCGTTAAAATACTCCCCATAACTACGGCTATGACAGCGTTTTTTGCCTTGACCTTAACAAATTTAATTCAGAATATTTACACGACATTTGAAAATGTAAATGGTATTAAACATTAAAATGTTGCAGATAGTCCGCTGACATAAGCTAATCTCAGCGTTAAAAATACCTATTTAATGTAGGCATAATTGTAGTCAGGCCAACCATAGCTACGGTTGCAAGCTATCCCACTCACTATTGTGGATTCTCTATTCGAGCTCTATAATACTCGATTCGTCTGCAATGAGATTTTTCGCTTATGCCATGATCTTGACGAGTTTAATTCAGAAAATTAACGCGACGTTTTACAATGTAGAAGCTATAAATTAGAATAGAGATGTCGTATTATCAGCATTAGGAAGACTAAGAAAAGAATATGTCAGATATTATAACTTTCCAATTTTTGCAAGATGATAATCTCTAGTAGCCACCACATATATGAAAATTCCAATAAGCAGTATTCCTAATATTCTATTATAAGCTCCGAATATAACAAATGCTACAGCGAGTACTCTACCGACATTGGCTGCTATGATAGTGGCTTTTGACTTAGTCATTTGTGTGCTCAGTAAAGCTTTGAGGATACGACCACCATCCATCGGGTATGCTGGTATGAGATTAAATAGAAATAAAACCCCATTCATAAGTGCTAATAAAAAAAGAAATCCCGTCGAATCTGTTATCATCTCGATCGGTTCCTTGTCTCTCAGAAAAAAATCTCCAGTATCACTTATTAGGAGTACAATGGAAAATACGATGACGAAAAAAAGATTGACCAATGGGCCCGCTATTGCGACATGTAATTCTTGCATAGGTTTCTGAGGCATACCTTGGATACGTGCTACTCCACCTATCGGAGTGATTATTATATCCTTAGTCAGGATACCATATTTCTTAGCCGCTAATGCATGACCGTACTCATGCATAATCACAAAACTGAAAAGTATCAGTACGAATAATAATAAGTAACCAACCTGAGATATATCCAAGCCATTCTGATAACCATATAAGCTTACAATAGCAATGATTAAAAAAAATGACCAATGGATTCGAATTGGTATACCTGCGATTTTGGCCAGTGGAATCATACCCTTAGAATAGCTCATTCCTCCTTAAGACTTAGATCAAAAGAACGATACTTAACTATCATCAAGATGGCACTACCTATGAGAATAACACTTATGACTCTATAACCTATTACTATATTATTATCTATATGGAAAAATGGCAAAGTAAATATAGCGAGTAAAACGATCCTCAATATAATATGAACTTGAAAGAAGACACTACCTGCTCTACCAAAAAATTGATTCGGTACATTCTTAAATAGATAAGTAATTCTAGAGATCCTGATACCTGCATTAGCAACACCTATGGTTAACATCATGACAAAAAATAATAGTATAGAATAATTAAAAGATTGATACATGTATACGCATGCTGTCAGCAAACTTAGGCTTATCACGATTAATGGCAATGACATTTTTTTCATAACATATGCGATTCCTAAGCCTACTATTATTGCTCCTATAGAATAAGCCATCTTAGCATTAGCATATACATCACCTGATTCTTTGAGATGGTTATCTACATATATTGCACCCATGTAGAAAGTTTCCATCAGCACCATCGTAAATACCATAAAAGATAAGACACCAAACCATAAGATGGTTCTATTCTGATTTAGGTAAGTTAATCCAGTTCTTATTCTAGTTATAACACCCCCCTTCTCATAAGATCGCTTGGTAAGAGGAATGTATGTTATCAAGCTGATGATCGCAAATGAAACAAAATATGTAATTCCATCTATGAATATAATTTCTTGGATATCCCAAGGCGGAATGTCCAAACCTATGTATATCGGAAAACCAAATACATTAAGTTCACCACCAGTTGTCCCTTCCAGTAGTAGGGTAGCGCCGGCACCAGCGCCAATAGTGGTAATCTGACCGATGACTTCCAGCAAGGAGGTCATCTTAGCATACTTCTGAGGAGGGGTTATCTCTTGCACGAATGCATAGAGACATGGATAATGAATATTATAAGTCAAGAATGTGATTATAAATATTAGGCCGACCAAAGCCATAGACAAACCATCAGCCGCTATACCATATATGGCAAAACTGAGTATTATGACACCACTAAAAATTGTGATAAGTTGGAATATCCTCTTACGATCATATCTATCTACTATAGTACCACTAACTGGTACCCATATCATAGATAAAATATTGGTAATGATATATACAACTCCGAAATATCTTAGTGAATCTAACTGTGCAAAATACCATGGAATAGCGATCATACTCATACCTTGAGCTACGCCAGAGATGGCATTAGCTATAAAGAGCAGAATAAGGGCTTTTCTATTCAATAAAATCTTTTGTAAAGTATGACTCCAAGTGTTACTTACTACAATAATGTAAGACTTCCATCATTGTTCCAAAGTAAACATACTTTCCAGAAAAGTTACCGTCCATCATCTTTATTAAGATAGACAACCGCTCCAGTCTCTTGGTGTTGTATACTTCCAAAGATGGAAATAAGAATTGTAAGGCATAATTAACATCTTCTCCTTTCACAGGATTTTCTATACGATTAAGTTGTATGGAAAGCACGATTTTACCATCTAATACCGCTGGCATAATTTCTTGTGTGACCTCTTGTATCCAAGCTTTCTCGACTGATTTCTCAATCTGAACTGTTAGATTATATACAACATGGCGACTCATTGTATATTATCTCCTCGCAGGACTCTGAAGCGCTTACGGGCTTCTACAGCATAGGTGCTATTAGAGAAGTCGATGAACAACTTCTCGTATAACTCTTTAGCCTTTTCTGTATCTTCTAACTGATACTCATAGAGTTCTGCCGCTGCAAATAATGAATTGTCAGCTCTTATCTCTTCTGGGAATTTCTCATATACCTCTGTATACAATTCCAGAGCCTCCTCATACTTTCTCTGACTCATGTATAGCTGAGCTTTCTGATAGATGACATCATCTTCCAGATCGTGATCTGGATATACGATGGTAATAGAATCTAACTTGTCGAATGCCGCATCATATCTATTCTGCACTGTCAATAATTCTGCTTCTGAAAACATCTTAAGTGGAATATCTGTGGTGTCTAATCCCATATTATCCATAATGAATATAGACATATCTATCGCATCATTAGATATCAATCTTGAGGTTGCTGCTTTAAGAATACTGAATTGCTCCTGAGCCCATTCAAAATTACCTGCATAGTAAAATAGCTTTGCATTTTTGAATCGAGCGACCTCGCCTAAGTATGCTTCTTTATTATCTTTCTCTACCTGAGAATAGAGCAGCGTCGATTCCCATATATCTCCTTGCATTAAGTAATAATCTGCAAGAGAAATCTTACTATTGGATCTGACTGATTTATTGATACTCTTGAGATTAATTAATTCATTGAGTGTTGTAATTGCTTTGTCCAAATCATTCTTGTAAAGGGCTAAGAAATCTGCGTATTCCTTAACCAAGTACTCAGTCCTACTGTTAAGACCAAATTCTTCAATGAATAACTCATACTCTCTTTGTAATGTATCTAAGTCTGCAGAGGTGTAATTATAGTTCTGAGTAATCTGGCGTCTCTTACTCTGGAGAATAGCCCGCTTAGATTCTATATAGAGATCACTATTGAGACTTTTATTTTTTGTGATGTATGAGTAAGCTTTGATGGCTGTGTCATAATCTCCAGCGGTGTAAGCTATGTCTCCTATATTTTTCACCCGGCTACCATCTTCGCCCAGTTTTCTATCCATAGCCCTCGCCTGTCGTAGAGCCTTATTGTATTCTTTCTTTTCGATATATACCCACTCTAATAATTCTGGATAGATTTCATTATCTGGATCTTCTTGGATTCGCTCATACAACTGTCTTCTCAGTTCCTCCTTATCTTCTGTAGATATAAGGTTACGTTGGAAGTATGTCTTATATCTTGCAAGCTGATTGGCATCATTATTTGCTGCGAGTATGTAATAATTAATCATGTTATTGACCTCTCCTTTTCTCTTGTATAGATCTGCTAGCGAATAGGCGAACATCTTATCATTGTTCATCATGACAGTACCCTTCTTGTAGACTTCTATTGCCTGGTCATATCGTGTCAGTCTTAGAAATGAGTTACCTAATTTATTGATAATATTGACATCTGGAGGTAAGTTCTCTATGGCAAGATTATACTGCTCATTAGCCTCTTCTTCTTTGAATTGCCTTTCCAGTAAGTTTCCATAGGTTACATACAGTTGCATGTAGGCAGGATTCTTCTTTATTTCTTTTTTGACTTCGCTTTCTGCTTTTTCGTAATCTTCTAATGCGATAAGTGCTTCTATATACTTTTGGAAATAATAGTCGCTATTTTGATTTTTATCGAATAGTTTTTTGAGGATAACTGCCGCTTTTTCATACTCTCCAGATTGGAAGTATTGATGAGCCAATCGGGAATCTTGAGCTGATATTACGATTGTACTTAATATAAAAGCAAATAGTAGAAAAAACTTCCTCATTATCTATAGATTATGCCTTTGTAACGTGTGATCAATCATATTGATTTCCAAAATACTCATAATTATGCCCTAAAAATGGGAAAGGCCACAACAAAGTATGTCATGGCCGTTCAGATTATTTTAAAAGCTTGTTCTTTATATCGTTAGATACATCACAAATATAGCAAGTCTTGGCTAATATGCTACCTTATGGAGATATTTCTTGATGATTTTTTAGACCCCTTTTTTGGTTATCGTCCTGTACTTATCACTTATATCCAAATATTTGGTTTTAAACTCCTGTATTTGCTTAACTAAATTAGATTTCAATATTTCATCACCTTTGCGCAGTTCTTCTATTTTTAGGAATTCATTCTGAAATCCTTCACTCTTCTTTTTCAGATTAGCCAGTTCATGATGTGTATCGTAGTGCTTTTTTTCCCAATATGTAATATCTTTTTCCGCCTTAGACAACTTTGTTTTTAACGCTCTGAGGTTTCGTTGCATTTCTCTGACAGACTCTATCTCTTGCAGCTGCGATTCATATTTCGTCTTATAATCTATTACAGAGCTTTTCATGTTGGATAGCTTAGACTTGAGGTTATCGATTTCTCTGCTGGCATTAGCTTTCTCTGATTTCCATGTCTTCATGTCTTCCATATCCGTTTTGTACTTCTCCTTCTGGATCGTCAGGTCTTTATCCATCTTATCATTGATACGTTGTAATCTCTTTATCTCATTATCCATCGTCTTATGGGAGGATATATACTTACTGACTTCTTCTTGATGGAGTTGGTTCTTTGCTTCCCACTCACTTACTGCTGATTGGTGGGTATTCTTGAGATCTGTGTAATCTGCCTTCCACTTCTCAGCTTTTTGTTTTTGTTGCTCTGTCTGCAACTTTTCATTTTTGACCTTCTTTGTCAGAGACGATAGCTTAGACTCTGATTCTTTGTATTTCGGCTCCCAATCTGTACGTTTTCTCTGCACGACAAAGTGATTAATCATCCAACCAAAGAAAAATATACAGATAGCACCGATAATTCCTGCGAAGTAACTTATTGTCAACATATTCTAAATTTCATTATCTCATTAATGAATACATAATCATATACTCTATTGAGACTACAAAATAACAATATTGTAACGTGACACAGGTAATTTATGTCTATACATATAATATTTTAATTACATATATATTATAGATCTCCGGATCACTCTCTAATTTCTATAGGATAAGGGATATAGATTTACATTAAATCAAACTTGATAGGTAATGTGAATTGCACCTTGACGGGTTTGCCTCTTTGCTTACCAGGTGTCCATTTGCGTGGCATCTCATTCATGAGTTCTACTGCTTTGAGTGCTGCATTGCCACAGCCAGCGCCTATATCCCTTACTATCTTAGCATCTTCCACATTGCCATCCTTATCTACTACGAACCTGACGATGACTGATCCTGTAATACCAGATTCTAAAGCCATACGTGGATATTTCACATTGAGATATATAAACTCTAATAAGGCCTTCTCTGCACATATAATTTTTTCTTCTCTGCTGGCAACCATATCCTCACATCCTGGAAATCGTGGCATCTCCGCTGCAAATAGTAAGATCTCATCCTCTTCTTCTATAGGCATGTATTCTGGGATAACTGCTTTAGCTTTTTGCATCATCGTATCTACGTCGACAGTTTCCGTCATATCGCTCTGATCTGTAAAATCACATACTACTACATCGATCTTCTTAACAGGAGTTATTTTAGCTTCTTCTATTGGTATTGTAGGCTCTATTTCTTTTTTTTTGGCTTGGGTGGCGGTGGTATGATTCTGGGATCCTTCCATACAGTAACTGGTGTAATTGGATTTAACTCTGGTTCTATCTCGCTCATTGTATAGATATGAGGCTTATCTGATACGGTTACATTCATACATAGAATTGTCATTACCATAGATATTACAATACCAAGCAGATAATTATTACCAGAGAATTCAGATGAGAAATTAATCTGAGAAGCATATTTTTTTGCTACAATTATATATATCAGATTAAGGGAGGTGATGGTCAGGCACGCGATTGTCACTTGTGATATTGAGAGTGTGATGATTAGATTTTTCATAAGTAATATTTTTCGTGTTATATCATGTAAATTTTAAGATGTCGGTTAAGATTCTAATATTTCCGACATTCTAATGTTTAAATGTCATTACTTATGAGATGAGGATAGTAAGAGTTATGGTGGTATGAAAATCAAAAAAGGCCAGAGAAAATTAATTCTCTGACCTTCATATATATCGATAACGTATCGTGTACGTATTACTCTAATCTAAATTTGATCGGAAGTGTAAATAATACTTTTACAGGTCTACCTCTTTGCTTTCCTGGTGTCCATTTAGTAGGCATATTATTCATACTTTCTACTACTTTCTTAGCGGCGTCTCCACAACCTGCTCCGATATCTCTTACTACTTTGACATCCTCCACAGATCCGTTCTTACCGACTACGAATTGTACGTAAACATTACCATCTATTCCATTTTCTTTAGCAATAGCTGGATACTTTAGGTTTTTATATACATACTGAATGAGCTTCTCTTCAGCACATTTTATCTTTTCTTCTTTAGATCCTTTGTCTTCGCAACCTGGGAATCTAGGCATCTCTTCCACAACCTTAAATATCTCGGGCTCTTCTGGCGGTGGTGGAGGTGGAGGTGGCGGCGGAGGTGGTGCTTCTTCCTCTACTACAGGCTCAGGTTCTACTACGTCTTCCTCATCAACATCTTGATCGACAAATTCTGGTTCTTCTTCTTCCTCGATTTCCTCCTCTGGAACTTCCTCGATCACGGGCGGTGGAGGTGGAGGTGGTGGAGGTGGTGGCTCAGCTGTTCTCGGTGGCTCTATTTCGAGCTCATCTTCTATCTCTAAAGAGTACATAGATGTATCTATATATTCCTCAAATGTCGTCCAGCTAAAAGCAAATAATGTAGCTGCTAATGCTAATACCAGCCCAAAGAAAAATATGGGTGCTGATAATTTAAATGGATTAACGTCAGGGTACTTATTCCTAGAATCTAATGGTGATGACCATTGGTGATCCTTATACTTCTCTGTGAGTCCATCAGCGGAGCTTTTGAATTTTCCTCTAAGGAAAAATATTATTGCCAATGTCAACAATACTAAACCAAAGATTAATAAACCGACTGTCCCGCCTGTAAGAGTTATATCTCCCATTCTTTATTTATTAGTAAGTCTATAAAAAAGTGCTCCGATCAAAGAGCCACTAATATTAGCAATAATATCATAATAATCAAAATATCGACCGAAGTCTGAAGCACCTTGCAGGTATTCCATCAGAGCCCCATATGCACTACATAATGTGACACTAGCAATATATATACCGATGGAATGGCTTCTTAGAACTCTAAGCAACAGATATGTCATAACCATATAGAAACAGACATGTACTATTTTATCTGCATTTATAAAGTCTTCTACTCCAATGCCTTCTGATGGTAGAAGTGAGCCAAGTGTCACTAATATGATCCATAATATTAACGCTGATATTGCTTTCAATGATCGCTTCTCAGTCATTAGATGCAATCATTACAGATTGTGGTGTAACCACTAAGAAATAAGTGAAGAATAATCTTCAGAACTCATTAATTCTTCGAGTTGTGTCGTGTCAGCTATAGACATTTTAATAATCCAGCCATCGCCATATGGATCTGAATTAATAAGATCAGGTGAGTCGCCATCATTTTCGTCCAGTTTACTATTAAACTCTAAAATCTCTCCGGTAACTGGTAAGAAGAGGTCAGATGTTGTCTTTACCGCTTCTATCGTACCGAATATCTCATCCTTAGAGATAGTCTCACCAACAGTTTCTACTTCCACATATACTATCTCCCCGAGCTCGCTCTGAGCAAAATCCGTAATTCCGATATATGCCACATCACCTTCTATTCTTACCCACTCGTGTTCCTTCGTATATTTAAGGTTGTCTAATATTTTCATTTTATTTTTGTTTTAAATTTTTTTTTCTGACTGCACAGACATTACTTGCTGCAGGAACTGAAAATGTGTGATTTTATGAGTTTTTAATTTGTTCTTTGATCCACAGTGAGTTGACTGACTTAGGTCTTTCTAATGGCAAGCCTAATGCTCTACTCCAACAAGATGCAGCCATCACTCCTAATGCTCTCGACACTCCGAATAGTACAGTATAAAAAGTATACTCTGTCAGACCATAATTAACTAATATGGCACCTGAATGTGCATCTACATTAGGCCAAGGATTCTTAACTTTTCCAAGGGCCCCTAAGATAGGTGGGACAACTTCAAATAATTGCCAAACTATTTTTACAAAATCATTGTCCTTAATATATTCTTGTGCAAATACTCTCTGTGCAGTAAATCTTGGATCTGGTTCTCTCAATACAGCATGGCCATATCCAGGAATAACCTTTCCTGCTGCTAATGTATCATTAATATATCCTGCTACTTCCTCATTACTTGGCTTAGTGGTTCCGAGTGATTCTGTCATCTCTACAATCCACTTAATCACTTCCTGATTAGCTAATCCATGTAATGGTCCTGCTAATGATGACATCGCTCCACCAAAAGAAAGGTACATATCAGCTAATGTAGAATTAATTAGATGTGCTGTATGTGCTGATGCATTACCTCCCTCATGATCCGCATGTATTGTAAGATATAACCTCATAAGACTCTTGAAGTCTTCTCCTTCTATGCCTAGCATATGTGCAAAGTTACCTGCCCAATCTAAAGTAGTGTCTGGTGCAATATGCTCACCCTTATGATATACTTTTCTATAGATATATGCTGCCAATCTCGGGAGGCGAGCAATTAGATTCATCGCATCTTCGTAAGTAGGATCCCAGTAATCATTCTTAGACATTCCATCTGCATATCGCTTAGCGAATACACTATCATTCTGCATCGTATTTATACCCAGAATAAACATTGTCATAGGATGTGTATCCTCTGGTAGACTATCTAATGTGGTGAATACATACTTAGGCACTTCTGCTCGCTTTTCCCACTCATCACTTAACCATTCTACATCTTGCTGAGTCGGTATCTCATCCACTAACATCAACCAAAACAAACCCTCCGGTAATGGCTCTCTACCGCCATTAGCTCTCTTCGGTAATTTTTCTTTGAGTTCTGGAATAGAATATCCTCTAAATCTGATTCCTACTTCAGCATCAAGAACTGATGTCTCCCAGAGCATACTCTTGATACCTCTCATGCCTCCTACAATCTGAGAAAGATTTACTGTATCTAATTCTTTAGCACCATGCTCCTTCCTTAATGCTTTTAGTTCTGTTTTTAGAGTGGCTGATTTTTCAGCGAATTTTTGTTTGAGTCTATCCATTGTTATTGTTCGGGTAATATTATAATCTGCTAATAAAAATTATTCTTTTTTGTTGTCTATGATAACTGGGGTGGGTATAATATTTATTTGATTAATTGAGTTGTATTTTTGATTGGTATTTGCATTTTCAGCTAACGTTTTCTGTTGTTGATATATTATCTTTTGTTCATCATTTAGTATCGAGAGAAAAGCTTCCTCATACACTTTATCCGCTTTCTTAAGAGATTCTGATCTGTAACTAAAGTTTGGATCATTTGCCTTTGCCACTTTGTAGCTCTCATATTTCGTATTCGCTATTTCTATGTACTTTACTTTTTGTGATACATCGAGATTATATAATTCTATATTTTTATCTATAATTTCCTGGAGCTTATTATTCGAATCTTGAGCTACCATAGATATCACAACTATAAATACTAAAATTAAGGTGGATAGATATTTCATATAAATTCTCATTCTTACAGGTTAAAATCTCACCGCCGAATTTACAACAATTATGATTAATATTAATCCATTAAGTCATTGTCTTAAAGCTATTTTTTACGACATAAATACACTGCTTTGATATTAATTCAAGAAATATTGATTTCAGAAGAGATTATTACAGAACATTTTGCCTGTAGACTGGACAAATGCAAGGGAGCTTGCTGTGTAGAAGGCGACTACGGTGCTCCTCTTAACGCTGACGAGATAGACATAATGGAAGGGATGCTCTCGATCGTGAGACCATACCTAACAGAAGCCTCCATAGATAAAATAGAAAAAGAGGGCTCCTCTGTGTATAATGAAGAATCTAAAACACATGAGACTCCTCTGATGGAAGATGGTGCCTGCGTATTTATGGGAAGAGATTCTATAGGCATCACCTACTGTAGTATAGAAAAGGCATATTATGATGGGAAAACGGACTGGAAAAAACCCATCAGTTGTCACCTCTATCCGATCAGAGTATCTGAAAACGAGGGTACTGGATTCCAAGCAATTAATTATGATAGATGGGACATATGCAAAAGTGCATGCTCAGCAGGAAAGGCTGAGAAAATAAAGATCTATGAATTCGTCAGGGATGGACTGATAAGGAAGTATGGAGAAAGCTTCTACGAAGAATTAGAAGCTGCTGCTGATCACATAAATGAAGAATAGCTTATTACTCATTGCGTTCTATCCATCCACCTTCTTTCTGCTTTTGCTTAGGAGGTGCTTCTTTCATACTTTCTCTGACTTCTGACTCTATACTTGCTTTCGCATTATTAAATTCTTTAATGCCTTTGCCAAGTCCTTTCATTAATTCTGGAAGTTTCTTGCCTCCAAATAATAAAAGCACGATAAAAGCAATGAAAATCAGCTCTGTAGGTCCTGGCATTCCAAATAATAGAAAGAGTTGCATAGTACTTAATTTTGTTACAAATGTAAGACATATATCTATACCTTAAAGTTTAAATTCGACTAAAGGTCTATAGATATCTAACAGATAATGGAAATCTATAATGTGTGTGATAATTTTTTCAATACAGTATATTATACCATTTAAATTTTAAGATGTCGGTTAAGATTATAGAATAGAATTTGTAAAGATTAAGGCAAAAAACGCAGTCATAGCGGTAGCTATGAAGAGTATTTTTAACGCAGAGATTGGCTAATTCTATTATAATATTTCCGACATTCTAATGTTTAAATGGTATTAATACATCTGGCTACAAAGAAATGGCTTACATTTCTGTAAGCCATTGAAATATCTTTAAGCTGTCTCTTGTAAATCTAGTCCAAAATAATCACTTTCTTTCTTACACTCACTTCTCCTTTTGTAATATCTACGATGTATATTCCTGAATTTAATCCCTTAGGACGGATGTCTTGGCTTGGTCTATCAATTGTAAGTGACTTAACAACTTTTCCTTGTTCATCTATAATGGTTGCTGTTGCTCCATCAAACTGATTTGGTGTTTCTATTGTCATCACACCATTGCGACTGATTGGATTCGGATATACATTCACATCACTAATATCATAATCTTTAATAGATTCCATTTTTTCTAATCCTTCCATCTGTAACTCCGTAGCCATCTTACCGACTTGCTTGAGATCCATTCTTCCAGTCAGCGAGAATACACCAAACTTTAATCCCTCCTGACCTATACCTACTAATTCATGTACAACTCCATCTGTCTCATCTATATAAAGTGAAAAGTTGGCTCCTTTAGATCTGATAATCATTAGTTCTTCTAATGGATGCGTCAGACTTGCTAATCCAGACTTGTACTCACGATCTGCCGTAGACAATTCTTCGAACCCTATCGCTCTAAAACTTGTAATCGTAGATATAAAATCTATCATCTCATCGGTATCTTCATCACCAGAATTTTTAAAATTTTCTGCCATCGCAAATAATTTTCCATCGATTGCAATCTCTATCCCATCTTCTTGATTCATAAGATGGCTAAAATTATCTTCTATTATATTCTGTGAGTTACCTAATTGGAAACTGAAAACGAAAACGATTAATGCTAATATATTTTTCATTGCGTATCAATTTTTTGTTTTAATGTTTAGAAAAGTTGCTGGACACGTGACAAAAGAAAGACGATGAGATGGATCAATTGTTACAGAAGTCTTAAATTTCTCTATGAACGGTCATGGATTATCGTCCAACGGCTAATATTTAAATATTAAATACTTCTGATACTTCTTGCCGACTTAGTAACTGTACCACCAGCAAACAAGATATAAACCATAGAGTTTTTATTTTAAACCGCAAAACCGCAAAACCGCAAATCGTAACACCGCAAATCGTAACACCGCAAACCGTAAACCGTAAACCGCATACCGCATACCGCAAACCGTAAACCGCAATACCGAATCACCGAACCGCCGCCATCCGCTCACCCCCACTAACCCAATAAGGATACCACACCAACATCACCTTATCCACAAGCACATCGCTACGTCGTGGCTTGATTTCTTTTTTGCTGATTTCAGTGGCTTTAGATTCCCACTTTTCTCTGATGACATCAAGTTTCGCCTTTAATTCATTTTCGAGATCTTCTCTTGCGTCTTGTAGATCGTAGAGGTCTTCTTCTGCAGCTCTGACTTTTTCTTTGGCTTTTCGGGCCATTCTTCTTTTCGTAGATACAGAGCTGGAAGATCGTCGACGTCTACCTCCGAATACACCACCAAAAACTGTTTCTACGACATTAAATAATTCATCATTGCGACGACTGCGTTGTTCTGCTTCGGCCTCTTCGAGATCTCTTTTTTCTTTACGTAATTTCTCTTCTAATTTCTTAAACTTCTTATCATAAGAATCATGCAAGTCATCGATCTCCGTATCTCTGAGTTCTCTGGCAGCGGTCTGCACTCGCATCTGGAATGCACTATCCGTTTCTCCATTTTCTTTGTATAGTTCTAAAGCTTCATTTTGCATCAGGAAGAATCTCTTTTCTTCGTATAACCAATTAGAGAATGATTTCTCGATAGACTTTAATTCTGAGCTTGTATTCATTGTAGAAGGGACATCTTCATATTGGATACCGATATTATCAGGATGATCTGGCTTGTCAAAAAGTGATTGCGACCACTTATCTATAGCCATGCTTTCTTGCCAAGCAACTCTACCGAAATAATCTGGAGGATGTACCAATAGAGCTAACGGGTCTTCCATGTCCACATTACGTTTGTCATCGACATACCTCACTCTTGCGGTGGCAAATATATGTGGCTCATATAATATTTTGGAGTCTTTATTATCCATACCGACTTCGGAAGCGGACTTCCATACAGCAAAGTATCGCTGCTCTATTTTAGGATCTACCGATGGAGCTACCTCTACGACTTTAGGCGCTGCTATTTTTTCATTGACTGGTCTTGTGGATTTTTGATGGCTATTTGGGATTTTTCTATTACTCATGAGTGACTTAAGCTGAGGTCTGGTCAGTGGACCTCTGAGATAGGACATTGCCCATCTGGTATGATAGATGACAGGTTCTGACTCATGTATATTATGCATGAGGAATACCCTGGAGGACAGAGAAGATATGATCTGACTGAAATCTTTGTCGGCATTATTTCCTGATTCTGCGATGGCACCCTTGAGTCCTTCGAGGACTCGATCTTTATCTCTCTCAGTCTGTAGTTTTCCGATGAACCATGTGCCGGCATTAGACAAGCCTTTGTAGTCTATATCTACAGGATTCTGAGTGACCAAAACGGCCCCGACTCCAAATGCTCTAGCTTGTTTAAGAATCGTAAGTAGTGGCTTCTTCGAGGGCGGATTAGCAGTCGGTGGAAAGTATCCGAATATCTCGTCGAAGTACAAGAGACTCCTGAGACTTGTCGTTCCTGACTGTCTCCTCATCCATGAGATCAGACTATTAAGCAAAAGAGTGACGAAAAACATTCTCTCACTCTCTGACAAGTGAGCAATGTAGAATATGCTATGACGTGGTTGTCCTTCGCTGGTATAATACATCTTATCGATATCCAATGCCTCACCCTCTAGCCAATACTTAAACTGTGGCGATGCGATCAGTGTATTGAATTCCATAGCTAAGTCAAACCGATCTTTCTGAGGAAAGAAAGTCTCTATATCAAATACCCCCAACTGACTCATTGGTGGATTCTGGATTCCCTTGATAATCTTAGCTAAGTCGAGATCTTCTCCCAGTCTCCAATAATGCTCGAATAAATTAGATAGCAATATACCTTCTCTACTTCTTACGGGATCAGCCTTACTTTCTATCATGCCCAGCAATGCAGCTACCGTACCTTGTATACGCTCCCTAAGCATCTCTGCATCTGAGTCAAAATCCACTACTGGCGCAGCGAATGACCCCATGATATTCACAGGTATTCCGGCGTTAGAACCAGGTGTGTATATGGTATAATCTACAGAAGACTTAAGTGTTTTTATTCTATCTGTTGTCTGCCCCCAGTCCGATAATCCATTGGTCCATTTGTCAGCAGTGGTTTTTGCATATTCTTCTACGCTTAGACCTTTTCGACCTGCATCATCTGCATTGACCCACTTTTGAAAATCTTCAGGATGTAGGTCTGGAAATTGCAATAGTAGATTTGTCATGTCCCCTTTGGGATCTATGATAAGTGCTGGTACTTTGTCTATAGCCGCTTCTTCCAGTAAGCCAATACATAAGCCTGTCTTACCACTACCTGTCATACCGACACACACAGCATGGGTTGTTAGGTCTCTGGCGTCATAGTTTACGGCTTCTAATAATATCTCCTTTTTGTCGATATCATATTGTGCACCTAAGTAAAACGAGCCTAATTTTTCTGGAGGTAATTGTATCATGGATGTTCAGTATTAGAATAAAATTATAAATATCAGAACAAAGTATTGATTGAACAACAAATTTATGGAAGTTGCGGAATTGATTTTATTTTGTAATTTCTCTTTCTATCACTTGGGGGAAATGAGCATATTCCAGTTCGTGTATTTTCTGAGCTATCACATCAGGTGTATCCCTTAGCTCTAAGCTGGTCTTCGCTTGGAAGATAATCTGACCTTCGTCATAAGCCTCATTGACATAGTGGATAGTGATCCCTGTTTCTTTTTCGAAATTATCAAATACGGACTGATGCACTCGATGACCATACATGCCTTTGCCGCCATACTTAGGGAGTAGGGCAGGGTGTATATTAATAATCTTATTAGGGAAAGCACTTACTAAAAATTCTGGAATAAGCCACAGAAATCCTGCGAGGATGATCCAATCTATTTTTGCATCAGTTAGCACCTGCGATAATTTTTCAGCATCGTAGAAGTCTTTTCTATCGATTATATGACAGGTGATGTTATGAGACTTAGCTCTCTGTATGACGTACGCATCTGGATTATTTGTAACGACGAGATCTACGGATATGTCTTTATGATCAGAAAAATATTTAATAAGATTTTCTGCATTAGTGCCACTTCCAGAGGCGAATATCGCAAGTCTTTGGTCCAAGTTATCTGAGTGGGTTATATTGTGATGCCTGAGCAGGATCTATCTTTACCATGATATCATAGACCTTCTTTTGTTGTCCCTTACTCGATCCTTTAAATATCTCAATGATCTCATTTCGCTTACTATCTGCAAACATCTGAACAGCTGCAGAGTTGGGATAAATGTTGTTGACTTGTTGGATTGTATTGAGTGCACTCACCATGACGGCTTTTGATTTGTCTACGTCCTCATGCATCTTATCTAATGATATCAGGTGATACTCATAGATAGCTTGTCTCATAGGTCTCACCTTTGGGTTAAGCATATTTTCTACTTTCCAGTATCGGTTCCGTCTATTGCCTAATGCTTGCCATCCTCGAGCTACAGCACTATTAGTTGTAGGTATTGCACTGACTACATTCTGAGCGATGTTGTAGTATGGGTCTCCACCAAACGGCGAGAATGAATCATAGTCATATGCTAATATCATGTATACATAATACGTCAGCACAGATGACAGGGGATCTACATAACTCTGGGCATTGTCTTCTATTGGTTGTGCTTCATTATATGTGAATGAGACACCGTTATCTACGAGATTCATTATCTGAGTCTTGTGAGAACTGTTGTATACAGGTCTCAGAGATTGTACAAATATGTCTGCCGTAAAGCTGGTAGTGCTGGCATCTTCCGTAATTGTGATATTAAGGTTGCCTTCGATTTTTTCGAAATCTTCATACTCATCCTCAGTCCACTTAGTATTGTTAAGAAATTCTGTGACGTCTTTTTCTAGTGTCTGAAAGACCTTCGGATCTGCATTCAGCAATCTTGGTGCCTTCACTTGTACATTGAAATTAAGTTCCTGAGAGAATGAGCTTGCAGTCCATAAGGCAAAAACGCTCAATAATAATATTCTAATCATAATGTAATGCTATGCTTTATTACTTAGTAACGTATTTTTTGGTGATTGTATTGACTATATCTTCAGCTACCTCGGATTTAGATTTTAACGAGAAAGGTGTCTTATCACCATCTCTGGTATATATGGTCACTTTATTAGTGTCATGTTGGAATCCAGCCCCTTTATCTCTGAGAGAATTCATGACAATCATATCAAAATTTTTCTTCTCCAGTTTTGCTTTAGCATTAAGCTCCTCATTTTCTGTTTCTAATGCAAAGCCTACGTGGATCTGATTCTCCTTCTTATCTTCTCCCAGTGCCTTAGCTATATCGATCGTCCGTTCCAGTTCTAAAGTCACATCGTTCCCTTTCTTTTTGATCTTTTCTTTGCTGACAGTCTTAGGTTTGTAATCTGCTACTGCTGCTGTAAATATTGTAATGTCAGAATCAGCATGTCTTGACTTGGCGGCATTGTACATCTCTTCTGCACTGGTGACATTAGTGATCGTTATTCTACTATTGCAACTTTCCAGATTACTTGGTCCTAATATCAATTCTACTGTAGCACCTCTATTAGCACAAGCTTCAGCGAGAGACATTCCCATCTTACCTGAGCTTCTATTTCCGATGTGCCTGACAGGATCTAGAGATTCATGAGTCGGACCTGCTGTGATAATAACTCTTTTATCATTTAGGTCTGTGGAGATCAAAAAAAAATCCTCGACCTTCTCGACTATATGTTCTGGTTCTGCCATTCTACCTTTTCCGATTAGACCACTTGCTAATTCTCCATGTTCTACATCGATAATCCGATTGCCGTAAGATTCTAATGCTTTGACATTACGCTGCGTCGCTGGGTGTGTCCACATGTCTAAATCCATGGCAGGCGCTATCCATACTGGGCATCTGGAGGAAAGATAGACAGCAGTTATAATGTTATCACTTTGACCTTGTGCCATCTTAGATATAGTAGATGCTGTAGCAGGAGCTATTATCATAAGGTCAGCCCATAGACCCAGTTCTACGTGATTATTCCATGCATCTTCTGATATAACATCTGAATAGACTGGATTTTTGGAAAGTGTGGATAGAGTTAGTGCTGATATAAATGATTGTGAGTGTGGGGTCATAAGCACTTTGACTTCTGCCCCTTTTTTAACAAATAGCCTGATAAGAGTAGCAGCCTTGTATGCTGCTATGCTACCTGTAACACCGATAATTATTTTTTTTCCTTGCAAAGGAAATTATGGTTTTATAGATCCTGAGAATCTTGATGCCTCTGTCTATACTCCAGCTTATTTTCTAAAAATTCTTCTGTTGCGATCAATGTCGGATTAGGAAGTTTCTCATAGAATTTTGAGATTTCTATCTGCTCTTTGTTTTCCTGTATCTCCTCTATAGTCTCAGTCGTCACAGCAAATTCTTCTAACTTCCCATGGAGTTCTTGCTTAATATCTACATTAAGCTGTCTGGCTCTGTGAGAAATAACAGAAAGAGACTCATAGATATTCTTAGTATCATCTATGAAAGCATGGATATCTCTAGCCTTTGCTTTGGCATCTATGTTCTGAACCTGGTTTTTTATATCAGTCATTGGACAAATCTTTTTAATTCGTTATAACAAAAATCTTTTATATCCTTTACTTCACCTAAGTCTTTAGAATCAGGGAATTTTCTTTCAAATTTATTACATTTCTCGATAGTATCTTCAAGTCTTTTTTGCATCTTCTCGTATACACTCTTTTTTGCCAACTCGTAATTTGATTTTATTACCAGTAATCGGACGAGTTCTTGACGCTTTGTCTCAGGATAATCTTTCAGTAAGTTCTCAAATGAGGCCATCGCTGATTGATAATTATTGAGCTTATAATATAGATTCGCTTGCTCAAATGACTTAGTCTCTAACTTCTCTCGCATCTCGTCTATAAGCTTATTACTTTCATCTACTCTAGGACTTGACGGATAAGTATTAATAAATACTTGCAACTGATCTATTGCTGTCACTGATGGTTGCTGATCGAGCTTATAACTTGGTGATAGTTTATAATTAGAATAAGCCGCCATGAATGCAATCTCTTCTTTTCTCGTGCTATTGTAGAACGTCTTCGTAAAGTTGTTAAAGTAGTACGCCGCTAATGTATATTGATTCAGATGATAGTAAGTGTAAGCATAATTATAGTAGAGGTCTTCCGCCTCACTTTTACCTCTATAGAAACTGATTGCTAATTCATACAAAGCTTGAGCTTTTAGATAGTCTTCTTCCTCATAATACTTATTAGCAGCCTCAAGGGTCGCTTTCGGATCATTACTTCTTCTTATTTCTTCAAATGCAGACTTGCAAGAGAACAATAAGCATGTTGCGAGTATGAGATATATGGTTTTCATAAAGGAATGCAAAAGTACTTGAATTATAGGCTATAAACAATGCTTTCTAAGTAAAAAGATCATATGTTGATAATTATATAAATATCTGATAATGAGTACATTATATCATAATATCTCAAGTCGAACTATGATAAAGCGCTCACTTTAGAGGAATCTATGCCATAAAGCAATAAAATTATGAGATAAATAGATAGTTCTGAGCTGCGATTAAGTATTGTTTAACCTTATATATGGTCATTTAATTAATGTGTCAGTATCTAAATCTAAAGACATTACTCTTATCAAAGAATTGTTCGAAATTCCTTAACTTTCTTATCTAAATTTGATACTATGAAAAAACTAATCTTCCACTTCATTTTCTTAGCGATTGCTATGTCGAGTTGCAGTAGTGATGACTGCATAGAAGGAGATGGCACAGTCATATCGGAAAATAGAATTGTAAGTGATTACACTTCAGTATCTAATCTATCCACTATAGATATAATAATCTCTGGTCGAAGTGACTCTAATGATATAATAGAAATCTCTGGAGAGCAAAATATTGTAGAAGTATTAACCACTGATATTATTGAAAATACATTAGAGATAGATTATGATAGTAATTGCATCATGACAAATAGTAGTCCTATTGTGACGGTGGCACAAGATGATCTTGATATAATCACAAATACAAGCACTGGTGATATTATGGGTGTAATATCTTCAGCTAATCTTACAATTAATAATGAAAGCACTGGAGATATTTCTCTGTCTGGATCTACACTTAATAATCTTACTATATCAAATGAAGGTACTGGAGATATCATAATCGATAACATAGAGTCAAATATAGTTATGGTAGAAAATGGTGGTACAGGTGACATTTATGTGACCGCTGTTAATAGCTTATCTGGAAGTATATCTGGTACTGGAGATGTATACTACAAAGGAAGTCCAACTTTAGATGTCGAAGTATCAGGAACAGGAGAGTTGATCGATAATAATTAATATTTGATTTTGTGATTAAGTTGTTCATATTTTTTTACCAATACCAATGTCACTTTGAATAGAATAGCTACAAAAAGGAAAAGTCAGTAATTGCTTACCGACTTTAACACCTTTGTAAAATTTGTTTGACTTTAACTCTTCTTAAAAATTCTATCTGTAGATCATTATTAATGAATAATAATGTGCTACAAATTAAAGACAGATTAATGGACAAGTACCCCTATGTAAGATTAAAATATTTTCTGAATTAGAAATTATACCATTTAAATTTTAAGATGTCGGTTAAGATTATATAATAGAATTTGTTAAGATTAAGACAAAAAACGCAGTCATAGCGGTAGCTATGAAGAGTATTTTTAACGCAGAGATTGGCTAATTCTATTATAATATTTCCGACATTCTAATGTTTAAATGGTATTATTGACAGAATGGTAATAGTGCATCAGCAATCACTCGATCATTAGTTAATCTAGGGACTTTATTCTGTCCACCTAATTTTCCAATGCTTTTCATATAATCTCTAAAGCCATTTTTCCTAACGACTTTGACCTTAAGTGTCTGCAGAATACGGCCCTCTATTAGATCTCTGTAATATATATTTTGTCTTGAAATCTCATCATCCAGTTTTATTTCTAATAGGCTTAAGTCATCAGGAATATTTTCTAATTCTACCAACCACTCATGATAAGGCAGTGCTCCATTAGTAGGATTGATCTGTGGAGCTACTGTAAAGTCTATGACATTAAGATGCAATTCCTGGCTGATAATTTGCATGGCTTCTTCGACCTCTTTAGAGATGACATGCTCTCCGAATGCAGAGATAAAGTGCTTAATGCGACCACTGACGCGTATCTTATAAGGTGCTAAGGAGGTGAATCTTATTACATCACCAATATTGTATGCCCATAAGCCTGCATTACTTGTGATAACTAAGGCATAATCTTTATCGACCTCTACATCTGCGAGTGATAATCGAGAAGGGTTTTCTGATTGGATCTCGTCTGTTGCGACGAACTCATAGTATATACCTGCATCAGTATTTAGCAACAGTCCATCGTCATCTATTTCATCTTGGAATGCGACGAATCCTTCTGAAGCGGGATAGGTCTCTATAGTTCCTACTCCATGTCCCATTAGTTGGTCCATCATATTCCTGTAAGGTGCATAGTTGACACCTCCATGGACTAAGAGTTTGAGATTTGGGAATACTTCTTTGACAGTTTTTTTGCCAGTGACTGCCAGTAGTCTCTCGTAATACATCTGTACCCATGGCGGTATTCCGCTGATGAGTGTCATGTCTTGCCCTATAGTTTCTTCTACAATCTGATCGAGCTTCTTTTCCCAGTCTTCTATGCAATTGGTTTCGTAAGAAGGTAGTTGATTGCCTTTGACCCAGCTGGGTATCTCGTGATTAACTATACCAGATAGTCTTCCTGTAGAGATGCCATTTCTATGTGATAATTCTGGTGATCCTGAGATAAACATCATCTTACCTCCGAACAGATCCACATTATGTTTGTGTACGTAATGCAATAATGCTGACCTAGAGGTGGCGATTTGGGACCGTATGCTTATGTCAGTGATTGGAATGTACTTAATTCCAGAAGTGGTACCAGAGGTTTTTGCTAAGTATTTAGGAATACCTCGCCATAGAACATCTGCTGATCCTGATAATATAGAATCTATATATGATCTAAGTCCCTCATAATCACGGATGGGTACATTTCTCCGATAATCCGTAAGGGTTTTGATATTGGAAAAATTATGGTCTCTACCAAACTGTGTCTCTTTGGCTTCTTCCAACAATTGAAATAATATTCGATCCTGATCCCTAATGGCATTAACTGACATGGTGGCTACACTACGACTTATATAACTGGCATATGGTCTAACCAGGAATGACTTTAGAGACATAACTTTTCTATCAGATTTCTCTTATGAAATTACCCCATACCCAGCCTTCAGTACTGGCATATCTTATGCGACACCATCTCCCTGACTGTCCGTTAAGGTAATAGGTCTCAGTATCATAGAACATTATTTCTACCTCTGAGCTGGCTGGTATTCTCATCACAACATCAGCGGTCAGTGATGGTTCGTTTCTCATATTAAGAGTAGAGCCATCGATAATTACGATAGCCTTAGTAAAGTTATTTATACCTTGACAATCAGCTAATTGCGTTTCTAATGAAACAATGAGACTGTCCTTAGATGCTATGATAGAGTTTTTTTCTGTATTGGTAGGGTTTGGGATTTTAGAGAAAGCATTAGATAATATTTCTGTCGGATTCTTACTCATGATTATAGATATGATCAGCCATAGACTAATCAGAAAGAACAGAGCCATGTAGATCCACTTCAGTAGATTATTATTTCTTTTTTTATTTGACTTTCTATAAGTAGACATCCAGAAACTTCGAATTAGGGAGTGCAAAGTTACAGCTTTTTGATTTGCTACTTATTTGAAGGTCTCTTTTTTTATCTAAAAATTACTTGCCTATCTGATTAATCCAGTCTTATGCAATATCGTCAATTGCGAACCATAAGCTTTAGAGATATTTTCTTGAGTGAATTCATCAGCCGTATTGCCAAAGGCTATTAGTCGCTGATTGAGTAATATAACTTTATTAAAATATTGCTCTACAGTACTCAGATCGTGATGTACAACGAGAATAGACTTGCCTTCTGCAGCGAGATTTTTTAGAATTTGTATGATCTTCTCCTCAGTAGTAATATCTACTCCTACAAATGGCTCATCTAGAAAGAATATATCAGCTTGTTGCGCCAATGCTCTGGCTAAGAATACCCTTTGTTGCTGACCACCTGATAGCTTTCCTATTTGTCTATCTCTTAGATCTGAGATGCCTAATTTTTCCATCGCTTCCTCAGCGATTTTGATATCATCTTCATTTATTCTACTAAATACTTTTTTGAATGGATACCTTCCCATTAATACAATATCAATTACAGTTGCTGGGAACTGCCAGTCGACTTCATCTTTCTGAGGGACATAGGCAATTCTTTTTCTGACCTCATCGATCTCCTCGCCGAAGACGGATATGCTGCCTGCATTATATTCTATAAGACCGAGGATGGACTTAAATAGGGTAGACTTACCAGCCCCATTAGGACCGATGACACCATATACATTGCCAGCTTTTATATTGAGATGAATATTAGTCAATACTCGCTTAGTCCCATAGGAAACTGATAATCCCCTGACTGATATATGTATACTGCTTGTCATTATTTACTTGTTGATTTTCATGATAATTGGGATTAGTAATAACAGGAGTATCAACCCGATCAATAAGTAAGTTGTCAGATTAGAACCTTTAGATTGAGTCTGGTAGCGAGTTTCAGAAAACTTCTCTCCCTTTAATGCTTCTACGATAGTATCGGTATTGTGCTTCATCATATTATAATATGAATTACCTTCTGTCTCAGGTCCACCTATAGAATCTGTATATAATTCTCCACCTATCGATATACCATTATCTTTGGCGATCTGCTCTACGATCTTTGGGCTAATTGTACTTTCTACAAATAGAGCAGGCACTTTATATTTTTTGATCGCCTTAGACACTCTTACCATATCAGTAGATGTGGCATCAGTCTCAGTAGATATTCCCATGAGTGCTTCCAGTTGCAAGCCATATCGCCTTCCATAATAAGCGAATGCATCGTGAGTAGTAATGATGACTCTTTGGTCCTCAGGGATCTCTTGGATTCTTTTTTCTATGTATTCATCCAGTTCTAATAATTTGCTTTTATATCGCTTATGATTATCGATGTATGCAGTTGCATTAGTGGGATCGAGCTTAATCATAGCATCTTTTATATTGTCTATATATTGTAAGCTAAGTCCTACATCCATCCAGGCATGAGGGTCATATGCATTAGCGTATTTACTATTAGATATTGGGTCTATACCTATCGTTACGGTATCTATGATAGCCGAAGTTCCAGAGTTAGCTATCAGTTCTAATATCCAACCCTCGAATGTTAATCCATTGATAAAAATCTGATCTGCATCGGCTACTAACTTAGCATCACTCGGCTTTGGTTCGTAGAGATGTGGATCACCACCTATCGGTACAATGAGTTTATTGTCTACAAGATCTCCAGTTATATTTTTGACCATGTCATAGATCATCGATGCTGATGAGACGACTTGAAGTTTGTCTTGAGCATAACTATTTAAGGAGAAGCAAGTAAGTATCGTAAGTATAAATGTTTTCATGGACTTTATATTTTTTTGGTCTTTTAATTATTCAATCCCTTATTCTTATAAATCACAGTTGACCCAGCATTAGTTGAAAATATTCTTTTTCACATATAGATTCATACATGCTTTATTGGATAACGTAACTGTGCTATTATCATTGACTATGACTTCTTTAGAATGATCGAATTCTATGTGATTGATTACCTTGATCCTGGTGCCTATATTGATCTGATTATTATCGAGATATTGTAAGAACGGAGTGTCATGTTCTTTGACACCTACAACAACACCCTCATCACCTTTAGCTAAGGTGAATAATGACACTTGTGTTCTCAGGGTAAATTTCCCCTCTGCGTTGGGAATAGGTTCGCCATGTGGGTCAAACTTAGGGTAGTCCAGATATTGATCCAGTTTATCTATGAGAATATCAGACTTGACATGTTCCAGTTGCTCAGCGACATCGTGTACTTCGTCCCATGAAAATCCAAGCTTAGTTACTAAGAAAGATTCCCACAAGCGATGCTTTCTAATAAGTTGTGTAGCGACCGTTCTTCCTTTGTTAGTTAGATGGACACCCTTGTACTTTTCGTAGTGGAAATAATCTTTTTGAGAGAGCTTCTTAAGCATGTCAGTTACAGAAGCGGCTGATGTAGATAAGCGAGCTGCTATAGAGTTAGTAGATGCGGTGCCTTGATTTCTTTCAGTAATCTTAAATATAGCCTTGATGTAATCTTCTTCTGTGCTAGTAGCCATTATTGTCTCATTTATCCTATAAAAGTAGATAAATTTAGACAAGTCTAAAAAAATATTTATACCGTTGTAAATATTAAGGGGCTTGCATATATGAATAATTGAGTAATAGGACTTTATAATATTTCATTAAGAATGGAAATCCATGTACTTTTGGGCGCTGAATTGAAAAACATAAACTAAACTTTACAATGGGACAAACAATGATTTACGCAATACCAGCTTTTGGGATAGTTGCGTTATTATTTACTTTTTGGAAATCTGCATGGGTAGGAAAACAAGAAGTAGGTACAGATAAAATGGCAAGAATAGCTAAAAACATTGCTGATGGGGCAATGGCTTTTTTGAAAGCTGAGTATAAGGTACTCTCGATTTTTGTAGTAATAGTAGCTGCATTAATGGCATGGAGTGGGATGAATGAAAATTCTTCGTGGTTAGTAGCTGTATCATTCTTGTTGGGAGCCATATGCTCAGGTCTTGCAGGACTAATCGGTATGAAGGTCGCAACTAAGGCCAATGTAAGAACGACTAACGCTGCAAGAAATAGTTTAGGTCGTGCCCTTGAGGTTGCATTCGCAGGGGGATCCGTGATGGGACTTGGTGTTGTAGGCCTTGGAGTATTAGGATTAGGAGGATTATTCTTAATCTACTCTAACATGTTCGGTGTTTCTACTGGTCAAGAAGTCACAAGAGTTATTAATATATTAACTGGTTTCTCATTCGGTGCATCATCCATCGCATTGTTCGCAAGAGTGGGCGGTGGTATATATACTAAGGCTGCCGATGTGGGAGCGGATCTTGTAGGGAAAGTAGAAGCGGGTATTCCAGAAGATCACCCACTTAATCCAGCAACAATTGCAGATAACGTAGGTGATAATGTAGGTGACGTCGCAGGTATGGGTGCTGACTTATTTGAATCATATGTAGGATCTATTATAGGTACGATGGTTCTTGGAGCAACATTTATGGGAATTACAGGATTTGATTCTACTAATGATTATGGTGGATTAAATGCAGTTCTACTGCCGCTTGTGCTGGCGGCAACAGGAATTATAACATCTATAATAGGAACTTTCTTTGTAAAGGTAAAAGATGGAGGTAGTCCTCACACAGCATTGAATATTGGAGAGTTTCTTTCAGCAGGATTGATGCTTGTAGCGACATTCTTCATTGTTAAAATGATGTTGCCCGCTGCATGGTCAGTAGGGAGTGTAGATTATTCTTCTATGGGTGTATTCTATGCGATTCTTATGGGATTAGCATCAGGATTAGCGATAGGAAAAGTTACAGAATACTATACAGGAACAGGTACTAAGCCAGTACAATCTATAGTAGATCAGTCAGTGACTGGTGCAGCAACTAATATCATAGCTGGATTAGGTGTAGGTATGCAGTCTACGGCAATTCCTATCCTCATATTAGCAGCAGCCATTATCGGAGCACATGAAGTTGCTGGACTATATGGTATCGCAATCGCAGCAGTAGGTATGTTATCTAATACAGGGATACAGTTAGCTGTAGATGCGTACGGTCCTATATCTGATAACGCAGGTGGTATCGCTGAGATGGCCGACTTACCTAAGGAAGTAAGAGAAAGAACAGATAAGTTAGATGCAGTAGGTAATACCACAGCAGCAATCGGAAAAGGATTCGCTATTGGTTCTGCAGCATTGACAGCACTGGCATTATTTGCAGCATATATGTCTATCACAGGATTAACGGCGATTAACATCGCTAATCCTAAAGTAATGGCAGGATTATTAGTGGGTGGTATGTTACCATTCCTATTTTCTGCTCTCTCTATGAATGCGGTAGGACGTGCAGCAATGGACATGATCCAGGAAGTAAGAAGACAATTCAAGGAGATTCCTGAATTAACTAAGGCATTGGCTGTAATGAAAAAGAATGATGGTAAAGAAATGAAAGATTGGAGTGATGCTGATAGGACTACATTCGATGCTGCAGATGGTAAAGCAGAGTATGATAAGTGTGTAGAGATATCTACTAATGCATCTATCAGAGAAATGGTCCTTCCTGGATTAATTGCTGTTATCACACCAGTACTTGTAGGTTTCTTAGGAAAAGCAGAGATGCTCGGTGGACTACTTGCAGGTGTTACCGTATGTGGTGTCCTTATGGCGATCTTCCAGTCTAATGCTGGTGGTGCATGGGATAACGCTAAGAAGATGTTTGAAGAAGGCGTAGAGATAAAAGGAAAGATGTACTACAAAGGTTCGGAGCCTCACAAAGCTACCGTCGTAGGTGATACAGTAGGTGATCCATTCAAGGATACTTCTGGTCCATCACTTAATATCTTAATTAAGTTAATGGCTGTAGTTGCTTTAGTACTTGCACCATTCTTAACGATATAAGACATATTAAATTTATAAGTCGTTAGTACTTATACGATTTAGAATATAGAAAAGCCCCGACTTTACAGTCAGGGCTTTTCGTTTTCTAACTAATGCTTTCTCCAGAATAGAATCATGATAGTGCTGCAAATCAGAAGTCTAAATGGTATTAGATATTCTTTCATATTAAACCGACGTTTTTTATCATTGTGAGCGAGACACTAGTCGAGTAATACTTAGTTAATCCAAGAGGGATGATAACTTCGTAAGAAAAGCCATCTGTACGAATAAAAAACCCCAGCGGGGTGATACAGTTGTCTCTCTTGTGAATGTGAAAAAGGTTATCAAAAAAAACTACATGTGTAGAACGAGCCTTAACAGCCTATAGAAAAGTGTGAAATCTGAGTGTTGCATTGAAACTGAAGATTTCTCCATTCCGCGATGCTCCAGTCGAAATGAAAAAAGGAAAAGCCCCCCAAGGTTAAACCTTAATAAGACCACACCATAAATTTGAACTTAATCGCTCCTTTTCCATACAATGCTTAACACGTAGTTAATCCCAGCAGGATGACAACTTCGTAAAAAAACCCATCTGTATGAAAAAACCCCAGCGGGGTGATACAGTTGTCTCTCTTGTGAATGTGAAAATGGTTATCAAAAAAAACTACATGGGTAGAGCAAGCCTTAACAGCTTATAGAAACGTGTGAAATCTGAGTGTGGCATTGAAACTGAAGATTTCTCCATTCCGCGATGCTCCAGTTGAAATGGAAAAAAGGAAAAGCCCCCAAGGTTAAACCTTAATAAAACCACGCCATAAATTTGAACTTAATCGCTCCTTTTCCATACCATGCTTAATACGTATTTAATCCCAGCGGGATGATAACTTTGTAAGAAAAGCCATCTGTACGAATAAAAAACCCCAGCGGGGTGATACAGTTGTCTCTCTTGTGAATGTGAAAATGGTTATCAGAAAAAAAACTACATGTGTAGAGCAAGCCTTAACAGCTTATAGAAACGTGTAAAATCTGAGTGTGGCATTGAAACTGAAGATTTCTCCATTCCGCGATGCTCCAGTCGAAATGAAAAAAGGAAAAGCCCCCAAGGTTAAACCTTAATAAAACCACGCCATAAATTTGAACTTAATCGCTCCTTTTCCATACTATGCTTAATACGTAGTTAATCCCAGCAGGATGACAACTTCGTAAGAATAGCCATCTGTAAGAAAAAAACCCTAGCGGGGTGATACAGTTGTCTCTCTTATGAATGTGAAATGGTTATCAAAAAAAACTACATGTGTAGAACAAGCCTTAACAGATTATAGAAACGTGTCAAATCTGAGTGTGGCATTGAAACTGAAGATTTCTCCATTCCGCGATGCTCCAGTCGAAATGAAAAAAGGAAAGCTCTCAGGGTAAAATCTTAATAATACCACGTCATAAAATTAGGGCTTGGTTGCACCTATTCATACTATCCTTAACACGTAGTTAATCCCAGCGGGATGATAACTTTGTAAGAAAAGCCATCTGTATGAATAAAAAACCCCAGCGGGGTGACAAAAATATCTCTTGGATGAATGTTAAAATGGTTATCAAAAAAAACTACATGTGTAGAACAAGCCTTAACAGCTTATAGAAACGTGTGAAATCTGAGTGTGGCATTGAAACTGAAGATTTCTCCATTCTGCGATTCTCCAGTCGAAATGAAAAAAGGAAAAGCCTCCAAGGTTAAACCTTAATAAAGCCACGCCATAAATTTGAACTTAATCGCTCCTTTTCCATACTATCCTTAATACTTAGTTAATCCCAGCGGGATGATAACTTTGTAACAAAAGCCATCTGTACGAATAAAAAACCCCAGCGGGGTGACAAAAATATCTCTTGGATGAATGTTAAAATGGTTATCAAAAAAAACTACATGTGTAGAACAAGCCTTAACAGCTTATAGAAACGTGTGAAATCTGAGTGTGGCATTGAAACTGAAGATTTCTCCATTCCGCGATGCTCCAGTCGAAATGAAAAAAGGAAAAGCCCCCAAGGTTAAACCTTAATAAAACCACACCATAAATTTGAACTTAATCGCTCCTTTTCCATACTATCCTTAACACTTAGTTAATCCCAGCGGGATGATAACTTTGTAACAAAAGCCATCTGTACGAATAAAAAACCCCAGCGGGGTGACACAAATATCTCTTGAACAGGATATAGAAACCTGTCTAATCTGAGTTTGTTATAACCATTCGCTCATCTTTATTACATTAGAGTAACTTAAAAAAGTATGAAACTTACACTACCATCTATACTCATAATTGGATTAATGTTTTTCTCTTGTAGCAATCCACCTGAGAAATTACCTACCCAACAAGTAACACCCGATCACGAGGAATACATACCTCTAATTTTGGACTTCCTTAAGTCTCACTTGCTCGACAAAGATTTTGTGACAGACAACTGCTTTAATATCAATCCAGAACTGATGATAAATACGATGTCTTGTTCTTATGCGTCATGGAATAAGGTGTACTATCACACTTTTGTCGCGAAAGGGCCACAGAAAAATAAGGTGTATTCACTATCAGAGACATCTTTAGATAGAGCAATAGATTTTGAGGCAATAAAGAAATTAAGAAAAACAAAAACAGATATTTCTACTACATTTCCTAAGCAGTCTATTTGTATAAATTGGGTGAAGGACAGCAGCACTCTGAAGACCGCAACATTTAGTCCTTTGATTCCTTTTAAGGCTATGGAGAAGTGGGAGGTGTGGATGACTATGACGGCAGAGGAGGGCAATCCAGAATACAAGTTTGCTTTTAAGAAAGTGGACGGGAAATTGGTTATTCAAAACCATACTTATGGTGTTACATGTAACTCTAAATTGATAGATGAACTTGGAGATCATATTAAGTAGTATTAACCCATAGTATTTTGCTACAAACAGAAATGATTTACTGAAATGTGAGAAGGTGTCTTCACTTCTTGTATAAATATTTATTGGCTATCAAACCTTTAATAGGGAAGTTTTTTATTCGACTTATAAGCACTGAGTCAGCAAAAGTGATACATACTCTGCATCCGTACTTTAGATTTTAGTTATTAGCCTCATCTCTCCAAGTAATATAAGCATTGGTGGAAAAATCTCCCACTTTAATCCAATAATCTGACAAGAGTGCCTACTGAACTTATATATTAAGCTTCAATATGCTAATGTGTTGTTAATTTGATTTTAGCAGTCATTTTATTAACATATTCCAAGTATATTAACCTAACTCTTTACATCATACATTTAATAAAATCCAACCTAAAATGAAATTAAGACACCTGACTTTATTACTTGTCATGGCACTATTCTGCATCAGTCAGAGTTATGCACAAGACAAGATGGTACTGCCTAAAGGCGTGAAGAAAAACGCTTCCGTAGAAGGTATCACCGAATACCAATTGGACAATGGAATGAAAGTTCTTTTATTTCCAGACCAATCTAAGCCAACCATTACAGTCAATATAACCTATATGGTCGGCTCAAGACACGAGGGCTACGGGGAAACAGGGATGGCTCACTTATTAGAGCACTTAGTATTTAAGGGGACACCAGACCATCCAGATATTCCGCAGGAATTGACAGAGCATGGAGCAAGACCTAACGGTACGACGTGGTACGATAGAACTAATTATTATGAGACCTTCAGTGCTACAGATGAGAATCTTAATTGGGCATTGGATATGGAGTCAGATAGAATGATTAATTCATTTATAGCTAAGAAAGATCTTGATAGTGAGATGACTGTGGTAAGAAATGAATTTGAAAGTGGAGAGAACTCTACTGTCGGTGTTCTCATGAAGAGAACGATGGGCGCCTCATTCCAATGGCATAACTATGGTAAGTCTACAATCGGTGCAAGATCAGATCTGGAGAATGTTCCTATCGAAAGATTGCAAGCATTCTACAGAAAATATTATCAGCCAGATAATGCGATACTAACTGTAGCCGGAAAAATAGATGAAGCAAAGACTCTGAAATTAGTGAATGATTACTTCGGCAAGATACCGAGACCTGAGAGAAAATTATACCCTACTTATACAAAAGAGCCGACTCAAGATGGAGAAAGATTAGTCACGCTTAAGAGGGTAGGTGACGTACAGAATGTATCCGTTATGTATCACACAGCGCCGGGACCTCACTCAGATTATCCTGCGACCTCTATCATAGAACAATTATTGACCGATGAGCCATCAGGTAGATTATATAAGGCATTAGTAGAAAGTAAGAAAGCATCCTCTCAGTGGGGCTTTGCACCAGGACTTAATGAAGGAGGATTTATATACCTCAATGCGGATGTCAGAAAAGACAACAGCTTAGAAGATGCAAAAACGACAATGTTGGCGACCTTAGATGACCTCAAGGCAAATCCACCTACCGCTGAGGAAATAGAAAGAGCTAAGACGACGATACTCAAGAATTGGGATTTGGGATATAATAATTCTGATAGAGTAGGTCTGAGTATGAGTGAGTATATCGCAGCAGGAGATTGGAGACTTTATTTTCTGTATCGAGATAGGATAGAGGCTGTGACGGCAGAGGATGTGGTAAGAGTTGCTAACAAGTATTTTGTACCATCTAATAGAACCATAGGATTATTTATACCTGAAGATAAGCCTGTAAGAGCAGAGATACCTGATGCACCTAATGTTAGTGCATTGGTGGCTAATTATAAAGGTAAGGAAGAGGTCGCAGTAGGTGAGGAGTTCGATCCATCTCCGGATAACATAGATAGTAGAACGAATACAGGGAAGTTTGCTTCAGGAATGGAGTACTCATTACTAAGTAAAGAGAATAGAGGAGATGCTGTCATAGCTAATATGAGAATACGCTACGGTAATCCTACTTCACTTAAGGGTAAAGGTCTCGCGGCAGAGTTTGCAGCTAGAATGCTCGATAAAGGAACGGAATCTATGACGAGACAAGAGATCCAAGATAAACTCGATGCTCTAAAAGGCAGAATGAGAATCTTCGGAGGTATGTCAGGGACGACTGTCCGTATAGAAACAACGAATGAGAACCTGGCTAATGTCATGGACTTAGCCGGAGAAATATTACGGAAGCCGACTTTCCCAGCGGAAGAGTTTGAGAAATTAAAGGAAGAGCAACTGGCAGGTATCGAAGAATCTATGTCTGATCCGCAAGCTTTGGCAAGTGAGAAATTCGGGAAGTTACTAAATGATTACGCAAAAGACGATGTCAGGTATTCCATGACAATGTCAGAAGAAATAGAAGCGATCAAGAAGTTGACCATAGAAGAAGTAAAAGCATTCTATGATAGCTATTATGGCACTTCAGAAGCGACGTTATCTATAGTAGGAGATTTTGATGAGCCTATGATCAAAGCAAAGGCTAACAAATTATTTGGAGATTGGAAAAGTAAAGGCAAGTACAAGCGTGTAGATTATCCATATGCTGAAACTAAACCAAATACCGCAGAAATAGAAACGCCTGATAAAGCAAACTCGATGTTTTTCGCCGGCATGCAAGTACCTATTAATGATAGTCATGAAGATTACGCCGCTATGCTAATAGGCAACTATATACTCGGCGGCGGATTTTTAAATTCCAGATTAGCTACAAGAATTCGTAGAGAAGATGGACTGAGCTACGGTGTCGGTTCATGGTTCAATGCGTCGTCGATGGATAATGGCGGTAACTTCGGCGCTTATGCTATATCAGCTCCAGAGAATACAGCGAAAGTCCAAGCAGCATTCAAAGAAGAAATTATGAAGGTCATCACGGATGGATTTAAAGCCGAAGAGCTAGAAGCTGCTAAGTCTGGATGGCTACAAGCACAGACTGTTAATAGATCTCAGGATAGCAGATTGTCAGGTGAGTTAGCTGGCAATCTCAGATTAGATAGAACGATGCAGTGGGATGAGGCAATAGAAGAGAAAGTATCTAAACTATCTGTAGATGATATCAATAAAGTAATGAAGAAATACATCCATCCTGATAAGATGGTCTATGTAAAGGCAGGTGATTTTGCAAAAGTGAAGAAGGAGATGAAGCCTTAGGGTTTTTATTTTTTGATGATATAAATTTAGGATGTCTCTGTTTGAGGCATCCTTTTTTTTGTGTGCCATGCATGCTATATAACTATAAGGTTAAAGTCCCGAATGCGCCTAATTAGCAGAGAAGACAGCAGAAGCCATAGCACCATATTTACAATCTTGGCGAGATAAAGAAAAAATGAAGTCTCATAAAGGGGGCAGGGCAGAATCATTAATCTTTAATATGAAGCAGTAGCTCTACAAACTGTAATCGTTGTTGTGGTTCTCAACGCTTATTTTATCAGGAAAGAAATTTGTAGTTGCCGTACGTGATGTAGTTAGATTTGAGATGATAGGTAGAATACGTGAGTACGCAAATTTGAAATATTTGCATAAAGGAGAACAATGCCAAACAAGATGTAGGTCGCGGAAGTTTGCAAATCTAAATATTGGGTTTGAGCATTGTCGGGTAAGGAGTGAAAAAATACTTGCTTTTTATTTTCTAAACCTCCCTGACCGCAGTGTCGATCACTAAAGTAATATTAAGAAATGATCATAAGATAATGAAAAAACCAAAGCCTCTTCCTCAGATGTAAAAATAGGAATGCAGATGTAAATATGATCAATAGAATATTTTCAATGTATCGTGATGGGAAAGGGCTTATGATAATATAGTTAGTGATTATTTTTAGGTAATTAGAAACTTGTTTGATCTACATTATAGACAAAAAAAACGCAGCGCCTCCTACCCCTAGAAAACGCTGCTTTTGTTTAAACCCTTAATTGTTCTGGTCTCTTGCTATCATACAAAAAACCACCCTTAAACATTCTACTCAAAAGTAGATATACAAAATTACGCCATATGAAAAGTACCCCATTGCCAATACACTACATGCACACTACAGAAACCCTACAACCTTAGGCTGACGAAAATATTAATTAGCAAATACAAATATTTAAATATGTAACCCATAGATTATCAGTATTTTATAGTAATGTAAGAATAGAGATGAAAGAACCAATTATATAATATGATGGCTTTAGTAATCTCATCGAAGAATTATAAACTCAACTCGTAGAATTGGTTTTCGTGACGAGTTCGTAGAAAATGGTTGAATATGGTTGGTTGTAATTTATATGACTGACAGGGTCACCACCCAAGCAGAATCGATAATATGCTGACTCAAAAAAGTAGAGAGGTAGCCGGATGTTTGGTAGGGTCGTATTTATAAACTCGAGATCGCTTAAGATCTCGAATACCTACGATTGACATGTAGCCGTTTTACTCTTTTTTATTGTTATTTTTTTAGTGTAAAAAACGGTTAAGCTGTATCAAGGACGAACAATTCTTAGCTCATTACTAAAAACGAATATATTTCTTCTGGTAGTAGATCATCTTGTGCACGATGCAAGTAATTCTAATTGCTATAATTTCATTTCTATTCCTACACCTATTCCTAAGATTGTATTTCTTTGATTGATGTAATTAGTATTTTCTTGATTTATCTTATTTATATTCTGCCTGAAGCTCGACATTATAAAAGCACTATATTTCTTAGACAACTCATAATTAATATTAATGCCCCCAGTAAGATTGAGGTCATTGCTGGTGATGAAATAATCTTGCACTTCTGTAGGATTACTGGTAGGACCGAGTAACCAACCCTCGAAGTTATGATTGATATTGTACAAGGCACCTATCTCAAATCCAATGTTTAATTTGTTGAATTTGTTTTGGTATCCTACGAGTACAGGAATGCCTATTGTACGCAACGTATTATTGATCTTCCATGTCTTGTTGCTGATTGTGGTAACAGGTGCATTGCCATATGTCCGTGTCGTATCTCCATTAGTATCTACATCTATATTAAGTAACTGGTCAGGTAATATTTCTGTGACTGTATCTCTGGTCTCATGGAAAAATCGTTCTCGTAAGAAACCGATCTCTGCTCCGAATTTCGCGTAGACACCTGACTTATGTCTTATCTTAAATTGTAATCCAGATCTATTGCTGACTTGCACCTTTTGCGTGTTCTTTCTCTGATTAAGATAATTCTCAGGGGTCAGCTCTGTGATAGCAGATAGATTTTTCATGTAATAATCCGCAGTCGTGTACGCAAGTATAGAATAGTGTATTTTCTTTGGATTATAGTCGTAGCATTCGACAGACTTGTTCTTTCTAAAACAAATATCTTTTCCAGGTAGACCATCTGTATAATATTCTCCTGATCGATATTGGTTGTTAGATAACGATGCCATTACTTTCATAATACTTAGTCCACTTAGCTGACTGATCTCTTTCTGTATTATAGTACTTATATTATTTCTAAGATCTGATTGTAATATAGTAGTAGAAGTTGTACCATTTATATTGCCAATTGCAGAATCTTTTGCTGAAGTTGTATAATTAATTTCTTCTTTTTCAAATATCGAAGCTTGAGTATCTACTGATTTATTTTCTTTAATATTATAATATGATGGAGGAGCTATACTATTTACCTGATTAATATTTTCTGACTTTATAATTTCTTGAGAGTTCTGAGAAATTAGTGATAGAGAGTTTTCTTTTTCTTTATTATTTTCTGATTCTGCTATGATCTCGTTATCGATATTATATATATCAGTATCCTCTACATTTTCTATTAGTAAATTATTGTTCTCTGTAATTCTATCTGTTGCAACAGAAGTAGATAGGTTACCTGAGCTTACATTCTGCAATAATGCATATGATAATAATGCTATTGCTATGATCGATAATACTCCGATGTAAAGTGACTTATATGATTTAGTAGATACGATGTGACCACTAATGTTATTCCATAGAACTGTATTGTCGACAGGTGTCTCATGTAAATATAGTTTGTCCTTTACTATGGCCTCTACATCTTCCTCTGCTGATTTCTCAGAGATACTATCCCATAGCTTATCTGCGTCTATAGGAGACTCATGCAGGCCTAACTTCTCACGTATGAGTTTATCTAATTGATCTTGACCCATGATTCCTTTTTGTATAGTGAGTTTAATTTTTTTCTTAATATCTGTTTGGACCTTGATAGATTAGATCTAGAGGTTACTACTTGTATGCCGAGCATCTTAGCAATCTCCTTATGTGGATAACCTTCTATTACTGATAGGTTAAACACTTGCCTATAACCATCTGGTAATGTACGTACCACTTCCATCAGATTGTCCACTGACATATTACTGATGGCATCTGGAGCTACACTAATGGTATCATTGTAATCGAGTGACAATGATGTTGTATCCAGTGTTTTTTTATTCAGTGATTTTAGAGCGACATTGACAGTAATTTTTCTCATCCATGCCTGAAGAGAACCTTTATCAGGATCATACTTATTGATATATTTAAAGATCCTGATAAAGGAGTCTTGCAGCGTATCTTGCGCTGCGGTAGCATTACCCACGTACCTTAGACATATAGAATATAGAAGTCCAGAATAACGATTGACCAGTGCTTTCTGGCAGGAAGCATGATTCTGCTGACAACCAGATATAATACTTTCTATAGTAAGTGGGTTCGCCATTGATTAGTTTATGAGTTAATTACTGAGTCCTGCACTTAGATTTGTAATACCGAGACATCCATCTGTTTCTATAATTTCAGAGGTGCCATTCTCTCTGAACTCACTATCGATGATATCGTCCATGCCTACATTTCGTTCTACGAAAAAATAATCAGAATTAGGAGGTATTATAATTTCTACGAAATAGTTTCCTTCTTCTACATCTATAAATCTATATACACCAAATTGGTTAGTAAAGACAGTTGCTATCGGATTATTAGGATTGTCTTCTCTGTATAATCTGACTTCTATATTTCCGAGTAATCTGTCTTGGAAGTCATATACATTAAGATTACTACCAGTAGCATTACTTTCTCCATCTTCCCAGACGATTCCAGAGATAGCTCTATGATCTTGAGGGAGATATGTTAGGTCGCGATCTGCGACGCATCCATTTGCATCTGTGACTGTTAGTGTTACTTGATCTTGGAACTCTACATCAGTCTCTGCTCCTGTAGATCCGTTAGACCAAGAATAAGTATATGGTGCTGTACCTCCTTGCACAAATTCTACTGTGAATAAGCCGAAAGGTAATTCATCGACATCACAACCTGATATTGTACTTACAACTATTGGATTAATATTTCCCTCTAAGAATTCTATTTCCTGCATGGTCTCTCCGGTACAGCCATTAGCATCAGTCACGGTTACTGAATATGTGCCGCCTGGTAGTCCAGTTCTTTCTTGGTCATCAGATCCATCTTCCCACATGTATGTGAATGGAGGTACACCTCCTTGAGCAATGACGTTAATTATACCGTTACTCAGATCACATAAGATAGAATCTTGCGGAGATAAGAATACTTGAAGATTCTCATCACTCCCTAACTCTGCCTCACATTCTACGCTGCAACCTGTCGATATATCAGTAATTGTGTATTCGTATAATCCTGGCGAAAGTCCATCGATAACACTGCCTGTAGCCCCGTTGCTCCATGAGAACTCGTAGTCACCACCTGGGTTGTTATTAAGTACGCTTTCTATAGAACCATCATTTCCTATGCAAGTTGCATTAAGGACAATGACGTCGCAAGATATTTCTTCATTGCTTGGGATTCGAACCTCACCTAAACAACTTTTATCATTAGCATCAGTTACAGAATAAGTCACGACTTCACCTCCGGCAAGTCCTGTAAATTCGTAAAACGGATCATTAACTACTTCAACTACATTTCCATTTATTGAGATATCAAAGGGTGGAGTGCCACCGTCTATCTCTAAACTTATCGAACCGGCATTCCCATTACAATCTGCGGCTGTCACCTCAACGTTGCACATCAGTGGAGCATTGTTTGGCTCTATAATTATCTTGAAGGACCCCATAACCATTTTGCCATCTGTGTCTTCCCCCATAAAGGTACCCTCCACTAAATCGCCAACATTGCCTGTGGTTGTAAAGTTGAAGTCTATATCGCATTCACTAAAAGATAAACATTCGGCTGAATATAGTTCACTACCATCTGCTAAAAAACAGTCGAGTAATACCACAAGATCACCTGAAGTGTTCATTTCAAACATTGCTCTCAATGAATCTAAACTACCTCTTATATCAAGTCTATCATCGAAAACAAAAGCTGACGGATCTGTAATTAATACTTCATTACTATCATCAATTTTAAAAATAATAAACTCATCTAATTCATCACACACTTGCACTATACCCACTGCGATAGTAGAGGAATTAGGTTCGACTTCTACTACGTCAGAAGATTTAAAATTTTCTGTATCGAATCCTTGCACAGTAAGAAAAGCTACATCTATACAGTTAATGATAGACTGCTCGAAGAATCCTTCTTCGTCTACAGGGGCTATATAACAATCTGATTCACTTATACATATTTTTGCATAACCTTCTGTGATAGGCGTTCCGTTACAGACCAGCTGACCTGTGATTATGAGTTGTGCTTGAGTTTCTATAACCACCTCTCCGAGTGTGACATCATTGTTAAATGGACCAATATTTTGTTCCAGTATCACATTGCCACATTCATCTTTTATAACTAATTGTAATGGCTCATTTTTAGGCACCTTACCTCTGAAACCTCCAAGATTGTCACTCCACCCATATCCAGTGATGCCTCTGTCGAGTGCATTGATGCATATGTTATAGTAAGAAAGAGCTTGACCATCTTCATTGACCAATTTTCCGCTGATATTCACTAAAGGGTAGGGGACATCACAATTCCAAAACGAGAAGTGACTAACCTGAGCCACATATTCATTGCCATTCAGCTCTGCGATATTTTCTTCTTCCCAGTATACAGTAGATTCATTAAGTGACCAGGTCTTAATTCTTGCCGGTGCATATTCTCGAGTACCTTGGGGTAATGGGAAGCGTATCGTTGCGAAAGTATTTTCATTCAAGTTAAGAGGAACTCCATTGCCATCTGTTATCTCTACAGCCATCATACCATAAGTTTCCAGTTGTACCAGTTGCCCTAATGAGGATAACCCTCTAAGGTCTCCGGGCATACTTTGATTAATGTATGGATCTTCAGGATTATACCAGTGTGTGTATACTTGTACGACATCTTCATTATAAGGGTCACCTGACTCATATCGTACTCCATCAGCTGGGAATTCTATCGATCCACCATTCTCCACTTGTATGACACCGCCTGTAGATCTCGCGAAATCCTGTGGTGTACCCTTACTTATCATCCTTATTCTTAGAAATGATAAAGTATTAAGCTCAGGAATGAAAAACTTGTAGTTATCAAAATAGCCATTTTCACTCAGCGCTAATATTCCTCCTTCTTTACCGGCCTTGATATTGTTAATTTTAAAATAGCCATTTTCGTCAGTCTTATAATTTACTCTGCTATAGGAAATAGTCACATCCTCCATAGGTGTTCCATTCTCATCAGTTACCATACCTGATACTCCTGTAGTTAGTGTGGTAGTCGTAGTGGGTTCTGTTGTAATCACATCTATCACTTGCTCATCTCCGATGACGTCTTTCTGACATGAGGTAATCATCAGTGTAGAGCTGATAACAAGTAATAGGGTTAAGATTTTTTGAATTCTGTAATCCATTCTTTTATTTTTTTCAGATAATTCTAATGCTCATTTAATTTAAGAGCTTTTCTATTTCTGAATTCATTTACATACTTAATTATATACCACATATAAGATAAACGTTGCGTTACATCTCTTAATTTATTGGAAATACATAATCTCACAATCTTTTTATACGCCAGAGTTTAATTTTTATACAATAAAATTTGATTATATCGTCATTAGGTGTTATATTAATCTTAAAAACTTATACAGGGCGGTATAATATTTACTCACACAAAAAATTTTATGCCTTATGATGAACGAATCTGTACAATCAATCATGACTACTGATCTCATTACAGTAAGTCCTCAGACAAGCCTCAGCAGAGTCCGACAGATATTTATGAGTCACAAGATACATCACCTTCCTGTGGTTGCAAATAGTAAGCTAATTGGAATTGTTACAACCTATGATATGTGGAAAAACGAGCTTGCACCTGACGCTTATGCTACGACCTTAGTATCAGAAGTAATGGCAACAAAAATTGCTAAAATCAATCCTACTGATAAGATAGGTACCGCTGCTGAATTATTTTTAGAAAATAGATTTCATGCTCTACCGGTAGTAGATGATCAGAATCATCTGCGAGGTATAGTTACCTCTTTTGATGTATTGCTATATGAGTTCAAAAGAGAATACCCTAATCCAATCTTGTATAAACATCTTTATAACAAGAATAAAGTAAATCTTGCCCCTGCATAAAATTTGGATACCCTGATCACCAAACTCAGCTTATCGATCAGGGTATCGTTTTATTTTACCCTAAATAAAAAGCTCCGACCATTCGGTCGGAGCTTTTTTTAATTTTTACTATCCGACCTGTCTATAAAATTCGGATTTTGATGAAAAAAGTTATTTCTACTTTATAACATTTACCTTATGTGTGTAGAAGGTCTTCCCATCCGATATATAGAGTAGATATAATCCTGAGTTGATAGATTCAGTATCTATACTTAATCTCTGATCTATAATATCTGTATATACAATCTGACCTTCTAAGTTATACATCTGGACTTGCCACTTATTACCAGAAGATACTTCTTTATTGTATATGTGTAATTTGTTACTGACTGGATTAGGAAATACTCTGAATCTATCATCTTGCCCTAACTCATCAGTAGCCGAGGAGAAATCCATACCTGTATTAATGATAAATTCTGTTAGGTCTATAAATCCTCCCTCTCCGTCTATCACTGTGAAGATAAATCGGTCAGTCTCATCTTCTGAGCCTTCGTGGACATATCTGATTCCCTGACTATCTATATCAGCCTGTGTAAATCGACTTCCTACTGTCATTGGTTCTCCATTCATATACAGTGTTCCTTTAGTCGGAACTACCACGATTGTGTATAGTAATTCTTGTGCTGTGTTATTGTTATCCTGTGATAAGAGTAAGTCATTAAATATCTTATTAGCCGAACCAGTCAAAACTTCAAGTACATTATTATTAACTATGAATGGCTGATCAAAAGAAGAATTACTACATAACTCAAGTATAAACTCATCCAGACGACCGCCTTCTCCTGGATCGTTATCTTCGATCCTTAATTCCCATGTGCCTTCTATTTCTCCACCATTGAACCCAAAGAGTGTACCCTCTTCTAATTTCGTTATACGACCACTATTAAGTGGACAATTAAAGTCGATAGGTGATTCTGTATCGAGCCCTAAGTTAAAATTAGCACCTGTACACCTATCGCTAAAAAGTTCGATTTCCTCTCCAGCGGGATTAATCAATACCGCAGTCAAATCTCTCGATCTTCCGTGGACACCTTTGATTTTTTCTACATTGACATCAGCAATCTCGCCTTGCTCGAATATCTGAATCTTAGAAGTTATCGATGATGTACCAGACTGAGAAATATTCTTCGGTAGATCATCAGCACTGTAGGTCAAGCAATTAAGTGATAAAGTACCGAATGTATAAATCTCTGACTCGAACATTGTAACACACTTATTAACTGCGGAAACTCTCCAGTAGTATAGCTCACTATTCTCTAATAATACTTGTGGGATAAAGTCTAGAACCTTAATGTCTTCGCTTATGAATGTATTGGTCGGGCCAAACTCTGGTGACGTAGAAATCTCTAATATATAACTGTCTGCATTCGCAGCAGGCGCCCATTCGAATGTAGGTGTTCCATTAATTCCTTCAGAACCAGATTCTGGAGTGATTAAGGATAAATCACTCATATCTGTTCCAGTAACTTCCAGATTTAGAACTTGATCTATAGTGTCAGCATCTGCTGCAGTTGCTCTTATAACTATCTCACTAAAAGAAGATTCTGTTACATTGCTAAGGTCTATATTTAGTGTGGTCTCACTGCCTGGAGCTACAGGATTATTGGTGAACTCAAATGATGCATTATCAGGTAATCCTGATATTATATCTAAGGTTACTTCATTTTCAAAGTCTTGGAAAGTTGTACCAATAACACCGACGCTTGCATTTTCTGGAAGACATACATCTATATCGCTTTCTGCTAAGTCAATATAGAAACCTGGTGTAGATGGTGCCCTTATAACAACTTCTCCTCTTCCGATATTGAAGAAGACATTATTTGTGGCTTTGACTTTTATACGACCCGCATTCGTAATGATATTAGGGATATTGATCATATGAGATCCATCATTAGGTACATCTTCTGCTAAGATATTGTCAAATGTCTGCCCACCATCGGTCGACAAGAATATGTCGACAGTTTGGCAATCTATGATACTATTGTCGGTATTAGCTACATCCCATTCTATTAGATACTCAGCTCCGACTTCTTGGAATGTGATTCCATTAGGAGAGGTTACTCGGAATGGACCTGCTGTATCAGATGATCTAAACTTTACTTCTTCCCATACTGTACAGCCTACTCCAGGGTGATTATCTCTCACTGTAAATCTGAAAGTCAAATCTCTATTGTAAGTCGGTAATACCTCTCTGGGGTTACCAGTGTTTGATAAGATATTTCCTAACTGAGGAAATAATCTTGTTGTATTATTTCGATTTGGAGCTAATGATCTGAATAATGGAGAATTACCCATGGGATTACCGAGCTGGCTCGGAGGTCCTAAGTCCATCTGCTCCCAATTGTAGGTCAGCTCATCACCATCTGGATCTATAGCTGAGCCTGTTAGCTCAAAAGGTGTGCTGATAGGTATAGTTAGACCATCAGGAATATCTACGAAAAGGTCAGGCGTATTATTAGCAGAGGCTTCTCGATTACCACAACTGACATTTTCTATAAAGTCATAAAACTGATTGACATTTCCGACATGGAAGTAGGCGTCATTCGGACCAGTTACATTATTATTACCACATAATCCAGAATAAGAAAGTATCGTAGATCCACTGCCAGGTTCCCATGCAGTATTGGGTGATCTCTGTGGATCACTGCTCGGGCAGTTATTCCACGAGTGTCCTCCTGATAACTGGTGTCCGACCTCATGAGCGCCAGTCTGCATGACAAAAAATGAAACATCTGATGTCCCAATACAACTTACTCCACCTCCCTTATCAGACCTGCATACAGAACCTCCGAAGGCAATGCCTGCCACTCCATCTGTACATCTTACCGTGAATACATGCCCTATGTCGTACGCATCTGAGCCTACTGCATTATTGATAACTGATGTATTTTCACCTAAGGTTTCTCCGCCTAAGTTAGGCGCAGAATATGGTTCATTTTCTCGGAAAAAAATTAGTTCATCATTATTGTCTATCATCTCAAAATGAGTTCCTACTTCATTTTCGAATATAATATTTAGTCTATTGACACCAGTATTAAATCGAGACATGACATTTTCTTTAGTGCCCCATAATGATCCCCACGCTCCAGTACAAGCAAGTGCTAATCGATAGGTTGTCTTTATGACAGGAATAGATTTATAATTTATTACCTCTTCATTCGGGCTTGCATATTGTTCGATTTGATCATCGATAGCTTCTTGATAATCACTATATCCACATGTTTTTGTATTAGCATCTAATTCGACGTGATGATCTTTCACGTAGTAAGTCATGTAATGCTCGTCAGGGAATGTGTAGTATGGATCTATGTATACAATGCCTTGGTTAGTATTAATTGCTGCATGGAATCCCATCGGGCTATAATCTATACGTGCTACTTCTGATCTATTATTAGGATTATAGCCGAGGAAACTTTTTATATTAGGAAACTTCTCGCTTAGCACAGGGCTCATGCAAGGGCTCTCCACGAATTCCATATCCATAGACTTACCTTCTGGTAGAGGGATCTGTAGACTTACCGTTTTTTGGTTGCTCTTCTGGTGATCATCCATAGGTGCCTTAGATAACTTCTGGATCAGAAGATCCATATCTAATTTGTATGTGTCGAATTTCTCTGGTACAATATATCTCTGATCAAGATTCTTGTGTGGAATATCTGATTCTTGGGAAGAAGTCCATACTTGCTGAGCATTGAGCGATATGGCGCTCATAATTAGTAAAAATGTACATATGTGCCTCATGATAGGTGGTTATTTTATACAAATATAAAAATCATCGGATGAGTATGTTAATACTTCTTGTTTCTATGCGGACATCATTACAATAACTGTATCAGAAAAATATGTAATTACATAAATATCAGAAAAATATAAATAATCAGAATAATGTGTATATTTGCATTGTAAGATGACATAAGTGGGACAAACAAATTTTTCTGTAGAGGCTATTGTAAGTTGTGACGATAGAGGGCAACTTGTGTTGCCTAAGGATTTAAGGAAGAAATTAGATATTAAGTCGGGAGATAAGTTAGCCTTACTAAATGTAGTATCTAAGGATAATGCAATGTGTATTACTTTGATAAAGGCTAATTCCTTGGAAGAACTAATAAAGAATTATCTAGCACCAGTTATGAAAGATGTAATCATGTAATTGGGGTGCCGCAAGACATATTTTGATTGAGTATCAGACTATTTAGAGATTGAATAGTACTATTTGTAGAAGGGAGCTGTAATAGGCTCCCTTTTTTCTTGGTAAGAATTCTCATAGTCCCATTTGAGGTTCCATTCTCGAAAGCATGTATAGTTTTTTTTCTCGGAATACTATTAACGGGTTAGAATAAGGCTCTCATCTGTACGCCTGCATTTTGTATCACCTTGCTGGCATTTGATTTACGACCGTTATAATTCAGTATTAGGTCTATATTGGATGATAGTCGACGCGTATAGTTAAAATTCCAAACAAGATTATCTCCATCTTTTAATCCTTGCAGCATTTCGAATTCTACAGGCGTATTATTCTCCCCTTCAAATTTAATTCTGACATAATTAAATTCTAATTGTAGATTAGAATTACTATTCTGTCTCCAGGTGAAACTGATACCTCCATCATGTATGTCAGTCCGTTCCATATTTGTATCTATCGTATTACGACTTTGCTCTATTTTGTATTTTAATATTAATCTCAGGTTACTCTGAGGTCGGAAATTAATCTGCGGTATGATATTCCAGAATTCTATGTTATAGTCCCTATTGTCAAAAACGGAATGATTATTTTCTCTAGTTCCGAAAGCTGTCTCTACGAGGGCATCTATCTTCTTTTTGATATTGACTCTCGTTCGAGAGTAATACTGATCAGTCAATCGTAATTCGCTGCCAGATATCTGACTGACCTTATTATTAAGAGATCGATAAGAGAGTTGTATATCATGACTCGGATTGCCTCTATTGTAGAATACTTTGTGATCAAAAGACGCGGTAAATGAAACCAATTCTTCATCTGAAAGATCAAAATTAATGGGTTCTATAAATTTGCCATCCGCTTGATTAAGTGATTTCTGATCTATCCGATATCTACTGGAAAATATAAACTTTCCAAGAAGACTGTTCTTCTTTGTAAGAAACTTAGAAGGGTTTAAGTTGAATGATTGATTGAGTACATTTCTATTGGTGCTAATAAATTCATTATTGAATATGGAGACTTTTTCATAGGCGCCATCATTAGCAAATGCAGCAATCTCAAATTCGGTTATTTGCTCCTCTCCATCTTCATTATAATCATTCCATTGGTAAGAGCCTTCTCCATCTTGGACTTTTATAAATTGGAATTCTATTTTAGGTTCTTGACCACTATTTGCTTCATAGTAAGAATTGATTGTTAGGCCATTATTCCATAGCTTAAGTTTATGATCTATATTTCCAATGAACGACTTATTAGGACTGTCCTGACTGATATATATATCATCCACCTTATAATCCCTTAATACCAATTGCCAAACTAATATAGAGGCTTTAGATTGAGTCCAATTTCCAGCGAACTCTATGTTAGTAGATGTCGTGACTCGCATGAGTTGCTTGTCGAGTGTCCTATCGTCAGTCCGTCGTGATACTCCCCATGTTAGGCTTAGGTTATCATAAGGCCTTGCTTCTATGTAGGCTCTGTAATAGTCGTAATTAAAACTAGAAGCAATTAGGGAATCTGTTGCAGAGTCATTTCTGATATTCCTTTCTTTTTCGTAATAATATCCGATAGTTAATTTATTGTCTATCAAGGACTTAGAAGCAGTTAGTCTAGGTCTTAGGAAGTTAGTCGACTCTATATTACTTCTCGATCTTAAGTAATCACCGATGGCATTAATCTTCCATCCTGATTGATTATAATTTCCTTCTACAATATGACGAGTGCCATCATATATCTTTTTATCATGGAATCCTGATAAGGTATATCTTATGTAATTTTGGTTACGTACAAGACCAAGACTTGCATTGTATAATGCTTGATTATTCTGATCTACAATATTATCCAGATTCCAATCTCTTGCAAATTCTGGTGGTCTATAAGGGTTGAGTGCTTCGTAGTTTTCTGATGCATACTCTACGTTTATTTCTGTTATTAGATTGAGTAATGATTTAGATCCTAACTTTCTGACATCATCGAATCGTGAGTGCAGTGCTACCCCAGTGTTATCTTCATTATTGACTGTAGAGAATCTATTGAGATCTACATTACTTATACTTGATTCTAAGTATATATTAGTGCTGTCACTGATAAGATATTCTGTAGCGAATGTTGCTAATTGCTTTTGTTGTGGTGGGATAATATTGACAACAGGATCGTAGTTACCCATATTCTCACCTACGTACATGTATACTCTTCCGTTAGCTGCGATATTCGTATTGATAATATAGTCTCCATTTCCTTGTCCTACATTGGTAAATCTAGCGCTTACAAGACCTGGTACATCGTCATCTTCGTAGCTTAGGATGCCTTCTGCATCGATTCGGTATTTGATTATGTCTGCACCAGTTTCTGGATCTGGAATGAATATGCTACTTCTAAATGTACTTGCATCTCCTCCCTCTCTGAGTATTCTAAGATCAGTTGTATCTAACTCTCCATTGCTGATTAGAGACTTGCTATCTTGCTCATTGTATAGATTGATATGGAATTTCCATCTATCATTTTCTATAGTGGATTCTGTGGCATATAATGACCTAAGATACCGTTGCACTGAGTACTCGAATTCTACAAGTATTCTAATATTAGCCCTGATGATTAAGTTAGGTGTAAATCTTATCTCTGCTCGATTATAATCGATGACATAATCGTTCTTTTCTCCTCGCTTAAGTAACTTTCCATCTGCATAGACTTTTTCTGTGCCAGATAGTACTTGTAAGAACACTTCGTTATTTGCACCTAATAATCTGTAGGGACCTTGGTTGCCTTCTTGTATTTCTAATGTCTGTCTATTAAACTGTCCTCGAGAGATGGCAAAACTTGCTCTATTATTGGTTGTCCAGTTTTCGTTAATTGTGTTTTCAGATCTGACCGATATTCCTTTTAGTTTTTTATAATAATTCATAAAATAACTCTTAGGTCTAGCTAACTCATAATCACCAGCAATAACAGCAAATCTGTCTTTCTGTACTTCAATATATATTTTATCAAATTCTTGTAAGACTTGCGTGTTCCCCTCTGGTTGTATCGGTATGTTTTCATCTGATATGGCAGCTTTGACATACAGACCATTGCCTAAGTCCCCCCTCATTTGTAAGTTGAAGTTAGAATTAAGCACCACATCCTGAGCATTACCGAATGACACACCTCTGCTAAAGCTCCCCGTGTACTCTAACTTATTAGATTGTATGATCCGACGATTGTTATATTCATCATCGCCATAATCAAAATCCATAATCCCAATGCGAAAATCTTTGTCCATATTACTGGAGTCGATTAAAGGTCGTGATTCTACAATATTAAATGACAGACACCTATATTCTAAATTTAAAGTGTCTCCTCGATTCGGTGTTATTCTAATCGTGTTATTATTAATTACATAGCTTGTATCGCAAGCTTGCCCCTTTTGATTAGTTAGGTATATAGTATTAGGTATTACTGTGTTGTTTTCTACAATAATCGTGTCTGAAGCTATAGTATATATATGTAGATTACTGAGAGTCTCGTTCTGAGCAGATAGAGGGTTAGAATACACAATCATAATCATGAAAACCAAGGCTTTCACAACGCCATTGACCAGATTTGTTAATATTCTTATTTTACCCAAAACCATATCCATAGATACGTTTCTCAATATTCCAATATTGAGTGTATTTCTCATTAATGGTTACGAAGATATAGCTAAGATCGATAAGGTGTTGGGAGTAATCTTATGGTACATGCAGTTATCGATTCCATTTTTATTAATCTAAATTAAATTAGGACGTAAACACAATATGTAACAGGCTGAATATCAGATTAATATGATTTTACCTAAAACGTGCAGGATGAGTTTATTAATTAATAGTGAAGCTTCATTGAGTTCTGTAAGAATTAACATTATGAGTTTAACTTAACACTAATATCATTTTCAGATCATTATTTAAAAATTGGCATAGTATTTTATATAAATATATAGATAGATTTTATTGATTATAATCTACTGATTATTAAGAAGGTGTATGAAATTGATACTTTACTCCCCGTTTATCAAATAACTATTTCTTAAAATACAATAATCAGTTACTTAAACTGTCATTGAGTTATACATCTCAGATAGCAATGTTAATTAGCGCTGTTAACTGGTTATTAAGTTTTAAATAGATCGTTTTTATTGAGTCTTTTGATATATTTGACCTTTATTTGAAATTTGAACCATTTCTGAGAATTATAATCCTTTTGGGCATAAACTGAAGAAGAATGTTTAAACTCTTCATTGCAAGTTTAATACTTTTAAGTGCTTGCACCGTTTACGGGCAAGAAAATAGAACCTTTTCTGGCGAGAATAATAATCTCGTACAGCTAGAATGGGGTGCCGTTAATTCTCCTCTGTTAAGAAAGTCTTCTGTACAATATGTTGACAACTATTCAGAAGTTCAAAATACAGACCTTCCCACACCAAGACATATCAGTAATCATATTTTTGCTCAGCAAGAGAATATTTTTGACACACATAATCTAAGTGACTATGTATGGTTGTTCGGTCAGTTTATAGATCATGATATTACATTAGTAGAATCAGACAATAGAGAATCTATTTTTCTTGAGATTCCGGAAGATGATGAGTATTTCTCTTCTTCAGACTTCATACTTACAAGTAGAAATCAAGCGATTCCAGGAACTGGAACTGGTCCTAATAACCCAAGACAATATGCTAATCACGTATCTAGTTACTTAGACGGATCTGCAATATATGGCTCAGATAGAATGAGGGCAGAATGGCTCAGAGATATGTCTGGAGATGGTAAGCTTAAAGTTTCTGAAGGTGACTTACTACCATGGAATACGATAGATGGAGAATTTGATTCTGAAATTCTATCCACAGCCCCTACCATGGCTGATGATACAAGAAGCCTTTCTAAGTACTACATAGCAGGAGATATAAGAGCTAACGAGAATCCTCTACTAATAGGATTACATACTTTATTTGTAAGGGAGCATAATAGATTATGTGACGTCCTCAGAATGGATCACCCTAACTGGACTGGAGATCAGATATACCAAAGAGCAAGGAAATATGTAGGCGCATACTTGCAGAATATCACTTATAATGAATGGTTACCTGCGATGGGTGTAATTCTTCCAGAATACAATGGATACAGAGAAGAAGTGAATCCTGCAATAATTAATTCATTCTCAGCTGCAGCATTTAGAATAGGTCATACCTTGATAAATAGTAATCTGATAAGGATGGGTAATGATGGTGAAGAATTAGCTACAGGTAACATAAGACTAAAGGACGCTTTTTTTAACCCACTAATTATAGAAATATCGGGTGGAATAGAGCCATTCTTTAAGGGCATGGGCACACAAGTCATGCAGGAATTAGATTGCAAAATGATAGATGATCTTAGAAACTTTCTGTTCGGTGCTCCTGGTGCTGGTGGATTAGATCTGGCATCGGTTAACATATTTAGAGGTAGAGATAGAGGTCTTAGTAACTATAATCAGCTGAGATTTGATTTTGGCTTGCCGAAGGTTAGCAATATCAGTGACTTCGCAGCTACTCCAGAAGATGAGGAATTACTATCAGAAATGTATAGCAGTGTGGATAACATTGATGCTTGGGTAGGAATGCTCGCTGAGAGACATAAGAATGACGCTATATTTGGTGAATTAGTAATGAGAATTATAGAAGAGCAGTTTAAATCATTGAGGGATGGAGATAGATTCTATTTCGAAAATGATCCTGTATTTACTCCATCGGATGTTGACTACATTAAGACAATTAATTTGCACAAGATATTAATGAGAAATACTGGTCTCGGTACTATGCAGACTAATCTATTTGTCGCAATGCCACATGCTCAGATACCTACTGGTCCTGAGATTGGAAAAGAGCCATTATCATCAGTTGCATACCCTAATCCAGTCATAGATCACACTTATATTAAACTATACTCTGAGCAAGATCAGACCGTGAGCTTTCAGATTTTTGATGCACATGGTCGGACAGTATCTACAGTAGACAAAGTTTTGTTTTCAGGTGATAATACGGTCAGATTAGAAATGGACCCCTCATGGCCGTTAGGTGTCTACAACATCTTAGTAAGTACGCCAGAGCAGTATGCAATACATAAAATTATAAAGGAGTAATTCCCAGTACTCTTACACTCGATTTTAGAATATATTAATTTTACTTTACAGAGAATCTATTTCATAGAAATAGCCAACTCTATTTATGTTCTATTACTCTACTAAAGTCCTGAAAATCAACTAATACCATTTAAACATTAGAATGTCGGAAATATTATAATAGAATTAGCCAATCTCTGCGTTAAAAATACTCTTCATAGCTACCGCTATGACTCAGCCCACCCACTTTCGTGGTTCACTCTTTTCGAGTATTGATATACTCGATTCGTCTGCGACGAAATCATTCGTTCATGCCTTAATCTTAACAAATTCTATTCTATAATCTTAACCGACATCTTAAAATTTAAATGGTATAATTAAGGATTACATTGATTTATATCAACATAATATTCTATGGGTATCACTCGTCGTTATTTTCATAAGTTATTAGGTACAGTTGTATCTCTACCTCTTATCACAACATGTAGCAAAGTAGCTCAGAATAAGTCTTCTGCTCTATCTTCAGGCAATCTAGTCCTGAGTACTTGGAATAATCGAAGGGCTAATGAAACGGCTATCAATTCTCTCATGAAAAATCAAGATCTATTAACAGCAATAGAAAAGGGTATCAAAACTGTAGAAGCAGATCCAGATGACATGTCAGTAGGCTACGGCGGTAGACCGGACAGAGATGGGAATGTAACCTTAGACGCTTGTATAATGGACCATAATGGTCATGCTGGCGCAGTGACTTATCTTAAGAATTACATGCATCCTATCAGCATAGCTAGAAAAGTATTAGAAGATACACCACATGTTATCCTATCAGGAGCTGGTGCTGCTAAGTTTGCTGAGTCGCAAGGCTACAAAAGTCAAGACCTAATGACAGATAAGAGTCGTAAGGAGTACCAGAAATGGTTAGAAAAGGGACTATATAGCCCTAAAGTCAATATAGAACGCCATGATACCATAGGAATGATTGCCTCTGATAGAGACAGAAACATGAGTGGAGGCTGCTCTACGAGTGGATTGTCTTATAAGATGGCTGGTAGAGTAGGGGATTCTCCGATTATAGGTGCTGGATTGTATGTGGATAATGATTACGGATGTGCTACAGCCACTGGATTAGGAGAACTCGTACTGGAGAGTTGTACTACTTTTCTAATTGTAGAGTTAATGCGACAAGGACTGAGTCCCCAGAAAGCCTGCGAAGAAGCCATAGGTCGAGTCATCAGCAAGAATAGCACAAAGAATATACAAGTTGGGGTAATCGCAATGGATAAAAACCAAAATATCGGAGCATATAGTATTCAGAAGGGATTTAATTTTGTTAAATCAATCGATACAGAAACCACTCTAATAGAGGCAAATTCGTATTACAGATAATCCTAATACGTATATTTTATAGGCTTCTCAGCCGATTTTGGCACTCATTTTGCCTTTAGACATTTATTAATCCGAGTATGTTAAAATATACCGGTAACGAATTTTTATAATATTAACCAATAAATGTCTGCAATTAATAGCGTAATAGTTGATGTGCAAAGCATCTTCAGGGCTGGTCTGCAAGCTTTCTTTGAAGCTACAGATGCCATAGAAGTCAATGTGATGGGTCAAGAAGACTCAGCAGAAGGCTTGCTATTATTTCTACATAAGAATCTGGATACAGAGCTTGTAATATTAGATCTTAATCTTCCCGAGACGGATGGCTTAGATCTTATACCTCTTATTAGAAAACAATTCAAAAGCGTACGTATTCTGGTGATGACGTCTTATGGCGACTACAAGTTCGTAGGACAAGCTCTTAAGAACGGCGCAGATGGTTATATCCTTAAATCTAATGAGCCAAAAGATCTTATCGAAGGTATCATAGAAGTCATGGAAGGTAAGACTTACATTGCTCCAGGTCTCCATATTACGCCGCCTAATGGCAGACGACTTACAAGTGGTAAGAAATCTACTTACGAAGATAGATTCGTCATAAAACAGAAATTGACTAAGAGAGAACATGAAGTATTAGAACTGATTACAGAAGCTCTCAATAATAAAGAAATTGCTAAAGAATTATATATAAGCGATCAAACAGTCGGCGTGCATAGAAAAAATATTATGCGTAAGCTCGGTGTCAAGAATACGATCAACTTAATAAAATTCGCATTAGAAAATCAACTTGTATAAAATGTAAAAAGAACGATCTATTAGAACATAATCTTTTCCCCTCCTCCATAGTCTGAACAGCTATAAATAAGATTGAAATTAAAATTTAGGCGTAAGCCAATAATGTAATTACTTATGAGAATTATAGAAATGTTCAGCATCAGAGTACTTAGAAATTTATCTGTGCTACCTTGTTTTCTCTTGTTATTTTGCTCAGGAAGTCTTGTGGCACAATGTCCCATTTCCTTAGGTTGTAATGACAACATTCAGATCTCTTTGGGGTTTGATTGTAATGCAGTTATCACTCCTGCACTAATATTAGAGGACGAGAAAGATAATTGTGATTATAGAGTCACGATCAAGTCTGAAGATGATAGAGTCTTAGCAGAAACTGTAGACATGGGAGGTACGTTAGTGTTCCCAAGCGTTGACGGTTCGTATATAGGCGCCCCGTATAAGGCAGAAGTATTTTTTGTCAATGACAATAATACCACAATCTCGTGCTGGGGTTTTATAACTGTGGAGGATAAGTTACCGCCAGTGATTTCCTGTATAGAGGACTTTACTGTTAATTGTAATGAAGATCTCTCAGACCTCTATACGGCATCTACCACTGCTACCTATGAGAGTACAGGACCAGACTTAGATACAGATTCTACTACTGTAACTGTAGCTATGTGTAATACTAATCCAGGAGCTAACACGCCATCTCCATTTGAGATTATAGAATCAGCTACATTGAGCTTTATGGGCTTAACTACCGGAAGTGGAAGTGCAGATATTAATGGTGTGCCAGTTGATTTTTCTATAGTGGGTACGGCAATCGAGGGAGATCTTATTGGTACTCAGGTAGATACCTCTACGTGTATTATTTTTACCTATCCAGCATCCACTATTCCTGCTGGAGGGATAACGACTACTATAAGTTCTGTTTCATTTTTCGAGTATCAGATTGTTGATAATTGTGATCCTAACTTAGATGTGTTAGTTACATTCGACGAGACACAGAATTTAGATTGTGTAGATGATATTACAGCAGAAAGAACAATAAGATATTATACTCAAGATGACGTAGGCTTAAGTGCAGACTTTTGCGAGTTTACTATTTCGTTTTTGAAGAAGTCATTAAGCGATGTTGTATTTCCTCCAAGTATAGATATAGATTGCGAAGATGCACCTATGACAGCAGGAGAGTTAGATCTGAGTCCTGCGGAGACAGGCTTTCCGTTACTTGATGGTAATATCATCATGGATGAAGATAACCTATGTAGAATCAATGTGACATTTTCAGATGATACATTTAATATTTGTGGAGTTAATACAATTAAGATCTTAAGAAGATGGACGGCATTAGACTGGTGTGAAGGGCAGTATGCACAGAGTTATCAGACTATCAAGGTTATAGATGAGACACCGCCAGTAATTACTTGTCCACCAGACGATATGGTTTTCTTAGCTGATAATGATTGTACGGCTTCGATTATATTTAAGCCATTTGATTCTTCGGATAGAACAGGTGCTATGTTATTAGATGATTGCTCTGCCCTAACAGTACAGGTAGAGTTCTTACGAGGTGATCAGAGAGATCCTGATGATATAAATCAGCCATTTAATCCTGCTGTTTCTATTGGAAATAATATGTTTAGAGCGGATGGTTTACAGAGCGGGCGTAACTGGATTAAGTACATCGCAACAGATGCATGTGGACTTTCGGCCGAATGTAGATTTGAGATTATAGTAGCAGACGATGATGCACCGATCCCAGTATGTGATCAGTATACGGTAGTATCCTTAGATAATTCTGGCTGGGGTAGAGTATTTCCTCTATCTATAGATGATGGATCATATGACCGATGCGGAGGCCCCGTTAACTTAGAGATTAAGCGTTCTGATTCAGTGTGTATGGGTCAGACTTCAGATAGAAACTTTGGAGAATTTGTTTCTTTTTGTTGTGAGGAAGCTGGAGATACGATAATGGTGCAATTACTTGTAACTGATGATGGAGGTAGAAGTAATACATGTGAGGTTAGCGTTGTAGTTCAAGATAAGTCAGGCTTTAATATCACATGTCCAAGTAGACTTAATATAGATCTCGATTGTTCTGAGATTAATAATATAGGAATAGCTACTTATGGTACAGCAGTCATCTCTGATGATTGCGGTGCAGGTGTTATTAGTTTTGACGATGATGAAGATTTTGATGACCAATGTGGAACAGGAACGGTTGTCAGAACTTTCTCACTGTCACTTAACGGCAGTGTTGTCCCGCTAACACAATGTACGCAGACATTTAATTTCTCAAGTGACATAGCTTTGACGCAAAATAGTTTTGTATTTCCAGCGGATAGGGAAGATGCAACTTGTGAGAATTATACAACTGACTTAGGTGATGCGCCTACTTACAGAGGTATAGCAGTTAATGAAGCGGCCTTCTGTGGAGACTTAACTTATTCATACAATGATTTAGTATTTGAGCAAGTAGAAGGATTCTGTATTAAGGTTATAAGGACTTGGACTGTAATAGATTGGTGTACTCATAACGCTAATGGCAACTCTGATATAGGGAAGTGGTCTGATATTCAGATTATTAAAGTCTCACAGTCTGCCGGACCACAATTTAATAATTGCCCTGAAGATGTAACTGTAGATATTAACGATAGCACATGTCTAGGAACGGTAGGATTTAATGCACCGACTGCCATGGATCTTTGTAAGAATGAGCCAGTAGATTCAGATGAGATTACATATGCTCTGACAGGACCTAATGGATTCTCGAGGTCTGGTTCTGGAGATGTACCTACTATTGCATTAGGACCTGGTACTTATAATGTTGTATGGACAGCTGTCGGAATCTGTGGAGATGATAACTCTTGTACTCATACGATAACGGTAAGAGATCTTAAGTCACCGACGCCATATTGCTTAGGAGGTGTAACGACAGTACTGATGGTGTCTAATGATCCTACAGTAGAGCCGATGGTAGAGATATGGGCTAATGATTTTGACTTAGGAAGTAGTGATAATTGTGGAGACGTAGAGATTTCTTTCTCTAGTGATCCTAATGATAAATCGAAGGCATTCACATGTGATGACTTAGGGATGACTCTTTTAGAAATATGGGTAACAGATGGAAGTGGCAATCAAGATTTTTGTACAACTACTATAGATATACAAGCTAACGGTGATATATGTGCTATGACAGGTACAGGAACTAGGATAGCAGGTAATGTAGGAACTGCCCTTTCAGAAATGATAGAAGAAGTAGAAGTAGAATTACAGAATATGACAGATAATTCTATTACGACTGATATGACTAATGTCAATGGTGAGTTTGCATTCAGCAATAACTTATTATCTAAGGATTATAACGTAAGTGTAAGAAGTCAAGATGATTACCTTAATGGTGTATCGACATTAGACTTGCTGATTATACAGAGACATATACTTGGAGCTAGACCGCTCGTTTCGCCTTATGAGGTTGTTGCCGCAGATATTGACAATAGTCAATCGATCACAGCATTAGATCTTATAGAGTTAAGAAAACTAATATTAGGTATCTATGATGAGTTGCCTAATAATGACAGTTGGAGATTTGTAGATAGAAAACAGACATTTAACGATGTCCAGAGTCCATGGCCATTAGATGAGCAGATAACTATCTACAACTTAGATAACAGTATGATGGGTAATAACTTCGTAGCGATTAAGATAGGTGATATCAATGGAACCGTACAAGTCAATGCAACTGATACTGAAATCGAATCCAGATCTAATAAGAGTGAATCTATGTCCATAGAGATATTAGAATTATCAAAAGGAACATACTTAGTACCTGTCTATCTTGACAACCCACAAAGTGTCCAAGGTTTGCAATTGGAGCTCGATCTAAATACTCAGATTGAGGTTGCAGATATAGAATCTGGAAAGCTTAAGCTTAATGCAACTAATTTTAATGTAACTGATGGTAATGTCAAGATGATATGGCATGACTCTCAGGTAGTGAACATCCGTAGAGACGAAGCACTATTCTACTTGACTATAAAAGCAGACGTACAATTACACGAATCTATGATATCGATGAGTAGTAATAATCTTAAGAGTGAGCTATATAATGATCTTGATGAGGTGATAAGCCTTAGCTTAGGCTCTATTTCTCACGACGTAAGTAATAGATTATATCAGAATACACCTAATCCATTTAACAGGTCGACTTCTATACAATTCGAATTGTCGCAAGCATCAGATGTACTACTTAACATTTACGATACGAATGGACAATTAATTAAAACGATAAAAGGAAATTATAATAAAGGAGCTTCTACGATAGATATTTCTCCTGATGATCTGTCAGGTTCTGGAATCTACTACTATCAGATGACAGCAGGATCTTATAAAGCTTCCAAAAAAATGATTTTTATAGAATAAACGACTACTGACTATATTGAGAAATTTATTGTCTCTACCATTCATTTGGTAGAGACTTTTTTTATTCACATATTGCATATTCATATCGTTAGGTTATCGATAGATTATTAGTTGATATACCTATTCTGCATAGTCTGTCTCGACATAAGTAATATTAAGCTACAATTGCTTAAATTAAATTTCTATATAAATATGGATCAAGTCCTTATATACATAGAGATATTATTAATTTTGCAGCTAATTTTAAATTCTGGTTATGATTACCAAATTCATTAAAGTATCCGTTTTCTTATTCTTAGCAGTACAGGCATTTAGCCAACCGCTGGAGTTCGAATTTTCTACTTCATCTACTCCAGCCCCAGGTGGCGTATATGAAGTCGATGTAAGTGTCAGCAACTTCCAAGAATTATTATCTGCGCAGGTTGGAATATATTGGGACTCTACAGTCATGAGTATCGATACTATTCCCTTTGTTACGACAGACCTTCCTGACTTTAACAGATCGGCTATCAGTCTTCCAGAAGATAACCAGACTGTCATAAGAGGAAAAGTTAAGGTTTCATGGGCAAGTCTCAGTTTAGTGCCACAAAGTGTGGATGACGAAACATTATTGTTTACGATGCGATTTAATCTGATCGGAGCTCCTTGTGATACCACATCACTAACTCTCGGAGCCCCACAGCCCCCATTTCTTAATATAGAAGTCATACATAATGACAAAGACGAAATAGGAGCGATTGCTAATAATTTTCCAATAGAGATACCTGGTACTAATTGTGGTACTCCACCACCGACAGGCTGTATGAATGGAGAACTTGAATTGGTATTTAATAATGAGTCAGCTGAAAATGGAGAAAATGTTTGTTTCCCATTCATAGTTAATAATTTTAATGATATAATCACTTTCCAAAGTAGTTACACTTGGGATGCGTCTGATTTATTTCTTACAGAAGTAAGAAATGTCATGCTTCCTGGTTCTAGTCCCATAAGTTTCCAAATAGATACACTTGCCGGCGTAGCAACTTACGTCTGGTTTGATAACACAGGAGGTAATGACCCACAGACATTTGCTAATGGAAGCAGCTTATTTGAGATGTGTTTTGACGTGATAGGTCCTAATGGCTCCACTTCGACTATTCAAGCTGCTGGAAATCCAACGCCTATTCAGATTTCCGCTACAGGTGGAGTTGTAGAGACCTGTATTAAGCCTGGAACATTTACAGTTTCTGGTGGTGGTTCCGATGTCTTCACATTGGTTTCTAATAGTGTAACTGCCACAGAATCAGAGGTTTGTGTTGATATATCTGCTAATAACTTTACAGATATTGTCACTTCTCAGTTTACTGTGCAGTGGGATAATGATATTCTTTGTTACAATAGGATTACCAATCTTAATTCAGATCTACCATTATTTGAGTCATTATTTAACCAAGATGATGACGTACTTAGATTAACGTGGGGTAGCTCAGGGGCACCAGTCAGTTTAGCCGACGGGACTGTCCTATATACGATATGCTATGATGTAAAGCCTGGTAATTGTAACGCAAATGTTCCGATTAACTTCATAGATGACCTCACACCTATAGAAATAGCGACTGAAGGGGATATGGTTATACCATTTAATCTTAATGAAGGTTCAGTAACAATTCTATTTGATTGTCCTACAGGTAATGAGTTAATGATAACAGAATCTATATCCAATGTATTATGTAATGGGGGTTCTGATGGAAGCATAGATTTGGAAATTAGCGGTGGAACCGCTCCTTATGATTGTAACTGGGGATCACCTATAACAAATGATAATTGTAATCAAAGCAACTTAATTGCAGGAACTTATAGTGTAACAGTAACTGACAGTGCAGGTAACTCGGCCTCAGAGACAATCAGCATATCCCAACCAAACCCTATAGTAATCAATGGAAGTGGTGGAGCTGGTACTATATCTTACACTGTTTCTGGAGGTACGCCGCCTTACACAGAAGAATTTAATCCACCCATATCTGATCTTAATAATGTGCCAGCAGGAACATATACCTTATTGGTTACAGATTCTAATATGTGTCCGCAGACAAGAATATTTCAAGTAACACAGGGAGGTCAGCCAATAATAGTTAATATTATAAGCATAACGCCAGCATCATGTGCTAATGATGGAATGATATGTATAGAATGTATCGGAGGTTCAGGTAATTTTGGTTCAGCCGTTTCTGATCCGCCATTGACCTTTGATTCTAATCAAAACTGTTTTCTAAATGTAGGAGGAGGCACTTATACCATAAGATGCACAGATAATACTGGAGAGAGCGGTACCGCTATAGCAGTCGTTAATGTCAATGCACCTCAATTATCAGCGTCAGTAACTAATATAGATCCAGCATTGTGTAATGGAGTAGGCGGCTCATTTGATGTAGATGTATCAGGTGGATGTCCTGGATTTGCAATAGATGTGGGATTGGCTGGACAAGCTAAAACTCCTTATAATGAAAATAATACCTACAATCCTGGTGATTACAGCCTTTGTGTTAGGGATTCTCGTGGAAGTACAGTAACAATTAACTTTAATATACCATTAATAGGAAGTGGTCCTCTTAATGCCGATGTAACAGATATCTTAGATGCTTCTTGCTTAAGTAATGGATCAGCTACCATTACGGTGGATGGAGGATGCAACCCGATATGCACATTGACTAATACAGATACTAACGATGCTTTTGCCTGTAATCCAGGTCAGCCAACATCTTTGCCAGCAGGTAATTATACTGTAATGGTACAGGATGATCTTGGTGCAATAGATTCAGAATCATTCACAATAGAGAGCACAGGAGGAGGAGATCCTCTGGAAGTAACACTGGAGGCACAAGATGCTCCTTGTGCAGGTATGGACGGCTCGATCACATTTGATGTGGTAGGTGCATGTGGCGATGTAACATGTACCATAGATATTGGTTCGACTGGGACATTTCAGCCTTGTACAATTGTCGGCGGAGCGATCGTAGCTCCTGCGGGTACTCATACTGTTACATTCAGAGATGATGTAACAACAGTTACGAGAACTATTATCGTAGACAATTCTGAAAATGCCGTAAGTGTAGAACTAAATGCCGTCTTAGATAATGGCATAGATATAAATATCAATGGTGGGCAAATGCCATTTAACATTACTTGGACCTACCCTGATGGCACTCCGCAAACCACAGAGGACCTTACTGGGTTGACACAAGAAGGTACCTATACGGTTGTTGTTGTAGATGCTATTGGCTGTTCAGGATCTTTAGAGGTTCCTTTCACACCAAATGGAATGACTCCTTTGACACTTATTGTTAATGAGAACAATATTTCAGCAGCTACTTGTGGATCTTTAGACAATTGTGATGGAGAAGTAACTGGCTCGGTAGTAGGTGGATCACCACCATATAACGTAAGTATAACAGATCAGGATGGCAATAGTCGTATGTTTTCCATTTCCGAATCTGGACCTTTCGTATTAGAGAACATATGTGGAGGCAGTTACAGTATAAGTGTGACCGATGGTGCTAATGCCACAGTAGACTTTGCTTCGGCTGTGATTGTACCATCACCAGATCCTATTGTTATCACAGAAGATCAAGTCGATTGTGCAGATGCTGGAGAATCTAATGGTTCTATCTCAGTATTCGTAGAAGGAGGAAATAGCGGCTATGTATACAACTGGTCTCCAGTATTGCCTAATGCTGGTCCGAGCAATGATAACTTAGATATAGGAACTTATACATTACAGGTTACTGATGACAATGGCTGTTCTACTTCTATCACCTTGTCAGTCGATGATTGTAACATGCCGACTGGAGAGGATTGTGGAGAAAGTATCTCAGTCATTACACCTAACAATGATGGTATTAATGATCTATTTATGATTAATTGTGCAGAATCAGGTAGCAATAATGTAGGGATCTATGATAGGTATGGTCGCCAAGTACTTAATGTAAGTAATTACCGCAATACATGGTCTGGCTTAGATAGTGATGGACAAGCATTGCCAGAAGGTGCTTACTATTGGATCTACGAGACTAATGGTCAGATTACTAAAGGAACAGTAACATTATTAAGAGATTAAACCATCACATAGGTTTTAAAATATAAATATGAAAAAGTTAGTCATATTCATCGTTTTCACTTTCATTGTCATTAACCTCTCAGGACAGGAGCGATATTTTGATGAGAGATATATTTCCAGTCTTTCATTTCTTAATCCAGTGGTAGTTAACCCTGGAGCTACAGGATTCGATAGAGAGCATCACATATTACTTAACTATAGGAATAAGTGGGCAAGTTTTCCAGGCTCTCCTAAGTCTATTGTTCTAAGTTATGATGGCCCGATAGCTGATAGATTAGGTTTCGGCGCTATGTTAGTGACAGATTCTAATGGTGACCTTAAGACAACTAAGGTTCAGGGATCATTAGCATATACTTTAGATACACCCACTAATAAGCTAGGATTCGGACTTGCAGCGGAGTTTATACAGCACGGTCTCTCAGGTGATGCGCTTAATAATCCATTAATCAATCCCACAGATCCCAAGGTCTTGGATCGATTAGATGGGACTAATTTTTTCGACGTTTCTTTTGGTGTAGAAGGTATATATAATGGGAGGCTTACCTATGGATTAGCACTACCTTCACTAGTAAGCTCACGTATAGATGATGATGTCAGCACAGTAGATAGAGAAATAGGTTATCTATTACATGCGGGTTACATATTCGATGAATTAGAGGCAGGTATTATTTTAGAGCCTTCGCTGTATGTGAAGAAATTAATGAATGTCCCTTTCCATGCAGATATTAATGTTTTAGCGAGATTCTTAGAAGATAGACTTAGAGGTGGTATCACATATACTGTCGGTGCAGATGAGAAACTTGGCTTCCTAATAGGCTTTGGTATGAATACACTCAATTTTACCTATGCTTATAATGCAAGCCGACATGAGTTCCAGCAGTATAACAATGGATCACACGAATTATCTATAAGAATAGATATAGGTCAGTCTAAGTCTTCTTCTATAGAGAAGGATATGATGATGGATGACGATATGATGAATAATTAAATTCAATGAAATTACAAGGGTTATGATAGTTCCCTTGTAACTAAAGTGCTTGAGGTGCAGATATTATATATTAAAAAAAAAATATATATGAAATATACCAATCCGTTGGTACTATTCTCCTCAATTGAAAAACTATCTTTGTACAGTTGAAAAGTATGCTAGTTGCATATTTTACACTAAGCTTTTATTTGAAAGAGAATTAGACGAAGAAAAGACGAAATCCTTCCCTTCTACTCATCAAATAATTTATTAAGGTTATTCTAAGTGAAACCGAGGCATCCCCAGATGTATGGTGCCTATTTATTTATAGTATTATTTGATTAAAAATTTTTTAAACTCAATCTCATGAAAAAGATTTTATTCTTTTTAGTATTTAGCTCTGTGCTACTCCTTGGTTCCCAAGCGACTGCGCAGACACTTCCGACGACCACGAGCAGTAAGGTTTCCCTTTTGGAAGGCCAGGAGCTGACTCAGGCTACCAAATTATTTTATCGCGAGCTTTTACCTAATGGAAACGGTGCTTTTAATGCTGACCCTCAGACAATTATTGAGCTGCAGGCTAATACTGTATTGGTTTTTCATAAGGCTGTTCGAGAAGGCGATAGTGCGGATTATAGTACTGGCCAAGTTGCGGTTCTACCAATATACGGCATTGGTTCTGGTTCTAATGACCCTTTTTCAGTGGCTACAAATTATTATGTAGATGCATCATTAGACGTGTTGGGCACTACTATAGATAGTAGGAACAATATCTTTTTAAATCTCCTACGTGAAAAAATTTCCAAATAAGTTTTATTCGATTATAATTAAAAAACAAACTCAATCTCATGAAAATGAATAATTTTTCTTTTCGACGAGAGATATTATCTAACTTTTGTTTAATATTCTCGTTTCTGCTAATTGCAGGCATTGGAAGTGGTCAAACCATTATACCGGCACCGACTTCCACTAATACCACAACTACGGTAAGTCCTCCTATTATCGTGCCTGGTAACATGTATAATGATCCAGTAGTGTGTGCTCCTGGGACAAATGCCCAATTTTATTCTTTCACTCCTGCTGCATCTGGTATGATGACTGTTAGTAGTTGTAATGACTCTTACACCACTGATTCTGTCTTAGGTATCGGTGCAGTTTTGAATTGCCCTTCTGGACCAGTTGATCTGGGTTGCCAGGGAGCGGATGATGATGGCTGTCCATTTGGTTCGAATGGTCTTAGTTCTACATCGACAGTACCGGTTATTGCAGGTGTAGAATATATAATAGAGTGGTCAGACCAATGGTCTACTGACACTCTCGAATTTGAAGTAATTCTAACGACGATGGATCCTGCCGAATGCATGGAGCTTACTGACACAACTGTAGTGGTAATGGCAGATATGGAAGGTGGAATTGACATCTGTTGGGCAGGTGCAGGCACGAGTTATGATATAGAAGTTTGTCCAACTGGTGTAATGTCTGGTGGTATGGGCTGTATGACATTTGCAGGTGTAGGCGCAGCAGGTGCTGTTAATACATTTAATACAGGTCCCTTAGGAAACACTGGAGATATGTTTGATGTTTACATAACTACAAATATAGACGGTGATAGTTGTGGAGGTGATGTAGCTCTTGCAACTGGTGTAGAATTGGTTGCTGCAGGTTGTGTAGGTCCTATGGCTCCTACTTTTAATTGTCCAGCTGATATTACAGTAAGTAATGATCCTGGTGTATGTGAAGCATTTGTAGATGTAGATGATATATTACCATCTGACATTATGGATGACTGTCCAGTTACAGCTGCAGCATTTAATGTAATGAATGACTTCAATGGAGTAATGACTGGTTCAGGTGCAGATGATACTTTTCCTGTGGGTACTACACCTGTTACTTTTACAGTGACTGATGAGAATGGTAATTCTACTACTTGTATTACACTTGTAACAGTGGAGGATACGGAAGCACCAACTTTCACTTCATGTCCTACTGCTGATATTACAATAAACTTAGATGGTGGAGATTGTTCAGGTAATGCAACATTTGCTGTAGATGCGACAGATAATTGCCCATTAAGTATTGCAGGGAGTGTTACTGATAATACGGATCCTGTATTTTTCCTTAACGGTGCTGATAGAGGTGATGCAACTGTATACTTTGATTTAAGTAATACTTCGTCTTTTAGTATGAGTGTAACCGAGCTTACTCATTTCTTGCAAACTGGCGGTGCTGGAATTTGTTCTGTATATACAACAGCAGGCGGAGCCGCTGCGAATCTAACAAATCCTGCTGCTTGGAATTTGACAAACTCTACTCCTTATTCTGGTAGTATCCTTCTTAACCCTATTACGCTGACTCTTGCTAATCCTATTGTGATTCCAGCAGGACAAACAATTGGGGTTGCGATAAACTGTAGTGGAGCTAATCCAGTATTTTATGGATCAGCCGGCGGATGTCCTACTTTTAATGATGCAAATTTAGCTTTACAAGGAGTATCTGTCTCAGCGGTTCTGTTTTCTACTCCTGTTTTTAATGATTTCTGTTATCAAGGCACAGTTTCATATCAAATAGGAGATGAGTTTCCTGAACAAACTGCTGGTCTGCCTTCTGGTAGTGAATTCCCTGTAGGAACGACAACGAATACGTTTGTTGTGACTGATGTATCTGGGAACACCGCTAGCTGTGAATTTGATGTAATCGTTAATGGTGTAGCTAACCCAGTTACAGCATTGGCATGTAATGACCAAATTAATATATCAGTAGATGATAATTGTCAAGCGTTCATCGGTGCTGACCTCTTCTTAGAAGGTGGTCCATATGCATGTTATGACGAATGTTACACGGTCACTTTGAGTTCTGATCCGACTACTCCATTATTAGGTGGTCAATTAGTAGGCTTAAGTCCAGGTACTTACACAGCAACAGTTACAGATATATGTGATCCTGAAAATAACTCTTGTTGGAGTACTTTCGTAGTTGAGGATAAAATAGGTCCAGCTATTGAATGTGAGGACTTATTCGTTACTTGCTTAAGTTCTGATATTCCAGAGATTTTAATACAAGATCCAGCATTGCCAATACAGTTGGCTCCAGTTGGGTTCGAAATATTGGATAATAGTTCTACAACTTTTGAGATTCCTGTTGCTGCAGCTTGTTCAATTGAAGACATCAATGTAAAGATTGATATAGATCACACCTTTATAGGTGATTTGGATATCATTTTAACAACTCCTGCTGGTACATCTCATAATTTGTGGACAGTTAATGTATGTGGGGGTACTGATAATTTGGACTTTACCGTAGACGAAGAAGGAGCTGTTGGAGTTTTTTGTTTGGATTATGCAACAAGTGGTCTTAACCTATTTCTACCAGGCTTGATTCCTACACCTGCTTTTGCAAGTGCATATGGAACTCCAGCTGGTGGTACTTGGACATTGACTATTGTGGATAACTTTGGAGGTGACCAAGGTGTGGTTAATGAAGTAAGTCTAATCCTTAATAATAATTCTCCTGCTTGTTCTTTAAATGCGGCTACTGGCACTACTATTAGTGACTATTTAGCTGACCAGAGTCCTTTTGGTTGTGGTGCTGTAGATGTATTTTTTGATGATCGACCGTTACCAGGTGACGAATGTGAAGGACCTGTACAGATACAAAGAGTTTATACTGCAACTGATGCAGCTGGAAATTTTGGTACTTGTGAGCAGATAATTACTGTTAATAGAATTGGTTTAGAGGGATTAGGTGGTACATGGTTCTGGCCAGATGCTAATGTTGATTTGACATGTGGTGCTGATACAAGTCCGGATGCTATCTACCAAAGATGTAGAGCACAATGGATGGCTATGAATCCGATGTTGCCAAGTGTAGATCCAAATGAGTATGCTGCTAATGCAAATTCAGTAGGTGTATCTTGTGCATTCCCTTACTACTTTAATGATAGAGGATTCGGTCCACTTAAGGAGAATTTTATAGATAATTCTTGTAACTTATTTTTCACATTCAGCGATCAAGTAATCGAAGCATGTGGTGTAGGTTGTGCAGGTAATAGTAAAATTCTTAGAACTTGGACAGCATTAGATTGGTGTACAGGTATGACTTCTGATCTCTTTGTACAAGTACTAAATGCTAAGGATACAGAAGCTCCTGAAATTGATTTAGTAGATGAAATAACAGTAAGCGCTAGTCCTTGGGGATGTGCTGCAAGTTTCATCCTACCAGTTCCTGAGCACCTTAGAGATAATTGTTCAGAAGATGTAACATATACTGTTTATGGTGCTCCTGGCACATCTACTTCAGAAGATGCTTCTCCTGTATTCGAGAATGGTCAGTGGAGAGTATATGGATTGCCTAAGGCAATGGAACCTGCTACATATATATATGCAGCTGAGGATTGTTGTGGTAACATTACTAATGAAGTATTATTAGTAACAGTAATAGATGCAACGGCTCCAGTAGCTACTGCAACTCAGAATATAGTTATTAACTTAACTTCTTCTCCTTCTGATCCAGATGGAGGTGTTGCTAAGTTATTTGCTACAAGTGTAGATAATGGTTCTCATGATGGTGACTGTGGTCCAGTAAGATTAGCAGTTAGAAGAACTGATTCAGAAACACTGGTTTCTACACAAGGTGGCAACATCAATGATTGTGGTTCTTTAGGTTTAGTTTATAATCTAGCGGGAGATCGTCATAATAATAATGCGACTTTCTTTGCTCAAAGAGAACAACTTATTGCTGGAGGTGATATATTAAGCGATAATGATCAGCCAGGAAATCATGATCAGCATGATGATGATGAGGGTGAATACGTTAAGTTCTGTTGTAGTGATTTATTCGCTGGTTCAGGAGTTGACGTAGATGGAGACGGTATGCCTGATTATGCTCTTATAGAAGTAGAATTAGGTGTATGGGATGATGCTAATATGGACGGTATACCAGGTAACCAAGGAGATCAATTTTCTCTTACATGGGCAACTGTTAGAGTAGAAGCTAAATTTGGAGCAACGATTAGTTGTCCTCCTACAGCAACAATTACCTGCGAGATGGATGAGACAGATTTGACACTTACAGGTGGTGCTGCTTTTGCAGGGTCTACATGTGCAGATCTTAATACTGTATATGTTGATACTTGTGAAGATGACTTCAACAAAGCTTGCCATTTTGGTACTATCACAAGACTTTGGTCTATTGAAGGTACAAGCGTAAACTGTAAACAAGTAATTATAATATCTGAGCCAACTACAAATTTTGTAGGTAACGGATTAGATCTTAATGATAACGGTAATTGCGATGATCCTGGAGATATTTGTCCGGTAATTGACTGGCCATACAGTAGAGATGCATTTATTAATATTGCAAGAAATGATGGTTCTGCAGATTGTGATGGTGACGGAAGAGGTAATGAAATAGCACCCACTGATATTATATTAGTAGGAAATACAAATCTTTCGTATCCTAATTTTGCAGAGGTTAGTATGGATTGCATAGACGCATTATGTGAAGAACCGGTTTGGGTTGATGCTAATTGTAGTTTAGTTGGTTGGTCTTTAGATAGTGATACATTCTTCTTTGAGGGTGACGCTTGTAGAAAGATTATTAACAAGTATACTGTAATTGACTGGTGTCAGTATGATCCTAATAGTATAGATAGTAAAGGAATTTGGACTTGGACTGTGATAGGAAAGTTATTAGATCCGTACCCACCAATGGTTACTGCAGCTAATGATATGTTCCCTGCTGTTCCAGGTGGATCAGGTTCTGCTAATCCTACTGATGGTTCTTGCGTAGGTTTTGCAACTGCAAAAGCAACTGCGTTTGATACTACGATTGATGAAGATGGTGAAGTTATAGCGAATGCATGTCCGAGTCAGTGGTTGAAGTGGAATGTATATGTTGATATAGGAGCTGACTGGGTATTTGATAGAGAGTGGAGTTCATTTGTTGCTCCTGATTTAAATACTATAGCCGATCCTTTATGGTCAGAAGATAATGCAGATGATAACTTAGCAGTTTATGGATACTTAATTCCTGATGTTAGTGTCGGAAATGCTGGATTTGTTGATAATAACGGTGCACGAGACAATAGTGGTCAACTAAATGGTAGATATGGAGAGAATGCAACAGCTCCAGGATTTGAATATATGATTAATATTCCTGATGCTATACCTGCTGATTGTGGTGAAACACAACATAGAGTTGTTTGGAAAGTATATGATGGTTGTGGTAATGTTACTTCTACTGAGAGTTTCTTTACTGTTCAGGACAAGAAAGCACCTACACCTTATTGTGTTAACTTAAGTACTGCATTAATGGCTGATCCTGATGGAGCAGGTCCAGAAGTGTCTAATGTAGAATTATGGGCAATTGATTTTGACTTTGGAAGTTTTGACAATTGTACTTCTTTCGATGACCTTAGGTATACATTTACAGATGTCGCTCCAGAGAATGATCCTGACTACATACCGTCAAGAAGATCTTCTGCAAGAGCGTTCACATGTGATGATTTAGCAGGATCTAATAATGCTGTAATAACTGTACCTGTATACGTATGGGATGCTTGTGGCAACTTTGATTTCTGCTTAGTTAATCTAAGATTGATAGATAATAATCCTGATGGTTGTACTCCTACTACAGGAACTGGAAGCATTGCTGGTAAGATCGTAACAGAATTTGGTGAGACAGTAGAGGAAGTAGATGTGACCAATGAGGATATGTTGGATCAGTATGAGATGAATGATATGACTGACAATATTGGTAGTTATGCATTTAACTTTAATACAATGGGTAATGATTTCCAAGTAACACCTGCTAAGAATGACGATTACCTTAATGGTGTATCTACATTGGATATCATAATTATTCAGAGACATATATTGAACTCTGTACAGTTAGATAGCCCTTATAAGATGATTGCTGCAGATGTTAATAATGACGGGACGATAACAGCACTTGACCTTATTGAGTTAAGAAAGTTAATCTTAGGTATCTATGATGAATTACCAGATAATTCAAGTTGGAGATTTGTAGATGCTTCTACTACTGTTGATATGTCTAATCCTTTCGATTTCAAAGAAGAGATTGATATCTACAACCTTACAGTTGATAGAATGGACGAAGACTTCGTAGGTGTTAAGATTGGTGATGTAAATCAGAGTGTTGTAGCTAATTTAACTTCTACAACTACTGAAAGCAGATCTGCTGCAACTATTGATGTAACATATGCTGATAGAAATATTACAGTTGGTGAAGTAGTTGAGATAGTTGTTTCAGGTCAGTCTATGAGTGATCTATACGGATATCAATTTACTTTAGGAACTACAGGACTAGAATTGATGGATGTTCAGTCAGGAATGATTGAAGTATCGAATGCAAACTTTGGTGCTCTTGGAAACAAAGTATCTACAAGTTGGAATAGTTTAACACCAATCAATGGTGACGGTGATTTATTCACTATGACATTTAAGTCTACAGTTTCAGGTTTATTATCTGAGATACTAGATCTTAATAGTAGTGTAACAAGAGCTGAAGCTTATGTAGGTGAAAACTTAGATATAGTAAATATTGATCTTAGAAATGGTACTACTGCGACTGGTGATTATGCGCTTTATCAGAACGAGCCTAACCCATTCACAGATAGAACGACTATAGGATTTGAATTACCTAAAGCGGGAGCTGCTACTCTTACTGTACTTGACGTAACTGGAAAGGTATTAAGTGTGAGAGAAGGTAACTACGCAAAAGGTTATAACGAATTAGAATTGAGTAAGTCCGATTTTGGTGCAGCTGGAGTATTCTACTATCAGTTAGATAGCGGAGATTTCACAGCTACTAAGAAGATGATTATAATCGAATAGTACTAGAATAAAATCGGTTTTTGGGATGGCCTCTCTTCATTTATGAAGGGGGGCTTTTTTTATATTAAAAAAAACATATATGAAAATTAACTAATATGAGTTACAACTAGCTATTACTATTTGTCTACATTTGCCTATCGATTAGATTATCTCTCAGTAATCTAAAGGATACCACCTACTACATAGAAAGAATAATAGATCCTTACTGGAATTAATATTTAATCATTTGGAAATGCTTTTGAGCAAAAATCCAAAACAGTAAATTTTAAAAGAGGATCTCATGAAGTTTTTGAATCTGAACAAACTAGCATCTAAGTCGAAGTGCTTTATATATTCGACTCTCCTAATACTCAGTGCATTCAGTACAGAAGTATCAGCTCAATGCTCCCTAGCATGTAATGGCTCTACACAAGTATCTTTAGATCTTGATTGTGAAGCTCTTATCACACCAGCCATGATTCTTAAGGATAGCACATCTTGTGTTGGCGGAAGATTTATAGCTATAGTAAGAGATCATCACGAAAACACTATACCTACAAGTCCTGTAGTAACTGGTGATTTTATAGGTGAGCAGTTGAGTGTTAAGATAATGGATACAAATAGTGGAAATTCTTGTTGGGGTTTCATTACAGTAGAAGATAAGTTAGGACCTGTAGCTGATTGCCCAGATCCTAATGTCATATCTCTTAATTGTGGCGTTATGAATAGTTATGCAGGACCAGATTTTACAGATAACTGTGATGGCCCTGTTACTCCTGTATTATTAAGTGAAACTATAGAGACACTATGCGATGTAAATTTTATAAAACAGATAGAAAGAACATATACAGCATTTGATAGCAACGGTACTCGTTCGCCTAATGACTGTACAGTGATCATCAATCTGGAAAGGATAGATACATCGCAGGTAACATATCCAGAAGATTTTCTTAAGAAAGATTCAACTCAACTTGATTGTAGTGGTACTCCTTGGGATCTCAATGGGAATGGGTATCCAGATCCAGAAGAAGTTGGTGTTCCACAATATACCACTACGTTTATGGGAACAACAGAAACATTTGATTTATTTCCCTTTCCAGATGTATACTGTAATACCGTAGTTACTTTTGATGATACAGTATTACCTGTAATTGGTTGTACTCAGAAGATAATAAGAAGATATGAGTTAAGAGAATGGCACTGTATGGGTGAAGTGACAGATGTGCATATCCAAACTATAGAAATAAGTGACAAAGAAGGACCAACTCTAATTTGTGGAGAGAATATCACAGTAACAACTAACACAATAACTGGGAATCAAAATAGTAATCACGGTAATGTAACTTGTGGAGCTACGCTTAATTTAGGTCTACCAACTTTCTCTGATAACTGCTCATCTAATATAACTTTTGATTTATTATTTTCTGGTGGAACTATACTTGATTATAATTTATCAAGTCAGGTTACCTTACCTATGGGGCTTAGTTTAGTTGAGTTTACAGCATATGATGAATGCTACAATTCTAATTCATGTAACATACATGTCAATGTTGTGGATAATACACCGCCAGTTGCTGTCTGTGATCAGTTTACTTCAGTATCTCTTACTACAGGAGGAGAAGCTGCTGTATTTGCAACTAGTTTTGATGATGGATCATATGATGACTGCAAGGAACACTGCATGGTAGTAAGAAGAATGACTCCTAATGGTTGTGATTGTAAGACTCCAGAATTTTGTGACCTTACGTTTATAGGAAGTAATAATGGTAGTTTTTATTATCTATCAGATAAGGATCTAACACCAACTATAGCTAAAGGAAGAGCTGCAGCTTATGGTGGAAGTTTAGTAGTATTTGATTCTGTAGCAGAAGAAGATTATGTAGTAGATGCCGTAAGAAATACATATGATGGTAGATTTTGGATAGGTGCTAAGAGGTTTGGTATTGGTTTCCTATGGGATGACCATTCTCCTCTACAATATTCTAATTGGGGTTCGGGTCAGCCGTCTAATGGTACTGGAGAAGATTGTGTAATGGTAACTCCGGCTAATACTTGGAATGATGCATCATGCACTGATGAGTGGAGATATGTACTCGAAATAAAAGATGTATGTGGATTCAGCCAATTTGCTAATTTCTGTTGTGCAGATGTAGGTACCGAGCAGATGGTCGTATTTAGAGTAATAGACATCTTTGGAAACTTTAATGATTGTATGGTCAATGTAGACGTACAAGATAAATTAGCACCTCAAGTTGTATGTCCACCAAATGTCACAGTAGATTGTGATGAGACATATGATATGACTGACTTAGATCTAACTTTTGGCACGGCTACTGTCATAGATGATTGTGGTGCTACAGTGTCAGATAATCCTGACAACCAAGTTAATCAATGTAATATTGGTGAGCTCGTAAGAATATTCACAGCCACTGATAATGGAGGTAGAACTTCTACATGTAAGCAGATAATAACTTTCGAAAATGATGAATTATTTAATTCTGCTGATATAGTATGTCCTCGTGATACTACAATCATTGGTTGTTCTGCACCATCTGATTTAGGAACAGATCTATTAGGTGTACCGACATACCCATCAGATAATTGTGACTTAATAGGTGTAGATACAGATGATGAGATCTTTACATTTAATAATCAGACATCTAATGCTTGTCTTAAGATCTTAAGAACATTTAATATTATTGATTGGTGTCAGCAAAATCCAGTGACAGGTTACTATCCTACATTTACCTGTCAGCAGGTAATTAAGATTACTAACAACGTAAAGCCGGTAATATCGGGATGTAAAGCTGAAACCATTTGTACTTATGACTCTGCATGTGAGGAAGGGTTTATAGAATTACAAGTTACAGCTACTGATGATTGTACCTCTGCAGAGAATCTATCTTATAGATATCAGGTTTTTCTAGGTGCTTTGGGATTAGGTCCAGCTAACTTTAATAATCCAGCAGTTGATGTAAGAGGAGAGGGAGACATAGCGACAGCGTCAGGAAAGTATCCTATAGGATCACACATCGTAAGATGGACTTTCTTCGATAGATGTGGTAATGCTACGACATGTGATCAGTCATTTACAATTCAGAATTGTAAGGCACCTACGGCTTATTGTATTAATGGTCTTGCTGTTGTCTTAATGCCTATGGATACTGACAACGATGGAGATATAGATTTCGGTATGGTAGAATTATGGGCGAGTGATTTTAATGCAGGAAGTTCACACCCTTGTGGATTAGAAGTTTTCTTGTCATTCTCACCTGACACCTCAGAGACAAATATAGTTTTTGATTGTACAGATATAGGTATGAATGATGTAGACATCTACGCATCTGTAGTAGGTCCAGAAGGCATTCTCATACAATCTTTCTGTAGCTCATTCATAGATGTCCAAGATAATGCAGGAGCATGTATGGGACTTAGACCTGTCGTGAATGTAGACGGTGAGGTATATACTGAAGAATTCCAGAATGTCGAAAATATAGATATCAATCTAATGGGTTCTGTGCTTACAACAGAGACAGACATAGCAGGAGAATATGCGTTCCCTAATATGCCGACTGGTGGACAGTACACTGTAGATCCATATAGTAATGATGATCCACTAAATGGTATCTCTACATTAGATATAATATCTATACAGAGGCATATACTTGCGGATACTTACTTAGACAGTCCTTATAAGATAATTGCAGCAGATATTAATAATGATAATGAGTTGTCAGCATTGGATCTAATTGAATTAAGAAAACTAATATTAGGATTAACTAATAATTTCCCTAATAATGATTCTTGGAGATTCGTGGATCAGTCATATACATTCTTAGATCCTGCTGATCCATTCGGTGAGTCATTTACAGAAGATTATGAGATAGCAAGTCTTGATTCAGATATGCACATTGACTTTATTGCGGTAAAAGTAGGCGATGTCAATAACACAGTTACTGTTAATGCTAACAATTCTGACATTGAGTCCAGAAGTCATTCTGTGATTAACATGACTATGGACAATAAAGTTATAAGTGCTGGTGATATCGTGGAAATTCCAGTACACTTACAAGAGACTAATATCCAAGGATATCAAATGACATTATCTTATGATGCAAGCATAATAGCTGATATCACATTAGAAAATACTGATAATACACTTAATGATTCTAACTATAGAATCGTAGGTGACGACATTATAATTAGTTGGAATAATACTGATCTAACAGGAAAGTCTGTATCTGATAATATGTTCACTATCAAAGCGATTGCGCAAAGAGATGGAGATTTAGTTAATGCAATAACATTAAGCTCAGATAGATTAGTACCAGAAGTATATAAGAGTGATGGGACTATTCTTAGACCAAAACTGACTACTAATAATGTAGATACGGAAGAGTTAGGTTTCAGATTATATCAAAACCAACCAAATCCATTTGCAATAGATACGGAAGTGAGATTTAATTTACCTACGGATAGCGAAGTTGTGATTTCAGTAGTAGATGTAGAAGGTAGAGTAGTAACTGCTGATAAAGCTAATTATGCAGCAGGTATAAATACAATTACTTACAATGCGAAAGACTTTGGAACACCAGGTATCTACTACCTAACTATAGAGACTAATACAGATAATGCAACAATGAAAATGGTTGTATTAAAATAAGATATATAAGAGTTACTGTTTTTGGGATGGGGCCCCTCTTCATTAAGTTGAAGGGGGTCTTTTTTTTATACAGCATGGATCAATAAATAATGCAGCACAAAATCATTTAAAAAGACGGAATAATACCATCCTAATTTTGTGATACATTTGATTGTTGCTTATATTCCGTTGAAATTAGATAATTTCAGCATTAGTAATACCTAACTCCATTATCACAAAATTACTCGACGCTCAGGCTCGCCATAGCTACAACTAAGAGGCAACTCACCCATTATTGTGGTTCGCTCTATTCGATCACTTTTATACTCGATTCATCTACAAACAATACTTTCGCTCATGCCTTTATCTTAACGAATTTAATACAGAATATTTACGTGATATTTTAGAATGTAAACGGTATAATTTTCTTTTATAAATTCTTATGTGAACTATAAGTCTATTTATAATATTATATATATCATGGCTAGAATAATGGGGATAGATTACGGAATGAAAAAGTGTGGATTAGCAGTCACTGATCCTATGAATATTATAGTTAGTCCTCTCAAGACATGTAAGACTTCTTCCTTACTATCATTTCTTAAGATATATTTCGCTGAGGAAGAAGTAGAAAAAATAGTTTTTGGGTATCCAACTCATAAAGATGGCAAACCTACTTACGTTGTAGAACTGATAGAAGCTTTTCGGAAGAAGTTGCTAAAAGAATTTCCTGATATGAAGACAGACTTTCAAGATGAAAATTTTACATCTTTGCAAGCCAAAGAAATAATGTTGCAGAGTGGTCTCTCAAAAAAACAAAGACAAGATAAGTCAAGAATAGATAAAATAAGTGCAGTGTTAATTTTACAAAGATATCTCAAGCATATATAATAGAATGATTATTCCAATATTCGCATACGGGCAAAAGGTTCTAAAAAAGAAAGCTGAAGAAATAACGAAAGATTATCCAGAGTTAAGTCTGCTACTCAGCAATATGTGGGAGACTATGTATAATGCCAAAGGCGTAGGATTAGCAGCTCCACAAATTGGGAAGAGTATAAGACTATTTCTTGTAGATACGACTCAGATGGAAGATGAAGAAAAGGATTTACAGGGGATCAAAAAAGCATTTATAAACGCAGAGATAGTAGAAGAATCAGGTACGGAAAATTCTTATGAAGAGGGCTGCCTGAGTATTCCTGATGTTCGTGGTGATGTAGATCGGCTATCAGATATTACAATCAGATATATGGACGAGAATTTCGTAGAGCACATAGAATCTTATACAGGTATCAATGCCAGGGTAATTCAACATGAGTACGATCATATAGAAGGAAAACTATTCTTAGAAAAGCTTCCGCCTCTTAGAAGACAGTTGATTAAGCGCCGATTAGAAAATATAAAGAAAGGCAAAGTCAAAGTGGGTTACAGGATGAAATTTGCTATAAAGTAATTTTTATTTTCTACCAAAATCTGCTGGTATTTCTCCCCATTTTTTGGTCTCCCATTTTAATATTTGAGTTTTATAGTCATTATTCATAAGCCAATTAGTTGCTCTTTTGATTAATAGAAAGAGATCAGCATTAACAGGTTCTTGTTTCAGTGTTGTTTTTACTTTTTTATTTCTTACCCAACTCATTGCAGTTTTTGAGTCCGTATAGATCACAGTATGATCATTAGCTTGTTTCTTAAGAAGAGCAAGACCATGGACCAGTCCTAAATATTCTCCTATATTATTAGTGCCTTGATGGAATGGTCCCATGTGGAATATCTGTTCCTTTGATATAGTATGTACACCTTGGTATTCGACAATGCCAGGATTGCCACTACATGCTGCATCTACAGATATGCTATCAGATATGATCTCAGCAGAATAATTCTGTATGGCGGAAGCACCTTTAGATTTTTTGCTGACGTAATTAGTTGCACTAGAGTCAAATGCTTGCACTGCCTCATCATAGGACTTAAATGATTTATATTTTGCATCAGGAAATCCGACAACTTGTTCCTGGCACTTTGTCCAGCTGTCATAAATACCAGGTTTTTGACCTACCCAGACGACATAATATTTACTTTTGCTGCTTTTAGACATTGTATTGATTCAATAATTAATTAGCTTATATGTACATAGATACTCATGCACACCTATACGTCGATAAATTTAGTGATGATATAGATGAAGTCATACTACGTGCTAAGAATAATCACATAGATAAGATAATGTTACCTAATATAGATATAGATTCCATAGACGGCTTACATCACTTATCAGATAAGTATATTGATTATTGTTATCCCATGATGGGATTGCATCCATGCTCCGTAGATGATGATTATAAAAGGGTAAATAAAGAGATGGAAGAATTTCTTAGTTCTGAACGTAATTATATCGGAGTAGGGGAGACAGGGGTGGATCTTTATTGGGATATAAAATATAGAGATCAGCAGATTGAGTCTTTTGAGCAGCATATAGAATGGGCAAAGAATTTTAAGATTCCGATCATTATTCATTCCAGGGATTCATTAGATCTCACTATAGAAATAATAGAAAGCCATCAAGATGGTAACTTAACAGGAGTATTCCATTGTTACAATGGTACAGTGTCTCAGTGTAGAAAGATTGCAGACACTAATTTCTATATGGGAATGGGAGGAGTAGTAACATACAAGAATGCTGGATTAGATGACATGATAAGATACATGCCTCATCATAAATTAGTCCTTGAGACAGATGCGCCTTACCTGAGCCCTGTACCAAATAGAGGCAAGCGTAATGAAAGTAGTTATATTCCATATATAGTCGAACACTTATCTGCAGTCAGAAATACAACAATAGAAGACATAAGTAAAATAAGCACAACAAATGCTTTGAAATTATTCCAACTAAAGGAGTGAAAAGATTACATTTGAAATATTAAGTACAAAGGAGAGTTGGCCGAGTGGCTTAAGGCGCTCGCTTGGAAAGCGTGTATACCTCAAAAGGGTATCAAGGGTTCGAATCCCTTACTCTCCGCAATTTTTGAAATTAGAGTATAATAATTGTCTCATTCAGACGCCAAGATGCTGACCGATTGCATCTTAAGTTACATATACGGAAAATTCATATGGAAAATCTATGGATTTACAGTATAAAATTTGATATACATTATTACACTACTAAAGCAAATATTTCTATTTTAGGGTTTTTAAACCAATTTCATTTACAGACTTACAAGAAGAAAAACTTATCATCATGCGAAAAATTATTTTTACATGTTTTTTGATTTGCGGAATTTGCCTTTTAGGATTCTCTGATCTATTGGCACAAGATGCCGCTGCCGATGAGGGCGGTACACTCCAAGTACTAAAAGAAAAATTTATTGAAGGAGACTGGAAGTTTATGAGTCTCGTACTTGTGACACTTATCTTAGGTCTTGCATTTTGCATAGAAAGAATTATTACGCTTAACATAGCGACGACTAATACGTCTAAGTTATTATCTCGTATCGATGAGAGATTAGCTGATAGCGACTTAGAGGGGGCTCAGGAGATTGCAAGATCTACACCCGGTCCTACAGCAAGTGTATTGTATGAAGGTCTTAGGACTGCACATAATGGACCTGAAGCAGTAGAGAAAGCTATTGTTTCGTACGGATCAGTACAGATGGGTCTATTAGAGAAAGGTCTTGTGTGGATTTCACTATTCATTGCCATAGCACCGATGTTAGGATTTATGGGTACTGTAATCGGTATGATAGAAGCCTTTGACAGAATTCAAGAAGCAGGAGATCTATCTCCATCTGTTGTTGCAGGTGGTATTAAGATAGCCCTACTGACGACTGTATTTGGTCTTATTGTGGCCATTATCCTTCAGATTTTTTATAACTATATAGTTTCTAAAATTGACGGAATCGTTAATAAAATGGAAGAATCTACTATTGGATTAGTGGATATCATGTCTAAAAACGGTCTATTTAAATAATTTGATTTTATAAAATTTTAAAAAACGATTATGAAATCAATATTTACTTTATTGACGAAAAGAGGGCAGCTATTTGCACTAATACTAGCATTAGTATGCATTGCAATAGTTTTCACATCTATATTTGGTGGATTAGGAAGTGCAGGATATGATACAAGTTTAGATCTTGTACCTATCATGCAAGATCCTGAAAGCACACAAAACTTCGATTTCTTTACTCCAGCGGTAGCCATTCCAGCCGTTCTTACAGGAATATGCGGAATATTGGTCGTTGTCTTCCTACTATTAGGGATTATAACAGATCCTAAGGGTTCTATGAAATTAATAATAGGACTAATTGTGATTGCAGTTGTATTTTTCGCTCTATACAGTTCTTCTGATGCTGAGACGGCAGGCAAGATAGGAGCACTGAGCCAAGAATTTGACGTTTCTGAGAACACTAGTAAGGTGATAAGTGGAGGTATAAAGACTACAGTAGGCTTAGCAATAGTAGCAACCATCTCTATGGTATTAATGGAAGTTTGGAATCTTTTTAAATAATACACCATGGCAAGAGACAGAAAAGCTCCAGAAGTAAATGCAGGCTCTATGGCCGACATTGCCTTCTTATTACTTATATTCTTCTTAGTGACGACTACTATTGTGGTAGATAAGGGTGTACTGGTAAAGTTGCCGCCTTGGTCTAATGAGCCACCTCCTGAGATGAAGCTCAATTCCAGAAATGTATATTCTGTTCTGGTTAATGCTAATGACGATCTTCTTGTAAGAGGTGAACCCAAAAGCATTACCGATCTAAGAGCAGATACCAAAACATTTATAATGAATCCTCTTAAGATGGAAGATATGGCTGAAAAGCCTACTAAAGCCATCATTTCTCTAAAGAATGACAGAGGAACAAGTTATGGGACCTATCTGGAAGTATACAATGAGCTCAAAGCTGCATACAATGAGTTAAGAGAAGAAGAAGCGAACAAGCGACATGGAAAGTCATTCGAATACTTAGAGAGAGATGAACAGAAAGCAATAAGAGCAGATATTCCTTTGGTAATATCGGAAGCTGAACCAACTAATTTTGGAGAAGACAAATAAAATATAATGGGAAAATTTACTAAAAAAAGAGGTAAGGCAAACCCTGAAGTTTCTACAGCTTCACTGCCAGATATTATATTTATGCTATTGTTCTTCTTTATGGTTGTAACAGTACTTAGAGACTCTGAGCTTAAGGTGGCTAATAATGTACCGAGTGCTACAGAGCTGACTAAGTTAGAGAAGAAATCATTGGTTAATTATCTATTCATAGGTAAGCCATTAGATAAATTCCAAGCTACATACGGCACTAAGCCACAATTACAATTGGGAGACAAATTTGCTGACCTTAAGGAGATTCCTCTTTACATAGAAAAGCACAGAAGCTCTGTGAACGAGAAAGAAATACCTAGTATCATATCATCTCTTAAGATAGATGGTAAGGTTACGATGGGTATCGTACAAGATGTAAAAACTGAACTAAGAAAGTCAGGACAACTCAAAGTGAATTACTCAGCTAAGCCAAGAGCAGACTGATCGTAATTCCTAATGATAAATAAGTTAATTAAGCAGATATAAAATATATCTGCTTTTTTTTGGTCATATACGACCCTAATATATAGGATTTACCCGTCCAAATATACCTGCTTATGGCTAACTCGAATTTTGTTAACTACACTTATATTATAAATGTGTAATACCACTTAAATTTTAAGATGTCGGTTAAGATTATAGAATAGAATTTGTTAAGATTAAAGCATGAACGAATGATTTCGTCGCAGACGATTCGAGTATAATAATACTCGAAAAAAGTGAACCACGAAAGTGGGTGGGCTGACTCATAGCGGTAGCTATGGAGAGTATTTTTAACGCAGAGATTGGCTAATTCTGTTATAATATTTCCGACATTCTAATGTTTAAATGGTATAGTATGTAAATGGAGTATCTTGATAGGTAATTTTCATTAAAAATCCTTACCTCAATCGATCCATAGAACTGACAAGTTTATCATCTTTATTTATAAAATAATTAGCCAACGCAACCATCACAAGAGATACTGCCGGCATAATGAGGCCAGCTTGATCTGAGATCACTACAGAATGATTTATCTGTTTGCCGTGGTCAAACATCAGCCAAAATGATAGTGTGCCTACAAGAATCGCTGAGATGATACCTATGAGGCCAAGTCTTTTTTGTAATAGTCTATTCCTAAATAGGAAAATAGCACTAAGTGTAATGATCCCTCCTAAGACTGTTAGAATGAGTAATAGGATATGGTCATGTATATTAAATAATTGATCTTGAAACAATGGGCTTGCAGCCTTATCACTCTTTGCAAATGGCAATCCGAATAAACTAAAAAAGCCACCACTGGCTATCAATAAAAATATAGATTGTATTCTCTGTATCATTTCTTATATGTATTATTAGAATTCTAATATTTGCGAACTGAAAATTATCCTTTTTTTTGCAAATAGTATAGAATGTATCATCCTCATAATATCTGACGATTAATAAGTACATGGAATGTAGTATGGCAAAGAATAATATCAGCTATTGGGAAAAATCATATTGGTATGAGCCTCAAAATTATATAATAGTAGGTGCAGGAATAGTAGGGTTAAGTACAGCCATTTTCTTAAGACAGAAATTTCCTAATAGTAAAATATCTGTAATCGAGCGAGGTGTAGTGCCCGATGGCGCTAGTACTCGCAATGCTGGTTTTGCATGTTTCGGTACAGTGGGGGAGATAAGTGATGATCTGACAAGGATGGAGGAATCAGAGCTTATAGATACTATAAGAATGAGATGGAATGGGCTAAAGAGATTAATGCATCTCACTGCAGGTTATGACATATCCTATATAGAGACTGGTGGAGATGAGATCTTCTTGTCGGAACAAGAGTATAGCCAATGTTATAGCCAATTATCAGTTGCTAACCATATTATAGGATCTGCAATCGGCGAGAGTGAGGTAATAAGAAGTATCGATTCTAATATTTTTTCTTCATATAGATACAGTCTACATAATAGATTAGAAGGACAACTTAATCCTGTCAAGATGATTAAGGCTCTGGAAGATAAGGCTCGACGGACAGGAATAGACATACACTATGGAGTAGAATTAGAAGCATATGAGTATTCTAATTCTATGTATGCGATTACAACCAATCATGGTTATCAGATACAAACCCATAATATAGTATTATGTACTAATGCATTCACTGATGTGCTAAGTGAGGTAGAGGACCTAATACCGATGAGGAATCAAGTTATAGTTACCCATCCTATCAAGGATATGAATATAAAAGGCACTTTTCATTATGATAGGGGGTATATCTACTTTAGAAATGTGGGAACTGATAGAATCCTTATTGGTGGCGCAAGAAATATAGATAGTAAAACGGAGCAGACTACATTACAGGCTCCTAATGATCTTATAATTAATCACCTCACGTCATTTGTAGAGACACATGTGATAGGTAAGCCGATCAAGATAGATCAACAATGGAGTGGGATTATCGCCACAGGAGAATCTAAGAAACCTATGATTAGAAAATTATCCGATGGACTATATATCGGAATTAGACTAGGCGGTATGGGTGTAGCTATAGGGGCTATGGTAGGAGAAGAATTGTCAGAGCTTATATATCGTGACTCATATTAGAAAAACTTTTTATCAGTAAAAAAAAAATGTATTAATTACCAATAAGCAAATACGGTAAGTATGAAAAGTAACTTACTTTTACATTGTTAGATTTTCCCACTACAAGAATTTTCCCATTCTAATTTTCTGAACAGCGTCTCTTAATTGAGACGTTTTTAACTCATTTTTTATACTCATTTTTTTAACCAAAACTTTTATCCCATGTTGTGGACCGACTACATGGGTAGAGTGAGTATGCTGTTCAGAAATATAGCATGCCTTACTTTACTCACAATTACCAGTGTAATACAGTTGCAAGCTCAAGCCTTAGTTTGTGACAACCAGGTCAATGTATCTCTAAGTGATCAATGTGAAGCTGAAATTACAGTGGACATGATTCTTGAAAGTACTATTGACCCAGCAAGTATCTATTCAATTAATATTGAAGGCGTTATAGGAACAACAGTTACCACACCAGGTATCTATAAGGTTACTATATCAAACGAAACCAATCCCAACACATGTTGGGGATTTATTCTCGTAGAAGACAAGATAGCTCCTACGATTAGCTGCCCATGTGATCCTAATAATCCTGTACCAGGAGAGGATTGCACGCTACCCATTCTTTGCGAAGACTTCGGTGATATTGGAGGAGCAAATGTTACAGTACCTACCATCACAGACAATTGTCTGGACGTAGATGACTTTGTTCTTACTTTCAATGATGATGTCGATGGAGAGGATTGTACGACCTCACTTGTGACACGGACATGGACATTTACTGATCCAGATGGAAACAGATTTAGTTGTGTGAGTGAATACTCGATTTCCCCATTAGCGTTAGCTAATCTGGTAACACCGCCGACTAACACAGTCAATCTTGATTGTGGTACTGGAACCACACCTGCTGAAGTGTATCAGTATGTGTTTAATAATTTTCCACCATGTACGTTGCCATCTTGCTTAGATCCTACAAACCCTATGCATGAAGATGCTGTCGCTAATTACGAGGCGCTAAGACAGAAGACCTCTATAGAAGCAGCTTACCCAACTATTAATGGCTTACCTCTTGATGGAGTAGTCTGTAATTCACTCACAAGTTTCTCTGACACAGTATTACCTATCTGTAGTTCAGCTCCTGGATGTGAGGGTAACGCTAAGATTATTAGAGAGTGGACTATCTATGACTGGTGTAATCCATTAGTAGCTCCGATAGCTTTCTCACAAGTCATAAAAGCGAGTGATAATACGCCGCCTACATTACACGTGGAAGGATTCACTAGATCTGTAGACCCTTGGGGTTGCTCTACAACTATAGTATTTCCTGCTCCGATTAAGCTTGCAGATAATTGTACTAATAATATATCATATATAGTAACAGGTTCTGGATCTACAGATATTTATGATATTAATTTTGACCCAGTGCTTGGTTATTTTGTAGAGGATCTACCTGTAGGTCAGCATACTTTCTTCTATAATGCCTATGACTGTTGTGATAACGTTGCATCAGAAGGTATCGTAGTTACAGTAAAGGATGCAACACCTCCAGTAGCTATTACTAAGCAAGATATAGTAATCTCTCTAATTCCTAACCCAGGTAACTTTAATGAGCCAGGTCTCACTAAGATGTTTGCTACAAGCGTAGACAATGGATCATATGATGGTTGTGGACCAGTCAAGTTAGAAATTAGAAGAGACGCTGAGTCATGCAACAGTCCTAATAACCTGACATTTAATAATGACTTCCATCCGATGGATGATTCATTAGATTTAGATGATGGAAAGTTTGTAACTTTCTGTTGCCAAGATCTTGTTAATTTTGGGGTAGATGAAGATGGTGATGGTATCAATGATTTTGCTCAGATCAAAGTATGGTTAAGAGTCTTTGATGATGGTGATCGTGATGGTGTATTCGGCAGTGCTGGAGATAACTATAGTGAGGTATGGTCATTTGTAAGATTAGAAGATAAGTCAAGACCTACCATAGTGTGTCCTGGTGATGTTGTCATAGATTGTGATGCTGATGCAGGTGATCTTACTCTTACAGGTGAGGCATTCGGAGTTAGTTCTTGTGGTACTGTAGATGTGACGTACACAGATACACGTGACTTAAGTAATTGTAACGAGGGTATCATCACAAGAAGATGGTCAGCCGTGGGATCTCCTGCTATATTCTGTAATCAGAAGATTACATTATCAGGTGATTTCTTTGGCGGTCCTGTTCAGATTTTCTTTCCAGTAGATACACTTATCAGTTGTACAGATGAGCTGATGGAAATGAGACCTACATGGACATCTGGTAGATGTGATCAGCTTGCATATAGTGTCGATAGAGATACTTTCTTCTTTGCAGAAGGAGCTTGCTACAAGATCCTTAATTACTGGACTGTCATAGACTGGTGTACTTATGATCCTAATGTTGTTAACTCTGACGGTATCTGGTCTGACGTACAAGTTGTAAAGGTAATAGATGAGGATGCACCTACATTAATATCTTGTAATGATGCAATAATTCCTGTATTAGACTTATGCGAGAGTAATGCAGTTATGCTGACTAATTCTGCTACAGATGCAGGGGTATGTGCCAGCACAAGATTGCAATGGACAGTACAAGTTGATTTAAATAGAGACTGGACGATCGATTATACGTTCTCTAGTCAAGCACCTGTTTCAAGCCCGTTCTATATTCCTCCATCAGCTTCTGGTGAAGAAATCAAAATAACGTTGCCTGAAGGAGTATCTGGAAGCATGATTAATCACAGAGTCGTATGGAAAGTCTCTGATGGATGTGGTAATAACACATCTTGCACATCATCTTTTATGGTAGTAGACCAAAAACCCCCTACACCCTACTGTGTTAATTTAAGTACTGCATTAATGGTTAATGGACAAGTTGAATTATGGGCTTGTGACTTTGATCTTGGTGCATTTGATAACTGTACTGCACAAGAAGATTTAAGATTTACATTTACTAATGTTAATCCTGATAACGATCCTGCTTATATCCCAAGTAGAAAATGTTCTGCTAAGATATTCTCATGTGATGATCTTAATAACCCAGCAGGTACTATCGTATCGGTACAGGTATATGTATGGGATGAGAAAGATAATTTTGACTTCTGTACAGTCTTCTTGACATTAGTAGATAATAATAACTCATGTGATGATATAGGATCTAGACCTGTCGCTCGTATCGGAGGAGATATAGAGACTGAGCTGGGTGAGAGGGTAGAGGATGTGATGATAGAGATCGTCAGTCCACAACCTAATTATCCGACTGCTCAGATGACAGATGCACAAGGTCACTTTATGTTTGCTAATAATCCTTTCACATTCAATTATCAGATATCTGGTACTAAGAATGACGACTACCTTAATGGAGTAAGTACATTGGATATAGTAATTATACAGAGACATATTCTTAGATCTAAGATGCTTAATAGTCCATACAAAATGGTGGCTGCAGATGTCAATAATGATAATGCAATAACAGCACTTGACCTTATAGAATTACGTAAGTTAATCTTAGGAATCTATGATGTTTTACCAGAGAATGATAGCTGGAGATTCGTAGATGAGAACTCTATAATAGATCCTAATCACCCTTGGCCATTCACAGAGTCAAGATTGATCCAAGGTCTTGAGAATAATATGATGCAAGAAAACTTCATCGGTGTAAAAGTCGGAGATGTCAATGGATCAGTTACAGCTAATGCGACTCAGTCTGAGATCGAGTCGAGATCAGCTAATGCTATAGAATTACAATATACAGATGTAAGCTTCCAGACAGGTGAGCAGATAGAGATGACGGTAAGCTTAGATGAGCAATCATCACTTACTGGTCTTCAGTTTACATTAGAAACTCAAGGATTAGAGTTGATGGATATAGTGAGCACAGGCTTAGATGTAGAAGCATCTAATTTTGCTCAGTTAAGTTCTGAGATGACAACATTCTCTTGGAATGCAACTGAAGAAATCACAACAAGTGATTTATTTACCTTCGTGTTCAAAGCTACATCATCAGGTAAGTTGAGCGATAATGTAGCAATCACATCTGGCGTGACTAAAGCGGAAGCTTATGGCAGTGAGATCAGTGATGTTATCCCCGTTCAACTTGCCGGCCGTAATAATCCTGAACAAGATTATAGTCTATTACAGAATAACCCGAACCCATTTAATAGAATGACAACTATCGATTTTGTTCTGCCCGTAAGATCATCTGCCACATTATCTATAATGGATGTCAATGGTCGAACGATATGGTCAGTAACTCAAGAATTTTCTAAAGGTCTCAATAGTTTTGAATTAACTGATTCTCAGTTAAGCACATCAGGTGTCTTATACTACAGATTAGAATCAGGTGAATTCTCTGCGACCAAAAAAATGATTAAAATCAATTAACTGATTTATACACAATCAAATTAAGAGCCCCGGCAGTCCCGATAATTATCGGGATTCGTCGGGGCTTTTTCTTTTTATATCTACCTCATATTTCCTTTACTGACATAAATCCTATCCCAATGGAGGCCATATATCATGGCAGTATATGATTCATGTGAGATTGTCTTTACGGTACTTTATATAAGTCATAATGCTTATTTTGTGTTAGACATGAATCTTAAGCATATACTTAAAACTATTTTCCTTGGAGTGTGCATTGTAATGTGTGGCTTTTCAGCATCGACTGCACAAGTTTTAGGCTTAGAGTTGTTAGGAGATAAGGATAACATCACAATTCCTTTTAAGTACAAGCACAACTTTATAATACTTGAAGTAAGGATGTCTAATCTGCCACTGAGCTTTTTGTTTGACACTGGAGCAGAACACATCATTTTATTCAGGAAAGAAATATCAGATATTTTAGGTTACACTTATGAGGAACCAGTGCAATTACTAGGTTCTGATTTAGAAAAGATCGTCCTTGCTTATATATCAAGAAATGCACCTCTGCGTCTCGAAGGGACAAGTACAGTTAATCGAGATATTGTTGTCTTAGATGAGGATATATTACATATGGAGGAGCTTACAGGAGAATCTATTGACGGTCTCATAGGCTCCAGATTTTTCAGAGGATTGAATGTAGAAATCAATTATAAGAAACAAGAATTAACCTTATATAAGCAACTGCCGACCAAAAAGATTATTAAGGAAAATTATAAAAAACTAAATGTCATAGTTCATAGTCATAAGCCATACCTTAAATGTATAATAAATAATAATGGTGAGGATATCGAAGTAGATATATTAATAGATACAGGTGCAGGAATTCCATTTCTTTTATTTCTAAGCGAGGATACTAAGGTTAACTTACCAGAATATTATATGACGGGTAACTTAGCTAAAGGACTAGGTGGCGACCTCAAAGGCTACTTGAGTAAAACAAAAAGGCTTTCTATAGATGACAAGTTTGAGTTTTCTAACCTGATTACTAATTATCAAGCCCTGAGAAGTGATTCTCTACGTAAGATGATCTACCATAGAGACGGCGTAATTGGAAATCCACTACTCGAAAGATTTAGTTTCATTATCGATTATGTCAATGAGGATGCCTACTTCAAGGCTAATAGAAATTATAATAAGGATTTTGAGTATGATATCAGTGGTCTTATTCTTTATGCATTTGGTAAAAATTTAGATAATTATTTTGTCAAAGAAGTACTGAATGGTTCTCCAGCAGAAAAAGCGGGTATTATGAAAGGCGATATCATTAAAAAAATTGGGATACTGAATTCTAATTTCTACACCTTAGAAGGCTTTTATAAAAGACTAATACGCAAGAAAGGCAAGCAGGTAAGGTTAAAAATAGAGCGTAAAGGAGAAACATATAAAAAAATTGTTGATTTGAAAGATCCATTACTACAAAATGACAGATAAATCAGCAATTTCATTACCATATAAGGTTTGAAATAGTCTTTAAATAATATATCTTTGCAAACTATTTTTAAAAATTAATATTAATACCATGTTCGCTATAGTAGAAATTGCAGGTCAACAGATGAAAGTCGAAGCAGACAAAGAATATTTTGTGCATAGGCTCGATACTGAAGAAGGTAAGTCTGTCAGTTTTGACAATGTACTCCTTACCTCAAGTGGTGATTCTACTAATCTCGGGACACCTAACATTAGTGGTGCTAAGGTGACGGCAACAGTAGTAGAACACTTAAAGGGTGACAAAGTCATCGTATTCAAAAAGAAAAGAAGAAAAGGTTACAAAGTGAAGAACGGTCACAGACAATACCTTTCTAAGATTAAAATAGACTCAATAGCAGGCTAAAATTTAGCGGCATTTATAAATAAAGAAAACTTCTCAATTCATGGCACATAAAAAAGCAGCTTCCAGTTCCGATAACGGACGTGATAGTAATCCGAAATTCTTAGGCGTTAAATTATTCGGTGGGCAATATGCTAAGGCTGGTAATATTATCGTCAGACAAAGAGGTACAAAGTACCACCCAGGAGAAAATGTATACATGGGTAGGGACTTCACATTACATGCTAAGATAGAAGGGCATGTGGATTTCAAAAAGAAAAGACTTGGAAGAACATTTGTAAATATACTTCCAATGAATGGTGTCGCCGAGACAGTCGCTAAAGTAAACAAAGCACCTAAGGCTGCAACAGCTCCAAAAGCAGCAGCACCAGCGCCAGCCAAAGCTGCGGCTCCAGTAGCTGAGACTGCAGCTGCGGCTCCAGCAGCATCTAAGCCTGCGTCAAGTGGTAAGCCAGATGATCTAAGAAAAATCGAAGGTATCGGTCCTAAGATTGCAGAACACTTAACAGCAGGAGGTGTCGTATCATTCAGTGATCTTGCAAGTGCAAGTAATGATAAGCTTAAGGAAATATTGACTAATGCTGGACCTCGCTACCAGATGCATGACCCAGCTACTTGGCCCATGCAAGCGGCTCTCGCAAGAGACGGAAAGTGGGACGAATTGAAAGAACTACAAGATAAGCTGGATGGAGGTAAATTTGTCAATCAAGAAGAAGAATAAGAAAGTTAATAATAAACCAAAATAATATTTTGGATAAGCGATACATTTATTTGTGTCGCTTTTTTTGTGCTATATAGGGATGTTAGAAGTAAGCGAATGGCGCCGTAGGTGCCACACCTTTATAGCCCAGAACGTAAGTTCTGGGTAAAAGAAATAGTAGGGAAGCAATTTGGCAAGACAGAATGGTGGTGCAAACCAACAAGATGACAAATGTCATCTTGTAATGATGGAACTCCGATAACCTTCGGAGGTGGGCGAGCTGACCATAAATTATGACAAATTGGGTAGATGCGGTACCCCGTTATATTGCAAATTCAGTGAGTTATCGGGAATAGTAAACAATAAATATTAGTATAAGTCCATGAATTATAGGGAGTTATAGTATATCTGAACAACCGTCCCTAAATAGTTTATAACCACTCGAATTCCTAATGGGTTTATACTTAGAGTTTATATTCGATTCACATCATCCTCAGAGATCCAACCCTCATTCTTGTTCATTAATTGTACCTTATACCACTGGTCTATATTATCAGTGATGTCTACCTTGACGCCCTCGGAGAGAGGTTCTATATTGTCCGATCGATCATCTGGTGCTGACTTAAGCATCGCTGAATTGATAACGATGCCACTATTGTGATTGTGTAACAACTTGTGTGATGTACGGCCAGCAAGAAAGCTAAGTATTAGTAGGGCCCCTAACAGTATACTCAGACTTAAAGATTGGAGACTGGATAATTTTCCAATAGGAAACCAATATTTATAGAAAGAGATAACCATTCCTATTCCTATCAGTAACTGCAGGATTATCCACATGGTCGGCGACAACGATTTAGATATTGCTCTCCATAATCGAAGTGGTAAAAAATCTGGTATCTCTACGATATCGCTATCGACATCATTTCTTGCAATAGTCAGATTACTATTTATAAGCTTATTATTGGGTTGCAGTAATTTAGCTTTTTCGTAGTATAGTATTGCGTATCCGAGTTGATTGAGTTTGTAGTATGAGTTACCTATGTTATGATATAACTCAGATGAATGCTTGACTTTGTCTTCTATCTGCTTATACTCGCTGAGTGCTTCCTGATATTGGCCAGCAGTATACTTCTGATTAGCGGATAGGAATAACTCTTCACTATTCTGACTTACAGAGCATATTGATATAAATACGAAAAAGATTAATAGTAGTACTCTCACTTATACCCTTTGGATTTTTTTGCAAATTTATCTGATTTTTCAGACTTTTTAGATTCTTGTTTTAGGACATTGTTAACTGATTTTGAGAAAGTATCCACTTCATCTTTATCTACCTGAGGTTTAGCATCTTGCCTTCTTACAGTTGAGTAGCGCAAGCCTAATATATCCTTAGGTCTTACGTCATCTTGCCATATAAATGATTCCAAAAATAAATCTGATTGCTGTGCATCCTTCATAGGAACCATCGTATTGTTAGGCTGGGTTAGAAATAGAATGTTATCCAGTTCTTCTTTGCTAAACAAGAAAGTCATTCTGCTGCATAATGTTTTATTAGCGCCAATATAAGCTTCGTCGTCATCTTTTATTAGGTAGATTGACTCAGCATTACCAGTGACTTCCATCCTCCTAAGTTCGTTACTGTCCAGGTAAGAATGTATGAGTTTGCCTTTGATCTGATTATAATAATCAGGTGCTTCTTGGCTGACAATCAGGGCATTGCCGTGGGCTATTATCTCTGAAACTTTGTCATTTTCTAACTTGATACTTAATGTATCACCGAGTATCTGAGTCGTGTCTGACCATGATATAGGCCGTCTATATAAGTAGAAAATAGAATCTCTATCTGAGTAATATAAGGAATCACAGACTGCTTGTAGATCTGACTTATAGATACGTACATCTCCTACAGCCTCCAGTACTTTCACGCTTGCAGTATCGGTATAACTAAGTAATGTATCTGCTGATACATATATAGAGTCCTCGTCTATGGTTTGTATTAGTAACGGACGTAGATCACCGACAGTAGCCTTATAGTATTCTGTCGAGTCATTATAAGTCATATAATCAGTATATATAAATCTACTATTTACGGTATCAGTATATATGACATTACCATAAGCTATACCAGTACTTGTTAGATTATCAAAGTTAATCGTATCTCCCTCTAACTCTGCCTGAGCACTTAGAATGGTACTCCTCCCATTTAATTTAAGATTTTTAGTCGTCTTATTATAAAGTATATCCTTGCCTTCGATCGTCTGCTCATCGTCTGCGTAGTAGCCGTTGCCGATAATTTGTATATCCTCCGTCTCTTCGTATATTATAATCTTGTCTCCTCTTGTTATACTAATAGAATCAGATATTTCTGCATTAGACTCTAATGTCAGTGTACCATCTTTTTCTGAGTAGTAGATATAATCTGAGCTTGTCTTAGTATCTCCATCTAAGATCATTGCATCTCCGGCAAAGTGAGCTCTGCCTTCTTCTATATCATAGAACCCATCTGTACAGTATATCTGTTTGCTATCTTGTGTAATATATGTGGGTCCGAGAAAGTAAGCTCGATCCACATCTGTATCGTATCTGAGCGAGTCTGTCTTAAGCCGGAGATCACCATCTATGATAGATACCTCATCATAGAAGTAAGCCATCTTACTTTGTACATCGTATTTGCCTCGCAGGCTACTGAGTGTCATAGTATTGCTGATAAGTGTAGACGTATCGGAGAAAGTGGCAACTTTAGTATTGAGATCATATATCAGTTCCTTAGAGAAAAGGTCCTTCTTGCCATTTTTCATCACGACATTACGGTATAACTTTGCGATCTTATTATCACCATTGTAGTATAAGGAATCCGAGAATACATTAATTGTATCATCTTGTATGATGATAATCTCACCCAATGCTTCTATGCGGTTATCTGTAATCCATGCAGAATCACAGAACATATATATGCTGTCGTGTGCCAGGCGTACATTGCCTAAGAGTTGTTGCATCTGGTCTTCTTTCAGTCTGATAGATCTATCTGCATTCTCCACTTGTATCTTCTCAGAGTTTTCTTCTTGTGGTATAGAGTCAGTTATAGTTTGAGCAGAAAGCGATAGCACACTTAATAATACTGCAGTGGTTACAAGAGTAATTCTATAAATGTGTGGAACTTGCATTAACCTTCGGAGTAGGTTACTTTAGTCCTGCGAGTCTTCGGTGGCATGAGTGTGCCGAAGTGCTGTACCCAGTACTTACCGTATCGTGATACACCGACTTCTTTCATATCGGAATTCATGAGCATTCTGCAATGTGACTCACTCTTGATCCAGTCTCTCATCGTCTCGTCAAATGATTTCTGACCTACAGCAAGGTTCTCTCCTACATAATGCCATTTATAACCTAACTCATCCAGCCGCTCACCGACATCCAGACCATCTATCGAATGGTGGCTGAAGTAATTATTGTCTTGCATTTCTTTCGCATGTGTATAGGCACTTTTTTCTAATGTCGCATTCCATTTTACTTCTCCGACGGGCTTCATTCTTTCTCCACCACAACGGCAGCCGTTTTTTCTCAGTTTATTGATCTTTTCTAAGACCATTTTTCTGTCTACTCCTTTATTGACACTCCGATATTGGGCTACAGTATTACTTGTACACCCTACTAATACAAGCATTACAAAACTCAAAATTCTAACCATATAAAATAGATATACTACACTTAATTCATTATTCTTCTCATAACTATAACAAAACTAACTCCATTAAGTAACAATTTATACCAAAAACTTATTACAAATGCATGTGTTAATTCTATGTGAATGGCTAACACACTTGACTGTAAGCGTATTTAATATCAGATATTTACTGTATAAAAATAAATTAATGAGAGAATTCCTCATTTGTATCACCATTCTACTTATAGTAAGCCAGAGTCTGATTTCTCAGAGAGGACCTAAGGGAAACCGTGGAAAAAAAGGTGGCTCAGCTGTACTAATTACTGGAGTCGTATTAGACAGTGACTCTCAGTTGCCAATGGAATATGCAACAGTAAGTATCTACAGCAAAAAAGATTCTTCCATTGTAACAGGTAGTTTGACAGATCTGGCAGGTAGCTTTGAGCTTGTGGTACGTCCTGGGAATTATTATATCAAGACAGAATTTATCTCATATTCTAGTACTATATACAACGACTTAGATTTTAAGAATTCTGGTTCTAAGATAGATATCGGCAATATACTCCTCAGTCCTGAGAGTGAGTTACTGGACAATATAGAAATAGTCGGAGAGCGTAGCGAGACCACTTTTGCTCTGGATAAGAAAATATTTACAGTAGGAAAAGACTTAGCTAATCGAGGAGGGTCAGCAGAAGATATATTAGATAATGTCCCATCAGTTACAGTGGATATAGATGGAGCAGTTAGTCTAAGAGGTAGTGATGGTGTGAGAATATTAATAGATGGTAGACCATCAGGTATGGCAGGTGTAGGTAACACTAATGGACTCAGAAATATACCCGCTAATCTAATAGAACGAGTAGAGGTGATCACTAATCCTTCCTCCAGGTATGAAGCCGAAGGGATGGCTGGTATTATAAATATTGTACTCAAGAAAAATGATAATTCAGGATTCAATGGATCCTTTGATCTGACAGGAGGTTATCCACGACGCCTCGGCGCTTCTGCTAATATAAATTATAGAAAGAATAAGCTTAACTGGTTCCTGAATTATGGGCTGAATGATAATCTCAACCCTGGAGGTGGGTATCGGATACAAGATCAGTTACTGACAAATAGCGCCGGTGATGGCCTGAGACAATTGTCACTCCAAGATCGAGATCAACGAAGAGAAAGCCTATCCAATAGTTTTAGGTTTGGCGCTGACTATTTTTTAACTGATAAGGAACAAATTACAGCTGCATTCCTATATAGGAAATCTGATGAGAATAACCTGACAACTATAATCTATGAAGATTACATAGGAGAAAGTAGCTCATTCTTAAGCGAGCCACTTTGGGAGAGAGATATAGATAAGCTTTCTCAGCTTAACTTAGATAATGTTGATTTTTCTACAGATCCGCTCACGAGTATTATACGAAGGATAGATGATGAGAAAGAAGATGAGAAAAACTTAGAATATAGCCTTAACTATAGAAAAGAATTTAGTTCTCGTGAGCATACTCTTAATGCTGTGGTACAATTTCGTGAGAAATCAGAGATCGAGTCTTCGCAGTTTGGTTCAGAGAACACATTTAATATCGAGCAGATACAAAGTATCAATGATCAGCGATCTAATAATGATGAGGCAGATAAGACATGGCTGGTACAGTTAGATTACATACACCCCTTAGGAAAAGATCATAAGTATGAGCTGGGTCTGAGAAGTTCGATCAGAGAGATTACTAATGACTTTCTTGTAGAGGAGGAGATGGATATGAATTATATGGCAATAGAAGGATTAAGTAACAACTTTATCTATGATGAGAATGTACATGCTGCTTATGGTATATATGGTAATACAATCAGTAAGTTCAGTTATCAGGTAGGCTTGCGTGGAGAACATTCTCAGATTAACACTCGATTATTACAGACATCAGAAGGGGGTGAGAATGAGAGAAGCTATACTAATCTATTTCCAAGTGGATTCCTTAATTATGGCTTCAGTGAGACAAGTGCTATACAGGCAAGTTATAGTAGAAGAATCAGACGTCCGCGATTTTGGGATTTGAATCCTTTCTTTACTTTTTCTGATAATCGAAATTTCTATAGCGGTAATCCTAATCTCAATCCAGAATTTACTGATTCTTACGAGATCGGTCAGATTCAATATTGGGATAATCTATCACTCAATAGTAGTCTATTCTACCGTACGACCGATGCATCTATTCAGCGAATATTGGTTATTGATAATATGACCTCTAATACATTAAGGTTACCTGTCAATATCGGTAGAGCCTCTGATATGGGGCTGGATATGTCATTATCTTATAGTGGTATCAAATGGCTGAGATTAGATGGCAACTGGAATATATTCCGTAATGTCATAACTATCTTACAAGATGATGTAACATCTACGATCTACGATAATTTTAAGGTTGTCCGTAACTACACTGAGGACATTAATACGTTCCAGAATGAATATAATGTATCGATTAATGAAGCAGACAATATCACATGGAATGGAAGACTGACGGCACGGATAACAGTCTTTGATTCGGATATACAAATACGTGCTAATTATCGTGGACCGAGGCAATCTACTCAAGGCTCACGTAGAGCTGTAGGTTCCTTAGATGTAGGATGGAGTAAGGATTTATTATCTAAGAGGATGACACTGACATTAAGTGTCAGAGATCTGTTAAATACAAGAAAGAGAAATGGTGTTACTCTATTAGATGGATTCGCTGATCGTAGTGAATTCCAGTGGCGTAGTAGGACAGCTTCTCTGACTGCAAGCTATAGAATCAATCAGAAGAAGAAGAGAAAGAGACAAGGCGGAAGCTATGAGAACGAAGAGTTCTAATTAATATATAACACAAGGTCTTTGGAAACTTGTTTATAATATAGTGAAGTTTACTACTTGATATGAAAATTGTATCTTGTAGTTGGTATAACTGTACAGCATGATCAGACACATTACTTTAATATTCATTATAGTCGCAGCAATCGCATTATCTTGCGAAAGCCCTAATCCTAACATTGATGATAAGGGTAAAGATGCACTTGCAAGCCATGAAGTAAAACGTGATATTGCAACAAGTGATATGGCCTATGAGGATATAATATATGTACCTATCTATTCTGATATATATGTAGATCCCAGTAATCAGAGCTCATTACTTGCGGCAACTCTGAGTATAAGAAATACTAGTGATTCTGACTCTCTTTTTATATCTACCATAGAATACTACAATACAAACGGTAATCTTGTCCGCAGTTACTTAGATAATCCAATAAGCCTATCCCCTATGGGCACGATTAATTATGTTATCGAAAAAGATGATGACACTGGTGGTCCTGGCGCTAACTTTATAGTGGGTATGAGCTCTAAGAATAAGGATGCTAAGCCCCTGGTGCAAGCGATTATGATAGGAGAAAGTGGTAATAAAGGATTTGCTTTTTCTACTGATGGCTACTCAGTGAAGTAAGTAAGTAAGTAGTATTATAGGCTTGATAGACATGTAAGCTCTTCTTAGTTTTCTAACTTTATCAGATACTCATCTATATAGACATCTTTTGTTTTCCGTTTGTACTGCATAACCCATCTGGGATGAGGTAGCGGAACAATATTCTCGAACCATCCATGTGCTGCATTTAGATCACAAAGTATCTTATAGTTTTTCCCTTGCCCTATGCTGTAAGCAATATCCCGATGGCAGTACTTAGAGATCTGATACTCTATAGAGTGGATGATTATATCTTTCAGGCAATTGTATAACTCTTTGCTGTCATAACAGTTATAGTTCTTATTTTCCTTAGTAAAACCTAATGGGCATACAGAACTGATATAGTAATGCTTATAGAACTCAAGAGGACCACCAAACTGGTCGATAACATCGTAGATAAAAATGGAGGATAATTCATTTTTTCTCGGAGCAGTATTTTCGATACCACAGACCTCTGATAAAATAATCGGATCTGTAAATGGTATGCCTGTCATCCCTGCGCCGAATCTTCCGGGATTGATCCCGAATAGGAAACGTCTTTTTTGCTTTCCAGTATAATATTTCTTAGAGAAGTTTTCCATTAGATTTCTCACTCGCTCATGACCGAATGGATATATTAAATCTACACCCTTCGGTAATTTCCAATCATCTTGTAACTGCTCGTAGAAATCTAAAACGTGATCATGAAACATAAATTTAAGTTATATCAAATTACTTATACATCATATGTTAGTACAAAAAAAAGACCTTGCAGATAACTGCAAGGTCTTAGTAATATATTTGTTTGAACTAATGATTAGTTCATTATCGTTACTTCGATTCTTCTGTTCTGAGCTCTTCCTTCTGGAGTATCATTAGTGGCTACTGGATCAGCAGCACCCATACCTCTGGTAGTTAATCTACTTACATCGATACCTTTACCCATGAGCCTTCCTTTTACAGAATTAGCTCTTGCAGTAGATAATGCTATATTAGAATCAGCAGCACCTTGGCTATCTGTATATCCTGTAATAGCTATTTTCACCTCAGGATAAGCTTTAAGTATAGCTGCAAGGTTATCTACTTCTGTACCAGATTCTCCAGCGATAGTGCTAGATCCACTTGCGAAAGTCAGATTATTAAAAGTAAACTTAGAGTCACCATTAAATCCTCCATCGATATAATCCATCATCTGCTTACCTGCAGAATTAGCTCCGAAACTGATACCGTCTAACGCTTTCTTTGCCGCTTCATCTATCTTACCAAATGTGTTACTCATTACATCACCGACAGCTCCAGCTGCATCACCAGCAGCATCTCCTACGGCGCCAGCCGCATCTCCAGCCGCATCAGCGACAGCTCCCGCAGCATTACCAGCCGCATCAGCCGCATCACCTGCAATCTCAGTAGTTGCATCCACTGCATCGCCTAATATTCCACTTTTCCATACGCCTAATGCACCTAAGATTAGAATTAGAGGAATCAAGAATTTCATAATTCCACCACCTGCACTTTTGCCTACATTAGCGATATCGCCAGCGGCTCCACCAGCCATATTAGCTGCACCTCCGACTAAGTCTTTAGCACCACCTACAACTTTTCTTCCAGCATCACCTGCTGCACCCACGGCATCACCTGCTGCTCCTACAGCACCACCTGCTACATTCTTAGCATTACCTGCGATTCCTGAGATTGTATCAAATCCTTTGCCCAAGAATCCTGCACCTAATGACCCCAATAGTCCTTTCGGCATAGAGTTTTGTACGACAGATTTTTGCGTTCCTAAGAACTTACCAAGACCTACAGCATCTAACGCTTTGTCCTTGATATATTTGCCTACCATACTCATAAGGAATGGAGCAGCCATTTTTATTAGAGAAGATGTAGCACTGGATTTCATCCCCGAGAATCCTGCTACTTTTTCTATCATGCTTCCAGAGTTATTGCCTAATAATAGGTTAAGTACTCCTGATCCGTTATTCATAAGCTTTGCTACATTGCCTGCACCACCACCGAATAAATCACCAATATTGTCCATCATGCCAGTATCGGCACCTTTAGCCATATCGAAGATTTTGTTTAAGTTTCCTTTGTCTTCTGATCGTGAGATCATTTTACCAAGAAGTGCTGGAAATATACCGTCTAAAGCTTTGCTTACACCAGATTCAGACTCACCTAAAAACTTAGATGCGTTAGATGTTAAAGATCCAGTCACCTGGTCTTTAATCATGTCGATTAGATTCATTATTTGAAAAATTTAAAGTTAGAAATTAGATATTTAGTTTTCGTCATCATAAGGAAAGCTATGTGGCTTTCGATATTTTTGTTTTTATTATGTGGCTTGGGATAGGCGTAAGATCGCGTGAAGATAAGTCTTTTAGTTATATATGACTTACATAGAAAAAACCTTTAATAGTTAAACTTAGTTCCTCAGTAATTAAAAATGTTTCTTATTTTTTGTAAATGGTTGATAATCAGAAGAGTAGTGCATATGTAAAAGTCTTTTTGGCTTACCTTGAGTCTAATAAAATAGTGTCAATTATCGATGAAAAGAGTCTTTCAGATATGTTTAGAGTGTTTTCTAGCCTATTTGAAAAGCTTACAGAGGATGAGTCGATAGAATTTACAACATTGTTTTCTAGGATTGCTTTTGCATCTATTAAGTATACTCTGCCAGGTAGATTAATTTACCTAAGCCATCACTTCAGGAGAAAAATCGAGAAAGGTAATTATAAGGATTCTGAAATATCGAATCTCCATCACCTCGGAATATTTCTGACTCATCATATTATACATCGTGTACACGGTCATAGTCTTCCTATAGGGCTGGTAGAGCCTACCATAGATACAGAGAATCTTAGATCTTATAAGTCAGGAAGTTATCAGCGATCGGTAAGAGGTATGGTAATTCATATTTCCGAAGCGTCAGACTCAATGTCATTTATATCTGAAGAGATAGCACATGAGAAATCTATAATTAAAATAAATGATGTCGTATTGCAGAATCACATCCATAGGATCAAAAAATATATAGATCTTCCCATACAAGTTAATCTTGTAGATGTGCAAGTTAGTGATGGAGTATATGCACCAGCCGCTATAGTGTTAAATCCCGATTTTCTTTTTGGTGTGACTTCTGTATCTGAATGCTTTCAGTCAGTGGGGCATACGTCACTCAAGTATCTGTCTCGGAAGCTAGTGTCAGGTGATACCAGCGTACATATGCTTATCGGTAATGTTGTCAATTATTATTTGGATGAGCTGATAAATAATCCAGAGGTCACCTTTGAGGAGCTACTTCCTGAGACATTTAAGATATCTCCGATACAATTTGCAGGAATGAGTAATGATGACCTGAAGGATATGCTTGCAAAGGTCAGAATACATTTTGATAATCTCAGAAGAACGGTAAGTGTAGATCTCAGTCAGTCTAATATTCAAAAAGAAAAATCATATCTCGAACCCAGTTTCTTGTCTAATGAATATGGGCTGCAAGGGAGGCTCGATTTATATCATTATGAAGCTAAAAATTCACAATCTGATATCGTAGAGCTTAAGAGTGGGAAGCTATTCCGTACTAACGGATATGGCCTTAATAATAATCATTACATACAGACATTACTATATGACTTAATCATAGAGTCTATATATCAAGGTAGAGTCAAGTCTAATAATTACATCTTATACTCAGCACTGGATAAGCAAAACCTTAAGTATGCTCCGAAGGCTCGTAAGCAACAATTAGATGCGATAAAAGTCAGGAACGAAATTGTAGTTATCGAGTATATATTATGTAATCTACACGATGATAATTACAGCCAGTTTCTTAATTTTCTGGATCCTAAGAAAATAGATAGCAGCTTCAGTTTTCTGCGTAGAGATGTAGCACCTTACTATAATGCCTTACAAGGATTGTCAGAGTTAGAGTTAGCGTATTACTGTAATTTTGTAGGATTTGTATCCAGAGAATTTCATCTTTCTAAGACTGGTGAGCACGGTATTAATAAGTCTAACGGCCTCGCCTCGTTATGGTTAGATACATTAGAAGAGAAGGCAGAAAGTTTCAGAATACTTTCTCACTTGATTATCTCTGAGAATAAGACGGACACAAGTGATCCTTGTATACATCTATCTTATTCAGATGAGTCAGCTCGGCTGAGCCGATTCAGACCTGGTGATATTGTTGTTTTCTATCCAGATGATGGCACAGGTAATTCTGTATTGAGGCATCAGGTATTTAAGAGTACGATTATCGCTATAGACCATGAGACCGTGGTTATAAGATTACGGGCTAGGCAGAAGAACTTTGAGGTATTTGATGCTAATAAGTATTGGCATATAGAAGGCGATGTGTTAGATGGAGGATTTAATAAGCAATTGCATGGGCTATATTTTTTTATAAATGCAATCAAACCTATAAGGAATAAAATACTGGGATTACAAGCTCCGAGAAAGCCTGACACGGAAGTCGACTATACTAACAATATCCTTACGAGTGATCAGACAGACATTCTTATAGCTGCAATCATGAGTCCAGACTACTACCTTATCTGGGGCCCTCCTGGGACTGGAAAGACAAGTGTCATGATACACAGCTTAGTAGATTATTATTATGCTGACACAGAGTACAATATCTTACTGCTTGCGTATACAAATAGAGCAGTAGATGAAATTTGTGATGCCATCATAGTACCTACGGAAGATAATTATGTCAGAATCGGGTCTCGATATTCTACACATCCTCGATTCCAAGATAAGTTGCTAAGTACACACACACGTACTATAAATTCTCGGCAAGGGCTCAGGAGCCTGTTTTCTGATCATAGAGTATTTGTCTCGACTCTGTCTTCCTTCCAAGGCAAAAAAGAAATAAGCAGGCTTAAGCAGTTCGATATCGTGATAATCGATGAGGCTTCACAACTATTAGAGCCCATGCTTGTCGGTCTCTTATCTAAGTCAGCAAAGTATATTCTCATAGGAGATCATAAGCAATTGCCGGCAGTAGTAGTACAGTCTGATAAGAAATCATATACCGATAATGCACTACTAAATGATCAGTTGTCTATTACTGACCTACGCATATCTTACTTCGAAAGAATGTATAAGCAATGTCAGGCGCAAAGTTGGGACTGGGCCATAGGTGCTCTGATGCATCAAGGAAGGATGCATCAGAAGATATTAGATTATATAAGTCCTCAGTTCTATGATAGTCAATTACAGATATTGTCAAAGATACCACGACTGACAATGGAGCCTCAGTATTCATATGATGGAGACTTGCAAGAGATAATTACCCAACATAGAATGTTATACATCGATACACCAATAGATGATACATTGACACATAAGACTAATGAGGTGGAGGCAGATATCGTTATCCATATAATTCTACTCTGGTCAGCGATATACAGCAAAAGTAATAAGGAGCTTACAGAAAGATCCATAGGAGTAATCACACCATTTAGAGCTCAGATTGCTCTTATTAAAGAGAAACTATCGCCTTATCCAGAATTAGAAAAATTAATTACCGTAGATACGATAGAGCGTTATCAAGGTGGCGCAAGAGACCATATAATCTTTTCCATGGCGACAAATCAGTCTAACGCATTAGACAGTATAGTCAGTATGTCTGAGGAAGGAATAGACAGAAAACTCAATGTAGCATTAACAAGAGCAAAGGAACATATCATCATTTTAGGTGCTCAAGCTATTATTACTAATAATCCAGTTTACCGATCCTTGATACAGTATTGTAATAATGTTAGTTTTACGTCTTTTTTAAATCATACATAGAACGACGATAGTGAGAATACTCATGGTTTGTCTGGGCAATATATGCAGATCACCTATTGCACACGGCATCTTACAGAAGGAAATAGAAGAGCAAGGTCTTGATTGGACAGTAGATAGCGCAGGTACAAGTGCATATCATAGTGGTGAGGCTCCAGACAGAAGAGCTATCCAGGTATCTGAAAAAAATGGACTTGATATTAGTGGTCAGACGTCTCGACAGTTGACAGCTCAGGATATCATAGACTATGACATCATTGTCACAATGGATACTAATAATTATAATAATACTCTGAAGATTGCGGGCAACGATAGCCATAAGTCTAAAATAAAAATGCTTCTTAATTATTCTTTTCCTAATGAGAATAGAGCAGTTCCTGATCCATACTACAGCGGAGGATTTGATTATGTATATGACCTGATAAGACAAGCTGTACATGACATGACAGCGCAGTTAATTAAGAGCTAAGTGAGCATTGCCGTGCAGATCTCTGTAAGAGGTATGGTGCAGGGTGTTGCATTCAGATATCATACCCAACTAAAAGCTCAAGAACTTGGTGTCAGTGGCCTCGTCAGAAATGAAAAGGATGGTACCGTAACCATAATTGCAGCAGCAACAAGAGAAATACTTCTGACCTTCTTAGAGTGGTGTCATCATGGTCCTAAAAGTGCTAAAGTAGAAGAACTATCCTATCAATATATTGAGCTAAGTTCTTATGTTGGATTTATAATAGAACGATAGTATCTTGTCATCTCATGGATAAGATTAAGGTCATAAGATTCTCATACGTAGTTCTTAGTATAATTATACTGATAGGAGTATTGATATATTATATCTGGCCGCAGACGGTTTGGGCTGGGGCAGGACTGAGTGCAGGGATGATGTCATTCGCAACACTATTGCATCTCAAGTTTAGAAACCCTAATCAAGATAAAAGCATTGAGTCTAAGTTTACTTGGCTCTTATTGCTTTGTTTGGTTATCGGAGTTGCCTTAATATTTATATACAAGTCATTAGGCGCTGCAGATTTCTATGTCGGTATAGGTGGAGGCATTGCATTCGTAAGTGCCATCACTTATTGTATCGAGTTGCTGCTTAGATTTGTAGAAGGCATCCGATGAGTATAATTCTATAAAGCTTAGATATTCTCCATGCTTTCTCATTTAATAAAAAAAAGGCAACCCGAAAAATTTCCTGAGTTGCCTCTGTTCTTATACCATTTAAACATTTGAATGTCGGAAATATTATAACAGAATTAGGGATGTTCAGATATACTATAACTCCCTATAATTCAATGACTTATACTAATATTTATTGCTTACTATACCCTATAACTGACTGAATTTGCAATATAACGGGGTAACGCATCTACCCAAATTGTCATAATTTTTGGTCAAAAATTTCGCCAAATTGCTTCCCTACTATTTCTTTTACCCAGAACTTACGTTCTGGGCTATAAAGGTGTGGCACCTACGGCGCCATTCGCTTACTTCTGAACATCCCGAATTAGCCAATCTCTGCGTTAAAAATACTCTCCATAGCTACCGCTTATTAACCGACATCTTAAAATTTAAATGGTATTATATAGCTATTTTCCCATACACCTTACTCACAAATGATCCATTTAAGAAGCTATCCGTATCGATCTGGCTTTGGAATACAGGACCACTGTATTGACCAGAAAGTAATAACATAGCAGCTTCACATAGAGGAGCGGCAGTGGTTGTCTGTATGGCACGTAGTGTTTCCTTACCTACTTTAGATGGGTATACATGGATGCTTTTTTCTATTGCACGCAACACACCTTTGTGATCTTTACCTTTCACAGAGGCGAATACGATCACGACATCGTCCTCGACAGAAGGAATCTGGTCGAGCATGGTCTTATTAAGGTATTCTACCTTATCTGATCCATCTGGAGTCTGTGATATTATCTTTCTTGCCCAGTCGTAGTGTCCAGGAAATCTTAGTGTTTTGTAATTTAGGTTCTTGACTTTTCCAGCAAGAGCAACTGGCAGATCTGCAGCTCCACCTGAGGTAAAATCATCTTCATAATGTATGCCTTCTATCAAGATCGTTTCGGTTGCAGATAGAGAAGGAATTGTATTTGTCTCATAGTTCTCCACGACGAGAGCATCCTTAATGTATTCAGTTGCGACTCCTATAGGGCTCCATGTGAAAGCATAGAACTGTGGATCTCTTGCATGTCGAGAAAGCGCTCCGACTTTCATATCTATGTTATCTACCTTATCTACTTTGTGTATTTCCGTAAATTTTTTAAATAGATGATGAGCTATAACATTTATATATCCAGGCGCTAACCCGGTCTGTAAGATGAATCCCATCTTAGATTTTTCCGCAATCTTAGTCACTTGATCTGTCTCGTTGACATATTCTGTGAGATTGGCATAGTGGCAATTATAATCATGAGCGTATTGTGCCATTCTCGGAGCTTGACTACCAGGCAGACAGTCTAATATAATGTCTGCTTGCTCTAATTTTGCTTTGAATGCATCCGTCATTCCATCAGATGGAAGTAAGAAACCTTCTGCTTTTTTGGATTCAGAATTTTCATTGACATACTTTGCTGCATCATTTGCAGCATCTTCGTATCTGTCACCGAGTAGAATATTAGTCTCGATATCTGTGTTACAAGCCAGGATAAGTCCTGTAGCTTGTCCGATTCCCCCCGCCCCCGCAATAAGTATATTATGTACTTTCATGTGTATTTTTTTAATGAATGGCTAAGACTTCATCTATGCGACATGGCTTAATATTCTCTAAGATGCCTTAAAATCTTAATCATAGACATTTATCATAAGTGTAAATTATTAGGTCGATTGGCGGCGAAGATAATATAGTTTGGATGTAGTCTGGGATTAAAGGCGACAATAACATATTGAGTGCCAAGAAGTTATTAATACTATAGAAAATACATGAAGGAAATAATCCACGGATGTAACATATTATAAAATATACATATACGTTAAATGTTCATTATCAATGATAAATAATTTAGTTTTTTCTATAATATGTAATATTTCACCTTATATTAGCAGTCGATTTAAGATTACCGATACCGATTAGTTATTCCAAATACCGACTTTAATATGTCCAAGAAACGAGCGAAAAGGGGCTCGAAAGCGAAAGCTGTTCGATTTTCTTTCCAAGATGAGCGAGTACGTAAAATACTGGGAGTTATTATATTGTTTATAGCAGTATACTTAACTATAGCATTTATATCATATTTCTTGACTTGGGAGTTTGACCAGAATAAGGTTCTCAAGTTGTCTGGTAAGATATTATTCGATCCTGAGGTATCTGTAGAGAATTGGCTTGGAAGATTAGGAGCATTCACCTCTCATATGTTTTTCTATTGGGGATTCGGATTATGTTCATTTGGATTTGTTTTCTTGCTTATCAGATTAGGGGTCGATTTGATCCGCCAAGCTCCCATGAAGCAATTTGCTAATATATTCTTACACACATTTATAATTATATCATTTCTATCAGTGGTGCTTGAGTTTTTTATGAGAAACTCGACATTTAGCTGGGGAGGATTGATGGGTAATTCTATTTGTAACTATCTATCCAGCTTCTTGGGTCAGATAGGACTTGTCCTATTCATGATTTTACTAATAGCAGCAGCTTTTATTTGGATAGTGAATCCACTACTACAATTTGACGGTCTTAAAGTGGCCGGTTTTGATAATATTAATATACCTAAGTTCCAATTCAATTTTGGGTCGGACAACGATACGGCGACGAGTGTAGGCGAATATCTAAAACCTAAGAAGAAGGAGAAAGAACGTAAAAGTTTGTTCGAAGACCTAGATGGGTCCATGCCAAAAACCGAAAGAGTCGAGGAAGCTTCATCAGATAGCGATGCTATTGAACTGAAGCTTCCTGATTCTATGTCTGTTCCGACCAGAAAATCAAAGAAAAGCGATATAGATCCTGAGAAGATGGAATTAGAGTTGTCAGAACCTCTCGAAATTTCTACACCATCACCTGCATCAGATACTCCATTAGAAGCAAAGATAGCTACTGGTCCAGACATGGATAGTGATAAGTTATACGTCACTGAAGATAATCCTGATGACTTCGAGCCATATGACCCGACTAAGGAATTGTCTAAGTACAAGTTTCCAGAATTCTCTATGCTTAAAGATTACTCTGATCTGAAGACACCGATAGATAGACAAGAGCTGGAAGAAAATAAGAATCAAATCGTCAAGACACTTCTTAACTACAATATTAAGATTACTAAAATAAAAGCTACCATAGGTCCAACAGTAACTCTGTACGAGATCATTCCAGCGCCAGGGGTTAAGATATCTTCTATCAAAAAATTAGAAGATGATATAGCACTGAGTCTATCAGCATTAGGTATCAGAATTATAGCACCGATACCTGGCAAGGGTACAGTAGGTATAGAAGTGCCTAACAAGAATAAGCAGATTGTCTCATTCAAAGAAGTGGCAAGTTCTGAGAAATTCAAGAATGTAAAAATGGACTTACCTATAGTCTTAGGCAAGACGATATCTAATGAAGTATTCGTGGCCGACTTAGCTAAGATGCCTCACTTGCTAATTGCAGGTGCCACTGGGCAAGGTAAGTCAGTAGGTATCAATACGGTACTGATGTCATTGCTATATAAGAAGCATCCATCTCAGGTGAAGCTAGTCATGATAGATCCTAAGAAGGTGGAGCTATTCCCATACAGTTACTTAGATAAGCACTTCTTAGGCTTCTTACCAGATCAAGATGAGCCGATCGTAACAGATACCAAGAAAGTTATTCAGACGCTTAACTCTCTGACAGTGGAGATGGATACGAGATATGATCTACTTAAGAAAGCAAGAGCAAGAAATATAAAGGAGTACAACGCAAAGTTTGTAGCCAGAAAGATAAGTCCAAAAGATGGGCATAAGTTCTTACCATTTATAGTATTAGTGATAGATGAATTTGCTGACCTGATTATGACTGCAGGTAAGGAGATAGAGATGCCAATCGCAAGACTGGCGCAACTGGCAAGGGCCATAGGAATACACCTGATCATTGCGACACAGCGACCATCAGTGAAGATTATTACAGGTATGATCAAGGCCAACTTCCCAGCGAGAATAGCATTCAAAGTGACATCTCAGATAGATTCCAGAACCATATTAGATGCTAAAGGTGCAGAGCAACTTATAGGAAAAGGAGATATGCTACTCTCCGTCGGTAGTGATATCATAAGACTGCAATGTGCATTCGTAGATACTCCAGAGGTGGAAGAAGTGATACAACATATTGCTGATCAGAAGGGATTTGCAGAGCCATATCACCTACCTGAAGTTGCAGATGAGAATGCAGAACTCGGTGGATCTAATCTTAAGTGGGCAGACCTTGATCCTATGTTTGAGGAAGCATCACGTATGATCGTCAGTAACCAGCACGGTTCTACATCATCGATACAGCGTAAGTTACAACTCGGTTACAATAGAGCCGGTCGTATCATGGATCAGATGGAAAGCTTAGGTATCGTCGGAGAAGCTAATGGTTCTAAGCCAAGGCAGGTATTATTCGTCAGTGAGATGGAATTAGTACATTATCTGGAGCACCTTAAGAGTGGTAAGGTGTAGGTTAGAATGGTAGTCGTATAGGTGCTCAGAGCTTAATCAGGCCTATCGATGATTTTATTCCTTTCCCACAATAGATGTAATAATTTACTGACTTCTGGGCCATCTTTTACATTCTCGAATGTGATGTGTGCACGAGGCTCATTATTTTCGTAGTCAAATTTTTTGATCCTATATTCACTACGTGTACCAAAATAAATTGTAGAAATATTGGTATTATCATATTCTACTAAATTGATAGCGGTGATGTCAGAGAATGGAATGGTGACGTTCTTTCTTCCTAATATTCCCCAGCTGAAATTTATTCTGTTGGAATAGATGCGATATTTCATAGTATTAGAAATATATGCTAATCCAATGTAGGGTAGAAAGAATAGCGAGGAGATGAGATAACTTAGATAGTCTCTGATGTAATATATCCATATAAAAAAGACCATAGAGTTACTGAACAAATATGATATTGACCACTTAGACCTAACTCTGTAATCCCATATAGGATCACCTTGACTTCTAATCAATAATTTATCTAACTCCTCTAAGTTTGTTGCAGATAGGTATTTAGATTTCATATGTCTTTAAGAAGTTGAATAAATTCTGGATTGCGTCTCATATCACAAAAACCTACAATGGATAAGTATCTATCATCAAAATAATAAAAGATATAATAGTCTCTGACAATCTTAGATCTTAAGAGAGGCTTTTCTGTAACTTTTCCAGATTCAGGATATTTGGATAAAATTTGAAGAGTATTTAAAATAGCTTGGTAAAGCTTCTTAGAATAATTAGAATTTCCGTTTCTATCAATCCAATATTCTAAAATTTCATTAAGATGTTATATTGCATCTGGCGTCCAAACTATTTGTAAAGCCATAATTTTATGCTTTTCTCTACTTCACTATTAGGAATAGTATTGCCAGCCTTTTTTTGAGCAATACTATTATCTAATTGTTCCTTATAATGAGCTGGAATATTTACAATATTATCTTTCGATTCGTTATTTAAATAACCTAAGATTTCTTCGAAAAGATAAGCATCGTTAATTGATTGTAAGCGATCTATTACTTTACTTTTTAATTTCAGGTCAGAGATAATAATATTATTTAATAACTAAGATAACTGATTTGAAGGACAAATAGTGCCTTAGATTTTATTTTACGATCTTCTTGTCTGATATGGGATTATTAAGTTTATTAAATGAAGAATAGTCGAAAACCAATTACTGTTGAGTAGTACCTCCTACCTCTATCTCCTCACCCTTCTCCTTAAGGGCATCCATCGTCTCGATCATCTTATCCCAAAACTCGCTAAATATCGGTTGTAATGATCTTCCGACACTTTTAGTCATCTCAGGCAGTGGCTCTAAGAATGGATAAGTGAATGAAGCTGTCTTTTGATCAGGTGAGATCAGCTCTATTTTATTCATAAAGAAAACTCCGAAACTAATTAGGATGGCATAGAATAGAGAAAGCAGAAGGCCACCTGCAAGTTTATTGATCACCCCGATATGTAGACTTCTCAGTAATGCTTCTAGTTTGTCACCCAAGAATCTGATCAGCATCATCACCAATATAAATGTCAATACGAATCCTAAGACAAAGGTAATGGCAGGGTTCCAAGACAGTAGGTTCTGGAGAATACCGATGACAATAGGAGAGAGCTTAAGCGCAGCAATAATCCCTATAAGTAGGGATAGAGTTGCAAATACAGTCTTAATTAATCCTTTCCTATACCCTTGGTAAAAACCAAGCACCACAAGTAATACCGTTATCAGATCTATGATCATTATTCCAAAATATATGTTAATAAAACAATTATGGGCACTAATCAATTCATATGATTGATTCATGAAGTAGTAAATATTATATATTTTTAAGTTATAATTGAATTTGAGATATAATCAAATACACTTGAGTACCAATCTAAGATACCTTATTTCAGCCTTTTGTTTATTGATAGTTATGCAACTATCAGCGAAAGGTTATATGATTAATACCATAGATTCATTGCCTTCTGTCTTTATGATAGGGGAGAATGAGCAAGAGTATGAGGACTTAGTTACAGTGTGTAATGACCCACTATTGTCGGTATGCAATGACTCTATGGATGAGGCTTACAGAAAGTGGATAGGATTGCTTAGTGATATGGAAAAGTTTGCTGAAACCAAAGATTTTGACATTCGAGGCATTAAAATTTGGTTAAATGTATTCTGGAACACCGATGGCAGTATCAAGCATCTGGTCTATTATCCGAAGCCTAATTCTCGAAACATGGACTTTGATCTACTGAGCGATTTTTTCGATGCTTTCCAGCTTGAGTATAAGATGGACTTTTCTTATCAGAAATGTTTCAGTCACTATGGGAGTGCTGCTTTTCCGACTTTTGCAGATTTATACCTCGGTAAGAAGTAATACCTTATAGATATTAACAGAGCCTTAATAACTACCTAACTTTTCTTAAACTAACTTAGAGAGGCATATCCTGTTATTATAATAAATGTATACAATGAGAGCAACACTTTTCTTCATATTACTATCCATGACAATAGGCTATTCTCAGAATATGCCATCAGATATGCCTACAGATCAAGGCTCTGATGTGATGGCTCTGGATATATTAGATGCTGTACATAAGGATTATCATAGTGTAGATTCCCATCGATTTGATTTCAATATTGGTATGGAATATCCTGAGCATGAGGGTGAGAATTTCAATGGAACATTAATACAGAAGGGAGAGCAATTCTCATTGGATGTAAAGGATCGCAAGATCATCTCTGACAATACTACTGTGTGGGTGTACCACAAAAAAAGAAATGAAGTAGAAATCAATGATGCGGAGCCTGGCGATACAGGTGATATTATGACTCCCTCTACGATAATAGATCTGTACAAGTCTGATGATTACATTTTCGTGATAAGCAACTACATATTCGAGAAGGGTGAGAATGTCACGCAGATAGAATGTAAGCCTACAGATAGAGCATCAGAGTATAGTAAGATCCGCCTCACTATAGCCGATAAGTCAAAAGCAATAAGAAGAGTCAAAGTTTTCTATAAGGATGGAACCCGCATGACAATGATATTAGATAAGCATCAGAAGGATTATTCTACTGATGCCGCTACTTTCAGTTTTGATGAGAGTCAGCATGAAGGCGTGCATGTAGAAGATCTGAGATTTTAATATCTCAAGTCTATCCCGTATTCTTACTACTGATTTTTTTTAACGCAGAAATTGACTAATTCTTTTTTAATATAACCGATATTCTAATATTTAAATGGTATTAGTTGAAATCGTAAGTGGATTAATTGATTTTATCATTCACGTTTCAAAATTTTGTGAAAATATTCTGTATTAAATTTGTTTTGGTTAAGGCATGAGAGAAAGATTTCGCTGTAGACGAATCGAGTATGATAAGAAGTTATAATCCCAAGGGGATAACATTATTTTAGATCTGCAAGAATTAGGATATAAAATTGAAGGGATCTGGCGGGACAGAATAGTGGCATTCCGTTGTTACATTCCTATATAACCTCTCCGACATAATAGATCAGCCCAAGTAAGAAATAGATATTCTCAGCATTGAGATTATTGTCCTTATCTAAGAATGAGGGCTTATTAGCTCTATCATATCTAAGTTCTGGCATGAATAGAAAATCCCCGATTTGAAACTTAGCAGTAAGCGTTAGATCCCATACGGATACATCTTGCACGTCAAAGCTAAATCCTGCATTGTCCTTCATGTATTCACATCTCATATTTAATGATAAGTCATCTGAGAGGTCGTGAATATAATATGCGCCGAAACCATAAAAATCCTCTACAGGCAGATCAGCGCTTTTGTAGGAATTATATAATAATTCTAATGCAACGGCATTCTTTTGGTCTATCTGGTAATCCCACAATATATCTATTATCTTAAGATTTTGCTCTCCTTCTTTGCCCATAACATAAGATAGAGAAATGGTATGATTATCATTCTCGTAGCTGACCATGCTGCCTAAGTGCTTTCCAGGAGTCACATCTATTCTGCGATCCATATCATTGTATACGCCTATATTAAAGGTTAGCTGATCTGTGATCTCATAGTCTAACCATAATCCAGTATGTATACCAGGGATTAGTGAATTAAGAAAGCTGGTAGAGTAGGTAGGATTAAGGTGGGGCTCATCATTCTCGTATCCGGGTAATGCTCCTGCGGTTCCGGCCCATAGTTTTAATTTATCGATAGGCTTATAATAGATATAAGATTGTCTTATATATCTGAGTACATTATTATCGTCTAAATTATAAGACTGATCAGCTCGCGGTCCAGCAGCAAAATGTAATAGGCCTCCATAGTTTTTTGCATCATAATTAACAGCGAGATTAAATGATCCAAGAGCAGGCTTGTTATGCTCCAGAACAATGGCAGTCTGAGAGGGACTTTGTAGAGAACCGAATCTGTAATATCCATCTATACTACCTGAGATTTCTATAAAGGATATCTCTACATTTTCGGTATCAGAAGTGGCTTCTTGACCTACTGATAAGAATGGAAAAGAGAATACTAAAAGAATAAGTAGTAGAAATTTCAAATTCAAATCTTAAACAATTCTAATGATTATTAAGAGATCAAAGATATAAATCAACCTGTAAATCTAATGCTACTTTACAACAAGATAATCCAGCTTGTCTAAGTTCCAGTCTATAACAAGTCCACCTGCTAGACTTTGAGTAATTTCTTTGCCATATAAATATTCGCATAGATAGAGAGCTGCCTCAAAGGACTTAGCACCTCCGGCAGAAGTAATATATTTCCCATCATGGACAAATAGAACTTCCTTACGGATATCTAATTCTGGGAACATCTCTCTCATTTTATCTATATCAGAGGGAAAGGTTGTAGAAACAGAATTGTCTAATAGTCCTGCTTGAGCTAACACAAATGCTCCATCGCAGTGAGAAGTTACATAGGTGGCTTTTTGGCTTACCATTTTTACCCAGTTAATCATCTTTTTATTTTCTAAATCAGAATCTAAGTGATGCTCTGCACTGGGTATAACTAATATATCTATATGTGGTAGAGAATCCTCTAAGTAATTATAGTCAGGCAATATTCTCATACCTTCGAAACTTGTAACAGCATTTTTCGTATCGGCTACACAGAATACATTCATCGGCTTGATGCCTTTCCTGTATTGGGTATGTTGGAATATATCATAAGGTGCTGTCAGTTCGGTATTGTATACACCATCCATTATTAAGAAGGCGACATTGTATGCATCGGGAATGAGTTTTATATCTGGTGGGTTTTGCTTTTCTTGCGTGAATGTAGTTTTGTCAATATCATGTTTTAATATATTATTACATGATATTATAATTAAGAAAATAATGGTACACAATAAATAGATAATATTATTCATAAGTATTATTTTAAAAAATCAACTCTCTATGTGTCTGAGCTGCATGTCCATCTTTGCACCTCCCATTTCTGCAATAATAGATGACTTTTTGATGAGTAGGGGATTGTCAGATTTGGATAACCAGAGTGTTTGTTTTTTATCTGGGCCATCTATGGATTGCAGTTGGCATCGATAGCAATCATAGAGATCGATAGTGTCTTCTCCCACGACAGAGAAATTATAAGTCTGAACACTCTGACCCTGCGTGTCATATATACGGATAACTTTCTGGTAATCTAAGTTAAGGGGTAGTGCTGATAGATAGCAATCCAGAGCAGGACCGTCCATCACAAATGTATTTTTTGTTTTTAATTCAAAATCTTTGGCATCATCATTCATGATCACCTGACCATTGATGGTTTGATTATTTACACTGTAATTAATGCTCATAGGTCCTTGCGAGAATTCTCTGCTTATTGGTGTGAAATCTGAGAGTTGTACATTGCAGATGTCCGTCATGTCTCCTCCTGGAGAAACAGAATTATCAGTTATAGTAAGGGTGTCATCTGCTCCCAAGATAGTTCTTGTTACCTCAAATCCCATTGTTTTACCTTGCATATCTAGACTTAAGTCATAGACGTATTTACCAGTTGATAATTTTTTCTCAGGAATAGGTAGGGAAGCACTTTTTTCTGAGACACTTATAGACTTCGGCATCTCTAAGCTTCTAATATCCACGGTCACATTACCGATAATTTTTGCAAGATTATCTGGTACACTTTCTTGATATCGTCCGCCGATATGATCTGCCAAAAATTTCTCCATCACAGCGATGAATGCCATATTGTTTCTAGGATTTGCAAAGCCATGACCTTCATCTGGAAAGTTGAGGTATTTAACAGGTAGATCGATATCCCTCATTGCAATTACAATCTGGTCAGACTCACTTGTTTTGACTCTCGGATCATTATCTCCTTGTGCTACAAGTAATGGAGCTTTGATATTTTTAGCATGGAAAAAAGGTGACTGACGAGTCAGCTGTGCACGTCCTTTTTCTGTGTTAGGATTTCCCATTCTCTTATGGAACATCACGCGAGCCGACTCCCAGTAAGGAGGTATAGTTTCTAATAGTGTGAATAGATTAGATGGTCCCACGATCGAGACTCCTGCAGCATATACATCAGGTGTAAATGTTAGTCCTGCTAAAGTTGCATATCCGCCATATGATCCGCCCATAATTGCTATTCGTTTGGGGTCTGCATATTTCTTGTCCGTCAGATAATGTGCTGCGGCGGTAAGGTCGTCTTGCATCTTTTCTCCCCATTGATTGATGGCGGCATTAAGAAATTTCTTCCCATAACCAGTAGATCCTCGGAAGTTAGGTTGTATGACTGCATAACCTCTATTAGCTAAGAATTGTGCAAAGCTATTATATCCCCAATGATCTCTCGCCCATGGACCGCCATGCACTAAAACAACTGCTGGAAGGTTCTCAGTACTTTGTGTACTCGGCAGAGTAAGATATGCAGGTATAATCATGCCGTCAGAAGATGAATAACTGACAGCTGTCATATTGGTTAAGTGTTCAGTCGGTAGATCTGGCCTCGGTGTATATAGGTGTGTAATTTCTTTTGTGCTTCTGTTATAAGAATAGGCATTACCAGGGTCAGTATCCTTATTGACATAGAATAACCATAGGCTTTCGTCCTTTGTGGATGATGTGATGCTGATCTCCGCATCTGGATATTGTTCTTTTAGATATTCATAATCTTGCTTGTAGCTTTCGTCTCGCCAATAGATTCTTTTCTTATCGCCGACGTATATTGTTGCTATCAGTTCTTCTGTTTCCTGAGAGAAAGATGCATTTTGTATATCTACTTGATTCTTAGGGTCCGACTCTACTAGCACAGTATCTCCACTCTCCATATTGTAGAGATAGAGCCCCATGAGATCTGGATCACCGACATTAGAGATGATATATAAGTCTCCTTCTTTAGTAAATTTTAGAGGGCTAACACTTTCCTCAAGATTAGATTTTAGGATAGATTCCCAACCGTCTTTCGTCCGTTTTAGAATTTCATTGCCACCATCTGCTAATGATCTTGAGGCCAAACGTAATTCTCCTTGTAGGTCAAAAGTGACTCCATTCAGATGTTCTGTGTTTTCGAGTATAAGCGTTTTATTTCCATTGCTTATATCTACACTGTAGTAGTCATGCCATGCCTTATCACGATCATTGATACCTATGTAGATTTTGTCTTCTGACTTTTTAGGTAGTGATACGATCATTGCTCGTATGTCATCATAAGGTGTCAGGTCTATGGCTTTTGGGATATACTTATCTGTGGCTTCCTTCGGGTCGATTCGGTACACCCTAAAGTTTTCATCTCCTCCTTTATCTTGGACGTACAAGACATATTTACTATCTCTGGACCAGAAGTAAGATCTGATAGGTCGTGCCTTATCTTGAGTCAATGGAATCGCCGTGTCAAATTTATCATTGATTCCTTTGAGCCAGATATTCATAATTCCATCTAATGGCTTGATAAATGTTATGTATTCACCATTTGGACTTAACTGTGCACCTGCAATAACTGGATTGCCGAAGAATATTTCTCTGTCTATTAGAGGTGTCTTGTATTGGTTATTACTAGAGTTCATTTATATGTAATTTTAGAACTAATGGCTTCTGTTAGTTTAATTATTTGTGCCACAGTTGTATTATTTTGGTTTCTCTTAGATAGATATATTGTGCTGTTGTCTTAGCAGCTATCCATCCATAGTAACCATCTAATATGCCTAATCTAAGTATATATTCACTGAAGAATTTCCATCCTGTTTTTATATAAGCTTTTAGCAAGCTGGACTTTATTCCTTTTGCATGTTTGCTTCTTGCGGCTACTGTACTATGCTTTTTTATGGTTTCGATTCTATCTTCTATGCTGTCGTGAGCATCGTGAAAGAGTACTCCTTTTAGCCGCATTTTTTTAGCACCTTTTATAGATATGATTTTATCATGAGGTGCTTCCCCGCCATTGGTTACTTTATCCTTGTAGAATAATCTTGTGATGTAATCAGGATGCCAGGATCCATTCCTTATCCAATGACCAGCGATACTGCTTAGTCGATTGAGCATGTAAGCGTCCGCAGTTTTATGCTCTTTAGCGTGCAGTATTTCTAAGGTAAGTTGCGGACTTAAGTACTCATCTGCATCTAAGGCAAGAACAAGATTATGTGTCGCATGACCGATAGCCAGCTTTCTTTGCTCTATGAATTCTGAGAACTCATGTGTATATACGATAGCACCCATCTTCTGAGCAATCTCTACAGTCTCATCAGTCGAGAAAGAATCTAAGACTATAATTTCGTCACTGACTTCTTGTGCAGATAGTATGCATCGTTCTATCTTATCTTCCTCGTTGTAAGTAATTATTACAGTAGATAAGAGTTCCATTATGCAGTTTTAGATTCCATCATTTTCATACTGAAAAGTAGGACAAATAAATATAACGCTACACCGATCTGCGACTCTAATGTATGCTCCACTAAAAAGGAGGCAAAGAACATGAGCTGTGAACTTAGAAAGAAGAAGTTTTTCATTCCACCTAAGTAGAATATGGGATAGATGGTGTATAGAAAGAAGAAAATCAATCCGATAATTCCTGCCACAGATGCTGTAAGAATATACTGATTGTGAGGCAGTAGTTCTAAGTCTATGAGTTGGGGATAATGTGTCCTGAGATATTTGTTAGTCTCTTGCATGATGTCTCCATAGCCGACACCTACGATGGGGTTACGCTTCGTTAGGTCTATGCCTGCTGCAATGCTTCCCAGGCGTCGAGAATCTGATAATTCTCTGATATTTTCATTTTTTGTAAATAGCTCTAAGCTATATCGCGTATATCCTATCTTCTTCTTAACCGTCGGTATATATTGTATGGAAATAAAGATCGCTAATAAGGTCATTATACCTAATCCGAACATCAGTTTGATACTACGTCGTCTAAGAAGGAAGTGTACCAGAAGGCAAATGACAAGAATATAAAAAGTCAAAAGTCCACTTCTCACTGCAAGGATATGTAGGTATATTGATAGAAAAGCAATGACTGCAATCAGGAAATATTTTGCTTTAAATCTGATTTTTTCGCTGAGCATATAGATGGCCATTGCTATAGATATGGCTACCATAATACTATAGCGTATGTGGTGGATGGGTGTCGGAAGTATCTGACCTTTAGAGTAATTCTCTACGTAAGCATTGACATCTAATAGGAAGTGACTGAGTGACCAGATGACCCCAGATAATGTGACGACAATGAATAAGTACATGACCTGATGTATCGTCTTTCTATCGACCCCTCGTATGGCTGAAAATGCGAATGGTAAAAACAAAAATGGCAGCTTGATGCGCATCCTATTGAGGAAGTAAGTCTGATCTTCTGAGTAGAGTCCTGTAACTGCATACAGGATAAAGATACCCATGACGCAGAGGTAATATTTATTGGATAGAAAGAACTTGAATTTAGAGACTATATCTCCGCTCCATAATCCTGCGATAAGCATAAGTATCATGCCAAGACTTATTCCAAACCTAGACCACATAATTCCTATGATCCATGCAGCACATGCCACTAAGAAAATATGTCGAGCTTCTATCTTAGGCATTTAATCCGATCTGCTTTGCACGAGCAATGAAGTGTGGATTAAGCAAGTCTTCCTTATTGTAGGTAACTTGCTTTTCTGTATCAGCCTCTACCATTGTTCCTCCTGCTTCTTCTAATATAATCTGAGCAGCAGCTGTATCCCATTCCATGGTAGGTGCTAACCTAGGATATATATGCGCCTCTCCTTCGGCTATTATTAAGAATTTTAATGAGCTACCTTTCGATACCTTATCAGGTGCATTATAGTCATCTATGAAAGCCTGAGTCGCATCATTTAGATGTGACCTAGAGCATACTATAGATAGACCTTTGTCAGCTTTATTGTACGTTGTCGTGCTTAGTTTCGTTTCTACTTTATTCTTGATCTTGTAGGCACCATGATTTTTGATGCCATAATATAGATCGTCCGTCACGGGTGTATATACAACACCAGCTATGGATTTGTTCTGATGGATCAGTGCAATATTGACAGTAAATTCCCCATTTCTTTTGATAAATTCTTTAGTCCCATCTAGTGGATCTACCATCCATACAAACTCATAGTTCTTGCGAGTATCGTAATCGACTAATTTGTTCTCCTCAGAAATAATTGGATATCTTATACTCAGCTTTTCTAAGCCATCACAGATGATCTTATTAGCTTCTCTATCCGCTCTCGTAAGGGGAGAGTTGTCATCTTTTTGCTCTACTTGGAAGTTTTCAATATCATTGTAGACTTCAAGAATTTTGTTCCCAGCCATTACAGCAATAGAATTGACTTCTTTGATTAGATCTATTAGTTGGTCTTGATTCATGTATTTTTATAATTGAATTGAAATCCATTTATAATAGTAACCTGTATTGTGATTCAGCATATACAAACAGCTAATATGTGCAATAATACTTATTCTTTCTTTTTTAGTAAGGTTTTTTGGAAGACTTGTATAGGATATACTGTGACGGTGGGTATAGTGTCCTGAGCAATAATTTCTCCACCTGTCTCTACAGAAGACTTAAGGTTAGAGATATAGAAAAGAGCTGTAATACCCAGATTCGTTTTTTCGTAACTGACGATTAGGTCATTACCCATAACTGAGAAATGACTGATAAAATGATTATCAATCAGAAAAGCGTCCATTTCTATACTGTTATATTCATTGGCTCTGTAATGACCGCTATTAGCGTTAATGACTTCTATACCATACTTTCTTACATCATTTTCACCATAGATAATCGTCCAAGGGAAGTAACCTTCAGCATTAGGAGTATTGATTATTAATTGCATAATAACCTCATTTGTTTCTCTATTTGGTGTGTGAATATAGAGAGTCCCCTCATAGTGTCCTACCCAATCCATAGGAAACTCAGGGATAGAATATCGTTCTTCTGCAATAGGTGACTTCAGTTTTTTAGAGGAATTGCAAGCCACTAATAAGAATGCTACAAATATAAAAAGTGTAATAAACCTTAACATAGATACCTAAGTTTGTATATTTAATGCATAGCAATAATTCTTCATATGTTATCTATATTTTCACAAGCTACATTCTTCATTATCACGATACTCTTCTCGGCTGATACGTATGCACAGACTTATTTTCAGCAAGAAGCTGATTATAAGATAATCGCTACTCTCGATACTATAGATCAAACGCTTGATGCCACACTTGTATTGAGTTATACAAATAATTCTCCCGATGTATTATCAGAAATGTATTTCCATGTATGGTGGAATGCATATAGTGATAAAAAATCCGCATACGCCGAGCAGGCATTAATGATAGGTGATCGTGATTTCCACTTTTCTAATATCGAAGACCAAGGTGCTTATTCTAATCTAAAATTTTCGATAAATAACAATGAAATTCACTATAAAAACCACGTCGTTGATGGAAGAGAACATTGTGACATTGCAGTCATAGCATTACAAGACCCAGTAGCTTCTGGAGCTGTTGTGGATATTAGCATAGAGTTCACATTAGATATTCCATACGCATTTTCACGTGCTGGATTAAAAGAAGACTTATATCGGATGACTCAATGGTATCCTAAGCCTGCTGTATATGATCACAACGGATGGCATCCGATGCCATATCTTGAGATGGGGGAGTATTATTCAGAATTTGGAGATTACGAATTAGAAATCAATATGCCTGCCTCCTATTCTATTGCTTGTACAGGGATTGTAGATGAGAGCCGTACGATCTATGATAGCAACGGAAAGACATTGTATATCAGTGCAGATAATGTTATAGACTTTGCATGGTTTGCAAGTGAGTACTATGTACCATATCGAGAAGCTATGGTTATAGATGATAAGCGTATCGCTATAACGGCATTCGTAAGAGAAGAAAGTGAGGACTGGGAAGATATATTGAAATATGCGAGAAGGGCACTTAGTTTTTATTCCGAAGAAGTAGGTCCCTATCCTTATCCACAAGTTACAATTGTAGAGGAGAGTACGGGTGCAGGCGGAGCTATGGAATATCCTATGATTACACTGATAGATACAGATAATTCTAATCATACAATCGATCATCTTGTAACTCATGAGATCGGACATAATTGGTTCCAGGCTGTTCTCGCCAGCGATGAGCGGACATACCCATGGATGGACGAGGGCATCAATTCGTACTATGAGCAAAAGTATATAGCTCAGAATTATCAGACAGCTACATATGATGAGTTATTTGCTATCTGGAAGAATCGAGAGCGAGATTATACATTCTTACAATCTGCCATTATTAATCTGGAAAGAACAAATAGGACACGCCCTATTAATTCACATTCTGACGATCTTGACCCTATTAATTATGTCTCTATGAGCTATGAGAAGATCGCATGGGGATATGATTTCTTGAGTCATTATCTTGGTGAGAGACAGTTTAACGAGGCTATCCAGGCTTATTACTCTGAGTGGTCTTTTCGACATCCGTCTCCAGATGATTTTAGAGAGATCATCGAAAATGAAACAGAAAAAGACCTGAGTTGGTTTTTTACTGATTTTCTTAATTCAGATGGCGAGATTGATTTAGCGATAGTTAATACAAAAACAGTAGGCGATAGTATTACGGTTAAGGTTATGAATGTTGGAGATATAAGTCTGCCATTTAGTTTGGATCGTCATTCAAAGATCTCAGATGTCGTATTATCCGATTGGCACGATGTTCTTAGTCCAGGGGAATCGAGAGAAATTACTTATCCATCAGAAGGATTAGAAAAAGTAATGGTCAACGGGGTACACAAGATTGCAGATATCAATCAATCTAATAATATTAAAAACCAAAAGGGCTTATTCAATAGACCATTGAAGTTCCAGTTCTTTGGAGGTCCAGAGCAGAATGAGTATAATCAAGTAGCTTATTTTCCTTCGATATTTGCCAATGAGTACGATGGTATAATGCTTGGCATGCATGCGACTAATTCCATTTTTCCTCTTAAGAATACAAGATGGCATATAGCACCCCATTACGGAATCAAGTCCAATCGATTATCCGGCCTTGCCAAAGTAGAAAGGGATTTCTTAGCTTATAATAAAGGATATAGGAAGTGGACAGTAGGGTTATTAGCTCAGTCATTTGCATATGATGAATTTGAGGAATTATCTTTGGCCTATCAGAAATTAGTACCAGAGATTTCTTTACATTTTGACAGAGGAATTTTTAATAATTCTTACTTGCAATACAAGCTTCATTATATTAATCAAGAGAACTTAGCATTCACACCGGAAGCTAATCCATTCAAAGAAAGTCAGTCCACGCTTATACATCAATTAAGTTATCATCGACATACGACCGTAGGATTATCGGACAATGTTTTGTTATTGCAATTAGAGTATGAAAATTATGACAAACCATTTGGCGAGAAAGCCGAGTACCTCAAGTTGTCGGCAAGTTATGATAAGCGTATATATTATAATCCCACTTCACAATTTCACATAAGGTTTTTTGGAGGGTATTTCCCTATTCATTCTGAGAGAGAAAGCAGTTCTTACTCTAGCGTATTTGCTAAGGGATCTTTTGCTTTGACTTCGCAAGGTTTTACAGACCACTTATTTGAAGAGTATTATTTTGCACGATCAGGTAAGAATGATAACTCTGCTTCTGCACAAATTAATATTGCTGAGGGTGGGTTCAAAAATGCATTTGGTTCAGCATTTAGAACAGGGTTTAGCAATGATTACTTATTAGCGATTAATCTAAAGTTAGACCTTCCATTATCATTTCTTAAAGACATCAAGATTAGACCTTACTTAGACATGGCATATTCTAGCACTAAAGATGTGACAGCGGATCCACTGTCAGGTCAGTTCTTATATAGCGGTGGAATGTCCATAGAAGTAAGTAATGCCTTAGGAGTTTATATTCCATTACTACATTCATCTTCGATTAGAACCAATTATAGTGGCACTAAGATCTGGGATCGAATAAGCTTCGTCTATAACCTAAAAACACTAAACCCATGGAAACTACAAGATGATCCTGCTAGTCTCTTAAGGTAATCCGTAATTTTGAGTTAATTAGGGCTTGCTGAAGAACTACACAACTATTTGCAATTCAGTTATTTAGGATAGAATTCCTTGGCTATATATTAGTCTAAATGCCTATATAATTCGTATTTTGTTTAGAAATTCATGCATTTACGATGATAAAATATACAGACGAAAATACGATCAACAATCAGTTATTTGAGACACCATTCCAGAGTAAGTTGGATATGAAAAACAGGTGG